>Ga0315295_10000264_pt1 | contig 44474 bp, 55 predicted proteins | sample YL17G14_0_MG_FD_204453 | JGI IMG/M metagenome (GOLD analysis project Ga0315295, IMG submission 204453) | Sediment microbial communities from Yellowstone Lake, YNP, Wyoming, USA - YL17G14_0 | ecosystem: Environmental > Aquatic > Freshwater > Lake > Sediment | place: USA: Wyoming | collected...
CAGCGGAAAGAGCTGCTCTTCACGTCGCTCGGGCTCGATCAGAAATGGACACCGCTTCTGGACATGGCGAGGCGAGATAAGCGCGCAACCGAGGCGCAGCTTCAAGAGCTAGCCGGCCGCGTAGGGACACTCGAAGCCGAGATCGCAGGCAAGCCTGAGATCAACTCTCGCGCTCTCACCGCTCGCGCTTCCGAGGAAGCCGCCGAGCAGGCTGTCGCCGATGCCGAGTTAGCGCTCCGCTCCGTCTCCTCCAAGATCGCCGAGGCCGAGAAGTCGGAGGGTCGGCGCCGTGAACTCGAAGCGCGCGAGAGCGCAGCGCAGGCGACATGGCGGCGCTTCGTTGAGATCGACAACGCGGCGGGCGTCGCTGAGAACTTGCTCGTCGGCGTCGCCTCAGAGATCGCTGCCCTCGAGGCGAACACCTCCGGCCGCGAAGCCGCCGAGCTTCAAGTCGAGACGCTCGAGCACGAAGCGGGCAAGGTCGCCGACAAGATCCGGGAAGCCGATACCGTTGTGCGCGAGAGCGAAGAGCGAGCCGCTCGTGTCCTGCGCCGGCAGGCCGAGATCACAGACCTGCGCGCAAAGGCTGACAGGCTCGGCGCCCTCGCTGCCGCTGTCGTCTCGGGTGAGATCAAGACCTGCGATCGCTGCAAGCAGACGCTCCCCGATGACGCGGTTGACCACGCGCGCGAGAGCTATCTGAACGAGGCGAAGACTCTCAGCGACCGCATCCTCGAGATCGAGCGCGAAATGTCTGACGACGCGACGAACGTAGTCGATGGTATTGCAGCGAAGGGCGAGCTGCCCGGACTCCGACTCCGCGAGAAGCAGATCAGCGAGAACCTATCCGCCGCGCGCGAGACCGTGCGCCAGGCGCAGACCGCCGAAGTCTCCCTCGCTTCGCTCCGTGCCGCCGCCGACTCTCACCGTGCAACATTGGCAAAAACGCACGCAGCCGGATACGCCGACGAGCGGACGCAGGCCGAGATCGAGCTGACCGCCGCTCGCGACGCTGTCGCCGAGATCAACGGCGCCGAGTCGATCGACCTCGATGCGCTCCGACGCGAAGCACTGATCGCCGAGTCGCGAGTCAAGGAGGCACAGACGCGCCGAGACGACGCACGCTCAGAGGTTGCTCGCGTCGAGGCGATGCTCGAGCGGATCGCCAAGGCTGAGAGCGACCTCGCCGAGGCGCAAAGTACTTTGAAAGTACTTAACGCCGAGTCCGACCTGCTCGCTCAGCTCGAGCGTGCCTACGGCCGCGATGGCATCCCCGCGCTGGTCATAGAGAACGCGGCCATCCCCGCAATCGAGGCAGAGGCGAACCGCATCCTCGCCGAGTTCGCGACCACCTATCGCCTCGAGCTCCGCACACAGCGCGAACTCAAATCCGGCGACGGGCTGGCCGACACACTCGACGTCGTCCTGGTCGGCGAGCAGGGCACGGAGCGTCCGTATGAGACCTTCTCCGGCGGCGAGCGCTCTCGCATTAACGTCGCCCTCCGGATCGGCCTTGCGCGCCTACTCGCTCATCGGAAGGGCGCCGAGACGCGCATCCTGATTCTGGACGAGATCGAGTACCTCGACGATGCTGGGCAGATCGCGCTCGCCGGCATTCTCCAGGGTCTCAGTAGTGAGTTCGAGACGATTCTCACGGTGTCGCACTCGGCAGGTCTGAGGAAAGCCTTCGATCAGGTCATCGAGGTCGTCAAGGAAAACGGGCGCTCCGAGGTTGTCGCGTGACTGAGCCCTACCGCGATACCGCCGTCCCCGTCGAGCGCTCCAAGCAGCAGATCCGTAACTGCTTGAAGAACGCGGGCGCGCGCGGGATGCAGCTCGAGGAGACCTGGGACACTGACGGCCTAGTCGAGGTCTGCCTCGTCCGCTTCCTTTGGCTACCCGAGAGCAGCACCGTCCCGATTAAGGTGCGCCTCGAGGCGAAGCCGCTACCGCCCGAGAAGCGCACTGACTACCGGGGCGGATGGAAGGTCACTCCGGAGCAGCGCGAGCGGCAGGCATGGCGCGGGCTCGCCTGGTATCTCGAGAGTCTCGTCAAGGCTGCGACCTTCGGCATCGTTCCCTTCGAGGCCGTCTTCCTCGCCTACTTCGAGGACGTGCGCGGCCGCACGATCGGCGAGCACCTGATCCCGATGATCGAAAGCGGGAAGCTAGCGCTGCCGGCGATGGGCGGCACGTCTTGACCGCGAGCCCGATGCCCGCCGCCGCTCGCGAGTCAGTCGCCCGCGTCTTCGCTTCTATCCTGCGCGCCCGCCACCCCGGCTATGACGTCATCGTCGGGCCAGAGGAACGGACGGAGCGGCACGCGGTTGCCACGTCTCGGGAAGTCGTCGGGGACCTGACCGCGCCAGAGGATGAGAACGCGCTTCTCGATCGGCAATCGCCTTCCACTTCTGAGCATGATCGCGTCGATACCCCCGCCGAGAATCCGGCGCCTCTCGTCGAGCGAAAGCGTCGACCACGTCTTGCGAAGAGTCGCGATCGGCGGGAGGTCGCGGCCTAGCGCCGCGAGCGAAGCATGGACAGCCGCCGCGCATTCCTCGACCCGCCTACCTCTCGCACTGAGCCCGTCGAGGTAGATCCCTCGTCCGATCTCGACAATCGAAGTCTCGTCGCGCCAGGCGGTGAGTTCGGCGTCGGCCTCATCGAGCGCGAGCTGCAGGGCGCTGATCTCAGCGGAACTCGGGACGATCTGACCGAGCATCCCGTCCGGCTCGAGCGCGGCGAAGAACTGCTCGACAACGTAGGGCTCGATCACTCTCCCCATGACTGCGGAACGGTCGGGACAGACGCCGGCAGCATGGTCGCCGCGACAACGATAGATCCGAGCGTGCCTTCCGCCTGCGAGCTTCATCTTGTCGGGCTTGAGAACGTAGCGACAGCCAGCGCAGCGGAGCAGGCCGGAGAGCAGCGTGCCGGATCCGGGCGCCGTCCTACCTCTGACCTCCTGAGCGGCGCGCCAGTCGGCGGCGCTAACGATCGGCGCGTGAGCGTCCGGGTTCTTCTGCTTCCCCGATCGAGCCTCGCCCGTATAGACCGGATTGTGCAAGAGCTTCGACACGGCGGCGCTAGTCCAGTGGGCGTTCCCATAGGGGCCGACAACGCCGGCGGCCTCGAGCATGGCGGCGAGTTCCTTGAGGGACGCGCCCTGCGCTCTTGCCGCGAAGACGCTAGTGATGGCGGGCGCGGCGGCGGGGTCGGGCTCGAGCCGCCTATCCCCTCGTCGCACGTAGCCGGTCGGAGTTCTGGATGCGACGTGGACACCGCGCCTGACGGCCATCTCCTGAGCGCTCCGCCAGCTCTCGCGGATGCGATCGACTTCGAGCTCGGCGACGGCGAGCATCATCGTTACGGCGAAGCGCCCGATCGGCGTGGACGAGTCGAAATTGTCATCGACCGAGACGAGCTGCCCGCCGGCAGCGCGGATCCGGTTGATCGCCTGAGCGGCGTCGACCACGCTGCGAGCGAAGCGGTCGAGCTTCGAGACGATGATCCCGTTCGTCTCCCCCGCTTCTACGCGCGCGAGTGCTCTGACAAATCCCGGTCGCGTGCTTTTCGTACCCGGCTCGTCGAGGTCCTCGAACCATTCGGCGATTGCGTACCCGCGCAGGCGAGCGAGCAGCTCGATCTTCTCGCGCTGCACCTTCGGAGAGATGAAGGAGTCGCCGGCGCGACCGCCGACACGGGACACCCTGACGTACGCATCGAGCAGCAAGTAGGCGGAGCCTATACCGCTCTGCCCGTTTGTTCCACCCTTAGTAGGTCGGCCCAAAAGGCCAGATCGGAGGCGTCATGTTGAGGTCGCTACTCGTCGCCGCCGGCTTCCTCGCGCCCGGCGTTCTTATCGGCGCCGCGGGCTTTCTCCTCTGGGGCGTTACCGGCACGCTGGCTGCCGCTCTCCCCTATGCCGCGGTCGGGCTACTCGCGATCGGCAACTGGATCGAAGCCCGCCGGGTCGATCGTGCCATGCGCGCGCACTTCCAGAGGTTGCAGTCTTGAGGCGCGCACTGTTCTTCGCCGTCCCGATCCTCCTGCTCGTCTGGATGACTTGGCGGCTGCCTTGACCTACCTAGAACGGAGAGTGAGATGAAAACGCTGACCATCACCGCCGCCGACGTGAAGGATGGCAAGTACGTCGGCACGGAAGACGTTTCTGACTTCCAGGGCCACATCGAGATCGAAGCCAATCTCGGATGGGTGCGATTCGACGGACACGTGTCCGTCAGCGGCCGCATTTTTGCGGCCGCCGGTTCGGGCATCGAGGCCGATGAGAGCATCGAGGCCGGTTGGGGCATCAAGGCCGGTTCGGGCATCAAGGCCGGTTGGGGCATCAAGGCCGGTTGGGGCATCGAGGCCGATGAGAGCATCGAGGCCGGTTGGGGCATCAAGGCCGGTTGGGGCATCGAGGCCGGTTGGGGCATCAAGGCCGGTTGGGGCATCAAGGCCGGTGAGAGCATCGAGGCCGGTTGGGGCATCCTCGCGGGATTCTGGATCTCTTGCAAGAAGACGCTCACCTTCCGCCTTCGTCTTTTCGCCGGTGCCTGCTACTGGCGCGAGATCACCGAAGAAGAGAAGACCATCACCTGCGGGAAACTGGTCGGCGGTGAGGTCTGCTACGGAATCGTCAAAGAGACCGGGATCGAGGCGCCGCCACTCGTAAGTACCCAAATCGTCTTTAGCGAACCCGATCTCGCTACCCGTGTCGCTGAACTAGAGCGCCGCGTCCGGGCGATGGAGACCGCCGCCTAGTGAGCGAGCCGACTCACATCCTCGTTCCGCTTGCCCAAGCCGGAGATGCCGCCGCGCTCGAGGAGATCGTCCGCCGCTACCAGGCGCTAGCAATCTTGCTCTCCAAGCATCTGTTCCTTGCCGGCGGCGATCGTGACGACATCGAGCAGGAGGCGCGCATCGCGATCATCATCGCGGTTCGGTCCTACAAGCCCGAGCGAGGCAGCTTCCGCCCCTTTCTCGTTCTCTGTGTCGAGCGCTGGCTTGTCACTTGCCTAGTCCATGCGCGACGAGACAAGTCGCAGGTGCTGAACCAGGCCGCGCGCACGGCGACAGACGAGGAGGGCCGCGAGCGCCCGATCGTCGACCTGCTCGCCGACGAGAGCGCGGACCCGGCGCTTGTCGTGATCCGCCGCGAGCGCGTGCGCGAGATCCTTGAGCGCTTCAAGACGCTGACCGAGCTCGAGCGCGAAAGCCTCGTCGGATATCTCAACGGCGAGAGCTACTACGCGAACAAATCGGCCGACAACGCGATCCAAAGAGCGCGCCGGAAGCTGGCTGCGTGAGCGCCTCTCTGCCTCTCTCGCGTCCGAAGGGATGCTCGGATAGCGGGGAAGCCCTCCCGTGCGTCTCCGCACGGCTCACGGGGTCGCAACCTGCGAGCCACGGGCACGTTCGCAACTACCTGCGCGACCTTAGAGATGCTCGCGGCTTGTCGCTTCTCGACGCCGCTCGAATCACCGGGATCGCGAAGGGCACGCTCTCGATCCTCGAGCATGGTCACCGCACCGCCTACGCGCGCGAGTGCGATCAGCTCGAGCTGGTCTACGGCTTCGGCCCCTGGTACCCCCCGAGCGTTCTCCGAGTCCTCACCCCTGACCGTCTCTGCGCCAAGTGCGGGAAGCCTCTGCCGTTCGATGCTCGGCGGAATAGGCGGAAGCACGAGGTTTGTCCGTGAGCATCCAGGAAGAGTTCGCTCTCGCCTGGTGCCCGACTTGCGAGCAGAAGTGCGTACCCATGCGCAACGGCACGTGCGGCTTCTGCGACACGCCGGTCAAGCCGCTTCCACCCTGGGAGATGTCGGCGAAGGGTAAGCGGCGTCGCCGAACCGGATTGCCGCGCCGGATCTCCGACGCTGATCTCCACAAGCTGCACGTCCTACACACGCAGGCGAAGAAGCTCTCTGCTTTAGAACTCGCGCGCAAGGTCTACGTCCGCTTTGGCTACAGCTCGCCCCAGGCTTGCCACGCGGCGATTCTCTCTGGCTGGAAAACGCTCGGGCTCAAGGCGCGCGACCGGATAGAGATGACCGTCGAGATGAGCACGAAGAACGGGCTCTCTCCGCGCAACTGGACCGATCGACGACGTCGGCGCCTGGCCGCTGGTCTCACGAACAAAGGGAGGGTGCGTCAACCACGCTGCCCCGCCACTACGGCGCGCGGGAAGCGCTGCACACACCGATCTATGCCGAGCGGCTTCTGTTGGGCACACGATCCCGCGCGAGCCGAAGAACGCTCCAGACAGCTTGCCGCCATGCGCGCCAAGTCGCCGATCTGCATGCGCGAGTACGTGCCCTGGGAGCCGGTGCTCGCCGAACTACGCGACGCCCACGAGCGCGGCTATTCCTGGGAAGAGATTGGGGTCGCGGTCGGCTTGACCGCATCGACGCTCAAGACATACATGGTGCCGTCGAGGAAGGCGCAGCGGTGCTCGACTGAGCGCGCTTCGCGGATCCGCGCGGGACTCGCGTCACTCGACTCTCTTGAGAGGGCTGCCTGATGCCTCCTCTCCCGCGTGGCACTTGCCCGGCGTGCTTCGCCGACGTCGCTCTTCGCAAGGGTGATCTCGTTCGCGAGCATCTACCGCGAGGATGCCCGGATGCGAGGACATGCGCCGGCTCTGGCAAGCGGGCGCTCATCTCGAATCAGGAGATCAGGAACGCCTTGGCTGCGCGGGAGTCCCCGCGATGATCGAGTTCACCGTCTATGGGAAGCCGGCGCCGGCGGGAAGTAAAAAGGGCTTCTACAACGCCAAGGCGGCTCGCGTCATCATCACCGACGACTCGAAGCAGTCGCGTCCCTGGAAGGCGCAGATATCAGACGCGGCCGCGGCAGCTATGGGCAATCGCGCGCTGCTCGGCGGCCCGCTCGAGCTCCGCCTGGCGTTCTACATCCCGCGACCGAAAGGACACTTCGGAGCGAAGGGTGTCAGGCCGTCAGCGCCGGATTCGCCAACTGTGAAACCGGATCTACTCAAGCTCGCTCGAGCGGTCGAGGATGCGCTCTCTGGGATCGTCTACCGAGACGACTCACAGATCGTGCGCGAGCTGCTCGCCAAGTGCTACGGCGAGCCCGCGCGAGTTCTCGTCCAGGTCCGCTCGCTATTCGAGCTGAGGGCGACGGCTTGAGCCTTGGAGATCCCCCGATGCGTTCTGACGGCAAGTGCGTCGTCTGCGGCAAGTCGCGCAAGACCAAGCGCTCTAAGCGCTACGGCAAAGACGCAGCCGAGCGCGATCCGTTCTGCTCGACTCAATGTTGCCGCGCCTACCACGGAAACCCCCTGTCCGCGCGTTCCATATGGGAACAGGACTACGGCGTCGGGAGGGTGAGCGCATGACCGAGCTTCGTACTTCACAAACCCAGAGAGGAGAAGCAGCGTGAGCACATTCAAGATCAATGCGAGAGATGCGGCGAAGGCGCTCAACCTCGATCTACTCGACCTGTCGCTGATCCTTCGCAAGCGAGCAGAGGAACACCTCGAGATGGCCGCCAGGATGGCAGGGAAAGTTGACGGCATCCCAGACGGCGTGATCGCAAAAGCACAGCATCTTGTCACTGCAGCTCGCGCATGCGAGACCGCCTACGACGAGGACCACCCCGACGAGCCTGAGGAGTGAGGCTGACGATGAGCACCACAGAGAAGGAAAACCCGTTCGCCGGCATGGAGGACGCGAACGGAAACGTGATCCCAGAGAACGAGGGGGACGGTCTTCTGGAATCTCCACCTCAGGGTGAGGGTGAGAAACAGGAAGACACCGACGCCGGCAGCGAGAATCTGTTCAATCCAGACCGCTACAACAACCCTGCCCTGCAGCTGCCGCGGGTCGACGGGCAGTCGATCGATCGCATCGAGCTTAAGTTCGCGGGTACGGCCAAGCTCGATCGCTCGAACCCAGACGACGTCGAGTTGTTCCGGCGCTTCCAGCTCGGCAAGTCCATCGACGTCAAAGTCGGCGTCCGGGTAGTCGGCTCGAACGCGAAAGAGAAGGACGACGCCGACGGCAACACGGAAGCCGTGATCTCGATCAAGACGCTCGACGTCGACACGATCTATCCACTGAGCGTCGAGGACTGATCAGGCGCGTGAGCTGGATCCGTCTAGACGATGGTTTCACGATCAATGCGAAGGTCGTCGCGCTCTCGGACGGCGACTTCCGCGTGTGGTTGAGGCTCCTCTGCCACTGCGCGAAGAGCAGCGACCCAACAGTTGACTCGGCCACAATTCGCGAGGTTTCTGGCCTGAATTCCCGCCGAATTCAGCGCTATTTTAGCCTCGATTTACTCGACGTTTGTGGCGAGTCTTTCATCGTCCACGACTGGGCCTCCTATCAGCCGAAGTTCCTGCAAAGCGCCGAAAGGATGCGCCGCTGGCGTGCTAATCGTGACGTAACAAGTGACGTAACAAACGGTGTAACAAGTGACAGGGTTACTCACGCGCGCGCGAAACCAGTCCCGTCCTTAAAAGATATTAAGAGCACCTTGTTACCTAAGGGTAGTAGCGCGAACAGCGTGCCATCTGATCTCGAAAGCGAGACAGAGTCGCTCTTCGCCATTACGCAGCTTCTCGCAGCAGTCAAAGCAACGGACGACGAGAAGGCTCGTCTCCGTGCGTTCTGTGAGCGATCGGATCTAGCGCCGTTCGCTTTCCACTCGACACGAGACGAGCTCGCAGCAGCAAAGCAGAAGGGCACGCGGATCAAAAGCGAATGCGCTTACGTCCGCCGCATCATCGAGAGGTACGTCCAAGACGCCAAGCAAGAGCCTGACCTCGAGCCATGACCGAGCGGTTGACGAAACTTGATTTCGAAGAGGAGGTGGCGAGTTGAGTAAGCGTGAGAAGGTCGTCCGTCTACTTGAGGTGATGTACGACTGGATCCAGGGCCCGCGCACCTCGACGGGCGCGATCGTTCAGAAGTCGAGCTCGCCGGGCGAGACTCCATCCGTGACCGTCGACTGCCCGGCGTGCAAGGGGACGGGCAAGCGAGGCCGCGAGGTCTGCGATCAGTGCAGCCGCGGACAGATCGTGGTCGACGACTACACGGGCAGGGTCGCCGGCGCGCCGGCGGAGAACGCGGCGACAGAAGCGATCGAGCGGCGCGAGCGCAGGGCGAAGGTGAGCCGAGAGATCCTGCGCTTGGCGCTCGACGAGAAGGCGAGGGAGTCTGATCTTGACGTAGAAGGCGATCCCTTCACGTCGTCGGTCGAGGCGAAGGAGCGACACGACAGGTCGGGATCGTTCCCGGAGCTCTACGCCGCCATCGCTCGGCTCGAGAGCGAGTGGCCGATGCACGGCGTCGCGCTTCGGCTCGTCTACGAGCCCGGCTCCGTGCGGGTGCTGCCGCTTCGCTCGTCGCTGCTCGCTGCAGCCGAACACGCGATCGATCTGATCACCGTCTGGATGCCGGAGAACCTTCGCGTCCCTCATTGGGCGCTCGAGGACGCCGGCCCTGTCGAGGCGGGCAAGGGGCGCTGGGCGAACGCTTCGCAGCAGGCACGCCGCAACGATCTGATCTACTCGCTCTCGGACACAGGTAGAGGCCCGACCGAGATCGCTCGAGAGGTCGGGCTCAGTCATTCGATGGTCTCGCGGATACTCCAGGCGAGGCCGGTTCCGACACAGGGGATGGTGGCATGAACGGTAACGAGATCGAGTGCCCGAGTTGTCATCGCATCACGACTACGGGTCTTTGTGGGTGTCCAGCGACGCGAGAGCCGTGGCCGCCGCGGGGCACGATAGAGGGCGACATGGCCGAACTGCGCCGCCAGCTCGCGATCATGTTCGCGCCGATCATCGCAATCTGTGAACGCCTAGTGCGAGTCCTCAATCGCGCCCTCACCCGTCGCCGCGCATGAACAACGCGAGCCATCCGATCCGCGACTACGGCGACGTGCGAGATCTACTGCAGCATCTCCCCCATCGCTTCGACGGCGACTCCTACATGGTCTCCGACATCTTCACGAGCCGCTTCGAGATCCTGCGCTCGCTCGACCCGCAGCCTCGGAGCGTCTACGAGTTCGGCGCCCTTTTCGGCTACTTCCTGGTGACGGCGGTCGCCGCCTGCCCCTCGATCAAGCGCGTTGGCTGGTGCGACAACGAGGTCGACATCCCGCGCTCGAACTACTACTGCGACGAGAACGTCTTCTCGGTCAGACCGGAGGTGAAGCGGCAATGCTGCTTCCGCCGCGAGGACGCGCCGACAGGCGAGACTTGGGACGTCGTCTCGGTCGATAGCGGGCACTCGTTCGAGTGCTGCCTTGCCGACCTCGAGGCGGCGGAGAAGATGAGACCGCGCTTGATCTTCGTCGACGACTACACGGCAGACGGGCATGCCGAGAACATCGGGCCGGCGGTCGCACGCTACCTCGAGGAGAGCGCTTTCCCCTGGGAGCTCGAGCTGCTCGAGACGGTCAACGGACTCGCCGTTCTGCGCCGCTCTTGACGTCTAGCCGACCGCTGCGCTACAGTGATCGCGGTTGCGCGAATCTGTTCGCGACCATCCTCTTTATTTTCACCGACCCTAGAAGCCGGCCAGTGCGCCGGTTTTTGGCTGATAGAGCCAAGCCACTGCGGGGCGTGCAGGTGTTAGACTTCTGACATGTCCAGGTTACGAATCTCGCCGTCGCTGATCGTCGCCTGCCTAGCGCTTTTCATCTCACTCACGGGAGCCGGCGTCGCAGTCGTCAGCGCCTTGCCGAGAAACAGCGTCGGCACGGCTCAGCTCAAGGCGAACGCTGTTAATTCGAGCAAGGTCAAGGATGGCTCGCTCGGGGCGGTTGACTTCGCCAGTGGGCAGCTGCCAGCCGGTCCCACCGGGCCGAAGGGCGACGCCGCCGCGACCAACGCCGTTCTGCGCACTGACAACGGCGGCGGTGCCGCTTCTCGTGGCAGTGTCTCAACCGTCACGGTGCGCTGCGCTGAGGGCGAGCGTGCAATCGGGGGCGGGTTCGCGGTACAGGCCGAGAATCAGCGTACCCCGGTGAGCGTGAAGGCGAACAAGCCTAGCGGCGCTCCTCCTGATCGATGGGTAGTGGCAATCCAGAACATCTCGGACACAGCCATCGAGGATGGTTCGATCGTCGCTGAAGCGTACGTCGTCTGCGTCTCGCCCTAAATCGAAGCGGAGAGGGCGCTGGTGACCCAGGCTGGACTCATGCTCCAGTCCCCGTCTGTTCGATTCAGACCTCCGCTCCCTAGAGAGGTGCGACATGGCGACGAAGAAGCTGACGCCGAAGCAGGTGCGCTTCGTCGAGGAGTACCTCATCGATCTGAACGCGTGCGCTGCCGCTAAGCGTTCGGGCTATAGCCAACACACGGCGGGTCAGATCGGTCACGAGCTGCTCAAGAAAGAGAACGTCGTCCGGGCGCTCGTGGCGGCTGAGCGCAAGCGCTCCAAGCGAGTAGAACTCGACCAGGACTGGATCATCGAGAGGCTGCGCGAGAACACAGAGCGCTCGATGCAGGCCGCGCCTGTCGTCGACTCGGACGGCAACCCAGTCGGCGAGTACCGCTACGAAGGCTCGGTCGCGAACCGTGCGCTCGAACTGCTCGGTAAGCACCTCGGCATGTTCGCCGACCGCCTGCACGTCGAGGGGCCGATGCTCGACCTGTCGCTTCTCACAGACGGGGAGATCGCACAACTCCGGAGCCTGATCGCGAAGGCGAGGCGCGAACAGAATGAGCCTAGCTGCTGACGTCTACGCTGAACTCGGGATTCTGCCGGCGGACATCGAGCAGGTCGAGCGCGAAGACACGATGCGCAAGATGGGAGCCGATCGCGAGGAGCTGAAGGCGAAGCATCAGACGCTCCGCTCCTACGTCGCCGGCGCCTGGCCTCTGCTCGAGCCGGGCAGGGAGTACGTCCCGGGCTGGCATATCGACGCGATCTGCGAGCATCTCGAGGCGGTCTCCCGCGGCGAGATCCGTCGCCTACTTATCAACGTCCCGCCGGGTCACATGAAGTCGCTCTCGGTCGCCGTCTTCTGGCCGACCTGGGTCTGGACTTTCAAGCCGGAGATGCGCTGGCTGTTCGCCTCCTACGCGCAGACCCTCTCCGTCCGGGACTCGCTGAAGTGCCGGCGCCTGGTCGAGTCGGAGTGGTATCGGGCGATCTGGGGCGACGTCTTCCGCCTGACCTCGGATCAGAACGAGAAGATGCGGTTCGAGAACGATCGCACGGGCTACCGGATCGCGACCTCGGTCGGCGGGACGGCGACGGGCGAGCGCTGCGACGCGATGGTCTTCGACGATCCGCATAAGGTCGAAGAGGGCGAGTCGGACGTGAAGCGCCAAGGCGTCCTCGACTGGTGGGACTCGACAATGACGACCCGCCTGAACGACCTCGAGACGGGGACGATCGTCGGCGTCATGCAGCGGATCCACGACCGCGATCTTGTCGGGCATCTGCTCGAGCAGGGCGGCTACGAGCATCTCTGCCTGCCTGCCGAGTACGAGCCGAAGCACCCCTACCTCTGGCGGGGCGACCCGCGAACCTATCCCGGCGAGCTCCTCTGGCCGAAGCACGTCGGGCGGAACGCGCTCGACGATCTCAAACTACGGCTCGGGAGCTACCGCGCCTCAGGGCAGTTGCAGCAGCTCCCCGCGCCGGCAGGAGGAGGGATCTTGAAGCGAGGCTGGTGGCGCTACTTCCCGGTCGAGTGGCTCGAAGAGTGGCGAGGCCCGGGCCCGGTCGCCCTATTCACGTCCTGGGATACGGCGCTGAAGGAGAAGACATCGAACGACTACACGGTCGGGACGACCTGGATCTGTAACGGGGTCGACCGCTACTGCGTCCGCCGCGTCCGCGACCGGATGGGACTGCCTCAGGCCTGTGAGGCTGTCTGGGAGAACGCCTCCTGGTGCTCCCGCCACTTCCCTAACGTCCCGCAGATCCATCTCGTCGAGAACGCGGCGAACGGGCCGGAGGTCCTCGCCTGGCTCCGGGGGAAGGTCTCCGGGCTGATCCCCGTCTCGCCCGATAAGGACAAGACCGCGCGAGCGCACGACGCCTCTCCGCAGCTCGAAGCGGGCAACGTCTTCCTTCCGGGCGCTGACGACGGCGCCGGCTCGTACGACAAGACGCTCACGCCGGCGTGGACGCAGGAGTTGATCGAGGAGTGCGCCCGCTTCCCGAAGGGCGAATACGACGACCAGCTTGACACCGTGACGCAGTTCCTGATTCGCGTCGGGCAGCAGGAGTTCCTCCGAGCGCCGGCGGGAGCCGAGCAAGCTCGAGCGAAGCCGCAGATGATCGAGCGCACCTTCTAAGGAGGCAAGCCGTGAAGTTCGGACGCTTCGAGATCCATCGCGCGAGCGCAGCCGAGGAGCCCGCCAGGCGGGCTCCGAAGGAGATGGGCTCGTCGGGCACGCTCAACTACTCCGGCTATCTGCAGCAAGAGGAATACAACCCGGAACTCGCCGGCGAGCGCGGTCTCGATGTCTTCGACCGCATGCAGCGCTCCGACGGCGCGGTAGCTGAGACGTACGGGCATATCTCGGCGCCGATCCTCAACGCTCAGTACCCGATCGAAGCGGGCGGGCAGGAGGAGATCGACCTAGAACTTCGCGCCTTCGCCGAGCATGCTTTCTTTGACTGGCTCGAGCAGCCGTGGCTTGAGGTCCTCGATCAGGTTCTCGACTACCCCGTCTTCGGGCACGCTGTCTTCGAGACGCCCTGTAAGATCGTCGAGCACGAGCTCGAGTACGAGCTACCCGGGCAGTGGGATGTCGGCGATCAAAGCAAGCGCACGCCGAAGAAGGTCGTTGTGCCGCGGCGCCAGTTCGTTACCTGGGAGCGGTTCGCGCCCCGCCTGCAACGAACGATCTACAAGTGGAACGTCGACCGCGGGAAGCTCCTCTCGATCACGCAGCACGTCTACGGGACCGCCGCTTTGACTGAGGTCACGATCCCCGCGGAGCAGCTGCTCGTCTTCACGAATCGCAAGCGTGGCGACGACTTCACCGGGCGCTCACTCCTTCGCCCTGCCTACAAGCACTGGTGGCTGAAGGAGCTGCTCGAGAAGGTCGGCGTCCTGGCTGCTATGCGACACGGCATCGGCGTCTGGATCGCCTACCCGCCGGCGAGCAAGGCGAATGACGAGGCTGTCGCGAAGCGCCTCGAGGAGATCCTGACGGCGCTCGGCTCTGAGGAGAAGACGCCCTACATCGTCGCTCCCGGGCCGAAGGCGACGGCGACGGTCGACGGCTGGTGGTTCGAGATCGCCGTCCCCGCCGGCGGGATCCCAGACTTCGAGCCTCTCTTGCAGTATCACCGCGGCGAGATCAAAGGCGCCGTCCTCGTTCGCTTCTCCGAACTCGGCCATGGGCAGACCGGAGCTCGAGCTACGGGCGACACGCAGTCTCAAGTCTGGTACGACGCGCTGCACGGCGTTGCCTCCTACATCTGCGAGGTCTTCAACGTCGCGCTTAAGCGCCTGATCGACCTCAACTATCCCGGCGTCGAGCGCTACCCGAAGCTGACCGTCGCGAACATCGAGGCGCGCAACCTGACCGAGTTCGCGGACGCTCACTACAAGCTCGTCCAGTGCAAGGCGATCGAGCCTGACGCGACCTACCGAGCGGCGGTGCGCGAGTTCGTCGACATGCCTCCGGAGGACGAGGAGCAAGAGAAGCCGGCGCCGCCGGCGGCGCCTCCGCCGAACGTCATCACAATCCCGCCGGCCGTGACAGAAGGGCTCCCGATCGAGCCACCTGTCAAGGAACCGTAACACGAAGAAGGAGCTCACCATGACTGTCGTCCCGATGGAGCGATTCGAGACGAAGGACTGTAAGACGCCTGACTGCACCGGCGAGGCAAACACGAAGTACGATCGCGGTCCCTACTCGGGCCTCTGCGACTCCCACATCGAGCAGAAGCGCAAGGAGATCTCAGCGCAAGCGTCTGAACGTTGGCGCGAGCGAAACGGCGAGTCCGCGGTGAAGCCCGGACTACGAGCGGTGAAACCTGAGGGCCAAGGCTTCGAGAAGAAGGCAAAGGCGCTCGTCGCTGTCGGCCGCAAGCTCGATCGAGCTGTCGGCTCGTTCAAGCGCAAGCAGGCATCGCTCGAGCCCGCCAAGCAGGCACTCGACCAGGCGATGCGCGAATGGCGAACCGCCTGCCGCGACCTCGCCGGCGATCAGGTTTGATCGTGCCCTTCGAGTTCCCTCGACCGCCGACAGCGGCCGAGCGACGCGTGAACTGGATCGCTCATCACGAGCACATCTACCAGCGCCGCCAGGCTGTCGAGTCCTACGCGACCCCGGCAGTGAGACGCCTCGCGCTCTCGATTGCCGACGGGCGGCTGATCCCGCACGCGCGCCTCGCCGAGCTGGCGGAGCGCCTGCAGCGCTCTCTCGAGGTCACCGCTGTCTTCGGCTTCACAGAGGCGCGGCGTGAGATCAAGGCGATGCGGGAGCAGAATGGCGAGCCGCCCCTGCGCGCTACTCTTGCTTTCGCCGTCCCGGACGCCGGGCACCAGGGCATCGCTGCCCGGCTGGGGATCGATGGGATCCGGAAACTGATCGGCCGCCGAGCGAAGTATTCCGGCGAGCTGATCGGGGCCGCGACGCTCGGAGCCGCTGAGGCTGCCCGGATGGCAGGCGCAGAGGACATCGTCGTCGCTGAGGCTGCGCTCACCGCAGCCGCTCGAGGTCTGCACCTTCACGTCCTCGAGCTCGTCGGCGAAACGCTCAACCTCGGAAGGACGGCCGGCGCTCTTTCGTTCGGCAATCCTCCGGAGTACGCGATGCGGTCGGAGATGCTTGACAAGCAGACCTGCGATGCTTGCACGCGCGTCCACGGCGAGATCGCTATCGTCGATAGCGCCAACTACTACGCGCTTCTGCCGCCCTCGTACTGCTTCGGTGGCGGGCGCTGCCGCGGGGTTGTGGTCTTCGAGGATCAGATCTCGAACGTTCGGATGCCGGAGATCGAGACCGCAGCGTAGGAGGGGACGATGAGGATCTTCAGACGCCGCAAGAAGCCAACGAAGCTCACGCTCGGCAAGATCGCGCCGGCGTTGATCGTCTGGGACTCTTGGCAGCCGGTCACGATGTTCGCGATCCTGAACCGCGACACCTACCCGACGCTGCCGCCGGGCCCGTTCCCGGTTTGCGTCTGCGTCCGCGCCGGCGATCAGAGGGCGCTCGCTCTCTGCGCCGTGCTCCACGCTGTCCTCGCCGCTCAGCTCGACGGGCGCCAGCCGGTCACGTCATAGGAAGGACTCGCCATGCCTCATCTGAAAGAGAGCTTCCCGGTCAGCGCCGACGCCCTCGTCGACGGTCGCTCCTGGATCCAGGTCCTACTCACCGCCGAGAAGGCGCGCAACGGTCCCTGGTTTTTCACGATCACAGCCGACGACCTCGCGGGCTACGCTCGCTCGATCGCCGGCGGGGCGTGGAGGATCCCGATCGACCGCGACCACGGCGGAGATCGCTCGAACCGCGACCTGCGCGACACGCGCGCTGCGGGATGGTTTACCGGTCAGTCTCAAGTCCTCGAAGCTGGCGCGATTCGCCCTGACGGGAGCAACGAACCCGCGCCCGGGCCGGAACTCTGGGCGGAGGTCAAGTGGACGCCGAAGGCGCTCGACGAGATCCGCGACGGCGAGTATCGCTTCATCTCGCCGACCTGGTCATTCGCGCAGAAGGACAACAAGACCGGCCTGATGACGAAGGCGAAGGAGATCATCGCCGCGACGCTCACGAACCGCCCCTTCTTCGAGATGGCGCCGGTCAAGGCTTCCGAGGAGGAGATCGCGAGTCTCGACTACATAATCGCGTGCTACGACGAGGAGATATCCGAACAGGTACGAGCGCGCGTCGACGAGGGCGAGTCCGTCCTCGAGGCGTTCGATAACGTACTCGCGGCCGTCTGGACAGGCGCCTATATCAACAGCCTGCCCGACTCCGCCTTCCTCTACGTCGAGCCGGGCAAGAAGGATCGCGATAAGAAGACAGTGCCGCGCAGCCTTCGCCACTTCCCGGTGCGCGACGACGCCGGCGCGGTCGATCTGCCTCATCTGCGGAACGCGCTCGCGCGGATCCCGCAGTCGAATCTTCCCGACGAAGTCAAACAGTCGCTGACCCGGAAGGCGAAGCGACTCCTAACCCAGAGCGCATCGAGCGCTCACGATCAAGGAGACGATGACATGGAGCTAAAGGTCATCGCGTCGGCACTCGGCCTCGCCGAGGACGCCGACGAGCAGGCCGTCACGGAGGCGATCGCCACCGCGAAGGCCGAGAAGGAGCAGCTCGACGCGAAGGTCAAGGAACTCGAGGCAGCCGCCGCGAGCGACGAGTCCGGCAAGGTCGAGAAGCTCGAACAGCGGCTGAAGGTCGCCGAGGACGCGCTCGAGGCGGCGGATCGGGAGACCGTCCTCGCCACCGCCGTCCGCGAAGGGCGCATCCCGCCAGCCGCGAAAGAGACGCTCGCCAAGCAGTTCGAGGGGAACCTCGAAGGGCTGAAGGCGACGCTCGAAGCGATGCCGAAGGGCACCGTCGTACTCGCAGCGCGCGGGGACGACGGCGACGCACCGCCCAACCCCGACACGGAGACGAGCAAGGACGAGATCCTCGCCGGCGAGGACAAGCCGGTGGACGGTCTCGACCTAGTCGCCCGTGCCGAAAAGATCCTCACCGACGCTGGCAAGGCAAAGGGCCAGTGGAGTGAGAACGAGTACGCCTCGGCGCTCTCCCAGGCCGAGCGCGAGTCGAAGAAGGTCGCCGCCTAGTCGAGGCGAGCAGCCACCAGGAGCCCACCGCTCAACTCCTACGAAGGAGATGCCATCATGGCGTTTTCGGATACGGGCCTGCTGTCTCTCAAGGCGGCGTCGGCCATCGTCCAGTGGGCGCCCGTCGGACCTCTCGTCGCTGGTTCTGAACTCGACGAGACGATCATCCGCGCGGGTTCCTGGAACGTGCTCCCGGTCGGGGTCAATACCGCGACCCTCGCGACCTACGGCCTCCCGGCTGCAGTCGCGATCAAGGGGCAACGTGCTTACGGGATCGCCGCAGCTTCGCTCGGCGCTCTCACCCCGGTTGCCGTCGGCTCGACCAACGGTCGCCTGATCCCGGTCTGCGCGTCGGGTATCACGACGCACGCCGGATCGGGCGGAGACGTAGCGTCACGCTACGCAGTCGGTATCGCTCTCAAGAGCGCCGTCGACGGGGACTACTTCCCCATCATCGTCGACCCGCAGCTCGTCCTCTGACGGACGCGGGTCGCCTCCAGGAGCCCACCGAAGATCTGTAAGAGCGGGGCGAAGGAACGCCTCGCCGACACCTGGAGGACTTCATGCCTTCGCAGACTGTGGGGAACGTCCACGTCAACGGACCCCTCACGAATCTCGCGCGGCTCTACACGCCGCGGGGCTTCATCGCTGATCGGGTCTGCCCGCAGATCCCGGTCGTGAAGGAGTCCGATGTCTTCTACGTCTTCGATCAGGGGCCGTTCTTCTCGGTCGAAGTCGAAGACCTCGTCCCGGATAGGGGCAAGCCGCGCAAGGTCGAGTTCTCGCACTCGACCGAGCAGTACCTCTGCCAGAAGCGCGAGCTGGCCTGGGACATCTCCGACCGCGAGCGGGCGAACGCCGACTCGCAACTCAACCTCGAGCGGAACAAGCAGAACGGAACCCTCGGGCTCCTGCACCTGCGCCGCGAGAAGCGGGTTGCAGCCGCGCTTCGCAAGGTCGCGAACGGCGGAGGTCTGAACCTCGGCGCGTCCGCAGCCGTCAAGTGGGACGGCGCTGCCGTGACCTACGCCGGCATCGCGGCCGACGTGATGATCGGGAAGGAAGCGATGCGTCAGGCGATCGGCGCGGTGCCGAACGTCATTGTGATCCCCGCGGCCGTCGCCGCCGGGATGCACAAGTCGCTCCTCTATCAGGTGCTGCAGTACACCTACGGTGACGCTACAGCGCGCAAGATGATCGAGGAGGCCTTCCCGTCCCTCCCGCCCGTCATGTTCGGGATGGAAGTCGTCGTCGGCGGCATGATCTACAACTCCGCCGTCGAGGGGCAGACCGCTTCCTACTCCGATGTCTGGGGTGAGGCTGTCCGCCTGCTCTACGTGACGAACGGGCCGGCGCTCGAGGAACCCTCCTGCGCCTACACGCTCGTCAACCGGCCGCTCCAGACCCGCCAATGGCGGGACGAGGAGGCCGAGGTCGACTCCTACGCGGTCGGATGGATCATCGACGACCCGAAGGTAGTCGCACCCGACGCCGGGTACGAGATCAACGACTGTCTGACGTGATCTTGATGAGCGCCAACGCAAACAAGACCAACAAGGAGCTGATCGCCGAGCTCGAAGCGCTCGGCGTCAGCATCCCGAAGAGGGCGAATAAGGCCACGCTGCTCGAACTCCTGCGAGGGAGCGACAGCGGCGCGGCTTCCAGCGACGTCGCTACAACGGCTGCAGCTGAGCCTTCATCGTGCGACCTAATCGGGTCGGACGGTCGGCGGATCCTACGCGGCGTCTCCGACTCCGGCTGCCGCGATCTTCAGAAGAAGATCCTCTCGTCGACGGGCGAGAAGACGACGATCGTGACAGCGAGTGGGATCCTGATCGGCGCTGCAAGCGAGCCCGGAGTGGAGGACGGGGACTAAGACCCCCCTGTCCCTATAGGGCGAGGGGACTGCCACACCCCTCGCCCTTACCTCCCGGGGGAGGCTCGCGATGCGGCGTCGCTGGGCGTTCCGCCTGGTGGGCTCCGCGCCCATCGGCCCGCATCGCCAGCTTCCTCGCTTCACCCCTACGCAAAAGGAGCCCACCGATGACCCCTTGTGGAACCTGCATGGTTGATTCAACTCTTACGACCGATCAGGGCGCATTCTCAGTCCCCGTCGCGAACCGCCTCTGGCGGTTGCCTCTGCCCGCGAGGTGGATCACCTTGGAGACGTGGGCTGGCAACCCCGCCTACCGTGCCCTCAACGGAGGTTTTGGGAACTGCAACACCGAGTTTGGCGACCGCGAGAGCGTTTTCATTATCTGCGGCCTTGGTGGTATCGGCTGCAACGTCAACCACGCGGCAATCAAGCGGGCGGGCGAGCAGGCATGACCAAGATCGCCGCCTGCCTCATCGTCAAAGACTCCGCCGAGATCATCTCGAAGTGTCTCGACTCGATCCGCCCGTACGTCGACGAGATCAACATCTACGACACCGGCTCGACCGACGGGACGCTAGAGCTGCTGGAGAAGCTGAGCAAGCAGAAGTCACTCCTCTTCCAAGAGGGAGAGATGGTCTGTCCGAGCAAGTACGAGCCGGGCGACCCTGAGGCGAAACTAGCCGAGGACCAAGTTCTAGTTCCGCTCGCTCCGATCCGAGTCGAGCGCGGAGAGTGGCGAGAAGACTTCGGCTGGGCACGCGAGCAGTCGTTCGCGATGGTCTCCGACGACGTCGGCTGGTTCCTCTGGCTCGACGACGACGACGTCATCGTAGGAGCCGAGAACCTTCGGCAGATGGTCGCTCTCGCACAGCCCGACCTCGATGGGTTCGTGATGTTCTACGACTACGCCCGCGACGAGTCCGGGACGTGCGTCTGTCAGCTCTGGCGGGAGCGTCTGCTCCGTCGCTCGTCGGGCTTCTACTGGAAGAACCCCGTCCACGAGGTACTCGTCCCGCCGGAGGATACGGCGCCGACGATGCAGTTCGTCCCTCCGCAAGTCATCCGCTACATTCACGATCGCCCGGCCGAACGCTACGACGCGGGCCGAAACCTCGCGATCCTACTCCGGGAAAAGGAGAAAGCGGAAGCGGAGGGACGCCCTATCGAACCCCGCACGCTCGCCTATCTCGGCACGGAGCACATGGCGAAGATGAACTGGGGCGAAGCAGCGCTCTACCTGAACGCCTACGTCGAGCGCCCGGACGCGCGCTGGGGCGACGAGCGAGCACAGGTGCATCACAAGCTCGCGACGTGCCTGCGCTTCCTCGACAACCCGCTCGGCTCGATCGAGGTCGAGATCGCAGCGGTGAAGGAGCGGCACGACTGGGCCGAGAACTACGTCGGCCTCGCGCAGTCTTACTCAATGCTCGGCAACTGGTCGGCGGCGCTCCACTACGCACAAGAGGCGCAGAAGTTCGGGATGCCGCAGTCGTCCTTGATCCTCAACCCGCTCGAGTTCTCGCTCGTCCCTCTACTCGTCGAAGCAGAGGCGCTCGCGCAGCTCGGTCAGGCGGAGGAGGCGCGGCGCGCGATCGCAAAACTCGTCCAGATCTTCCCAGCGTACGAGATGGCGCAGGCGAAGGCGGCAGACCTCGACCGGATGCTTGCCGAGAACGACATCGTCAACGCCGTGCTCACGCTGAGGGAAGTGCTCGTCCGACACGACGAGAACGCGAAGGCCTGGCAGCTGATGGAGTCCGTCCCCTACCTCGTCGCCGAGCGCCCGGAGATAGTCATGGCGCGGGCCGAGCAGCGAGAGATGGTCGCTCACCTACGTCAGCCGGAGGAGTACCGGCGCTGGTACGTCGACGAGCCGAAGGAGTCGACCGTCGCCGACGAACTCGTCGAGAAGGTCGACGAGTGCATCGAGCGCGCGGCGTATCTCGTCGAGGGGCTCGAAGCGCAGGAGAAGGAGCTCGGCAGGAAGCCTCGCGTCCTCGACCTGGGTTGCAACGACTACTGGCTGGAGTGCTTCCTCTGGAAGCGGCTCGGATTGAAGGCAGACGGGGTCGAGCTGAACCGCCAGGCGTACGAGAAGGGACTCGAGCGCAAGCGGACGTTCGGCGCTCCCGGGAGGCTCGTCCACGGCGATCTCTACGACGCGCCGAAGTTCTTCAAGCGCCATCACTACGACGCGGTCATCCTGTTCGAGGTCTTCGAGCACCTACCCGATCCGGAGTCGGCGCTCGAGGTCATGCGCGAGATGCTCGCTCCCGGAGGGCGGATCTATCTGACGACGCCGAACGGAGCCTTCGAGCGCGGACAAATCGAAGCCTGGGCGAAGGTCGAGCGCAAAGGGCACCTACACGCCTTCCCCGCCTCAACCTTGATCGAGATGCTGATCGCTCGCGGCGAGATCAAAGACTTTCGCGTTCACGCCGGCGGGAGACTCGCCTACGCCTCCTATACGCCCGGCAAGCGCAAAGGCAAGGTCATCCTCTACGACGGCCCAGGCTGGGAGGAGTGGAGCCCGGAGTCGGTCAACAAAGGCGGGCTCGGCGGATCCGAGACGGCGATGATCTACCTCGCCGTCGGTCTCGCGCAGGCGGGCTACGAAGTGAAGGTCTACGCAGGCGCGGTGCCTGGCTTCTACGCTGGCTCGCTCTGGCGCCCGGTCGGAGCCTTCGACCCCTCGGAGGAGTGCGACCTGCTCGTCGTCTCTCGTCGCGCGATCATCTTCGACCTCCCGCTTGCGGCGAAACGCAAGGTGCTCTGGTGTCACGACCACTCGTACCCGGGGCAGCTGACCGAGAAGCGAATCGAGAACATGGACGCGCTAGTCGTCCTCTCGGAGTGGCAACGCGCCCGATTCGAGCGCCTCTACCCGACGACGAAGGACAAGCTCGTCATCCGCCGGAACGGCATCGCGCTCGAAGCGCTCGGCGAGCCGAAGTTCGCAAAGGCTGACAAGCCGTGGTCTGAGCGGGAGCCTCGCTGCATCTACTCGTCGAGCGCCGATCGAGGCCTCGACGTCCTGCTCGGGATCTGGCCGATGATTCGGGAGCAGGTTCCCGAAGCCGAGCTGCATATCTTCTACGGCTGGAAGACCTACGACGCGGTTGCGAAGATCAACCCCGCGCTCTACGCCTACAAGGCGAAGGTGCTCGAGTTGCTCGAGGCGGCAGGAGGAGAGGCTGGCGGCGTCTTCATGCGAGGGCGACTCGGACAGGCCGAACTCGCGGCGGAGATGCAGGAGGCCCGGGTACTCGCATACCCGACCGCCTTCCTCGAGACGAGCTGCATCTCGGCGATGGAAGCGAAGGCTGCTGGCCTGCCGATCGTCACGTCCGACCTCGGCGCGCTCCACGAGACCGCTGCGGGGCAGACGCTGATCCCCTGGGTCTGGGACGAAGCAGATCGAGCGCTCGCTCTGGAGGGCTTCGACGCTATCGAGTCCGCTCCGGTCAACAAGACCGCCGGCTACCAGGCCGAGTTCATCGCGAGCGTCGTCCAGCTACTGACGAACGAGGGCGTCTGGAACGATCTCCACGGCCGCGCTCTCGACGGCGCGACCGAGAACGCCTGGGAGAAGCGGATCCCGGGCTGGGAGGCTCTAGTGCGTCCGCTAACGAAACCCGCGACTGATAGGTCGCGCCGCCACCTACGCGTCGCGGTCTAGGGACGTTGCAACAGCCCGGAGGAGGCTTCTCGTGTACATAGGCGCCACAGAGTTGAGCCTGATCCTGCCGGCGAACGTCTCGATCGGCACGAACACCGCGCCGTGGACGCTCGGCGAGGTCGCGTCGCTGATCTGTGAGGTCTCGGCTGAGATCGACTCGGCGGTCGTCGCCGCGGGCTACGGCATCCCGATCCCGCCTACTGCGACCGTCCCCTACGGCTACGTCCAGCGCATCTGCAAGATGGGCGTCGGCTGGCAGGTTCTCCGGACGATCTTCCCCGATCTCGGAGGCCCGGGCGACAAGACGTCGATCGCATCTGACTATCGGACGGCATACGAAGCAGGGATCAAGGCGATCCGCGAGGGCAAGATGCCCCTACCTGGAGCCTCGACCATAGCGCCCGACTCCGGCGCCGTATTGCCGAGAGGTAGGTCAACCTCAGACGCTCCAAGTTCGATCGCGTCGGGCCTCTCGATGAACTGGGAGCCGTAGGATGGCACGCTCGGTCATGGGCGCCGGCGGAGGCGTCTCTCTCACACTCCGCCCGCCGATCGAGTTCATACAGCGACAGAGCGGAGCGTTCCGCAGGCATCTCAGGAACCTTGAGCCGCTCTGGGATCGCTTCAAGCCGATCATGTCGGAGATCGAGTCGAAGCGCTTCGACGAGGAAGGTCCCGGCTGGGCGGCGCTCAAGGAGTCGACGATCCGCCAGAAGGCGGCGGCAGGCTACCCGCTCGACATTCTGATCCGGACGGGCGATCTGCGCGACTCGCTCGTAGAGGAAGGCCGAGCTGCGAAGACCTCTGCGATGCAGATGGAGTGGGGATCCGACGTCAGTTATGCGGGCTATCACCAGGACGGCACGCCGAAGATGGCCCAGCGCAAGGTGATCGAGATCGAGGACGTCGAAGGGCGTCGCAAGCTCGAGCGGGCGATGGTCGGCTGGATCAACCAGGTCGCCCGCGAGACGTTCGGGAGGATCTAATGGCGAACCTGAAGCTCCGCGAGCCGATCATCGACGCCGTCATCGACAAGCTGAAGGCGGGCTACCCGACGCGAGTGGCGACGATCAACGGGGCCGACACAAAGGGCATCACGATCGCCGCGCCGTCGAACGACGACTACTTCTACGGGCGCAAGCGCGAGATCGCTCGCGTCCCTGCGATCATCGTCGCCGGTCTCCCCGGCTCGAGCTTCGACGAGGAGGGCGCTCACTCGTTCCTCTACGCGACGCAGCTCGTCGTCTTCGCGATCGACGAGCACGCCGAGGTCGAGACCCTCGCGCGCATGCTCGATCGACACGAGCGCGCGATCATCGAGACGCTCTGGGACGACGCTCCGAAGGAGTCTCTCACCGGCTCGGCCTTCCGCCTCCGGCCGACCGAAGATTCGCTCTCTCCGATTCACGAGCCGCGCGATGGCGGCGTGGCTCCCTACCGATCCTGGATCGGCGTCATCTTCGAGGCGACGTCGACCGAGGCCTAGCAAGACCGCGAGCCCACCGCTACTCACCCCGGGCTTTGCACGACCCGCCGAGGGTCCGAGCCCTGACAGAAGGAGATCCTCATGCCGGTCAGCTCAGCTGATCCGTCGGCCTTCGTCGCCCTGGGCATGCAGTCAGCCCTCGGCACGCCGCAGGTCACCGCTGGAAAGACGCGCTCCGCCAAGTACCTCGGCGGGACGGGCTTCCAGGCTCAGCTCGAGATCGTCTCGCTCCGAGAGGGCGGGGACGGTCTCCAGAAGGGCTTCACCTACAAGCGCCTGCAGAAGGTCGCGGGGCAGCTCGTCGTCTACGCCCGCCCGGAGTTCGCGGGGATGCTGCTCTCGCTCGTCCCTGGCGCTGCAACCTGGGATGGCGCGTCGGCGCCCGCCGTTCACCTGTTCCATACGGGGCACGCTTCCTTCCCCTGGTCGACGATCCTTGCGCAGCACCCGGGGTCGGCAGCCGCTCATCTGCTGAGCGACGTCCGCTTCGGAGGACTCTCGATCGAGGGTGCCGGCGGAGATCCGATCAAGTTCACCGCCCCGTTCACCGCGATCACGCACGGCGCGTCGATGGCGGCGTTCGTCCCGACGTACCACGACGAGGCGCCGTTCATCTACTACAACACGCCGACCTACGTCATCGACGGCACGGCCGACTCGGACGTCCTCGGCTACAAGATCGACATCGGCTACGGCCTCGAGGAGCTGCAGTCGCAGGCCGTCACACTCGATGAGATCGTCGTGCAGAACCTCGACGTCACGCTCGAGATCCGCCGGCGCTTCGAGGACGCGACGCTCTGGAAGAAGATCGCGATGGGCGCGGCTGTCTCGCCGACGTACTCCGTCGCGACCGGATCGTTCCGGGCGGCTCAGGTCTACGGGGCCGCTGCGGCGCTTCGCGCGCTCGACATCTCCCTGCCGCTACTCGCCTACAAGTCGCACGACATCGGCGAACTCGACCCGGATGGCAAGACCATCGTCGAGACGATCCAGGCTGACGCGCTCAAGGGCGCGACGCACAACCTAATCGCCACCCTGAAGAACGCGCACGCCTCGGCCTACGCGTCCTGATCCACCATGCGGCGCACGCTTCGTCTCGTCTCCTTCGCGGGGGCGGGATAAGGCGTGCGCCGCTCTTTCCACTGAGAGGAGCCCACAGATGGCACGCATCGTAAACATGGGGCCAGTTCTCCCCGAAGACATCGACTTCCGCTTCCCGGACGGCAAGGGCGGGACGACGTCCTACATCGTTCCCGGCGACCCGCCGATGGATCTGATCCTAAAGATCGCGCATCTGAACGATGCGGCAGAGGGGGTCGAGCTACCCGTAGGCGCGAAGGCGCTGACTAAGGCGCAGAAGGAGGAGGCGCTCGATCGACTGATGATCGAGAAGCTCGACGAACTCGACGCCGAGGTTCTTCATCTACTGCGGATCCGACAGCCCGATCTCGACCGCAGTCCGTTCGGGCCGGTCGCCGTCCAGCACTTCGTCGCCGTCCTTCTCGAGCAGTTCAAGGAACTCGCCGGAGAGGCGGACGAAGATGAGGACCCTACGAAGGCGAAGGGGAAGGCGGCTCCAAAGCCGAGGCCGACGCGATCGAGTGGATCGCGATCCTGATCGACGAGTTCGGCTTCCCGCCTGACTACTACATCTCTCGCCCTGACCGCCCGGCTCTCGGGTGGACGTCCTTCCTGGTCTGGCAGCGCCTAGCTAGGAAGCGCATCCGCGCCCGCCTGGCCGACCAGGCGAATCAGCGGCTGGCCGAAGAACGAGCCAAGAGCAGGAAACCCGGAGGCTGACAGTGACCGACTCGACCGTTCGCGTCATATTCCTGGGCGACTCGGCGAGCGCGATGCGCTCCGTCCGGATCCTCGAGGGCGGGTTCTCTAGCCTCTCGCGTAGCGCTCTGCGCCTAGCGGGAGCGGTAGGGATAACGCTCGCCGGCGCTCTGACGCTCTCGGTCAAATCGGCGATCGACTTCGATCGCGCGATGCGGAACGTCAACTCGATCGCGCGTCTGAACGAGACGCAGTTCAAGGCGCTGAGCAAGTCGGTCCTCGACCTCGCGAAGACCACCGGGCAGTCGCCGAAGATCCTCGCCGAGGGTCTCTACAACATCGTCTCGTCGGGCTTCAAGGCGGCGGACGCGCTCAAGATCCTGAACGCCGCGGCGGTCGCGGCGACAGCAGGCATGACGACGACGGAGACCGCCGCGAAGGCGATCACCGCGATCCTGAACGCCTACCAGCTCTCGGCCGACCAGGCCTCGAAGGTCTCGTCGCTCCTGTTCAAGGAAGTCCAACTCGGCGTCAACACGTTCGAGGAGCTGGCGATGAACATCGGCGACACGGCGCCGATGGCGGCTGCGCTCAAGATCCCGTTCTCCGACGTCGCCGCTGCGCTCGCGCTGATCACTCTGCACGGCACGAACATGGCTGAGGCCTCGACGCAGGTCTCCCGCGTCATGGCTGACCTAATGAAGCCCTCAGTGGGGCTTTCGGCTCAGCTCTTGAAAATGGGCTTCGCTACCGGGCAGGCGGCGATCGAGAGTCTCGGCTTCGTCGGCGTGATACAGAAGCTCTCTGCTGCAGCAAAGGGGTCGAGCGCGACAACTGCTGACTGGTTCGCGAATATCCGCTCCCTCCGCGGCATGCTCAACCTGACCGGGCCGAACCTGAAGAAGTTCGATCAGTTCGCTCGCGAGATGGCGAAGTCGTTCCGCGAAGGCGGCGACGATGTCAAGGCTTTCAACGAGCAGTCAAAGTCGATCGGCGTCCAGTGGGACAAGGCGAAGGCGGCTTTAGTCGCGGCAGCGATCCCGCTCGGTCAACTCCTGTTCCCGGCTCTAGCGAAGGCAGCCGGAGGCGCGCAGCGGCTCGCGGCAGGACTGACTCGCGTCCTCGACGCCTCCGGCGCGCATAACAAGATCCGCCAGCTTGGAGATGAGATCCGGGGACTCGGCGAGTCGATCCGTAAGGGACTCGTCGGTTGGGAGGAGCGACCGGATCCGAAGGCGATGCACAAGGCGATCCCTGGTCGGATGCTCGGCTTCGGCGACATGGAAGGGACCGTCAAGCATCTCGGTCTCGGCGATCAGATCGCAAAAGGGATCGAGGCGACGGACTGGGCTGTCGTCGGAGGTGCGATCGTAGACGGGATCGCGAAGGGGATCAAGGCGTCCGCGACGCTCGCGATGTCGATTGCCGGAGCGGTCTCGGCTGCGGTCGATCAGATCAACTGGGAGCAGGTCGGGGTCAAGCTTGGGCCCGCGCTCGCTTCGGCGATCGCTGCGGCGTTCCTCACGATCACAGATCCTGGTTTCTGGGTGCGCCACTGGAAGATGGCGCTCGCGATCGGACTGTTCGCGTTCGGCGGCTTGATCGGCAAGGCGTTTAAGGGCATCGGTGGGCTGATGTTCCGGGCGCTTGAGGGTCCGCTCACCGACGCGCTCTACGCGATCGAGCGCACTATGGGGCCGCGTGCCGCCTTTATCGCTCTCGCGATCATGAAGGCGTTCTACAGGTTGCCCGGTCAGCTCACGGCGCTGCTCGGCAAGGTCAGCGAGTTCATCTCCAAGCACTTCGGGAAGATCCTCGCGTTCACGATCAAGATCCTCGGAATACAGGCGGCGCTCGGAGCGATCGCCCAGCTCGCGAAGGCGATCGTCGGCAAACTCGGCCAGGCGCTCGGCTGGCTGAAGGACGAACTCGGGAAGGTCGCGGGTTGGATCGTCTCAGCCTTCACGACGAACCCGATCACGACCGCGACCTCGGTCGTGAAGACCCTTTGGAGCTGGATCAAGAAGCTGTTCGAGTTTGCTGGGAAGGTCATCTCTCTGACGATCGACATCGCCCTACACTTCCCCGGGCAGAGCGTCTGGAACGCCGTCCGAAGCGCGGGAAGCTCGATCGTCGCGAAGGCCAGGCGCGCGATGGGAGGCTTCATTCCCGGCGCTACCGGGCAGGCCGTCCCGATCCTCGCGCACGCCGGCGAGGCGATCCTCAACCCCGCGCAGGTAGAGGCGCTCGGAGGAGCGCAGGCGCTTTCTCGCATGTTCGGCTGGTCGGGCGACCAGGCTGCGTTCGCCAAGGGCGGCGTTGTAGGCGGCATGAAAATGTCCACGGGCACGCCGCACCGCAAGCGCAGTGCCCGTCGGGTGAGGGCCAAGACAGCGATCGCTCGTAAGGCGCTCGCACGCGTCGACGCGTTCAACGTCGCAGAGGAAGACTCAGACCGTGGCTACGGCCAGCTCGCGCGGGAGCTGGGGATCTCACAGGAGACGTACATCCTGACCGACGACGCCGGCAACGAGATCCTGAACGTCAATGACATTACGCAGCGGCTCTCGGAGATCGATCAGCTGATCACGAAGAGAACCGAACTGCTCAGCCTGATCGACAGCGAGAAGGCAGCGCTCAAGGCAGCACTCGAAGCGCTGAAAAAGGCGATCGCGGAGTTGAAGAAGGCGATCGCCGAGGAACGCAAGGCGGCCGAGCGAGACCGCAAGCAGGTCGCGGCTCTCACACGTCAGATCCAGGCCGAGCGCAAAAAGAAGAAGCCCGATCAGAAGGTGATCGATCGGCTCGAGAAGCAGGTGGCGGGGCTCAACACCTCGGCAGGCAAGCACGACACGACCGCCGGCACCTATGCGACCACGCTCGCCGACCTCCGGACCGATACCACCGACGCGAACTCGAACCTCGTTCACTCGATCCCGTTCGACCGCCGCGACGTCACCCTCGACATCGCCGAGTTGCGGGAAGAGGCGCGACAGATCCGAGCTATCCGAGCGCGGCCGGCGACGGATACCGGCGGAGGCGGCGGAAGCGATACGGGCGTAGCGGCAGAGGGCGCCGCGGCGACCGTCTCGAGCGCGCTCACCGGCTACGACATCGAGAAGCTCCTTGCTCAGCTCGCTCAGTTCAAGCAGGCGCTCGCCATTCAGGGCGTACAGATCCCGCTCATCGGCTCTTACCAGCGGGGCACGCTGCACGTGCCTGAGACTGGCATGTACGAGCTTCACTCGGGCGAGCGCGTCACGTCTGCGGGCGTCCCTGGCGGCGTCGCAGTGGCGCAGCCGGTGCAGTCGCACGAGATCCTACTCGACCTCGGCGAGCCGCTAAACAAGATGGTCGATAGTCGTGTGATCGAGCTCACGCCGACGATCTCAGTGCTGCTTGGAGATTCCGCGGAACGTCGCCGAAGAGAAGGAAGGTAGCGAATGGACTCCTACATCCTCTCCGGCCCGCAGGGTTCAGTGATCAACGTCGGCTCATATGTTCGCGCTGACCCCGGCCCCGACTTCGGCGCGAAGGATCTACTCAAGGCGGAGTACGCCGAGACGCCCTTTGTCGAGGGCGGCTATCTCGCGGCCGAGTCGATGGGTGTCCGCTCGATGACGTTCCCGGTCAGGCTTGCCTCGAGCGGTGCCTTCGTGGGAGGCCTCCCGGGCATCGAGGCATTCCTTCGCTCGTGCGCACGCCCGGGCGCGTATGTCGATCTGATGCCGAACGGCGTCGCTACAGCGGAGGCGGTACGTTTCGACGTCGTCGGCGGACGCTACGAAGAGGACTATTCGATCCGTCAGAACGAGGTCGGGCGCCGTGAGGGCACACTTAAACTAGAGGTCGAGCCTTACGGCTACTGGCCGACGCAGATCACTCTCGCTTCAGTCGCCTCGGTAGGTCTACCTGGTCGGGTCGCAGTGCCCGGCGCGTCTGTGTTAGGCGACGCTCCTGCCCTCGCGCGCATCGCTATTCAGCCGACCGCTCCGACTTCCTACCCGCTCGGGACGTGGGCGCCGGATATGCTCGCCTGGTCGCTCGCGGCCAAGCCGAGCGCCGTCCCGTTCTGGCCGGCCGCATCGCTTGCGAGCGCGATCCCCGGTGCTCTCGGCGGTGATGCCTTCGCACCAGCATCTCAAGCGCTCTCGCTCTACCCCTCCCCCACACAGGGCGGCTGGCGAAACGTCGCAAACCTCACAATCCCCTCGGCGCTCGAGCCGGACTACCGCGGACGCTTCCGTGCGTTCGCGTGGGCCAAGCTCACGCCGAGCCAGCCGATCCCCTACCAGCTCTCACTGGATGCCGTTCCCGCAGTAAACCCGCAGGCGGCGCTCGCCTCCGCCCAGTCTGTCGCCACATTGGCGCCGAACGTGCGCGGAGCTTCGATCGCTGCCGCCTCTCCCGCCTATCACCTACTCGATCTCGGCGAGCTCGTACTGCCCCCGGTCGCGTCAGGCCTCAGGCAAGACCAACTCGTGCGGCTATGGGCGAACCCGGCCGGAACGACGATCGGCATCGCGACGCCGGTGATCGCGCTCGGCGGTCTCTACCTACTCCCGCTCGACGGTGATGTCGGCTATCTCCCCCGCGGCCTCGGAGTCCCTACGTTCGCCACGCCGAGTCCTGGTCGCTTTGTCACAGACAAGATCACGCGCCGGACATACATCGGCGTGCCCGGTTCCGATCTCTCAAGCGCCGTCGCACTCGCAAACGCTCCGCACTATCGCGGCGCTCAGCCGCAGATCACCGCCTCGACAACGGCACTCGACATTCTCTCTGGCGCTAGGCGCACGGATCTCGCCGCTCAGTACCGAGACGAGGTCTTGAGCGAAGGCGCAGCGCAGCTCTACTACTACCCGCTCTCGGACGCCGTCCCGACCTACGTGGCGCCGTTCCAGAGCGCTTACGGGCCGACCGGCATCTTCTCGGGCACACCGTCGGCAGCGCAGCGTGGGGCTCTTCTCAACCCGTCGGCTCCCGGTGTTTTCTTCACCGCCGCCGGGGCTGTCGCCTCGGGCGTCTGTATCGGGGCTAGTTCCTTTTCTGCCGAGCTGTGGTTCATGCGCGCGTCGGCTATCGCAACCGAGCAGACGCTGCTCTCGCACGGCACCGCTATCGCGACAGCATGGAATCACCTGCGAATCGGCATGGCGTCGCCTAACAGGCTGGCCGTCCGCTTCGGAGCCTCAGACGTCGGCATGTTCAGCGTGCCAAGCTGGCCGAACCCGGACGCGACCTACCACCATCTCGTGCTCACCTTCGACTACACGACGCTCACGCGCAAGCTCTATCTCGACGCGAGCGTGGTCGCCTCGCAGGTCGCAGGCACCTACTACGCAGGGCCGAGTTCGACTCTCAGAATCGGCCAGGCCTCCGGTCAGTGGTACTTCCCCGGCCTGATGGACGAGGTCGCGCTCTACCCCGGCCTCGTACTCTCGCCGACACGGGTCGCGGCTCACTATCTCGCCGGCGTCTCGCCAACAGGAGGCGCGACGGCCCCGCTCGTGCGCGCGTCCGAAGCCTTCGCGGCGGTATCCGTCACCTACCGGCCGCGCTTCCGATTCCTCAAGACGTTCTAGGGAGACGAGATGGCGACTCCGACAACGGGCCCGTACGGCTCGCCGCTGCTCGACAATTTCGATCGAGCAGACGGCGACCCCGGTGCTAACTGGACGGGGGAAATCTGGACGGGTGAGGGCAAGGCTCTGATCAGTGGCGGCGTGGTCAAAGGGACGGCAGACGGCGCCTCGATGGTCTGGAATGTCGCAAAGTTCGGAGCAGCTCAAGAGGCCTGGGGCAAGCTCAACTGGAACGCCTGGGAGATCTATTTCTATCTCGGCGTCACGGCGGTTCCGCTCACGACAGCCGGAGCAAAAGGGTACTACGTCAGATTCAGGCAGGCGCTTGGGTGGTGGGCGATCTATCGCGATCTCGCCGGTTCTGACACCACCCTGAAGACCGTCAACCCGTCGACGTTTGACCAGCACGACTATGCGGCGCTTGTTCGTAAGCAGAGCGGCGCGAACGCGGTACTTGAGGTTTGGCGCTGGCCGGATGGCGGGTCCGCGTGGGCGCTGGTCGACTCGTACACGGACACGTCTGCCTATCTGGACGATGGGTATCTAGGTACTGAGCTGATCTCTGGCTCGACGGAGTTCGACGAGTTCGGCGGCGGGACAATCACGCCGGTCAACACGGTCGCCCCGGCGGTCTCTGGTACTGCGCAGGTCGGCCAGACGCTATCAACAACGAACGGTACGTGGTCGGGTTCTCCGACTTCCTACGGCTACCAATGGCAGCGTGACAACTCGGGCGGCGGCGTCTACTCAAACATCGGCGGAGCCACGAGCTCGAGTTACACGCTGGTCTCTGCAGATCTCGGCTGCAACGTTCGCTGCGTCGTCACGGCGACAAACGCTGCGGGCTCGACATCTGCCAACTCGAACGCGGTAGGACCGGTAGCAGCTGCTCCCGCGAGTACGCCAAGTCAGCCCTCTCTTCCCGCTCTCATTGACACGCAGCTTCGTTTCACCGCCGTTCTGCTCAGAGACGGCGCGGAGCCTCTGACGCTCACGCGCTCGGCGACGATGCTCCGCTACTCGACGATCGCGAACGGCGGCTTCGGATCCTGCGATCTCGAGTTGCCGGGCAAGCCCGAGGAGTGGACAAGCTCGATCCCCTACCAGGCGATGCTGCGCGTCTGTTACGGCACGCGCATCGTGTTCGAGGGACGAGTTGAAGACAAGCGGCTCTCGATCGGCTCGGGCTTCTCGACGAAGATCTCGCTCTACGGTCTCAAACGACGGCTCGAAGACGAAAGCATCCGGCGGATATGGAGCATGCGCGGAGTGCCGTGGCAGGCGAACATCACCTCGCTCGGCGGGCTCACGGGCTACGGGACGAATGCGATCTGGCTCGATCCGGTGACGTGGGGCTCTGTCGTGATCGGCGCTTTCGACCCGACCGATCTCACTAGAAGCGGCGTCGCGATCGGGAGCAACGGGACGGTGCCGCCGGGAGTGGGCATCGCGAACGGCGTGCAGTTCTACACCGAGGGCGTCGAGATCGTCAAGCTCTACCTCGACGCCATTAGATCCGGGAACGACCCGATCTACTACTGCGTCCGCGACTCTGTCGATGGTTCGACTTGGAACAACAAAGCCGCGGACGCTCTCAGCGGTACGAAGACATCGCTCGCCATCACGCCGACGGCTGGTGCGCAGTGGCTCCGTCTGATCGCGGCACTCGACACGGCGATCGCGAACCTCAACTCGTTCTGCCAGTACGAGAACATCCGCCTGCTCGGGACGTCGCTCACGGAAGACGTTGCGGGCGCGATCTATGGCGGCAAGATCATCCGCGACCTGGTCTCGCTCATCCCGGGCCTGGTGCCCGGCGTGATCGACGCGGGCGACGACTTCGCGCTGCCTTCCTGCGAGGCACTGCAACGCCGAAGCGCGCTCGCCATCCTCGAGGAGATCGTTGGCTACTACACGCGCGAATGGGGCGTCTGGGAGGAAGGGCGCTTCGACTGGCGACAGCCGAACCTCGACGAGACCCAGTGGATCGCTAACGCCAGCGACCTGCTCCCCGGCTCGGAGATTGTCGGCTCGCTCGACGGCACCTATAGGCGTGTCTTCGTTCAGTACATGGACGCAGGTGGCGGCTATCAGACCGAGCAATCGGCGGTGACGCAAGACCAGCGCAACCCCTTCGCCGGCGGCATCTCGAACCGCGATCTGCTTCACAGCGTCAACTTCCCGATGACCACCGCGTCGGCGCTGCAGCTCGCGAACAAGCTCGCAACCCTCGTCGGCTCGTTCCCGACCGTCACCGGCAGGCTTATCCTCCCCGCTCGTAAACTCGTACAGCACGCGACGAACGGGCCGAGCGAGGCGTTCCTGGTCCGCGCCGGCGACAACATCACCGTGCCTGATCTACCGAAGTCGGATCCGCTCGCTGTCGGCCGGGACGGCGAGACGCACTTCCACATCGCCTCGACTGACATCGACCTCGCGGGCGGCAAGATCACGCTTGAGGTCGAAGGCGGCGTCAAGACGATCGACGCGCTGATGGCGCGCCTCAGTGCCGCGACCCGAGTCCTAACCGGCTGACCCCGAAGGAGTCCCCATGCCTACGACCGCACCCGCTAGGCGGGTTCTCGTGCATATGGGCCACGTCTCACCACGCGAGCCTGGCTTCACTACGCAGACCGGCGCCGCTGGTGAGATCGAAGAGGTAGAGGCGATCGGCAAGCGCCTCTACGCGCTCCTCGATGCCGACGCGCGCCTGACGCCCACGCTCTGCGGTGGAGACGTACCCGACGGCTGGACGGGTGACATCGTTCTGGCACTCCACTGCGACGGGTCTTCGAATCCGGCCGCTCGCGGCTACTCGCTCGGCTGGCCTCCGGCGGAGTACGGCCCGAAAACGCTCCGGCTGATCGACCACCTTGAGACGCGCTACGAAGCGATCGCGGGCCACCCGCCGCATCACAGCGATAACTACACCGCCGACATGCGCGGGTACTACGCCTGGCATCGCACGCACGCCGACGCGAAGGTGCTGGTCGAGCACGGCTTCCTCTCGAACGAGGCCGATCGGCTCTGGCTCCAGTCGCACGTCTTGGCGATCGCTCAGGCCTGGTATCTCGCCGTGCTCGACTACTACGGCCTCGCGCTTCAGGAGTTGCCGACCTGGGAGGTCGTCGACGCGAAGGGCAAGGTCGTCTACCAGGGCACGTGGGCCAAGGTGCTCGTCTGGCTTAAGCCGAAGAAGTGGGCCGGGCCGCTGACCATTAGACGGGTGAAGTGATGGCGAACGGGATCAACGGCTACACAGTCAAGGAGATCCTCGACAAGTTCGTCATCCCCCCGCTGAATCAGGTTGTCGAGGATGTAGGCGAACTCAAGGAGACCGTCCAGGGGCATGACGGGATTCTGAAGACGGTCGCGATGCGCGACGCTACGCGCAAGCGCTGGATCTCCACCCGTTGCACGATCGCGATCGATTGGGCAATCCGCGCCGCTGTCATCGCCGTCCTCGCGGGCCTCGGAATCCACTACTTCTGATGCCTACCCTCTGGCAAGGCGCGCACGTCGTACTCGGCGATCTCTCGCTTGACCCGACGGAACTTGGCGCGAAGATGCTCGCGAAGGGCTGGGCCGGCGTCTGGGCGAAGATCCACCACGGCTCTGTTGCGACCGATCCGGGACTCGGCGAGTGGCTCGAGAAGTTCCGCGCCGCATCGGGTGGGAAGGTGCTCGCTATCGGCTGGGGCGTCAACGGTGCAGACCCGAAAAGCGAGGCCGCGCTGATCGAGGGTTTCTGTCGCCAGCATCACCTAGTCGCCTACGTCGCTGATGTGGAAGCAGCGCAGAAGGAAGACGAGACGCCGGGCGGTCGCAAGTTGACCGCCGTGCTCTGGTCGGAACTCCGCCGCCGGATGCCGACCCGTTCGATGGGCTTCACGACCTACGGCGCCGCGTCGGACGACTGGCTGCTCGGCAGCGTTCTCGACAAGGGAGCACGCTGGTCGGGACCGATGGACTTCGCCTCGCCGTGGCGCGCCGGAGCTCGATTCATCCCGCAGGCGTACCCGAACGAGTACGGCGAGATCTACTCGCTCCCGCACTGCGTCCGCCATGCTCGCCGCGCCGGCTGGCCGATCTCATGGGTCCACCCGATGCTCGGCTGTTACGACGGGCCGTTCAGCCGCGATCCGCGCGTCTACGTCAGCGACATGATCCGGCTCGGGCTACTGGGTTTCTCCGTCTTCCGCGGAGAGTTAATGACCGACGACGACTGGGCTGTGCTCTCGGCTGCTATCGGGCCGAAGGGCGTTGCTCGCCGTCTCTACTGAGGAGGGAAAGATGAGTCCGTTTCGCCTCGCAATCCTCAAGCGCGCAGGCAAGGGCCTCGCTGCCTTACTGCTCGCCGCTCTAGCCGGGGCAATCGCCTCGCCCGCCTTTGCCGACTTCGTCGGCGACCACACGCTGACCGCCGTGATTATCGGCGCCGGAGTTCCGGCGATCCTCGCGGCTGAGAAAGCGCTACAGGGCTGGAAGCCCTGACGCCCAGCAGTACCGGGCGTGGCCGGCGCTCGCAGGTGCGGGCGCGAACCTCAAGAAAGAGAGAGGCCACTGAAACGCAGATGGCTACTTTCGATCGTCATAGTCACCGCTTTATTCGTCGCGCTTCTCGCCGGCTGTTGGCCCGCTGACGGAGCGCGACGCTCCACTAACCTCGAGGCCGTCACTTGGCTGCGGGGCAAGATCGAAAAGCAGAAACACGAGACCTGGAAATGCCAGAATGCTCTCGGCTCCCAGCGTACGAAGGGCGCTCTCACCTACCGATGGTCTGAGGACATCGAGTACCTGCAGTTCATCAGGCATCGCTGGGAAGGCCGTCACGTCGCCTGCGACAAGTTGGCTAGCCGCCGGCTAGCCGTCGTTCAGCGGCTCGCACACGGCCTCCAGGGGACTGCCTTGCGTGGACTTGAGCACGAGTTCGAGCAAGCGGCCTGGGCTGAGAACATGAACCCGTACTTCCTCGTCGGAGCATCCGGTACAGAGTCATCGTTCGGCGCTGCACCATGCACCCGCGATAACAATCCGAAGAACATCTGGGGGCTCGGCGCTTGCGGGACTCGCTGGCAAGAGCCGATCTTCGGGACGTGGCGAGAGGCGATCACGTACTACGTTTGGTTCATCCGAGACAGATGGCCGCACGCTCAGACGTGCTACCAACTGTCAGGTTATTGTCCGGAATGTGGAACTTACGGCTGGGGGTTGGCTACGCATCAGAAGATGCGCCAGCTCTTCGGCTCGGTCAGCGCGAGCCTCGCCTACCCCCGCTGAAAAGTCGTTCACCCGCGTCTTGCCCCCGCCATCGGGCGGCGGCTTTTCGCGTTTCTAGGCGGTGATCACGAACTGGCCGCTCCACCACCGGCTGCTCTCATCCAAGATAGCGTCATTGGTCGTCGGATAGATCGTCGCCTGTCCGAGCCCGATCCTGAGCGTGTGCGCTCCCGTTTTCGCCGCGATCAGTCGCGCGTAGAAACCCTTCTTCACATGCGCCCGCAACCGGCCAAAGCAGAACACGTCATCGTCATAGGCGCGCAGGCCCGGCATCTTGACGACCCACGAATTGTGATCGTCCTCGAAATCTATGCAGAAGTGAGAGAACGAGTTCGAGTTCGTGTTGACGACAATCCCGATCATGTAGCTCTGCCCCGCCGTCTGGACCTCTGGCGGTGGGCTCAGGCGGGCCGAGAACCGCGCTTGCACCTGACCGAAGGCGATCCCAGCGCAAGCGAGTAGGAGAAGGCTGGCGGCGCCGATAACGAAAACCTTACGCATCACGTCCTCCTTTCGGGCGATTGTCTCCTTGTAAACGCGTGTGTAGCATCGTGCAGAAGGGGGACGATGCCATACAGCGAGATTCGCTGCCGTCTCGCCGAGATGGCGCGCGAGATCGAGGAGATCGAGGTCATTCTTGAGCTTCCCCGGGATCTTGCTCTTGATCGGTTCGAGGATGCTCTTGCTCGCTGGCCTTGGTGGTCGCCCGATCGGCCGCCGCCTTCACCGCCGCCGCTTCCTCGCGAGCTGCATCTCGTTCGATAGCGGCGAAGACGTCTGCCGCCTCGAGCAACGGCAGGAGCGTCCCGAGCGTCGGGCCGGCTCGGCGCGATTTCGCGTCCTTGACCTTCATGCGCATCTTCGCGACGGCGTTGGAGTCGTAGAAGCCGAGAGCGATTGAGAGGCGCTGTTGCGAGCGTGAGGCGATCCCGCGTCGCGCCATTGCGCGCTCGATTAGAGCGTCTAGAGCTTCGAGTGCATCCACTACTAGGAGTCTGAGGCGCGGGCGTTTGCCCTGCAATCCGCTGGAAAGTATCGCTTTCTTGACATCCTCTTAAGCGTATGCTTAACTGTGCATATGCCCACCAGCGCATTCGATTCGCAGCGACTCGTGCAGGCTCGTCTCAAGGCCCGGATGACGCAAGGCGACCTCGCCTACAGGCTTCGCGAGTTGTCCGGCGGGAGAGTCAAGACGACGCAATCTCAGATCTCAAACTGGGAACGCGGCGTCGCTGCGCCCAGCTCGATCGCACTCCCCTTTATCGCTGAGGCGACAGGCCACGCGATCGAGTTCTTCTATACGTCCGGGCCAGGCGAAGACGACGACGAACAGGAGGCCGCCTTGCCTAGCTACCACGAGTTTCTTGAGGCTATCCGGCCGGTTGCCCGTCTTTTCGAGAAGGCTGAGCAATGACCGCCGCAGCCCCCACTCTCACGAAGGGCGTGAGCTGGCGCGACTTCTGGCTACCGAAGGGCGCGCGGGAAGCACGTACCGACCTCGCCGATTGCCTGGACGACCTGCGCGAGCTCGAGATGCTCGAGTACGCCTTCGACAACCCGAACTTCGATCGCATCGTCGACTACCCGGTCTGGCGCGATCGCATCCTCGGACAGATCCGCGCGATCAAGGATCGCTGGGGGATCAAGTGACCGCGCTCGCCCTCCTGCATGACGAGTTGGCCGACGTACGCGACGCCGAGAGGCTGCGCCGCCGCCCGATTCTCGGCACTTCGGCTCGCGCGCGCCGCCAAGCGAGCGTGCGCTATGTGCTCTCCCTCAGCGTCGAGTTCGGCTTCCGCGACATGACCGAGGCCGAGTTCCACGAGATCGAGCGGCTGATCGCTCGCTTCGGTCCGCTGATGCCAGTCGAGAGTCAGATCGATCGCTTCCGCCATGCGGCGCTGATCGCCGCGACAGTCGTCCAGCTCAGGAGACGAACACGATGACCAAGACGCAAGAACTCGCTGTGCCTGAAACCCCGGCGCAGTCACTCAAGAAAAAGGTCGCGGGTGAAGATTTCCGCAAGCAGGTCGCGCTTGCTCTCCCTGGCGATGTGAGCGCGGATCGCTTTGTGCGCTCCGCGATCACGGCGCTGATGGCGAACCCAGACATCGCAACTTGCGAGCCGGACTCGATCTTCAATGCGCTACTCAAGGCCGCGCAGGACGGACTGCTCGCCGACGGTCGCGAGGCTGCGCTCGTCAACTTCAAGGGCAAGGCTCAATACATGCCGATGGTCAGCGGTTTCAGGAAGGTCGCCGCCGAGTCGGGCTGGTCGATCAAGGCGCGCTGTGTCTACGCGAACGATCACTTCGAGTACACAGAGGAGCCGCCGCTGCTCGTTCATAACCCCGTGCGTCCTGGCGCTGAGCGCGGCGCTTTGATTGCCGCCTACGCGATCGGTCGCAAGCACGGCGAGGACTCGGTCTTCAAGGTGATGTACCGCGACGAAATCGAGAAGCGCCGCGCGATCGCGAAGACTGACAACGTCTGGAAGGGCTGGACGGCGGAGATGTATGAGAAGACGGCTGCCCGCAGTCTCTTCGCCGACCTTCCGCTTGGCGATCGCGAGCGCGTCCGCCGCGTGCTTGAAGCATCCGATCCTAGCGATGCCGCCGCCCTGCTCTATGGCAACGGTGCTCGCGCCGCTCTTAGTTCGGCTCCCCCAGCCGATGTCGAGGTCATCGATCTCGACAGTCAGCAGGCCGGGGAGGCACAGGCGCCTGCCGAGTCCGCGATTACAGGCGCGGGCGATGCCTCCCCGGCTCCTGATCCCGCCGAAGAGCCCGAACTCGAACCCGAGCCGACGACCTTCGCGCCTCCGGCCGACGTGGCCGATCGCCAGAAAGCCGCCGAGGCTGCAGCCGGTTTCGTCGTCCCCAACGACTGGAAGGCGAAGGGTAAGCGACTCTCTGAGATCGCAGCGAAGCCGAGCGGCGAGCAGTGGTTCGGCGTCGCGCTCCGCAAGTCGGTCCCTGGCGATTTCCGTGATGCCGTGGTCGCCTACGCGCGCGTCTACCTGCCCGACATCTTCGCGGCGTACGAAGCCGAGGTCACGGCCGCGGGCGGACAGGAGCAGCTCGCATGATCTTCCTTTTCTTCCACTGGTTCTCTCAGGCAACGCACTACGTCCCGGTGATCATCATCTGGCTGATCATCGCGCTGTACGTCCTCGCTATCTGCCGAGCCGGCCGGGACGACTGACGTGAACCGCGCCGACCGGATGCTCGCTGCTCTTCGCGACGGCACACCCTGGTCGCGCGCTGAAATCTTCGACCGCGTCGGCTTCATGCTGACGAACAATGCTGCCTCCGAGCTTCGCGACCGCGGCTTCACCGTGATCGAGTCGAGACGCGGCGGCGAGTATTTCTACCAGCTTCTCAACCCCGCTCAGCCGGAGCGGCTGCGTACCACGGCACAGGTCGAAAGGCCCGAGACCGTGGCTGACCTTCCGGGTCACAGCCGTCGAGCTATTGCAGCCGCTCCGGCGGGGCGGGTTGGTCCCGAGCCCGTCCCGCAACTGTCTCTCTTGGAGGAGGTCGCATGATCGATCGCGACCTCGTCATGGCGACCTACCAAGACGGGAACGGGTACAGGAAGACCGCGCGGATTGTCGGTTGCTCTCCCACTTCCGTCCGCAGGGTTATCGATCCCGAGTATGCAGAGCGGAGTCGAGTAGGCTCGCGCGCGACGAAGCGGCGGCGTACAGGCACCTGCCGTGAATGCGGCGGGGAAACGCGCTACAGCGGCAAGCACGGGGAAGCGGTATCTAATCTCTGCTTGCGCTGCTGGCGCCGTCTTGAACAAGAATTACGTCGCTGGACGCGCGATACCATAATCGCAGCGATTCAGGAATGGGCACGCGAGCACGGTGGGGTACCGCCAGTAGCTCCCGAATGGCAGAACGCGTCTCGGGGGTCGAGATTCCCCGCCGCCGGGACCGTATATAACAACCCGTCGGCGCCGTTTGCCTCATGGGCTGACGCGATAGAGGCCGCCGGCTTCCCACGTCCCGTAGTTGGCTGGAAAAGGAAGGCCATCGCATGACCTCCGCGCGCACCTTCCTACGCCGCATTGCGCTCTACCTAATCGCGGTCAGCACGGTGCTTGTCGTCTTCGTCAACTGGATCGTGAGAGGAGCCGCATGAGCACGCAAGAAACCGAGCAGGGCCAGCAGGTCGAGGCTCGCTCGTCAGTGAAAATCTCGCTGAACGCAAAGGGCGAAATCCAGGCGGAAGTGAAAGTCCGCGTCGGCGACACGTCCGAAGAAGTCGGCGAGGCTCGTCGCCTGGCCGAGATCAACTTCGATCTGCTTCGGAGCAAGTACCCGCGGTCATGACTACCTTCCTCGACACCTTCTTTGAGACGACGAAGGGCGAGACGAACGCCACGCGATCGCGCGTTCTTCTTCGCCATGTAGCCGACGGAAAGCACGCCGAGGAAGACGAAGCCGTGCTACTCGTTGCCGCCCAGACGTTCGCCACGCTAGCCGTCGCCGAGCATCTCGAGGAGCTAGTCCGCGCAGTGGAAATCAGTGCGAACGTTCAACCGAGGCGCTCGTGAAGGTCAAAGACCTCATCACAGCCCTGCTCGAAGCGCCGATGGACGCCGAGGTCGCGGTAGCTATCGCGGACGGCGATGAAGACATCACTGGCGCGAAATACACGCCGAGCGCCTTCGGCCCCGGCTGGGTCGAGATTCGGATCGTCGGCGAGTATGTCGAGGTCGAGTCGTGAAGCTCCTCTCGACAGGAGATTGGCACGCGGGCGCAGGCCAAGAGTATGGCCGCGAGCCGTGGGATCGTCTCGCTGATCAGGATGCAGTCGCCGACAAGATCGCGGAGATCGCTCGCGAACGCCAGGTGGACGCCGTCCTCTTCGGCGGTGACGGTGGCGAGCGCCGAAAGCCGACACCGCGCGAGAACCTTCTGCTCGCCCACGCCTTCCGCCGCTTCGCGCCGATCCCGGTCATCGCGATCCCCGGCAACCATGACGTGAGTGAGGCGGATGGCCCGTGCTCGCTCGACATCTTCGCGCCGGAGTTGCTCACGCTTCAACGGACTCCTGGCGTCGTCACAGTCGCCGGCACGTCGATCGCGTGTCTTCCTTGGACTCCTATCTCGCGCCTGGTCGCTGCCCGTGACGGCGGTGACCGTGCACAGATCAACCGCGAGGCTGCGGGGCTTCTGATCGACACCGCGCGCGGGCTGCGCGCTCAGTGCGAGGGGCCATGCGTGCTTCTGCTCCACTGGTCGGTCGAGGGTGGCGTGACGGCCACGGGTGTCGAGACGCTCGCCTTCGCCGAGCCCGTCCTACCGCTCGCCGATCTTGAGGCGCTCGGCTTCGATGCGGTCTTCGCGAGCCACGTCCACAAGCCGATGGCGATCGCGCCCGGGATCATCCAGGTCGGCTCGCCCATGCCGCTCTCGTTTGGCGAGCCTGGCGATCACGGAGTCTGGATCGTCGATGTTTCCTTGAACGAAACACACGCCGAGTTCGTGCCGATCGAGTCGCGGCCGTTCGTGACGCTAGATCGCGATTGGAGCGCGATACCTGGGGCCGGTCTAAGCGGTCCAATGGACATCTTTGATTACGGCGACGATCTTTCAGCATTGCGAGACGCGATCGTCCGCGTCCGCTACACCGCCACCGCCGAGCAGGCCCGCAGGATCGATCATCGCAAGCTGCGCGACGCTCTCTATGCGGCCGGCGCCCACAAGGTCTATGCGATCGAAGCCTCGATCGAACGGGAGACGCGCGCGCGAGTGGAAGGCGTCGACGAGACGCTAGGCGAGGCCGCTGCGTTGGACGCTTACATCGAGGCGCAGGGCATCGACACCAGCATGGCCGAGCAGATGCGCGAGCGGACAGGGCGCTATTTGCAGGAGGCGCGAGCGTGAGCGAGCGTTCAGAGTTTGGCGCTGGTCTTATCGTGTGCTTGGCAAAGTTCTCTGAGCATCTTCGGGATCACCGCGCCTCGAAGGTCATGTCGATCCACTACTACGCCGGATTGAGTCCTACCGAGCGGGAGCGCGAGGAGGCGGAAGCAAAGCGTTATCCGGTTGGTGACGCAGCCACTCGGCTACTCCAGATCAGCCCATTTCGCAATGGCACGGAGGACTTAAGCCGTGCGCTCGAGATGTGGGCGAATGCCGCGTCTGACCATTTCTACGATCTCGACCGCACGAAGGCCCCACCGTCACTTCGGAAGCTAGCCAGCCTCACGTTGTCGATGGGGCATGGATTCTCGGGCGCGGTCTGGACGTGGGAGCACTGGGAGGAGATTCACAAACTCTGGAGACAGGCGTGTATCGCCCTTGATCGGCGTCTCGGCGTAAAACCAGATTGGGGCGAATGGTGAAGCCCCTCCACCTCCGCGCTACGAACTACCGCACCTTCGAGCAGATCGATCTCGAGCTACCCTCCGGCTGCATCGCGATCGTGGGTCCGAACGGAAGCGGCAAGAGCAGCCTCGTCCTGCTCCCCGACCTCTGCCTTTTCGGGCCCGAGTCGCGCTCACTCGAGCCATACCTGACAGACGACTCGATCGGCGCTGACCTCGAGCTCGAGGAGACTTTCGAGCACGACGGCAAGTTCTATCGCGTTCGCCGCGGCTTCTCGTCGAAGGGGAGAGGCAAGGCGACTTGTGATTTCGAGCGCCTGGACGCCTACGTGGATCGGATCGGCCCCGAAGGTGGCCCGACTGTCGAGGAGTGGGAGCCCCTCACCCGCGAGACGATCAAAGAGACCGACGCGCTCATCGCGTCCACTATCGGCATGACGAGAGACACCTTCCGAAACTCGGTCTACTTGGCCCAGGGCGACGGCTCCTTCGCCGATCCATCGTGGGATCCGCGCCAGCGGAAAGAGCTGCTCTTCACGTCGCTCGGGCTCGATCAGAAATGGACACCGCTTCTGGACATGGCGAGGCGAGATAAGCGCGCAACCGAGGCGCAGCTTCAAGAGCTAGCCGACCGCGTAGGGACACTCGAAGCCGAGATCGCAGGCAAGCCTGAGATCAACTCTCGCGCTCTCAC
>Ga0315295_10000265_pt1 | contig 44471 bp, 37 predicted proteins | sample YL17G14_0_MG_FD_204453 | JGI IMG/M metagenome (GOLD analysis project Ga0315295, IMG submission 204453) | Sediment microbial communities from Yellowstone Lake, YNP, Wyoming, USA - YL17G14_0 | ecosystem: Environmental > Aquatic > Freshwater > Lake > Sediment | place: USA: Wyoming | collected...
CCCTACTCTACTTGTCGATACTGTCGATTTGAATCCCAGCGGATTCAGTCCTACTCCCTGGTTTGGAATGAACCATATTTGGGGTCAATGGGATGTTTTTACACAAACCGCCGACGGTTATGAATTTGACACATCTTCATATGGAAAAACGCGAATAGATGAAGCCGAGGCCATTAATATGAATATCGATAGATTTGACATCAATGTTATGGATAACAATATTGTTAAAAAGATGAGCGGTTCTTCTTGTGATCCGTTATATCAACGTTATCAGTATTCATATCCATCGGACTCTGATTGGCCACAATTTGCCGGAACATATTGTGCAAAAACTGAGATAGTTTTAAAATTAACTGCAATAGCAAGATATTCCAAATTAAATAACTTTTGGTTATTGCCTGTACTTAAAAGTGGTGGAGAACCTGGAAAAGACCTTAATGATTTCTATGATTACACATGGACTGGCCCTCAATGGAACGAAGAACGGTTTCAGGGGTTTTTACATGATTATTGGGCTCGTTCAGCAACAATTGTATATGCAATTGCAGACGCATTATTATCCGAACAACGAGATCCAAATTCATATAATCGAATAATTGCTTATGAAATTGAAAATGAAATGAATCATGCCCTTTATGTAGTACCTGGTCAACCCACAACACTTATTGGGGGCCATCATCCGGACTGGGATAATGCTCAAGGAGTATTTTCAGATGAGGCCGTTCAATTATTAGCTGGTGGAAGCAAGTGGGTAAGAAATTCTGAAAATCAAGCAATAAACACATTTAATTCAGGTAGTAATACCCTAGTTTCACCTCGTCCAATCGCAATTAATTATAATTTAGACATAAATATCCATAATAATTATCGATTAACAGGATCTATCACAAAGGATGCTACAGATTCTATGATAACAGATGTGAAAAAAGTTATCGCCGAACCTGATTCGCATATTGATATTATCGGTCTTGATTATTATCCCGATGATTGGAATGATCAGGGTTGGAGTCCTACTCCATACTCAGATATACAAATTGCCATTGATGAATTAAGTAAGGCATTTCCAACAAAAAAGATAGCAATTTTTGAGACGGGTCTTAGCGAATATTCTGGGTCCTACCAACCTAATCAAAATAATGTACAAGATTTCTATAATCACGTGATAAAATTATTAAATGATTATTACTGGAAGAAGAATAGAAATTATAATTTCTTAGGTATACTATTTTATCATTGGATTGATACTGAGGATAGTTCAGATCACTCCAAGGAATCTAATTTTGGCATCATTGATAAAGATCATTCTCATAAACAAGTTTATAATTATTTAAGATACACATTTGATTGGTATAAATTGGATACAAAACCATAGGAGAAGAACAATGAAAAATCAAGAAAAAAAAAGTACTAGATGGTATTTGAATCGAGAATACTTCTCATTAAATACATTTAATTTTAACAAGACCCTCATTAATCCACGAAATACTTTATTTGTCTTAATAATAATAATATTCCTTGCACCTCCTCTTATTCTTTTCGGAAGTGGACCCTTAGGCTTTGTCTATTTATTACCATTATTTATTCCAATATTAACTATTTATTTATTAAACATTACACAATTCAAAAAATATACCTCTTTATTTTTTATAAAGAAAAAGGAAAGATACTTATTTTATTTTGGAATAATTGGAATTTCCCAATTAATTGGATTCATCCTTGGTCCAATACTAAATTGGATATATCATTTTATTTATCTCAATGAAAAATCTGGTTATTATTCGATTGTTTTAAATGTTGGCTTTATTATTTTCAATATTAATTATTTTATATTTTTAATTAATAAAAGATTATATAAAATGATATCACCTAATCATCTCAAAACGATTACTCTTTCCATTTTCATTATTATAATTTATTCAATATTGTTCTTTTCACCTGGATTTGCATGGCCCGAAGGTCCCCAAATATGGGAAGGTATTTTATTAATTCCATTTATGGGATATAATTTGTTTGTAATAGGATTTATTTTAGATTTATTATATGATACATCAAATGAAGAATATATGTTATCTAATCAAGTGCACCTATTTTTAGATGGAAAATAAATTCATCATAGCACAAGTTCGTGTTAAAATGATGAATTTCCAAAGGAAAGTTAGCTTAATTCCCCAATTATCTAAAAAGTTGCGGAATTGCTGACAGATATGCTTTCTTTAATTCATCCATATCAATATGGTTATAGATATCTATGGCTTCCCTTCGGGAATCTCCTCTTAGCTCTTTAACATAATCCCGGGGCATTCCATTCCTTAAAAGATGGGTCGTAAACCAATGCCTAAAGCAATGAGGCCCGAAATGCTTGTCCGGACGGTTAGAAAACGGATCATGATATCCAGCAAGATGAGCCCATTCGATGACAGTATTATAGACATCATTCCTTGTGACACGGTGTTGTACGCCATTTGTGAATAGGGATTTAATATCCGTTTTTATTTTTTGACGAATATCTAGCCATTTCTTCAGGACAATCGAACATTCCCCATCGAAAAAAACTATACGATTGCTCCTCTTCGGCGTTGGTTTCAATGTTATCTTTCCTTCTACGAATTCCACATCATCGACATCAAGTGTTATCAACTCGTTCCTACGAATGCCGGTCTTTGCTAGAAGTATCAAAATCGCTTTATCTCGGGTGCTCATCACGATAGATATCAAATGAGACATTTCTTCGACGCTGAGCAATCGTTTTTCGATCCTCATATTGTCTTTTTTATATGAACGGATATATCGCTTACGGATTGGGGGGATTGGATTTCTCTGTATCATCCGACGATAGACAAGAAATTCGTAGAATGAGGAAAGGGAATTAAATACATTCATCACTGTCTTTGGAGAGTTCTTCCGTCCTTCTCGAAGATATTTAAGGAATAAAAGAAGGTCATCGTCTTTAATATGGACGATATCGATTCTCTTATCATCACAAAAAATTCCCAAAATCCGTATCGCCGAGATATATCTTCGAATCGATTCATGGGTCATGTTCCTAGCTCTGCAGTCTTCCTCGAAGCTAGCTACAAGATTTGAAATATTGAGTGGGGTCATTTTCCCAACCACTTCCAGCCATTTTCAGTCTGTTCGACAAGTCCTTGCCCAATCAATACTTCAAAATCTTTCCAGAGGTTCCGACCCGCATCCTTCTTCCGTGGGTCTATTTTCAAGGCCTCTATAAGTTCAATCCCTGTGATCTCTCTCCATTCACGAAGAACTTCGACAAGTTGCTTGTTAATTTTCTGAATTCCTTCTTTTATCGGGACCTCATGACGAACCGGTGCATCCCTAGTCTTTAAAAGCTCGATCTCCACGGCATTTCTGCCAACAAGTATCAACAATTGTTCTTTTTCTTTCATAAGGGTCTCGATCTGGGCCATCATTTTCTTAATCTCATTATTCGCTTCTGCAAACTCCTTTGTTATTGGGCCAGCCGTGCCCCCTATTCTCCTTTCCTGGATACATGAAATGATGTATTTGGAACAGGACATCGAATTCCTTTCTGCTTCTGAGAGGAGTTCCTTCTTTTCTTCTTCTGTAGAGAAATAGACCTCCAGCTTTCTCTTCTTGATGGTCTTTGTCTTCACGAGCCCGGGTTTCCGACCGCTTTTAATCATTTCATTATCCCCTAGTTCCTGGGAGTTTACTGATGCAAACTATAGTAGGGATATAGTCGTCGGAATATATAAATATTTGCATGTAAAAATATGCGGGGGATGGGATTTGAACCCACGGACCCCTATGGGACAGAATCTTAAGTCCTGCGCGTTTTCCAGGCTTTGCTACCCCCGCACAAGGATATTGTAAAATTCGGACGCTGGGAGGAGGACCGCTGGGCTCAGCGGTGCTCCTTGTCTAATTCTAACTCTTTGATGATGTCCTCGACGATCCTCTCGTTCCCTCCGCCCTTCTTGGGGGCGGGCTTGGCATCGGCCGAATCGCCCTTCTTGTCCTCAGGACCCTGCTTCGTTTCGGCCTTGGGCTCGTCCTTGTGGTCAACGGTGATGGAGGCTTCGGACGGCTCCTTCGTAGCGACGGCCTCGGGCGTCTTTTCCTCGGTAGGCTTATCCACTGGCTTGTTCTCGCCTTCGGGCTTCGTCTCACCGGTGTCATCCTTCACCGTCACGGCCTCGGCCGGCTCGGCGGGCTTGGCCTCGGTGACCTTGGGCTGGGACTTCTTGCCTCCTCCCAACAAGGATTTCAATGAGCCTACGAGGCCTGAGAAGAACCCTGGGCCGGAGGGTTGTGCCGGGGCCTCGGGCTGTGCTGGTGCCGCCTCGGCGCCCTCGACCTTGATATTTTCCTCGGGCGTTCCAATGGACATCGCGCCCGCGGGCTCCTCGCTGACCTTTATGGAGACGTTGTCCCCATCCTCGGGCTTCGTTGCAGGTTGGAGGTCGGTGGCGCAGGATACCATCTCGGCGGGTACCTCGTCGCTCATCTTTTTGACCTCGCGTAGGATGTATCTGGCCAGCGGGGCCGAGATACCGTTGATCTGGGAGAGGCCTTCAACATCGGCTTTCTGGAGTGATGAGATGGTTGTATAACCAGCGTCGAAGAGGAGCTCGGCCTTGGAAAGACCGAGGCCGGGTATGGTGTGGAACCTCTTTACCATGCTCTCCCTGATGGTATCGTCGGTCATGGCGACAATCCTCCAAGTGATGAAGGATTACAGTCAGGTATAAAATAGTTTATGGTATGGGCCCCTTAGTTCTATTTTATGAACGAGATAAAAGATATCCATTGAACCAGGCTGACAATGAGGGCTTATTCGGCCCTCTTCTTGACCTTCTTTTCAAGTTTCTCGATCTGGGCCTTGAATTCCTCGAGGACCTTTTCGGGCTTCGAAGGATAGGCCTGGACCCGGATGCTTGCCTGGATGGTGTCTGAACCGCTGTCCAGGACAATCTTGCCGTTGAATGCCTCCTGCTTGTCGAAGCGAAGGTAGAACATTCCTTCGTCGTCGATGCGTATGGATATCTCGTCCTTGACCTTCTCGAATATCCCTTCGGCCGCCAATGATTCCAGGAATTTGGTGAGGGCCGGGCCTTTCTTCAGCTCAGCCTCGAGGACGCGGATCTCGTTCCCGTGGTATCCCTTGTTCACCGTCACCTCGATGGCCTTGTCCTGGATGCCCGAGATGAACATGAGGGCCTGCCGGACGCGGGCCTCGTCCTCGGTGGCATGGCAGTAGGTCCTGAAGCGGGCGAAGATTATCATCTATCCTTGATTGGGGAGTGGATTGAAAAAGATTGTGGGCCGGCCACCATCCAAAAACGATATATCGATGGGAAGGCCGTTCATGTCTACCCGTGATACCATGGTGAAGAAGGGCAAGGACCAGGGACCCAAGGGAAGACCAGGGGAGAGACCGAAAGGACCCATCGGCAAGGCAGAGATGATACAGGCCCTCTGCACCGAGGCAACTTACGACAATCTCGACCAGTGGGTCCTGGACATAGAAGCCTACGCCGGTGACAGCGACGTCACGGAGGCTATCAAGGCCATCAATGAGAAGATCGAGGAGGACATCTACTACACCAAGCTGTTCATTATGGAAGCCTTGGCGGCCAATGCCAAGACCATCGACCCGGCCATGCTCGACAAGATGGTCACCCTCTTCACGGACCATTTCCCTGCGCACAGTGTGGCCTTGGCCCATTTCCGACCGTCCAAGACCATCGAGGTCAATGCGCTCACGAACGGGCTCTATATCAACCTCCGTACCGCTGGCAGGGACCCGGCGTCCTTCATCACCGGACTCTTCGCATCAATCCCGAAAGAGGCCTGGGACCAGGAGGCCGAGAACGCCGGGAAGGAACCATCCAACATACCGCTCCTGGTGGCCATGAAGGCCATGGAGGAGAACGCGCGCGGGGCAGAATGGCCGTTCCTTCAGGGGCTCGAGACAGGTTACGATGCCAAGATATTCATGGAGGACAAGGACAGGCGATGGGACTTCAAGTTCGTGTTCGACCGCGTCCTCGACAGGAACCCGAGTTACAATGACCAGATCGCGCAGTACCTTCCGTACCTCGCCAAGGTGGGCAATAATGTGGCCGATCCCGAGGTCATCGATAACGTCCTCTTCTGGCTCACATCCAAGTTCTGCGATTTCCTAATGGGGAACATAGGCATGAACGAGCCCGTTGTTAAGGACATGTTCAACGCCATGCTGGCTGTCTCGATGAGGCTGAAGCCCGAGGCCAGGATTGCCGACCGGCTACCTAAAAAGGTCTGGGACATGCTGGCCGAGGCCATGAAGGGCCCGAAGATAAGCGAAGACCTGAAGGGATACTTCATGGGCATCCTCGACCAGGACAGGGGGGCCCTGGGCCAGACGGCACGTACCCTTGAGAAGGACGTCGAGGCCCAGCTGGGAACGCTCAGGACATCCACGGCACCGAACGAGAGGTTCTTCGCCGTGGACCGGCTCCGTTCGATACTGAGCGTGAACCTCGTCCCGTTGGCGCCGGAGATCCGGGACAAGGCCATGATCGCGATCCTGGAAGAGGTGGACAAGGAGACCGACCGCATGGTCCGCAACGGGCTCATCGACCTCGTCCTGAATGCTGGCGGTCAGGAGCATTTGAAGGTCTTTCGGGAGGTCCTCGAGAGGCACCTGGATGACCAGGCCTGGAAGTTTGTCTCTAGCAGCCAGGTCAACCTGGAGCCCTACGGCCAGCTTTACTACAATAACTTCCCGACGAGGACCATGGCCCTGATGGGCCTCGTGTCCAGGGCCATGGACATGCCGCTCGACAAGGATCTCAGGGCCCTGGCCGAGCGGCTGGTCGACGAGCCGGACCCTGATATCCGGTGCCTGTGCTACGGCTACATCCTCGCCACCACCGACGCCGATGGGTTCCTCAAAGCCGTCCTTGGGCTCGTGAAAAGCGGCATCCCCTTCCGGGCCGTCCTCCATGAAAGGCTCAGACCGCTCTTCGGGCCCGCCCCCATTGATGGAGGCATCGAGTTCAACGTCAAGGAGGGAGACGCCGATGGCCTCGTCGCCTACCTGAAGGAGAATTATAAGGACGCGTCCAATGAGGCCAAGGCCAGCATCAGGCGCATCCTGATACAGAGCCCATCTAAGGACCTCAAGGAAATCCTCAACGAAGAGTACAGGCGCACCGAGACGGACCAGGTCGAGATGATGACGGACTACTGGCTCCAGTTGGGGTTCCTTTCGGGCCTTGGGCCCGCGGTCCGGGAGCTCTACGCCGGGGACCAGGAGGACTTCATCAGGGCCTACACACAGGTCAGGCTTGAGACGGTGCTTGAGGACCCCGAGGCCAGCGCGCGTATCGCCGTCGTGGACATGTTCGGCGTCATGAGGGCCATGGGCCTGAAGGTCGCCCCGATGAAACTCCTCAACGCTGTGACGAACGGCCGTTTGTCCTTCGAGGCGATCACCCCGGCCCTGGATGTACTGACCGAGGGCGACTGGGACAACTTCCTCAGCGAGACCGTAAAGATGTTCAACTTGCAGCTCGACGGCATAGAACACAAGCTCTCCGTCATACTCGCCCAGTTCTGTCCATATATACGGAACAAGTACCGCAAATGGTACGAGGACAAATGGTACTCAATCCTGTGGCAGATGGTCTTCCCACGGTCCTGGCAGGAGGAATTCGCGGGATTCTGGACCGCGGACGACAAGGACCTTCTATTGTTCTGGCTCAAGGAGGACGCCCGGTCGGACAATTTCCCGCTGGTCCTCCGGCTCATGTGGCGCGTCGCTGACCAGGATTACCTCATCAAGAAGGTCGTTCCGATCGTGACCAAGAACTGGATGGACGGGGCATTGGAGGCCCTGGGCGATATGGACAGGCTTGAACAACCACTTGATATCGTTTCCCAGGACAAGGCCTTCGCGTTGCTTTACGAGAAGGTCTGGCAGAAGGGGCCCAAGAGCAGGAAGGCCCTCATGGAACGGTGGTTCAGCCTGGAGCATTTCAAAGAGGCCCAGAAGGCATTCAAGAAGGCCAAGGGAAATGAAAGATCGTTGCACGAGAAGGTCATCAAGGCCGGATTGGAGGGATTCTCAGAGGCGGCCAAGTATAGATATTCTTGCGCAAAACTTGACCCCGCCTATCCCCTGCCCGGCACTGGGGCGCTCCTGGAGGTCCTTAAGAAGGTCCATGCCGAGGACGATTCAGCCGAGGCCGTGGACGCCACGCTGGCCCTGTTCTGTTCCTTGACCGCCGGCTGGGGACCGTTCCTGGAACTGGCTGGCCCTCTCTCGGAGAGACTGATAACGGCCAAGGCCTCGGGCAAGCTAGACACCTCGAGAAAGCAGTTCTTCGTGGTGACGAACATGCGCTGGAATCTGTCACTGCCCGGAATGCTGCTGAAGGCCATCGAAGGGGGGCACATCGAGGCACTGCAACCATTGATGCGGCTGTTGGACAACGGGCTCGTGACCGGCGCGGAGGGATGGGTCGGGAGCGACGGAAAATACGAAATGCTCATGGATCTCGTGGTGAAGGCGGGCGGGGACCCGGCGGCCATCGGCAAGGCCCTGGAGGGGCACCAGGATCTTCAGCTGGCCTATCTGCTGCGGCTGAGGAAGGAGGCCCTCGTGGCCAAGGCCCCTGGCTCAAGGCCCAAGCCTTCGGACTTCGGGGCGAACCCGATAGTATATGATCTGTGAACAGAAGGGGATGGTCCTTGATCGAAGAGGTCATCATTGAGAAGAGGCTCGTCCTCTCCAATCTCCGATGTCTGTTCGACCGTGACACCGGAACGCTCGCCTTCGCGGACCTCCACCTCGGCTACGAGGAGGCGGCCAGACAGGACGGGGTCTATTTTCCCATCGTCCAGAAGCGGGAGATGATGATGGACCTGGTCCGGGTCCTCGAGAGGTACAATCCAAGGACCGTGGTCATCGACGGGGACCTCAAGCATACATTCGGAAGGAACCTGCGGCAGGAATGGGACGAGGTTGGGGACGTCATCAAGGCCCTGCAGGAGCGGACCGGGGACGTCCGGCTCGTGAGGGGGAACCACGACAACTTCATCGCTGGGATACTGCCGAAAGGGACCAGATTACCGTTCGAGCTCATGGTTGACGGGCTCCGCTTCGTCCACGGGCACAAGGCCTTGAAGAAGAAGAGGGCGAAGGACGAAGTGCTGGTGCTGGCCCACGAGCATCCCAGCATAACATTGAAGGACAAGGTCGGGGCCGTGATAAGGCTACCGTGCTTCCTCTGGCATCCCGAGGACAGTATATTGATCCTGCCGGCCTTTAGCACGCTCACCAAAGGGAACGATGTCCTCAGGTCAGGGTTCATGTCGCCGGTCCTTAAGGACCACGAGCCTGGGGAGTTCATGGCCTTCGCGGTGAGCGAGATCGGGATCCTGGAGTTCGGGCGGCTCGGGGACCTTGTGCCGCCTCCGAAGCCGGACATCGACTAACGACCGAATCCATTAAAAGACGGGATGATAATCAGGTCCCATCATGGCGCTCAAGGTCTATGTCATCGACAACGGCGGTCAGTGGACCCACCGGGAGTGGCGAGTCCTTAGGGACATCGGGGCAGATTGTAAAATGGTCCCGAACACGACGCCCTTCGAGGAACTGGATGTCGATGGGCTCGTTCTCTCTGGCGGTGCGCCCAGGATAGGCACCGAGGCCATGAAGCTGGGAAAGACCGCGGAATATTTGAGGAAGGCCGACTTCCCGATAATGGGCATCTGCGTGGGCATGCAGTTCATGGCCATCCATTTCGGCGGCGAGGCCGGACCCGCAAATGTTCCTGAGTTCGGCAAGGTCGATCTCTATATCGACGAGGCCGATGCATTGTTCAAGGACCTGCCCAAGAAGTTCGTGGCCTGGGAGAGCCACAACGACGAAGTGAAGGCCCTTCCCAAGGATTTCGAGCTCCTGGCCCATTCTGACAACTGCAAGGTACAGGCCTACCGGCACCGGAGGAAGCCGTACTTCGCGACCCAGTTCCATCCGGAGGTCGAGCAGACGGAGAATGGTTACGAGATATTCAAGAACTTTCTTGAGGTATGCAAGAAATAGGTATTCCTCGGAGGGACGCAGCCAATTTCTTCAAGGATCGGGTTCGCCATGGCGCCAAGCAAGAAGGACAGTGTCAGGGGGCAGCTCGGGACGCTGGAGCAGCGGGCGCAGGCATTATACGACGAGGACTGGGAGTTCAGAGATGTCTTGAACGAGCAGGACCCGATGAATGTCGACACTATAGTCCAAAGGTTGTTCCAAGAGGCCTCCGAGAAGATCACTTGCCGCCAGTGCTTGAACTGCTGCCGTGAGCTCTCCCCGCAATTCGATGACGAGGACATTACAAAGTTCTCCAAGGGGCTGGGGATCCCTGCTTCGGTCTTCATCGAGCGATATCTAATAGAGGACGACGACGAGCCGGGGATGTACCTGATGCGCGACCAGCCGTGCCCTTTCCTCGGGAAGGACGGATGCCTGCATTATGAGCTGAGACCGAAGGAGTGCGTTGATTTCCCCCATCTCGATAAGAAGGATTTCCTCTGCAGGACCATGAGCGTCATCTCGGACCAGGCGGTCTGCCCCATCGTGTTCCACGTTTACCAAGGCCTGAAGGCGGAGACCTGGGGGAGAAGGGGCCGGGCAAAGCGCGGCCGGTCAAAAAAGAGTTAGGCGTACCGTCCCCTCTTCGCTATCTCCTTGACCCTTTCCACAACATCCTTTCCAGAAGGCCACTCCGTCAGGTAGCCCCGCTCCACCTCGGGATATGAATCCTCCATGTTCACGGCCTTCAGTGCCTCCTGGAGCACATGCAGGTCCACGCCCTTGTCCTCGACCTCGGTCGACTGGGAGCCGAGGCCGAAGTCCACGAACTGGACCGTTCCGTCGAGAACAAGCATGTTCGCGCCCGTGAGGTCCCCATGGACTATGTCCGCTTTATGCAACCTGGCGACCTCCCTCCCGACGGTCCTGAGGATGGCTTTCCTCTCTTTCTTGCCGGAGGCCTCAAGAACCTCAACTAGCGGCTGGCCATCGAGATGTTCCATGATGATCGAGCATGCCTTGATGTCGATGTCATATATTATCGGCGTCCTAACACCGGCCAGCCGGGCCAATGCTAGGAGCCGTCCTTCTCCTTTGGTCCGGCCCTGGCGCAGCCTCGTGTCTATGTCTCGGTGACGGTAGCCCTTTGGGCCCCTTTGCTTGATGATGACCTTACGTCCCCTCCATGTGGTCAGGTACAGCTTGGCCTCGGCACCGATGCCGATGACCTTCCCGTCGGTCGTCATCGCCAGGACACCTCCACATCGTCGGTCCTGAAGCGCTGGTCGATGACCGTGTCCTTGACGGCCATCCGGACCCCGGCCTTGTGCATTATTATGCCGGTCCAGGCTATCATGGCCCCGTTGTCCTGGAGCAGCTTTCCTTCTGGAACGAAGGACAGCCCACCGCGTTCGCGGGCCATCGTGTCGACCATCTGCTTCAGCCGTGAGTTCTGGGCCACACCACCGCCGAGAAGGACCTCGGACTTCTTTGTATAGGCCATGGCCCTCTCGGTCACTTCGGTCAGCATGGCGAAGGTGACCTCTTGGATCGTGAAGCACACGTCCTCCATGCGGGCGCCCTTGGTGACGAGATGTTCCGCGGCCGTGAGGATGCCCGAGAATGAGACGTCCATCCCTTTGACGGAATAAGGCATATCAAGAAGCTGGGTACCCGAGGCCGCCTTCTTTTCCAGCGCGGGCCCCGCCGGGAAAGGCAGGCCGTACTCACGGCCGAACTTGTCCAAGAGGTTCCCGAGGCCGATATCGAGGGTCTCGCCCAGGACGCGATACCGCTTCTCAAAGAATGTGATTACCTGTGTGTTCCCGCCCGATACATACAACATGACCGGGTCCGTGGCGCCGGTGGTGGCCCTGCCAATCTCGAGGTGTGCGATGCAGTGGTTCACGCCGATTATGGGGATGCCGAGCTTGATGGCCAGAGCCCTCGCCGCCGTGGCGACCGTCCTCAGGCACGGCCCGAGGCCGGGTCCCTGGCTGAAGGCCACGAGCTCGAGCTCCGAAGGGCCCACCTTGGCCTCAGAAATGGCCGTCTGGATGACCGGGACGACATTCTCGGCATGATGGTTCGCCGCCTCGCGCGGATGAATGCCGCCGTCCTCAGGGCGGTACATCTGGATGATGTTGGACAGGACCCTGGCCCGTCCCTTCTCGTCGCTGACAACAGCGGCCCCGACGCTGTGAGCGGTCCCTTCGATGCCCAGGCAGAGCATGTTTCCAAAAGGGCCGCGAGGGCTATTAATGTTTAACTATCGGTGATGTTTAAAAGTGGAGAGGCATGGGCCCCCCGGTTCATGGGTCAAGGGGCCATCTTCCTTTATCCTCTGGACATATTTTACTATGCCCAGGCGGGGGCATGGCAAATTATTTGAAATCCTATTGTCATCCCCTCTCTCCTTATGCAAATCATAATTGTCTGTGGCAATGACGATTGCCGTCAGGAATACAAGGTAGACACCAATGACCGCTTCTGGGAGTGCCCCCACTGCGGGCGGAAGCGCGAGTCGGACCACTATCCGTTCCTGACAGCGAAGCTCATGCAGGCCCGGATCGACGGTGATGCTGGCGACTGGGAGACCATCCATAACGAATCGGTCGAGAAGGCGAATGTCAAGGTCCAGGAGAACGACCAAAGGATCGCACAGCTCGAGCATGCCACCGGTGTTGCCATCGAAGGGGAGGTCCTGGCCTCGGAGCACGAAGCCGCCCTGAAGGCCTTGAAGAAGGATGACAAGGCCGCTGAAGGTAGGACCTGGAGGGTCCGGGCCGAGAACTTCATCAAGATGGCCAGGGCCATCATAATCGAACAGGAGGACCGCATCAGGATGCTCGAGCAGGAGCTCGAGAAGAAGAAGGCCTCAGCCGACAAGAAGAAAGGCCAGGCCAAGGGCCCGGTCCGAAAGGGAAGGAAGGAGCTCGAGGAAGAGGGGCTCGTCAAGAAATAAGAGGGTTGTGAACATGGGAGTGGACATCTCGGAGATAGTCCCTAAAAAGGAGATTGCGCTCGAGTCCCTAAAAGGGAAGATCGTTGCCATCGATGCCTACAACGCCCTCTATCAGTTCCTGTCGATAATACGCCAACCCGACGGGACACCATTGAAGGACAGGACCGGCAGGGTCACATCGCATCTGTCGGGCCTTTTTTACAGGACCGGAAAACTGCTGGAGCTTAACATAAGGCCCGTTTTCATATTCGACGGGAAACCACATCCCCTGAAAAAGGCCACCATCGACGAGCGCGTGTCAAGGAAGGAGAAGGCCAAGGAGGAGTACGAGGAGGCCCTGGCCGCAGGGGACCTGGAGACCGCCAGGTCCAAGGCCATGCAGACCACGAGGCTGACGAAGGACATGGTCGCCGAGGCAAAGCAACTGCTGGAGCTCATGGGTGTCCCGCATTTCACGGGGCCGAGCGAGGGCGAGGCCCAGGCGGCCTACCTGGTCTGCGAGAAGAAGGCCTACGCGGTGGGGAGCCAAGACTTCGATGCGTTATTGTTCGGGGCGGACGTGCTCATCAGGAACATGGCGTTCTCGGGCCGCAGGAAGCTGCCAAGGAGGGACATCTATGTCGAGGTCTTCCCGGAGGTACTAGAGCTGAACAACGTCCTGCAGCAGCTCGGCATCACAAGGGAGCAGCTCGTGGACCTGGGCATCCTCGTGGGGACGGACTTCAACCGCGGCGTCAAGGGCATCGGGCCGAAGAAGGGTCTGAAGTTCATCAAGGAGTTCGGGTCGCTGGAGCGCGTGATGGAGGAGAAGGCCAAGGACCAGTGGGGCGGCGTGGAGGGCTTCAAGGAGATCCGGAGGATATTCCTGGAACCGAACGTGGACGAGACCATGAGGCCGGAATGGGGCACCATCGTAAAGGAAGACATCAAGGCATTCCTATGCAAGGAAAGGGACTTCTCGGACGAGCGGGTCGAGGCCACGCTGAAGAAGCTCGATATCGTGAAGGAGACCCGGGCCCAAACGAGCCTGGATTCGTATTTCAACTAATTGGCAATATTAACATTACGGGGGACGGGTTCGAATCCCGGCGGGTCCGTGTGTTTTATTTTTTTTCTAAAGTTATATGATGAATTTTTATGAGCGGTTTCTCGTCGATAATCCCTTTCGACCATGTCAATTTTATAACGAACCCCTTTCGCTTAAATTTCTATCCTGACCCCGGCGGGTCCGTCTATTTTTTTTTTCCTTCGACGAGCATTCGAATCCATTTCGATTAGATTTTTAAGCGAAGCCCAACGAGTCCACAGTCTTTCTTATTTCCCTTAATTTGGTCTCTTCAGATTTGTTACTGACGGTTGAATCCCACGTTCCACGACTCAGTTCATTATGTGGTATATGCATCTGATAATCTGTTTAGTAAATGTCTCAGTCACCCATCATCGAGATTTCGGAGTACCTCGTCGGAAACGGCAAGGCCTTTTTCGGTGAGGGAATATCTCAGATAACTGTGGTCCCGCCGGGATTGTATTAACCCTGCGCGCTTCAAGCAAGCCAGATGATATGAAAGCTTGCTATCTGGAAATGAGACGGCCGCCTTAATGATGCACACGCAAAGCTCTCCGTGCCGGAGCAATAATAGTATCCGGAGCCGTACGGGTTTGGACAGGAGGGAGAACTTCTTAGATGCTTTCTTAAGCGCCTTATTCGCGGGTTGTTTCCGGAGTAGCTCGGCGAGGCCGCCGCATCCCTGCATTTCCGTCTTTATGTCATCTGGAATGGAACATCTCATGGATATGTAAATGGAAATCCCATTATTTATAGTTGTTTCAAAATTATTTGAAACCGCAATTATTATATATCATGCAACCCTATTTCATTTCAAGATGATTTGAAATACCTCGGAGGCATGAACACGACAAGCCCGTTCCTCGAACCCTTCATCGCTGGCCTTGAGACGCTCTGGGCCTATGTCGCGGCTCATGTAGTCTTTTGCCTTATCCCCGCGTTCTTCATAGCAGGCGCAATAGCAGCCCTTGTGAAAAAGGACGTGATACTCCAGTACTTCGGCTCGGACGTGAAACCCTGGTTGTCTTACTCCATTGCATCGATTTCGGGAACGATTCTTGCGGTCTGCTCGTGCACGATCCTTCCGATATTCATGGGCCTTTATAAGAAAGGCGCGGGCATCGGGCCAGCGACCGCATTTTTATTCTCTGGTCCTGCAATCAATGTTCTGGCAATCGTGTACACTGCGCAGCTTCTAGGATGGGGCCTCGGGTTGGCCCGTGCGGTGAGCGCCATCCTTCTCTCGGTAGTCATCGGGGGTGCTATGGCGTTCATCTTCAGGAAAGAAGAAAAGACCCTCAGAAAACAAAAGAAAAAAACTAAGTTGACATCGGGGCTAGGGACCTCTGAAGAGACCAAGCCCCATTGGGTCATCCTGCTCTTCTTCTCGTTCCTTGTAGCTATCCTTGTCATCGGGACGACCACGATAGCGATCTGGATCCGGCTATCTATCATTTACATATTAACGATTGGATTATTCGTGCTGATTCTCAGATATTTCAATAAGGATGAGCTCACCGACTGGGGTTACGAGACTTGGGACCTTACTAAGAAGATATTTCCCATACTCCTCGCAGGAGCATTTTTCGTGGGGTTCATTGCTTACTTCCTTCCACCCGAGACTTTCCGGCCATATCTCGGCGGTAATTCACTGATGTCGTGCTTCGTGGCATCTATTCTAGGTGGCTTTCTCTACATGCCGACCCTCCTGGAAGTGCCCATTGTAGGTACGACCCTTGGTTATTCATCAGGTGTCATGGGCGGAGGCCCGGCCCTGTCCCTGCTTCTATCGGGCCCAGCGGTCTCGTTGCCCAGCATATTGGTCCTTTATCGTCTAATCGGAGCAAAGAAGGCAGCCGCCTATATATTACTTGTAATAATGACTGCGACGATCGCGGGATTCATATACGGACAAATAATAGGATAATTGCATAGGATTCAAGGTGAATATATGGCAAAAGGGACAAAGCCTTGCTGTGCGGCGGCCGCAATCGCTCAGGTCCGGTACTTGACGGTTAACGGGGCCCGGATCGGTATTACAAACCTGGATGAGATACTCAAAAGTGCGAAGACCGTTGCATCTGATGGAGAGGGCGCAATACGCACAGAACTATTGCGACTTGTAAAAATATACAACTATGTCCCTTCTCAGGCCGAGAAGGCCTACGAGGATGCGTTGTACTCTGAATATTTGAAGACGGGAGGAAGCCACCAATGAAATCCGTACTATTCGTATGTGTACACAATTCTGGCCGTAGCCAAATAGCAGAGGCTTTCTTTAATTATCTCGCCAAGGGTAATCTACGCGCATTTTCCGCCGGGACCAAGCCCTCCACTATAGTAGACCCAACGATCATCGAAGTAATGCTAGAGGTTGGCATCGATATCAGTGAAAAGAGGCCCAAGGCGCTGACCCTCGAGATGATAGAAAAAGCTGATCTTATGATAACGATGGGTTGCGGGGCCGATATTGGTTGTCCCGCAAGATACGTGAAGACAGAGGATTGGCAGTTGGAGGACCCGACCGGAAGAGCACTTGAACAGGTAAGAGCAATCCGCGATGATATCAAAGCGAGAGTAATACGACTTATCGAGGAAATTCGCTTGAAAGATGATTGAGGATGTAGGGTGATGACATGAAGATCGAAGTGCTAGGAACAGGATGTGCGAAGTGCAAAAGGCTCGAGGAGAACGTGCGCAAGGCGCTCAAGGAGGCCAAGATAAAGGCGGATGTCGTGAAAGTGGAGGACCTGCAGGAGATAATCGACCGCGGCATCATGTTCACGCCGGCGCTCATCATAGATGGCGACGAGAAGGCCGTCGGAAGGGTGCCGAGCGTGGAAGAGATAAAGAAGATGATAACAGGAGGTAAATGACATGTCTGGAAAATGTATGTGCGAACCGTCGGAGATATTGATATTCCCTTGTTCGGGGGCGTCCAATTGCGGGCAGGTCACGAACGAAGTCGGCCTTAAGCTTCGTGAGAACGGAAAAGGGACCATGTACTGCACTGCCGGTATCGGTGGCCACGTCAAGGCTCTTGTGGAAGGCACCAAGCAGGCCAAGATACTGGTTGCGATCGATGGATGCCCAATGGGATGTGCAAAGAAATGCCTCGAGGCCGAGGGATTTTCGGCCACCGTGCATTTCATCGTATCCCAAGAGGTCACTATGACGAAGGGCTACACAAGGCCCGGAAAAGAGGACGTGTCGAAAGCATACACACTCGTTGAGAAAAAGCTCGAGCTGGCAAGGGCGGAGCGTTAAGGGATAATGTACGGGTGGTCATGGGATTGGGCGACTGCCAAAGGATGAGCCCGAAAGGACAATGGAAATCGTGCCCGCATTGTGGAGCGAGGGTGAGCAATAAAAATTTCAACAAGCACCTTCGCAGGTCGCATGGGACTGGCCAATCCCGACCAAAGCGCAGACGCCATACCAAATCCGGAATTGGAGTTAAAAAAAAGATATTTAGTAAAAGAATTCTCTAGGGATCATTGCTAAATCGGTTATCAGCTCGGATGTTGCTGAATTTTTCTGTTTTCCCTGAAACCCAGCCGATACGCTCGGCCTTCCTGCAATCCACGATTGGCAGGTATGGCTTGATATCCAGAAGTGGTGTACCATCTAAAATATCCACATCTTCCACTTCAAGAATTCGACCGGATACGGATACAAGTCTAACGACAGATATACCTAAAGGATTCGGCCTTTTCGGGGCACGGGTCGCGAACACGCCTCTCTCGACATCCTCTGCATAGGGTTTCACCATGAGCGTAAACCCTTTGCATTCGTGAAAATGATAAAGCAAGATTATATGTGAGAAACCATTCAAATCGGTCAAGCCATCAGCAAACTCATCAAATATCTCAATCTGTCCCTTGATCCCGACCGCTCCTTGAGGTTGAATAGGGGTTCCTTTCGGCTCCTTAAAAGGCGTGCGGATAACCCCAATCGCCTTGTACTGTATAATTTTTTCATCGACTGTCATGCAAATCACAATCCGACATCACTTTGCGTTCATATAACATTAATTAAATTTGGGGACTTTGATTCCGAAGCGCGTGCGATATTCCTGCCTGATTCGCCTCGGGCTATTCGGCATGATTTGTTTCACCACTTTCAGGGTCTCTTCAACAGGCATGCATCTGTATCGGGTATTGTATTGGGGCAAGTCAATGGCATCCTTGGCAGACATCATCGGTCGTCGCCAATTTCAAGAAGCCTTCAAGATAATCCGAAACGGCATCCTTCACATTACCTGTGGCCCCGATGTAGACTTTGATCCCTTTCTCTTGCATACCGATCAAAGGTCTGCGACCGATACCGCCGATGAGGACTATCTCGACACCTTCCTGCTCTAGTTTCTGAGCAGGGACCATGCAGTCATGCTCTGTGGGGTTAGCCAGTTCCCATGCTTTCACGATCTTTTTTCCTTTCAATTCGACGACCGTGAACACCTCGCAGTGTCCGAAGTGCGCCGAGACCATTGCATCCAATCCACCCGGTTTGAAACTTGGTACTCCTATCTTCATACCCTCTCCTCCTTCTCGATGCATCTGCCGCCTTTTCTTTGGCGCCTTGATTGTCTGCAATTTGCCTTATCTACGATGAAATGACCACCCTTTATCTCGATGGCCTTTCCATGGACCAGAGCATCGGTCATCTTCCTTCTTCCACTCTGGAGGTCGTTCCAAAAGGCACGCCTGGAGACCCCCATCCTCTTTGACGCCTGTTCCTGCTCAAGCCCTTCCAGATCCATCAATCGAAGGGTCTCCAATTCCTCAATCGAAAGCACCACAAGCTCAAGGTCATACAACGGTATTCCTCTCGGCTTGAAATATGTGACCTCCGGGACTTTGCTGACCCTGCGTTTGCACTTTGGTCTTCCACCGTGCATTAATTAATCTCATATGCGATAAAGTATATAAATATATCTACAAGGATACGTCGATAGTTAATTGTGGCCCGAACCTTAAAAAGTGGACAGAGTGAAGGGCAACTAAGCCATAACGAATACCTTTCGCTTAGATCTTTAACCGGACCCCGGCGGGTTCGTGCCTAGCTAGCAGGGCTAGGGCCGGTAAATCAGTTGCCATGGCTCCATATTCCATCGCCGACCCGTCAGTCTGGCATCCTCGATGGAATACATGTCCTGGATTACTTCAACTTCAGTTTGTTGCTCCATAGAGCGCTCCAAAATCTCGTGCAGCTCCTTGAACCTCGGATGATCCTTTCGTAAGAAGAAAAGGTACAAGGTCGGACATGTCATGAGATGGACCCGCACGACCCCCCGTTCCGTGTCTTCCTTAAGGCCCATCACGATATCCTTGCGCGGCATGTCGATCCATCTCTTAATCTATTGATTTTGTTATTTATATTTATTTTGATTGTGTGTCATTATTTAAGTTCGGTCCTTAAATCTTTAGGCGAGTCCCGGCAGGTCCGCTTTATCCTTTCCCGAGCAGTTCAGCCAAGATTGTCGCCATCCTCTTCCAGAGCTCTCCAGACCTCTCGCGCTCCCTCTCGATCGCGTGCCTGACCCTCTCGATGTCGTTCTGCAGGCTGGTCCTGTAGTCGGAGTAACCCGATCCTACGAGCTTTGAATCCTCCCTTTGCAGTTCGTTCAGCTTCCCATCCATGTCCCGGATGGCCTCGTCGATTCTGCGGAGCTCCGCGTCCGCCTCTTCTAATTGCAAACCGACCGTCTTGACCTTGTCCGCCCCGAAGATGCCTTCGATGAAGCCCTCCTTCGAGCTCTGGATTTCCCTGAACAGGTTGACCACATCGCTGTAGTGCTCGTGCTTGAAGAGCTCGCGCGAGTAGAGCAGGAAGCTGGCCTTGTCGCCGATACGGGCGAAGGCCTTACCCAGCGCATTCCAGGCGTAGTCGGACTTCCCGCGCTCCATCCAATCATCGTAGATGGCCTTGAACTTGGATAGGTTGGTCCCCGCGGCCGCAATCTGCCCGGCGAACTCCTTATCGTCCTTCGCGGTGGCGATGTCCTGATTGGTGTCCCATTCGGGCTTGACCTTCATGACCTCGCCGTAGAGCTTGATGGCCTCGTCGAACTCGCCGTTGCTGTGTGCCCCACGGGCCTTCTCGTAGAGGGCCTTGGCCTTAGCGTCACGTGCCTTGAGCTCGGTTATATGGTCCACGAGCCTCTTCAGCCGGACCTCGTTCTCCTCGAACTGCTTGAGGCGCTGGCCGTACCACTCTGAATTCGAGGACCAGGGTGCCTCCGAGATATGCTTCTGAAGCATGGTCTTGGCCTCGGCCTGCTTCTCGCGGACGATTTTCATGCAGTCCTCCGCGCCGCCGTAGTTCGGGAAGGCGTAGGGCTGTTGATCGCCCTTCAAATCCACGTCGGCCTTCGCGAGGGCCGCTTCGCACTCGAACTGGAACCGGGCCTGGAACAGCCAGCCGTTCCTGTCGACGACCTCCTTCAGGTACCTGGGTATCTCGTCGTACATGGGATAGACGAGCTGGGCCTTGGCCCCGTACTGGAGAGATAGGTTTATGCGGTCGGGGCCCGTCGAGAACAGGGACTGCTTGTCCCCGCCTATGCTCGCCAGGACCTTCCTCCCCTCGGCAAGGACCTCGTCGGCCGCCGCCTTGACCCGGGCCAGATCTGTCGGGTCCACGAACCTCGGCGCCTTGAACTCCGCATACTGGGGCGATGGGAAGTCGAGCTCGACGTTGTAACCGTTCCCTTCCTTGTCCCAGCCTATGAGGCCCACATGGACCTTCGTCTTCGGTTGGGTGATATTGTCGATGAGCTCGAGGGCATCGACGGGTATCTCGTAGGCCTTGATGTAATCGGACCGGCCCTGGACCCCGTCCAAGAGTTTCTCTTTGTAGATGTAGTTGCTAGCGATGAGCAGCTGGTACCTGATATATTCCTTCTTAGGGTGCTTGATGCGAATCCTCGTGCCCTCCCAGACCTGGTTGACGTAGGGGCCGATCGATTCCTTACGCCCGGACGACTGCGGGTCCGGGACGAGCTCGACGCCCTTCTCCGTTGTCTTCAGGAGCCAATCGTCCTCCGTCGATGGCAGGGCCCATCTCTTGTTCGGATCGAGGAGCTTGGCACCGCTGAGGACGTATCCATCGGGCTGGCGGACCTCGAAGGGGAGCTCGACGCAGTTCCCCTGTGCATCCAGGCCCAGGACGGCATAGTAGCAGCGTGCGTACGGGTCCGTCACGTTGTCCACGAAGGTGTCCGCATCCGGAACATGGTCGAACACCTTGACGAAATCCAGCCTGCCCTCGATCGCGTCCTCGGGTTTGTTAATAGATTTTGTGGCGATGATTATCCTGTATCTGAGGTCTGGCCTCGGATCCTTTATCCTGATCCTTGTCCCGTAGATGTGCTGCGTGGAAGGTATGGTCGAGAGCTTTGAGGGATATTTCGTAGCGCATACCGGCGTCGGTACCGCTGGTTCGACACGAGGCTGATCGCAAGGCAGCGCTGGCTTGGTGACACATGAGGGGTACGGGGGTGCAGGGCTGGCAGGCGGTACCGGGGGCTCCATCTTCCCCGTCCCCGGAGGTGGGACCTTCGGTGCTGTCGGCGCGCCTGCCCCTGGGGCCGTGCCCGCAAACCGTACTGGGGCCTTGAACTTCGCCTGCGAACCCTCCACGGTCTGGAACTTCTCGACGGCCATCATGTTGCCCTTCTTGTCGACGGCCACTACGGAATAATAATTGCGGGACCCCTGAGGCGACGCGTCGTCTATGGCCTCACCCGTCCCCGCGGGAACCTCGTAGAGCTTGGCGAAGTCCAGCTGGCCCGCGAAGAGCTTTTCGAAGTCCTCGGGCCTGTTGATGCTCTTGCCTGTTAGGACCACGACGCGATATGAGGTCCAATCGCCCGCGGGGGCCTCCCATGAGATGCCGATGCCGTCGGGCCTCTGGCCGTAAGGAATGAACTTGAGAAATGTTGGGGTGTAGGGCTCCTTGAGGAAGGTCGGGTTCTTGAGGTCCATGTTCACCGAATCGTTGACCTGGAAGTTGGGCTGGTGGTAGTTGCCGGTTTTATCGACGGCGAACACGGTGTAATAGATACGCTGGCCCTGGGGGCTCCTGTTGTCCAGGACGCAGTTGCAGTCGGCGGGCAGGGCCACCTTCACGACGCCTTCACCGGCCTTGGCGCCCGTGAGGAGGGCCTGGACCTCGTTGTTCCCGATGCTCTTCGGCGAAAGGTAGAGCTCATACCGGTCCACATCTACGTTCCCGGGCCGGTCCCAGGCCACACCGAGATAGGTCGGTCTCTGGGAATATGGCACCATCTTCAGTGAAGCAGGATAATTCGGCATCGTTTTCCCCCAGGAACCGACGTGTTGGACTTGATATAAATATATCTGAGGACGGAAAATCGAATCTTCCCGGTCGGTTGTTCGAGGAATCGTCTATGGTCGAGAACGGGACCCCGACAAGGATATTTATTTTAATGGGCATACTCAATCCGTACAATTGGATGGAGCCAGGATGTCGAAGATATCTTCGGGACCGAAGGACGAGGCCGTTATACCGTTCTCGAAGGGCCGCGGTGGCCTTGGTCGGTCCTGGTCCAGGATGCGAAGGTCTGACAAGGCCCTGCTGACCTTCTTTTGCATCTTGCTGGTCACCATGGTCATCATCGTCCTGATATCCTATCCTTACTCCAGTCTCGAGGATCTGCTGATCCTGTTCCCTCTGCTAGGCGGGTTCGTGGCAGTCTTCTTCCTTACCGGGATACCCGCTTTGGCGATCTATCTGAGGAAGGGCCAGGTATCGACGGTCTGGCTCCTATTGACCCTGGCCATCATATCGTTCGTCTATATGCTGTCCCTTAACATCACCAACGGGAACGATAAGCTCCCTTCCCCCTTCATGGACCATGGTGTCCCCGGACATCTTGTCTTTTTCTTCGTGTACGCCCTGGCATTCCTGGTCCTGTACATCTTTGTCGCCTTTGGCATGATGTGGCTCCTGACGTTCGGACAAAGGCAGTCGGTCCCGGAGAACCTCGACGATATCAAGGGCATCACGGCCTACCGGTCCAGTAAGGACCATTCATGGCGGGACCTGTGGTATTGGAAGGTCATGATGCTGACCTTCGCATTCAACATCCCAGACGTCCTGGACACAAGGACCCTCCGGGTCAAGGTCGGCAAGAGGAGGAAGGGATTCCCCATCTCGGAGTTCCTGCCGGCCTTCGGCTGGAACATGGTCATCGGCATGTTCATCACTATGCTGATAACCCTGAACCCATTCCTCAAGGACATGCCCGCCTTCCAGAACGTCTTCGGGCTCTCGGAGTTCATCTCGTTCTTCATACCGCTCCTGGTACTCTCATTATTTATCTTCAAACGGGTGGATGCGAGGATTAAGGGGCAGGTCAAGGACTTCAGGCTGTTCGATGGCCTGAGATCACGTATGACCAGGAGCGTGCTGGCCGTGAGCACGCTCATTATCTTCATTAGGCTGGCCGTCCAGTCCATAGACCAGCAGATGCTATTGAAGTTCTACGAGATGTTCATCGATTTCACGGCCGTGGTCATCATCACGACCTTTGTCTACTTCAATTATTTCGAGGAGGACGCGGCCATGGACATTGAAAAGAACTGGAAGGGCGACGTCCCAGCGAAGAAGGGCCCGGTCAAATGAGGGGCCGGACCGCTCATCGGGCCTTCCTGGACCTCCGAGCCTTGCCGTCGTTCTCCCAAATGTTCACGATGTACGCGTAGTCCCTGCTCCAGTGGATGACCGGGGCCAGGCCCAGCTCCTTGATGACCTCGCCAAGGGCCGAGAAGAGCTCGTACTCCTTGTACCGGAACCGCTTGGAATAGGGCTCTACCAGTTGGTCCCGTTTAAGCGCGAAAGCGAAGCCCTTCCGGCCGTCCTTCTCGATCCTGTCGAGGGGGCCGTCCAGCTCGCCCTCCTTGTTGAAGACGTCCGGCATCTCGCGGTAGAAGTACTTCGCCAGCTTCTTCTGCAGGAGCTGTCCTGCCCTCTTCGATGCATCGTCACATGCCAGTTCCTTGACATTGACCAGGCCGTAGCTGATCCTGAGTCCGGGCATGTATGTAATTGGTCCCCGCAGCTCGGTCACCATTGAACCGTCGTTCATCGGGAAGACCGTCAGCATCCCCTTGGCGTCCTCGGGATATGGTATCGGTTTCTTGACATCGAAGGTCAGCGACCAGAACTCCTCCTCGGATTCCGTGACCTTGAACTCCGGTGCCGTTGGGTCCTCCACCACCGGCCCGAGGGCGTCGCAGCCCTTGTCCAGGGCTCGCCGGAGGATGAGCAATTCGACGAGGTCCGGTTTAATCGTCTTGAACCTCCTGATGGCGTCCTCCATGGCCTTGCGGGGCGACCGCACGCCCATGAAATGGACCTCGAAGCCGTTCTTGTAAGGGATGGGCGAGAGCCGGACCTTCTCGTCATAGGTCCCCATGCTCTTCCAGTCCGTCCCTTTATACCATGATGTGATGGCCTTCTCGGCCTTCTTGAACTCCCCCTCGTCGAAGTCCGACTTGTAGGTGAAGAACATGCTGATGCCTTCGTTCTCAGGGAGGCCCTTGAAGAGATGGTGGGCCGGGCCCTTGTCCGGGATCTTGACCAGGACGGGTTTGGCCAGCCTCTTCTTAGGCGTGATGGCCTCGATGAAGCCGGGATGGTCGAATATGGGTCTCAGGTCCTCGTCCTTCTCAAGCAGCTTGATAAGTGCCATGCCGCCGTACTTGCGGGCCAACTTGACCTGTTCGACGGCCTTCTCGAGCTGGCCCGTGTAGCAGTACAGGCAGGCCGCGTTGTGAAATATGTGATAATTGCTCGGCGCGAGGTCCTGGACGCTGTCCGCGAAGGCGCTCCCCTTCTCGTACTCCTGGGCGTGGATGCAGCATATCAGATAATTGTTGATCATCCTCAGGACGTTGTCGGCCGTCCGGTCGAGCTTCGGGTCCTTCAATATCGTCTCGATGAGGGCTATGGCCTTCTTGAACTCGCCCTCCTGGGCCAGGGAGAATGTCCTCAGGATGTCCTTCTCATGGGCCGTTCCTTTTTCCGTCATTGGCATACCCCGTATCCTGTCCCGACCATCGCACGAGGTCCTGGACCCTCGGATCTATCCTACCTTCTCCCGGGCCGGCCCGAGAGCCTCAACTTTATGAACAGGCCATCGAGCATCCTCTTGATGTCCTTCAGGCCGTCCATCTCGCCGCCCCAGTTGTAGAGTATCTGCCCGTAGGCCATGTGGATCTCATCGAGCTGGTTATGCATCTCTGTCCTGAAGCCCCTAGGCTCAGGCCCGGACAGCATGGCCGCCAGATATGCGTCGGGGCCGTACTCGATCAGGATGTGCCAGCTTCCACTGCCGTAGGGTATCGAATGCGGTGCCGAGCCCGGGTCGTACCTCAGGGCATGCCCGATAGTGTCCATTATGTAGTCCGTGGTCTCCTTCAGTAGCTCGTCGTCCACGTCGGGCCCGAGCCTCTGGGTCACATGGGATATGAACCTGTTGTCCCTGTGGAACAGGAAGACCTCCTGGACCGGGTCCTCGGCTATGTTCTTCGGGGGCAGCGGCGTGATCTCGCCGATGATCTTCTTGCACTCGGCCAGGGCCGTCGTGTCCCCGTCCCATTCGGCCAGGTATGCCCCGTAGGTCTGATGGATCTCGCCCAGGATGACCTTCATCCGGTTGCGTATGTCCTTGGGTTCGGGTCCGTTTACGACCACGGCCATGTTGGCATAAGGCCCGTTCTCGATGACGACCCTCAGGTTGCCGTAGTGCATCTCGTCCAAGATCCCGTCCTCGTCCTTCTGGAAGGATTCGCGGACGAAGTTCTGGACGGCCGTTAGCATGCCGGTCAGGATGTCCTTGTCCACGTCGGCCTTGAGCCTGCGGGTGTTATGGGCTATGAGCCGGCCGTCCCTGTATATCAGGAAGACCTCCTCGATGACGAATGCCTTCTGCAGCTTGGCCTGCTCCCGGCTGACGAAGCTCCTGATGGTCTTGCGGTGCTCGCTCCAGAGGTAGATGCCGTAACCTATGTTCGCTATCATGAAGACCACAGGGAACCAGAGGAACATGGCAACGAGGAACGGGTCGACCTGCTTATGCACTGTGTAGGTGACCTTCGTGCTGTTGGCCGCTATGATGTGCAGGTCGTAGGTTCCGGGAGACAGCCGTTCGTCATAGCTCCATTCGGTGGTATTGTTCTGGTGCACGATGGGCGTCCCGTCGTAGTTCGGATGCGCGTCCACGTCCGCCTTCGTGTGGATGGAGACGTTGACGGGCGCCGAGGCGGTGATGTTGATCCGGTACTCGTACTCCACGTTGAAGGCGTCGCCGGAGGTGAACTCGTAGCCATAGTCTAGTACCTTGGCATTGGTCTCTGGCTTCTGGAGCTGGTCGTTGATGGCCGCTATGAAGGGCTGGTAACCGAAGAGGACGATGAAGATGATGGCTATGATTATGACGGCCTTGGCGCCGGTGCTGTAGTCAGAGAGGTGATAGAGCTTCTCGCGCTCGTCCATGGTCCATTTTAGCTTGACCACGTGCAGGCCCATCAATGAGATGTTGACCACCAGGCACATTATCCAGAGCGGGAAGAGGAAGGACTGGATCGGCAGGTAGAACGGTGATGAGGTGGCGCCGGACTTCAGTATGTTATCAATCATCCAAAGTGTCAAAAGCAGGACCTCGACGGCCACTGTTGCATTTGTCGCCGTGCCCAGCTGGTCGAGCCGGTTCCTGCGTATCATCGGATGGTCGTCCACGGAGGTTTCATCGGCCTGGACGTGCCTGGACTGCGGTGGCGGAGGCTTCTGTCCCCTTGGCGGTGGCTGGGCGGCCATGTTCCAGTGCTCCCTAGGTAGAGAAGGCCCTAACCCCTCTCTAGGTTACATCATTAAAGGTGCTTATAATAAATCTTGTGGTATTTCTTGTTACTTTTAGGGGGCCAGGGCCTTCACGAAGGCCTCGAGCTTTACCTTGTACTGGTCCTTCTTGACCTCCACGGTCTGGCAACCTAGTGTGGCCCTGGGCCTTTTGCCGCAGAGCTGCTCCATGGCGGGGAATATCTTGGGCGCGTTGTCCTTGCCGCCGGCCGTGAAGAAGAAGGCGACATCCTTGAACTTGTCCTTGTTCTGTGAGATGAAGGTCCTCACGGGAACGGACATCCTACCGGCCCAGACCGGGCCTCCGACGATGACGAGGTCGTACTGGGAAAGGTCCTTCTTGAACGGTTGGAGCGTTGTGAGGACCTCCTTCATGGCCTGCCGTCCGGACCTGAGCCATCCGAACAGTCCGGACCGCTTCTGGGTGTCCGCGAGCTCCTCGATGTCACATGCCAGTGCCTGGGCCATGGCCTCGGCCAGCTTCTTCGTGTTGCCGGACCGAGAATAGAAGATGATCAGTGGCTTCATACGAAAATCAGGAACGACTTCGATAAGATAAAATTTGCCTATTCGTCCGGGGATGGACCGGCATCACATGGTCTTGGGTGTCGCGGCCTCACCGTGCAGGGCCAGGTTCGAGAGCATGAAGCCCAATGGCGGTATGAATGCGAAGAGGAAGATCCACCAGTGGATGATGACGCCGAGCATGACCGGGACGAGGGAGAAGTTCAGTGCGTAGTGCAGGCCGATGAGCTTTCGCATCTGGGGCCTCACGAAGGACCTTTGGGCCATGAGCCTGGTCGAGGTGGAGATCATGGCCATTCCCAGCAGGATAATGACAAGGGCCGGGAGGATGATGGGAACTTCGCCAGGAGACATGTTGCCCCAGGCTAATATCCACGGGAGAAGCACGCATATCAAAAAGACGATCTCGATGCCGTGGGCAAGTGCCTTGAAGCCCGCCGGTATGATCAGGTCGTTGTCACGCCCACCATCGTGCTTCTTCTTTCTTTTCTTCTTCTTATGCTCGATGACCTTGCAGCCCAAGGCAATGGCCAGGTTCCTGCCGCCGGCCTTGTAGTCATGGTCTATGTCCTTGAGCCCACCGGCGACTATGTTCATGAACATGACCTGGAGGAAGGCCAGGAGGGCAATATCGTAGGCCAGGAACGAGAACCCCATGGAAACCGTGGCCGAACCGAACAGGGTCAGGAGGCCCACGGCGCCGGCGACGAAGACATCCATGCCTGGGACCTTCTTGCTGATGAGGTTGTAAAGCGTGGCCGAGCCCGCAGCGAGCAGCAATATGATGATCGCCGGGAAGACATTGGGCCATGTAAGGGGGACGCCCAGGGCGAACATGAGGAACAGCCCGAACAGTGCGAAGGCGAGCGCCTTGCCCGGCGTGATGGTCCCGCTGACCAGGGGCCTCTCGGACAGCTCGTCCGAATGCTTGTCTATGCGTGCGTCTATGTAATCGTTGAGCACGAACCCGAAGATGTGGGAGCCGCAGCCGAGCACGTATAGGGCCAGTAGCCTAATGGGTCCGGTCTCGCCCATGGCCAGGGCCCCGAAGACAGGGCCCATGCCCGTCAGTGCCATGTTGAACGAGCGGGCCAGCTTGCCGTATTCCTTGATGGTCCTCCCGATGCCCATGGGGAGGGATTGCGACTTGGGGATATTTCAAGTTGTTTGTTGGTTCCTTGAAGGGATGGGGGGACCTACTCCTCTTCGTCGATGGTCGTATAGGCGGCAGCCTTCCTCGCCTTGCCTCCCTTGACCTTGCGCTTCGGGGACTTGTACCGGCCGGCCCTTCCTTCCTCCCTTGGCTCCGTCCTTGCATAGCTATAGGCCAGCAGGAAGACCGCTATGCACAGCAATATGACGACTAACATTAGGGGCCACAGGTCACTGGCCCCCAGGGTAGTCGTGCCGCCCTTCTTCTCGCGCGTTACTGTGAGGGTGACCTTGGCGCTGTTACCGGCCTGGTCCCGGGCCACGATGATTATCGTGTTCTTGCCCATGTTGAGGTTCACGGGCACCGAGAAGGAACCGTCCGTGTCGCCCACGAGCTCCCCGTTCACGGTCAACCTGGCCCCGGCCTCCGTTATACCGACGACGTTGATCTGCAATGAGGTTGTGTCGCTGCCATCCATGGGTTCCGAGATGTTCAGCACCGGCGGGGCCGTATCGAGGAAAACCCTGACCGTCTGGGAATCCCGGTTCCCGGCCAGGTCGATGGCCTTGACGACTAGGTCGTTCTGGCCTTCCTTGAGGGGATAGAGCTCGTTGAAGTCCCACCAGCCGTCAGAGGCCGAGAAGGTCTGGGCCTCGATGACCCCGACCCAGACCGAGGCCGCCTGGGCTCTGCCCCTGACCGAGATGAGCGTTGTGTTCGTGAGCAGGTTGTTCGCAGGGAAATCAATCTCTATATGGGGCCTGGTCGTCTTGACGGTGACGTTCCTCAGCAGGCTGGCCTGGTTCCCGGCCTGGTCCCGGGCGGTGACCCGGACGGGATAATTCCCGTCGGACAGGAGGAGGTCATAGCTGAAGGTCCCATTCTGGGCCACGACCACGAACAGCCCGTTCACGGTCACGGTCACGCCGCCCCCGCTCTCTGTCCTACCCGAGATGAGGACCTTGGAGGAGTTCGTGATGAACGTCGCTGACGGCGAGTAGAGGTAGAGCAGTGGCGGGATGGTGTCCAGGACCACGCTCACGGACCTCGTGGCCTGGTTCTCGGCCAGGTCCTGGGCCACAAGGACTATGCTGTTGGTGCCCTCGGTGAGGTCCTGGGAGAACTTGAAATTGCCATTCGCATCGATGGGTATGCTCTTATCCTTGCCCCCGTCGCTAGGAACGAGCCTGAGTGATGCCCCGGGGTCGGTCTTGCCTTCCACCTGGATCGGGGTCCTGTTGGTTAGCGTACCATCAGTGGGCTTGGAGATCATGAGCGTCGGTGCGACCGAGTCTATGCTCACGTTCACGCGGGCCGTCGCCTGGAGGCCGTGGAAGTCCGTGGCCCTAACGGCCACCTGGACCGTTCCTTCCGGTAGCTTGAGCGTGAAGTTCCACGGGTTGATCCCAGTGGCCGTTGACCAGGAACCGCTGGAGACCTTGTACTCGACCACTGTGACCCTCTCGTTGTCCGTGGCGTTGCCCTTGAAGGACACCATGGATCTGTTAAACAGAACGCCATCCTGTGGCTGGAGGATCTTCACGATCGGAGGTATGTCGTCGAGGACGACCGGTAGGGTCTTGGAGGAGTCCATAGTGACGGTCGCGTTCCCCCACAGGGACCCCGTGGTGGCTGTGACCTCGTGAGGGGTCCTGTAAGTCCTGGTGGTGCCGACCTGGAGGTACTGCTCGACCTGGACCCAGCGTACCATCCCGTCGTTGTCCGCCGGGCCCTGGAACACGGTTGCGTTCTGGTGGTCCTTGACGGTGATCGTGGCGTCCGGGGCCGTTCCGCCCGAGGCCGTGGCCGCGCTCACGTTCAGGAACCAATAGACCATCAGGGAACCGCTGTTCGTCGTGATCTTCACCTTGTTCTGGTCGAAGGTCGTGTTCAGAACCTGTACGGCACTATCGTTTATCGTCATAATGGAGGTGCCAGTGGCTCTCAGGGTCGAGTTCTCTATGAGCACCTGTTTGCTGCCGGCATGGTCTATGTCGATACCGTTGCCCGGACCTGTAATGCTCATGTGCCTGTCGATGAGCCCGGACGAGTTGAACAGCAGGTCGCCGACGTTGTTGCTGAAGGTGTTCGAATCCATGACCACATCGGAGCTTTCCGCTGCGATGGCGTTGTAATAACTGCCCCGGAAGGTGTTCCCAGTGAGGGTCGGCTGTGACCCGGTGAACTGCATACCGACGAGGTTGCCATTGATATCATTGCCCTTGAATGTCGGTTGCGAGAGGAGGCAGAGCACGCCTATGGCGTTGTTCGTGATGGTGTTGTCCTTGACGATGCTGTGGGACCCCATGATGAAGGAGATACCTGTGAGGAAGCTCGAGAGGTCGTTCCTTTCGATGAGGGGCGAGGCCATGAAGCCCACCACGATGCCTGCTGCCGGGTACAGGATGTTGATCCTCGTGAACACGTCGTGGATGATCTTGACGTTCGAGGCATTGACAGAGAGGCCCATGGTCTGGATCTTTGTGATGTCGCCCTCGCCGACGGCTGATAGGGTGGAATCGTTTATGCTGGCCCCGGCCCCGGCCTCGATCATGAAGTTGTAGCGATACCTCTGCTGGAAGTCGATGGGCGACACGGTGGAGTTCTGCATGGTGAGCTTGCCGCCAGCCTTCACAGTAATGTTGAACTGACCGTTCCTGTTGCAGTTCATCTTGAGGTTAACCTTGTCGAGGACAAGGTTCCCGCCGGTCTTCACGGTGAGGTTGCCGGTGAGCGTCACGTCGCTGTTGGTCACGGTCTCCGGGCCGGTCACGATCCAGTCGCCCATGGCTGGCGCGGAGGCCCCCACGGGCGCCACGGGCCCATGGAACGGGGCCGAGAGGAGGGATGCGAGCAGCGGGAACAGGAACAGACAGACGACGACCGTGGCAAAGGGCCTGACCGTTCTTCCATTTGTCGACATAGACATACCTTCCTTTCCTATTTACAGTCTTCACTGATGATATATTCTTTATTGTAATGCCAAATCATCTTCTGCCATTATAATCATTTCGAGATGGCCCAGGCTGACATTTAAGACTTGGAAAAGGCCGGACCGACCTATTAGGCAGCCCCTAGAGCTCTATCTCCACCGTGTACTCTCTGTGGCCCGCCATGGCGCCCTTCTCACGGACGTTGAAGCCCTGGGACTTGAAGACGTCCAGCTTGTCACCGGTCTTCGTGTCCGTCGAGAAGATGCTCCCCGTGATGGCGTGCATCCTCCGTTTCCTCATTCGGGCGACGAAGAACTTGAGCATGCGCAGGGGGAACTGGTTCTTGGGGGTCCAGTCCTCTATATGGAACCCCTGGATCTCCACATTGTTCTCCTGGTGGATCGCATAGATGATCTTCCCGAGGTCCCTTGCTTCCTGGCCCTTTCGCTCGTACATCTTCAGGGATTCGATCTTCACTGCCGACGGGACGTTCTCTTCCTTGAGCTCGAAGAAGACCCGGCCCTTGCTGCCGAACAGTGCGGCCATCCTGTCCCCAAAGGGCTCCATGTACAGTTGCATTGTGAACCCTCTTTGACTGCCTACAATATAACGTTAAGGAGAATAGCACTATCTATATAAAAATATGACCCTAGTTAGCCTAGAATAGGCCCCCCAAGGCCCCTTGGGACCGCCATTCCGGGCCAGTTCAGAACTTGTACCCTATCTTCCTAAGGAAGTCCCGGCGCCATTTCTGGTCCTCTGGTCCCTCGATCCCGGCAGGCCTCTTGCCATCGATGACGCCTATGATGCCCCTGCCGCGCTCGTTCTCGACCACGAGCACGTCCAGGTCGTTGGCCGAGGCGCATATGATGTCGCAGACCTCGGGCACGTTCCTCAGGGCCCGCAGGACGTTTATCGGGTAGGCTCCCTTCATCATCACGATGAACGAATGGCCCGCCCCGATGGCGAAGGCGTTCTTCCTCGCGAGCTCCTTCAGCCTCTCGTCATTGCCGTCCCAGCGGACCAGGCACTTGGACGAGGCCTCGCAGAAGGCCACGCCGAACTTGGCCCCGGGCACAGTGTTCACCATGGCCTCGTGGACGTCCTCGACGGTCTTTATGAAATGGGTCATGCCGATGATGACCTGCGTCTCCTCGTCGTCCCTCTCGATCCTGACGCTCTGGACCTCTAGGCCCTTGACCGCTTTCTTGACCTTGGGCATGGAGCCTTCCCCCCAGGAGATGCAGGCCTATCCGTAATACTTGTAGGCCAGACCCACCACGAGAGCGACAATTATCAGGCCCAATATCCAATAAACGGCCGTGGTCCAATCGAACTGGGCGCCCCCGGTATTGTTTATGTCCTCGAGGACTATGGTCTTGGTGAGCTTCGTGCTCCCTTGGTTAAGGACCAGGACCGTGTTGTTGGTGTCCAGGTCGATCTCGACCTTGTACTCGCCGGCCTTGGACTTCGTCGCGTCCCAATCGAAGGTGATGTTCTGCGACTTACCGGCCGCGATGGTGGCGATGTTCGTCATGTTCATGAGCTCCCCGTTGATATAGAGGCTCACGTTGACGTTGGAGGCATCCACCCCGCCCCTGTTCCTCACGGTCGCGTTGATGAATATCATGCGGTTCTTCAGGATTGTTATGTACTTGACCGCATAGTTCCAGTGGTCGCCCTTCTCGGACCCGTCATTGTTCACCACATTCCCGATGATGGTGAGCTTGATGGTCTGGGAGGCCGTCGGTGCCGTCAGGGTCGCACGGATGGTCTTGTTCGTCAGGGGTTCGTTGTGGGTCAGGTGGGTGTTGTTCTGTGATGCGGTACCGAAGGGCGAGGACAGGGATGCACCCGCCAGGCTCCTGCCGTCGACGCTGCCAATGGTCATGCCGAAGCCGTAGCGCCAGGAGCTCGTGGCCTGCGCATAATCGAAGGACACCGTGAAGTCCGTGCTCGTGCTTGTACCGACCTCGTCCGGAAGGTCCGGCACGAGAATGGCCACCGCCGGGTCGTGCTCTTTACCGGTGACGGTGTTCGTGTGGCAGAAGCAGTTACCGGAGGCCACGTTCTTGTCGGGCGCGCCAAGGGAATCCGCCTTCGAGAGCGGTGGCAGCTGCGCCAGGATGGAGCAGACCACAAGGACCAGCGTGGCGCCCAGGGCCAGCAAGAGGCCCTTCCGGGCCTTCGGTGTCAGCCTCCGGCCCTTCATCGAGCACCACCTCCCCTGCGCCTGATGTAGATGGCCGCACAAGCGACGCTGATGGCCGCCACCGCGAGCATGGGCTCGAAGCCTGGGATGAGCCCTTTCTGCGTCGTGGTCTTCTGGACCTTCACGCCCGGGCCGGATACGGACATGTCTCCCAGGAGGTCAGGGAATGACACGGCCATGACGTAATCGGACTTGACCCCGCCCTGCGATGTCGCACGGAACAGCATCTGCATCGGCCTGCCGATGGTCTGGTTCACCGGGGTCACGATGATGTTTATGTCCAGGGTCTGGCCCTGGTCCACTGTCGGGTTCGGGTTCGTGACGGTGACGTTCCAGCCTGGGAACATGGTCATTAGCTGGATGTTGACCTTGTCCAGGCCGTTCCCATCATTCTTCAAGGTGAGGACGTATGTGTATTTGTTATCGGCCTCGGCCTGCGTGGCCGTGCTGCTGCGGGTCAGGCTGATGTTGTAGACCTGCTTGACGTTCACATATGCGGTCGTGGAGTTGTAGGCCTCAACCTCGGTTATCTTGCTGCCGACGTATATCGGGTTGTCGCCGGCCTTGGCGTTCTTGCTGACATTGATGAGCACAGAGAACGACTTGGTCTCGCCGATGGCCAGGGATATCGAGGTCGTGCTGGGCGTGGTCTTCCAATCGGTCGGCGGGCTCCCGAAGATCTCCCAGGTCCCGGGCTCGTTGCCCACGTTCTTTATCTTGAAGTGGTAGGTCACGCTCGTGTTCTGGGACAGCGTGGCCTTCTCAGTGGGATCCCAGGTGACATCGGTGTAGTAGTGCTTCACCTTCTGGAACACCAGGTCCATCTGGGTCCTCTCGGTCATGTTGGCCTTGATGTCCAGGAGGTAATCCATCGCCTGGCCGTACTCCCGGTCCTGATACTTGGCCGTCAGGTTGAATTGTCCGACGGGCAGATAGTAGATGTATCCTGAGGTGGTTATCCGCAAAGTCCTCTGGATCCCGGTCCTGTTCTGCTCGAGGGTGATATTGACGCCGATGGGCACGACCTGCTTGTGGTCCGTGTTCAACAGGTAGATGCTTCCCTGCAGGGCCAGGCCCTCCCGGACCTGGAAGTCGTGGAGGACCACAGAGCCGCTGGCGTTCAGGTCGAACCGCATGAGGGTCACATAGTGATATATGCCCGAGGAGGCCTGGGCCCATGTGTAATAGGACCCGGGCTTGAGGTTGACCGTGAACATGCCCCACTGGTCCGTCGTCGCCGAGGCGTTGATGGCCCGGTTGCCCGCGGCTATGAAGTCAAGGGCCTCTGCCTGTATGCCCTCGTCCTTGGAATCCATCTTGCCATCGTGGTCAAGGTCCACGAATATGTGACCCCGGAGGGTCACGTTCTTCGGGTCCAATACGAAGTTCTGCTCCGTGGTGTCATAGTCGACGGTCCTGTTGCCGTAGGTGCTTGTTGGCAACGTGAAGCCCGCCAGGTCCACCGTGGCAGGGTACTTGCCAGGTCTCACGAGCAAGCGGTAGCTCCCGTCGGCGTTGGATGTTGTCGAGAAGGTCCCGTACTTGATGACCGCACCGCCGAGCTTGACCGGCCCCGTCGGGCTGACGTAGGTCACGTTCCCCCAGATGCTGTAGAACTTGTCTATGCTGAGGTCGAGGACGATGGTGTCCTGGCCGGCCGGGGCGCTTATCCTCTTCTGGAAGCTGTACTTGACGTTGTACGGGCTGCCGGCATAGGTCCTCTGCTGCGTGTTGTCGATGGTCAGTGTGTAGTTGATGTCCCAGGGGATGTACAGCGAGTACTCGCCCAGCTGGCTGGTGTAGGTCGTCACGGTGCCGATGGTGGCCTCGCCTATCATCTCTGAGACCCTTATAACGACATTGTCCTGCTGCTCGCCCGAGTCCACCAGTTGGTTGTTGTTGTCGTCGAAGTAGACGACCCCGTTGAGGCGTGTGCCCGGGACCAGCCTGAGGTCCAGCTTGGTCGTGGAATCGATGGAGACCTTGCCCAGGGCCACGGCCTCCTTGGATGGTGAGGCCGCTTCGCCCATGTGGGCGTAGTAGTAATAGGTCCCTGCCGTTAGGTAGATGACGTACCCGTCGGTCGATACCGTGGGATCCAGCGGTTTGTCGTCCGTGCCGTAGAATGTCAGCTGCGGGCTCCTGCGCTCGCCCAGGTTGAGTATGCCGTTGCCATTGGTGTCGTAGTAGATGTTGCCCGATACCTTGTACATTTTATTGAGAGCAACGTTCAGGTCGATGGCCCCTTGCCCTATGGCCAAAGGCATTTGCTTGCTGTAACTGTACCTGACCTCGCCGCCATCGGGCGTGGACACCGTCTGGTCGATCTCGACCGTGTAGTTCACCGGGATGAGGGCCGTCCTGAAGGTCCCGTTGGCCTTGGACTCGATGGATATCGTGGCTGCCCCTCCCGTCGCATCATCGGGCACGAACTGCATGATGACGTCGACGCCTTCGCCGGGCCCGATCCTGCCATTACCGTCCGCGTCAACACCCACTAGGCCGGTCACGGTGATGTTGGAAGGGTTCAGGACTATGTTCTTGTGCAGCTCGCTCCCTTGCATGACGATGCTTTCGCCATAGCTTGTGTATCCAGCGTACTGGACGCCGACCGTGTAGGTCGCTTGGAGCAGGTTGAGCGTCAAGATGCCGTCGCGGCCCGAATGCTTGACCAGGGTCGTGGTCCCCGTGTCGAAGGAGACCGCGGCCCCATCGAGGGCCTCGCCCTGGTCCACCATGCCGTTCAGGTTCTTGTCGTAGAACACCGTGCCGGTGAAGGTCGTGCCCATGCCGACCACCAGGTCCATCGTACGGTCACCGCTCATCTTGATGGCGCTCAGGCCCGTCTGATTGTCGCTCGCTATGGTGGAATAGATGTAGGCCGTATATGTGCCAGGTACCAGATAGACCTCGAAGTAACCGTTCTTGTTCGAAACAAGGGATATGTTCCCAAGAGGGCCGTCGAACTCCACCGATATGTCGCTGCGAGCCTCGTTCACCGTCCCCACCATGCCGCTGGTGTTGGTCGATGGATTGGGCTTGTCATACATTCCATTGTTGTTCAGATCGGCGTAGAGGGTCCCATTCAGCTTGAAGGCCTTCCGGAAGGTGATGTTGATCCCCGAGACCTTCTCGAGGTCGAGGCGCTCCATGTAGACATAGGTGTCCGCCCCCTTGATGACCTTGCCGTTCACGCTGTAGTTCCCGGGCGCCAGGTAGCCTTGTATCTTTCCGTCGGGACCGATGGTGAGCTCCGCGCTCAGCTCGTCGTTCATGACGTTCCTCGCAATGAGGATCCCGCCCGAGGCCGGGGAACCGTCCGGGAGGCGCGCCGTGCCTGTGAGGCCGACGGCTCCCGTGACCGTGATGTTCTGGGTATAGTTCTCGCCCGTCTCGACATCTACGCTGCCCGCCAGGGCCGAGTATCTCACGTCGTCCACCTTGAGCGTGTAGTTGCCCTTCAGCAATCGTGGGACCGAGTAGGTCCCGTTCACGCCCGAGGTCAGGTCATAGATGATACTGTTGTTGAGCTGGGCCAGGACCATATGGACGCCCTGGACGCCCGTCCCATTAGGTCTGAAAACGGTGCCAGAGAGGTTGGCCGGTGTGATAAGGATCTCCTGCGTGACCGGTGTCGATGGGTCCACTGAAATGCTCGTCGCGACCTGGAACTGCTGGCCGGTCCTCGGGACATAGCTGATGTTGTACGTGTCGGGGATGACCTTTGTGAACTCGTAGGTCCCGTTGGTGACGTTGGTGGTCATGTTCCTGTTGTAATGGGAACCGGTCAGGGCCATCATGCCGTCGAGGGGCTGGTCGACGCTCTTGTCATTTATCCTGTCGTAATTGACGTCCCAGAAGGCCGTGCCCTTGACTGAGGAGTTATTGATCGCGACATCGTGCCGGATGTTGTAGTCCCAGATACCGTCGCCGTTCCTGTCCTCCTTGACCCTCATGGCCTGATTGTCGGTGATGTTTACATTGGACTCGTTGAGGAGGCGCTTGTCGGACTGCGATAGGAGCTCGTAGACGCGGTCCGAGGCGGTAGAGCTGGCCGCGTCCTGCCCGCCGTTGGTGTACCGTATGGTCACATTGCCGTAGGGGGCCACGATGCTGTATTGGCCGTTCTCGTCGGTGTAGGTGTAGCCGTGGGGTATCCCCGGGAAGGGATAGTCTGTCAGCTCAGTGTCGTCGTAGACGGTCACCCTGACGCCGGCCAGGGGCGTGCCGTCATTGAGCGTCACGGTGCCGTTGATAAAGGCCCCGTCGTAGTATTTCAGGAAGAAGACGCCGTTGAAGAGCCCGCGGTAGGACGGGTCCAGGATGCCGGCCTTTTCCTTAAGGGTCGTGTCGCTGCTCTTGGACCAGTTCTCGTACTGCTTGGCCTGGGCCGGGGTCACTATCTTCCAGTCACCCGAGTGCGCATTGGGATTGGTCGCGTTCGGGTTCCAATAGATGGTCCTGTATTCGAGCCGGTAATGCTGCATGCCCCAGCCTTGCATCGGGCCCATCTGTGCTATCTGAAGGTTCTGCAGTCCAACATCGGCAGCTCTGGTCACGATCGGTATGCCCTGTTCGCCGATCTCGGCATCCGCGGGCTTCCAACCGATGTAGCAGCGATAGAACATCGAATTGTAGAACCGGTTGGAGTACTCGATCTCGTAATGGTCGAGCGTGTAGCCTGTCTCCTCCTGCTTGGCCCTCATGGCGGCAACGTCGTTCACGTTGGTCCTTGAGCCATCCGTGCCCACGGCCCAGACGATCAGATAGTCATCGATGTTGTCGTCCGCCAGCTTGATGGGGGCGTAGTAGATGCCCGTGTTCCTTGGCCCTGCCGGCAGCAGCCTGGTGTCCATGGCGAAGTACCGAAGGGTATTGCCGGTGTAGGTCTCGAGGTCATGGTTGAGCTCGACCAGTCTCTCGAGGTTCAGGTTGGCCATCAGCAGGCGGGAGGTCATGAGCCACTTGATGTTGACCCTGTCCGTCCGGTCCGGGGAGTGGGGCCCATAGATCTGCGGGTTCTGAAGGACATGCTTCGTGTAGTCCGCGGGATGGATCGAGTAGTTCCAGTACTTGTCGCGGTTCTCCTTTCCGATGTAGTTCTGGAGGATGTCCAGCACGTACTTGTCCCGGTACATATTACCATCGATGATCTTGACTGCCGTCAGCGCCACGGCCTCACTTTCGTTCTGGGAAGCTATGAAATTGCCCGCCCATTGGAAACCATCCTGGAAGTTATCGGCTGCCGATGGATGTTGCCCCATGTGCGTGGCCCAGTGACCGTAGTCCCACCAGCTGATGAAGCCCGGACGTTCCACCGGGATCTTGTCCGTATCTTGATCGGCCAGCCAATACAGACCATCTACCCAATAGTCGTTTGGATAGTCCGTCCCGAAGGACCCCAGCCACCATTCTCCGCTGGCCGAGGAGTACTGCGAGTCCGTGGGCCTCATGGCCGCGGGTAGGAAGTCGTGCAATTGCTGGTCGTACTTCTTCTTTGATTCGAAAGGTATGCCTGCATCGAGGCCGTACCAGAAGTTAGGCCATATTATCAGGAAGACAACGAACACAGCTGTGAGCACGTGTCGCGGTTTGACGGATTTTTTAATGGCATACAGACGGTCGGTCTTCAGTCCGTCATATGTACGTATCATCTCGTCGTAGCCGGTCATTTTGATGAGGGCATAAGTGGCCCAGCCGCCCATGACGGCGAAAACGGGCGTGGCGTTGTACATGAACCTGGTGGCGCTTAAGGCCATGGCTATCGAAGCGAATGCCCAGACGACTATCATTATGTAGTCGTTCCTCCACTTCTCGCTCGGTATCTTATAAATCGCCCAGGCCGTGGCTATGAGGGCCATATAAAAGGTCATCACACCGTAGGTGAAGACCATCCTGCTGAAATCCGGGGCCTGCGCTTCTGCGATGGTCTCGTACAGCTTCGATTTAATGAAGTAGCCCTGCAGGTCAAGGACGGATTTCATGATCTCGGGGAAGACCTTCGTCAGCCCGAATATCCCGCCGAAGACCAACGCCGCGATCAGGGGCACCGTGATGAGCCACGGGAGGTCCCTCGTGGGCACCAGAAGGATCACAAGCACGCAAAGTGCTACGTACGCGAATATGGGCGATTCCATCCAGTAAGTGTAGTAGTCGATCCGATAGTACGGGAAGGAGGCCGCGAGCGAGAAGCCGATCACCAGAAGGACTATGAGGGCGATGCCCAGTCCCTCCTCTTTCTTGAACTTCTTGACCACCAGGTGGAATACGAGGTAGACCATCAGGATGGCCATTATGTAGAGGTCACCTTTCCATGCCAATGCGACGGCCGTCATGGATATTGACGCTAGCATGGCGTAGAGGAAGGCCTTCTTGTTATCGGCGAGGAGGTCACGGGTGCCAGTGGCCAGGGACCTCGCGTTGAAGTAGTCCTTGACGTAGGTCTTCGTATTCAGCATACGGAGGGCCCTCATCAGGAATAGGAAGGTGAGGACTATGAAGAACACGTAGAACGCATCGTGGTCCGAGAAGCCTACCGGGGTCCTTTCGATGCTGCCTGCCATGACCGATAGGAAGAAGGCGGCCCAAAGGCCGGACTTCTTGCCGAACATGTCCCTTGCGATGACGTAGACCGGGAATATGGTCAGTGCCGCCCAGAAGGCCGCGCTCCATTCGAAGAACACGAAAGTGGCGGTATAGATATCACCGTGGAAGAACGGAGCTAGTGCATAGCCCATCAACGCGACGGACCATGACCAAAGCGGTGGGTTGGCGTTCGGAGCGCCCGCGGGAAAGTCCAGCTTAGGGTCGAATATTTGCTGGCGGTGGGTCTCCTGCGTGTAGTCGATAGAGACCTTGTGGTAGTCGGGGTCGTTGCCCGACAGCAGGTAGGCCTGGTCGCCGTAGGTTTTTATCGGTGCTACGGCGGGGCCCCAGTAGAAGACTCCACGTATGGCAAAGGCCAGCACGAAGAGAAGGATCAGGATGACCGGGATGACGGCGTCCTTCCATGTGGTCCCGCCCTTCTCCTCATCTTTGTCCCCTTCAAAGGCCATGGTTCATTTCCCCTTTTTCGTTTATTTTCCCGCCGGAAATCTGACACAAGACGCACACCGTTGCAACGGCCGACCGACGGGCCGACCCGTCACGCACCGTTAGTGCAGCATCGTTGGGTCCTTTATTTCCCGTTCCACTACTTGCTTCACCATCGGCCGTGTGCCCCCCTGGTTCAACAAGTGTGTGACAGCGTTCGGTCGAAGGTTGCTATTCAGCATACAATTTCTTATATAAATGTATTTCTTAAAAATTACGTAATGAATGAAAAGATTGAATCAGTATAAAAAGGAGTTAAAATTCCTTATTAACCATTAAACTGCGGGTTGAGGTCCAGACATTCCTTTTTGATAAGGTGAAGCTGCTGTATCGTCAGGGTGAGAGGGTCGACGGACAAGAGGATGCGCTTCCTGGTCCCGACGATCTTGTCGTTCCAGGCCTGGATGAGCCTGAGGATGACCTCGAAGGAGTTCTGGGTTATAAGGTACTCAAGACAGTCCACCACGGCAAGACCCTCGGACGCATCCTGGAGGAAGTCGCCCATGATGAGGTTCAGCCGAGGGATGGCCGAGGGCGAGATGGTCTTTTGGTCCTGACGGAGGTTCGTTGTGAGCCAGAACGTGGGGATGTCGCTGAGGTCTTGGTCCTTGGCCAGGTCAGGCGGGAATTGTCGCGTGATGATGAGGCCTTTGAAAAGACCATTCTTTGTGGAGTCCTCCTCCGTTATGGAGGGCCCGTCGTGGTCCTTTGGGCCCATGGACCTACGGAGGACCATGTAGGCCATAGAAGGTCGCTCCTCGAGAATGAGAAAGATCGTCCCCTTCTTGAGGGGGGGGACCGGCGATGTTTCCTGGCCGGCATCCCTGCTTCCGTCGAAGGTCTTTACGTGGTACATCGGATAACATGGAAAGGATGCCATTGTCAAGTTAAAAGATTTGTGGTCGGCCGTTATATATGAGGCTCTCCGTTGGTCCACTATGCGAAACGAATAAATATCCGCCGCCGCATTTTGCATAACGCATGGTCGGTCATCCGGACCGTCGGGCGAAAGATGGGCTCATGGTCTAGTTGGTTATGACGGCGCTCTCACACAGCGCAGGTCGCCGGTTCGAATCCGGCTGAGCCCATTCACTTTTTCTTGATCCTCTTTTACATGAGATATTTTAATAAAGAGGGGTCCCATTTCCTCAATGAGTATCTGTGGGACCTCGGTGTATGTAGCATCCTGGGTCGAGGAAGTAACTAACATGGTCTCCATCATCGACATCCTCAATTTCATACTTAATATCAGTGACTACCTGAAGGACCTGATCAACCAATATGGACCATGGACCTACCTGATATTGTTCACGATAGTATTCTGCGAGACGGGGCTGGTGGTCTTCCCATATCTTCCCGGCGACTCGCTGATCTTCGCCGCCGGTGCTTTGGCGGCCAGCGGATATTTTAATCCGGTGGTACTGTTCATCGTCTTCGTGGCCGCGGCCATGATCGGGGATAACACGAACTACTGGATAGGATACTTTGTCGGCCCCAAGATCTTCAAACAGGAGAAGTCGCGGCTGTTCAACAAGAAATACCTGGACCAGGCCCGTGAGTTCTATCAGAAGCATGGAGGGAAGACCGTCGTCATCGCCAGGTTCATCCCCATCATCCGTACCTTTGCACCGTTCGTGGCCGGTATCGGGTCCATGAGATACCCCCGGTTCTTTGCCTTCGAGCTCCTAGGCACATTGAGCTGGGTCTCCCTCATGCTCTCGATGGGGTTCTGGTTCGGTAACATACCTTTCGTCAAAGAACATCTCGAGATCGTGTTTTTGGCCATCATCATAATATCGTTCATGCCACTGATCGGCGGGATCCTTTACGATCGGTTGAAAAAGAGATCGGGACGAAGGGCCCCTCGAAGAAGGCACGATGGATCGGGATCGTCTGAGGAATAGGGAACATCGGGAAAAGGACAGCCGACGAGGGGGACGGGCCTGTTCGAGGATCGGATGGCTTGTGCCACGATTTGTATGTCATGCTAGACATTATTTATCATTGTGAACGACATGGCCTGGCCAGGTCATGAAGGCCGGGCACATCATCTCCGATGGCCTTTCCGAAGTTGCTATTTCTAAAGGTACATTTTTATCCAAGAACAAGGACCACCTTGCCAAACTTTGACAGGTGGCATCGGGGCCGATTTTCCGTCGAGGATTCTCATCTTTTTGGACCTCTAGATTTCACGAAAAACCACAAACTATATATGTACGCTATATTATTAAAGACCCATTCGCATGAGCCTATTCGGCCTACTTATAGTTGGACGGTGGTCCTGAATGGAGAACCGGATAATCCCAACAGCCCTGATCGTGACGACCCTTATTCTTGGGTCCTTTTGCACCATCATCTCTACAGCACCTCCAGCGAGGGCATTCACCGCGAAGACAGGCGACGTCAACACGACGAAGGAGGGCTGGGCCACGATGAACATGGTCTGGGACGCCAACACCGTAACCAAGCCGGTCATAATGAACCTCAGCATAAACAAGGGCTGGAGCATACAGAGCGCCACCGTGGGCATCACAGGGGCGCCCTTCATAACGGACCCTGGGACCCCGTGGGAGGAAGTGAGCTATCCAGAGAGGCCCCGGTTGGACGTGGGGCACCACGGCGATGACTGGGTATGGACTGGGACCTTCGGCCATCAGAGCCGTTTCGCCAACGACTCCGAGTCCGAGGAACCGACCTACAGCGCGAGGGACACACAATACCTATACATCCCGCTCCCTGTGGGCGCCAAGCCCCAGGACATCAAGATCCAGGACATCAAGCTGGACGTGAACAACACCCAGTCCGGCCAGTACGAATTCAAGATGACGGTAGGGAACAGCGTTAACCCAGTTTGGTACAAGAGCAGCATAGGCTTCAGCAAGGGGCCGCTCATCCCGACCAATGATATTGCCGGTATGTCGGTGGCTGTCAACACCGTCTGTATCGACCAGCTAGACTTCACATCGCCATACAAGGGTATAGTCGCGGCGGGCGCCCGGGGCAACTTCTTCGTCTTCCTTCATGACAAGGAGTCGCCCACGGGCTACAGCCCCAACGTGCTTCCCGTCATGATCGGTCTCGGCAATCCAGCACCAGACATACTCCATTGCGCGCTCGCGGATTTCAACCAGGACATAAACAACGAGCTCGCCTTTTCGACGAAGGATGGTAGGATCTACGTCCTCACCCAGGATGGCATGGGCCACTTTATGTACCCGACCCAATACATGATCAATTCCACCAAGGCCAACAGCAGGATGGAGAGCGTCGCGTTCGGTGATGTGAACGGCGACAACTGGGGCGATGTCATCGGTGGTTACACCAAGGGCCAGTTCTATGTATCGACCTTTGATAACACCAAGGACAAGTTCAACACGCCGTACGAGGTCAGGGCCGCCACGGGCGCCTTGAACGATATCCAGGTGGTGGACCTGGACCTCAACGGTCAGAACGACCTTGTTGGCGCGAGTTCTGACAGGAGCTGGTGGACGATCAAGAACACGGGCAGCAACAAGCCCCTCACCCAGTGGGAGGATGCCAAGCCGGTCCGTTCGGGCGGTAGCGACCTGACATCGCT
>Ga0315295_10000266_pt1 | contig 44443 bp, 69 predicted proteins | sample YL17G14_0_MG_FD_204453 | JGI IMG/M metagenome (GOLD analysis project Ga0315295, IMG submission 204453) | Sediment microbial communities from Yellowstone Lake, YNP, Wyoming, USA - YL17G14_0 | ecosystem: Environmental > Aquatic > Freshwater > Lake > Sediment | place: USA: Wyoming | collected...
TAACTCAATCGTTGAAGTTGCTGATGGAGTATACCAACTTGGTACATCAGCTACACTTAATAACTTATTCGCTACATTTGTTTGAAGTTCAGATACTGATGTATCAAATGATGCTAGTGTAACTACCATATCAAGTGAAGTAATAGCAGATGTATCTACAATTGTCATTGTAAATTCAGTAACAATAGCAGGGTCACTCGATACATACTTGCTACCTGGATCCCAACTCTGATCTGCTTGTCCACTAGTAGTACCTGTCATTAATCTAAGCTTATCTCCATATCGATCAAGAATCCCTTGTGTAGGATATCCAAGTCCAATTTGCACTTCACCAACTGAATAGGTAATATCCATAATAATATATGGTGCACCCATACACTTGATTAGATCACCAACATGTAATTGTACACCACCAACTTGGCAAAGAGATCGCTTAGTGTTAAACTGAACACGTGTCTTTGGATCACTACAATGTTCTTGAAAGATACTTGTTGCTATCTGAGCACACTCAACAGCAGTTGTTGCAGTATCATATTGATACATTAATAGTTGATCACCAGTAAATGGAACTGGATAGTCTCCATGTACTGGTGTATCAGCTTGAGTTCCATATACACGTACCCCATTAACTTGAGATATAGAACTCTGGTAGGTCTCATGATTCCAAAACATTCCCTTTACAAAATCAATACTAGCAGTATGATCGATCCGATGAGTTCCAAACTCTACCTGTTTAGTTGTATTATTAAACCACATATGGTAGATTAGTTTATCTGTTCCTGCAGCTAGTTGTGATATAAACTTGTTTAGTGCACCAAGAGTAGTCATTCCGGTAGCTCTAATAGTCTCTGTTGTTGCTGCAAGTGCTGAATTACGTGTCCAAGTAGAATTACTTAGAATACTATCAACGTGTATAGATGTTGCAACTCCACCAGGAAATACTACACTGTATGTCTTAGAACCATTATCAATTCTTAATTGATCTAACTCATCAGCTAGTTCACTAATATTGTAATCCCAACGAAGTAATATACCGGGTATAGTCTCATCCTGATTAGCTGGAGATGTTACCTTTTTAACTATTCCTACTAGAATGTCATAGTATGTCTTAACTCCATCAGTATCAACAACTTCCTGAATGGTTACATGTGTTCCAGTTACAACTACAGGAAATCGTGTACCAGTTACTAGTGGAGCCATAACTGCAATCTTTGCAGTATCAATAGCTTTTAAGTTAGATAACACAACTGCAGTTGTTGGATCTATACACTTATATGGAGCATGTGTATGATCATTATCAATTAGCTGCCAATATGTTGAAACACTAGCCATTATGCACCTACCATGTCTGCATATCTCCAATATCTAGTTAGAGACATAGATACAATTCGTAATGTTTGTCCTTGTACAACTCCAGCACCTGAAGCTGATCCTCGAGCTATACTAATATTATTTACAATCCACTTTGAGTCGTATCCTGTACCATCATTATCAAATTCAGGATACATATTCTGAGTAGTCGATACAACTAGACTTCTATAAGCTGCCCAAGCCTTTATTAAGGTATACATAGCAACTGTATTAACTCTAAAGGTAATATCTATAACTGGTCCTATATTTCCTAGTGGAGGAAGTATCGTAAGAGCTTCACAATCGTATAGTGGAAATGATTGAATAGATCCCTGATGCTTCACTACTATCTTAATTAGTCCAACTTGAATGACTTCTGATGGAGCTAATAGGTTAACCATTCTGATATATGGAGTAGCTCCTGTAGATGCAATAGTAGATGACACTGTAGTATCATTGAATGCAGGACAGTCTACAACATCTACATCTCGTAACTTAATAAGGTTCATATTTAATTTCCAGGTACTCTTAGCTCCAGCCATTCCAGTCTTATCACGAGTGGTTCCAATAGCCTTTGCTAAGTAGTGCCCATCAATCTCTTCTTGAACGAGTGATCCCAATGTAGTTACTGTATATATTGAATTACATGTCCAGTTCTTCAAGCTGTCTTTATACTCAGGAAATTCAGGACAAGGAGGGTTGTTCAAATTCCATGGAGCCTCTATCAGAATCTCTTTTGCTTCAGGCCCAATCGGTATAGGTAGGTGTTGTTCACCCGGTATAGGAGTAATAACTGATGTTGTCTTTTTTGTAACTGTTATGGATGATGGATATAGATGTGCCTGCTCCTTTGGGTCTAAAATAGGGTTAAGATCATTTATCTTAACCTGTCTAGTAATGATTAGTGGAGGGGTCATCCTGATGCTCCATAGTATCTCTTATTTATAAGCTCCATTAGGTACTTCTCATCAGTTTTATTGTTTACAGTAACTGTTAGATAGTTAGTTACTGTTTGAGTATTAACTCCTCCTCCAAGCTGATCATTTGGAACAATAGTACCTGATTGTTTAGTGGTAAACATCTCAGGACCTCGTTCTCCTACCATATAGGACTGTCCTGGATATACTGAACCACCTGCAGCTTTCTTTAGAACATTCTGTTTAGATATTGGATCCCAATACCACTGGCCAGGTAATGCTGATCTTTCATTAGCTGCACCTTGTCCACGACCTATTGTTTGCTCATACATCCCAGCAAGGAAGTCATATCCAGGTATCATACGTAGAATGCCCTGTGCAATTGTCATACCAATATCTGCACCAAGAGCATCAAGCTTTGACCAGTCTCCTGATCGGAACGCTGTTGCTATTCCATCAATAATACCAATTATGATATCTGCGAATACAGTTCCAGCTGCCCATACGGCGGTTCCTACTCCTAAGAGAATATCAACTGCAAGTCTACCAAGTTGCTTCTGAACAGATTCACTATTAACTGATCCTACTAGTCCTGCAACTATAATATCTAGTAAACCACCTGTTCTCTTTCCAGAAGTATCTTCTGCTCCTAGTAATCCATCAGTTACTGCTTTACTAATACCAGTTGCAAGCTCACTTCCAAGTTTCTTTACTTTCTCCTTATCCCATGTGAGCATTGCATCCCACATCTTGGCAAACATCTCATTGGTGTATAAAACACTACCAAAGATACCTTTAATGATAGATCCAAGCTTGTTTCCCATCTCGGTTATACCACCCATCGCATCATCAAGGGCTTTATTAATATATGTACGGAATCCACCTACATCGTAGATCCAAGCATCAAGTACTAATACGATAGCTGCTATAAATGCAGCACCAAACGTTGACCCTGCTAGTGTAGCACTTGCAGTTACAGTAGATCCGATCCCACCTTCAGTTGCAGCAACAGCACCATACCATTCAGCACCCGCAGCTACTACTTCTTCACCAGCAACTGCTTTAGTACCAAGATTAATAAGACCCTTACTAGCTAACCATCCGAGTATTCCGTTAACTCCCTTATTTGCCCCCATACCTGCTGCAATTCCAGTATTACCTGTAAGTAATCCTTTTAGTGCATTAGTTACACCGAGACCTCCTGCTCCTAGTCCAAGTGATTTAGAGATATTAATTCCACCTAGTGTAGTCTTTAATGTAGTAAATGCAGCTGGTAGATTTGTTCCTAATGCCCATGCTAGTCCCTTAAGGATTAATACAATACCTTCAATACCAGCTCCAAACATTGCAAGGAATGGCATTACCATAGCGGCTGCTACTCCAAGTCCAATCATAAAGGCAAGTATCTTGTCCATTCCTGGAAGTGTAGCAATCTCCATGATCTTAGTAGCTACCCACATTAGGAAACTTACTATAGTAGGAATTGCTTCTATTAACTTAGATACAAGAACTATGATCTTCTCAATGAAGCCTGGATCCATGAGCATGGTAGCTAATTTATCCAGCATATCTGTGATAGCTGTAACTACACGCTTATCACTGAATATCTTATATGCTACATAGGCCAGCATTGTACTAATAGAAGCTGTCAACCCTTGGTACTGTTTCCAAGCATTAACAATATTCTTGGTATCTCCAAGCATGCTTCTAATCATACCAGCCATTGCACCGCCTTTAGGTCCGAATGCAATAGCTAACCCAATGTTACTAAAGATAGTTTCAATCTTCTGTAACTGTGAACCAAGAGCTCCCCAAACTTGCCCAATCAAGTTCATTACAGATAATGTCGAGAAGTATACACCCAACATTGCCATCTGACTCTGTACCATCATATGCTGAGTCTTTCGAAGCTTATCCGCCTTCTCGTTTAAGAGTGTACTTAAGGTAACTTCTTTATCTTTTAATACAATGGAGGTGCGATCCTGGTTAATCTCAGGTCCACTAGCTTCAATATCTCTCTTGAGATTTATAAGCTGATCGAGTTGATCCTGATTACGAGCTGTATATGTAGCTTTTAATCCATGAGCAATACCAGCACCTTCAAGTCCACCACCACGCTCTGTTTCAGTAGTTGCTAGACTAGTAAATCCAGGACCAGCACGAAGTTGTTTTGATGCTTCCATCATTGCATCGCTAGTATAGGTCCCAACATTAATCTCAACTGTTCGACCTATCATTTTGTCAAGGGTTCCCCATGCACGATCAGAGAATGTGTCTTCCCAACCACCTGTAACTCCAGCTGCTGGTTTAGCAGCTTCTGGATATGGAATAGGACGACCGAACATCTTCTCATAGTTGTTCTTCAGATGTTTCATATACTCTTCCATTTCGTATGGATCAGTATTAGATCGTAATGTTCCACTTGTTGATCTCCACAACTCAGTTGATATACTCTTACCCATTGGGAGAAGTCTAGCCATTAACTTAGCATAGATTTCAGATACAAACTGATCATTCTTTAGTGCACTAGGTTTAAGACCAGTACGTTCACCTACAAATGTACGAAGCTTATCAAAGTCGAATGACTTCTGAATCATCTCTTCAGGAGTCATCCACTTTCTACCTTTCTTTTCAGGAACCTGGTAGGGTGATTCTGCTTGTGCTGGAAGAGCATGAGTAGTTTCGGGAACAGTGTGTACAACCTCACCGGGTTCTGTAACTGTAAGTTCAGTTCCAAGACCTTCTTGTAGAACTGGAACAAGTGCTTTTATCCTGGTCATCTCTTCATAAATAGTATTCATCTCGTTACGAATAGGAGCCTGATCGAAAGTATTTTCAGCTTGACCTTTAAGTACAGCCATTGCATCCTTTAACTTATAGTACTTATCAATTAAAGCTGCGGGCTCATTGGCTTGATGAGCTAAGTCACCCATATCTGCATCAATTAGTCCACTTACATTGCTAGAAACAGGACCAGTCTTATGTGAGGTAACACTGATACCATACATCTTAGCTATGTTTGATTGCATAGATGATGCAACTTCATCAGTTATTGTTGATCGTATCGCAGGAGCTAACTGTGTAGTTATATCATCAACAAACCCTTGCAGTTTGCTAGATTGATCTTTAAGATCCTGAGCAAATGTAAAGTAAGTTGTCTGCTTTCGTCCAACAATACCAAACTTGTCAACGATACCTTGTGTGTTTTGGAATACTCTCTTGAATGTCTCCGCATCATCAGGTGATATGATAGCATTCTCTTCTGGATGTGAATGCATCATTGTTATTTGACTAACACCTGTCTCATCAACAAATGCCTTAATACTAGCAAGTGTCTCAGCAAGTATTTCTTTTGGAATTTCATTTTCGGTGCCAGTACGTCTACTTCCTGGAATCTCACCATATTCTTTTGAGAATCCCCACACTTGCTCAAGATCACCCTTAGTGGGCATTGCAGCTTTAAGACCTTTAAGCTCATTAAGTCTCGCTTGATTTCTATAGACTGGTTTACCCTCTTCTGTCTCAAAGTGTGGATTTGGTGGTGGAAGTGTAACACCTTCACGTTTATTAGCAGCTTTAAGTTGTGCAGCACGTTCTGTATCAGATATAACATTTATACGCTTACGACCAGTACCTACATCTTTAAGCCACAACTCATCTAGAGCAGTCTGTAGACTGTTTCGATTTCGTTCTATTCCATCTACATACTGATAGATAGCATCCTTATCAACTTTAAGAAGTTCAGTATACTGATCATAGACCTGCTTAGCCTTCTCTTTTGTATTCTCAGAGGTAGTAACCTGTGCAGGATTGATACCAACGCTTTCAACAACCTTTAAGAGTTCATCTTTAAACCAGGATCCCTGATCACCTGGCATTGTTCCTCTTGATGAGAATATCTTCTGCTTATTCTTAATGATATCATCTACGAATGTCTGGAAGTACGCACCTTTTACATTGCTCTTCTTAAAGTCCTGATACATGTCTGGGAAGGGAATATCCGTGAAGAACTTCGTTAAGCCGCCAAAAGCATCAATGGTCTTTTTACTATTAAATCCGGTAACTGTTTCATCCCAGTCGTATCCAGTGGTAGTGTGCTGCTTCTTATGCTTCTCCATTATTTTATCATGGATCTTTCCACCAATCTTACCACCGGTAAATCCAAATCCACCAGCTACTGCTGGAAGAACATCATACATTCCTGCACCGGCAGCTATAGTTCCACCAACTATACCTCCACCAACTCCTAGGACTTCAGGTATACTTATCTTAGGTGCAACTTTGGCGTACTTATCAACCATCTTACTAGCAATATCACCAAGTCTATTCTGCTTAAGAGAGGTACCTTCAAGAATCCTCATCCACTTATCTTTCTCATTCTCTACTTGTGCTGGTTCAGGATGTTGAAGTGCATAGTTCCGAAGTTTCTCTTGACGGTCAGGGCTAGCAACAATCCTCTTAGGTGGATGTGCTAATTGATATGCATCTTGATCTGCAGCTTCCTTATTACGTATCTCTCTCTGACGAGCAAGTAAGTCGGTTGGATCTTGTGTTCTATTATCTGTTCTCCAACTAAATGCACCTACAGCTTTAATATACTCACGAGCTTGATCTTCTTTAGATCGTTCAGTAGTTAGACCTGACTCTTTTACTGTAGGCATTGTTGTCTTTTCTTCAGATGTTGGTATTGTATTATATAATGCTCTGGCTTTATCTGTATATTCCTTATTAAGTTCACCAACCTTATAATCAGACATTACTCCAGATTCTTCCATTATCTTAGCTGCTTTCTGCTCCATCTGATCTCTTAGAGCAGTCATAGCTTCAGAAAGTTTAGTTTCACCTTCTCTTCGCATATCCCATAACTTCTCAGCAACCTTCTGGGAAGTATACCGTTCTTCTACATCTGGAAGTATATACTTATCTTTAGCTTTCTGTCTAAGAGGTGTCTGTAATACTTGATAGTCTGATTGCAATCCCATCAGTTCATCATAAAGCTTACGACCAGTAACATGGTTCTGAACACTTACACCTTTAATGTGTTGTTTAATTAGATCAACCTTCTCGTAGAAATCTCCAAAGAATGACTTCGGATCACTTACCATTATTGTAAGTTCTTTCATCTCATGTTGAATAAACTTAGTGATCTCATCCATTCTAATCTGACTGTTACTCTTCTCAAAGTAGCTAGTATCACTACGAACAGCAGGAGCAGGTGGAGGAGTTACACGAGGTGGTGAGGTGGGAAGTTCAGTTTGTACCGTTTCACTAGATGGATCTGCAGTCGATCGAATACGTTCACCTACAGCATATGGAGTCTGAAAGCGAGGTATTTCTGGCATATACTGTGCAATTCTGCTCCAGTCTGGTGTTGTAGCTTCAGGTATTAGATTTGTATCTTTACCAAAGTCTGCTGCATGTCCGCCTGCATCTAGTTTCTTCTTTGCACCAGTCATTAGTTCTATAGCGTGTTGATGTTTGGCACTATTTAAGAACTTCATTCGTTCATAGTTTTTCTCACCATATAATTGCTTACCTTGCTGTTCAATAATTAGGTTAGCAATCATATCAAGAGGAGCACCCTCTTCATCCATTTCAGTAGGATCTGGTGAATGCCCAACAACTTTCTGCCAGAGACCTTCTTTACCGGTATCTCGCATAATAGCTCTAGACATTAACTTGTCAAGATCTTCTTGAACATTTCGCATAGCAAGCGCTGCATTAGGAATAACATCTCCTTCTTCATCATGGGTGCGCGTGTATCCACGACCCTCTAATGCTCTTCTTGCTAACCAACGTCTTAAATTATTGATGGATCGAACTGGGTGAGACTCTTGTCCAATACCACGAGCATATCTAGCATTCCATATTGTCTTATCATTTGGATTTTGTTTCTTACCGAAGAAGTCCATTGGGAAAGCTTTACGAGCCATCTCAAGCTCATCACCCTCCATCTTCTCATTATAGTCTCTTTCGGCAGTAGGATAGGTCCATTCTTTCTCTTTAGTATAGTACTCTTTATATTTAGAGCCCTCAAGAGAAGATAGTCCCCTCTGCCATTCAATATATGCGGGTTCTTCTCTATCACTTGTAGTAGTATCTGGAGGCTTTACTTTCTGATGAGCCGCCATCTTCTCCATAAATTGTTTAGCAAGTTCTGGAGATCTTTCTTTATCTACCATCTTATAATACTTAGAACGCTCTTCTTCAGATATTCTATTAAGAGTATCAGTACCAGTATACTGGTTAACTAAATACTCAATCATCGGTTTAGTCTTATCATCTATAGCTAGACCTTGAACTACACTCCCGATAGATGAATTAGGAAATACATCACTGAGCTTATCAGTAAACATCTTTAAATGGTCCCAGAATGCTGCCTTAGTATTAAGAACTGGAGATTCTACAGTATTAGCTCTCTTTCTTGCACTTAAAGATGACTTAGTTGCACCTTCAATTTCATCTGTAACGTATTTACCAGCACCTGTATTTTCATATTCTCGCTCATCAATAGCATTTGGTTGGAATACATCAGCAAATCCTTCTGATGGTCCACCAGGTCTAAGGCTAAATGGATATCCTGTGAACTTACCATTTGCAGTTCCCTTCATACCCTTTAGGTAAATATCAGGTCTCATCCAGGAAGTATTTGACCATTCTTGAGCTTGTAAGTCTCGAGCTGCATCTATTGAAGCTCGTGCATACATCTCACGGAAATCATCACGAGGAGCTTTTGCAGTTCTTAATTTCTTAATAATACCTTCTTCACCTGTAGCATGAAGAGAACTAAGCATCTTCTCAATTGATTGTGCTCTTGCTAATACTGTCTTACGACCGTTTAGAGCTTGATCACGAATTACAGGACGAAGTCTACCGCCAGCTGAGTATGAATTAGCAACTTGATAGGTACCTACATTTGGATACTCAATTGGTACCTCCTGAATGTCTTCTCTGAAGGTAGGACGTCTAAGATTAAGTAATGCATATGTTTCTGCAGTCTTCTTAGTAAATCTAACTTCATCTTCGAGTATTTTATCAAATTCAGGCTTAACAGCAAGTCGAACTTCGTTATAGCTTCTTCGAAGATTCTGTTCTCGTCTTGAAGCACTAGCCATTCTATTAGCTAATTTCTCATACGATCTTACTGTAGTAGCATATCCTTGACTTATCATTGATGGATTTAATGCTTTAACCTGACTAGGCACTCTTGGCGAATCCAACACTGTTGTACTTGTATCTTGTACAACATCCTTCCCTACGAAATATGTTGGTGAGGTTCGACCCAATTTATTAGCTAAATCAACAGCTTGATCTGCCTTTCGCTGAAGAATAGCATCCGCCCAATCGCGCTTTCCTTGATTTTTACTGATAGTAGGGAGTTTCTGAGGTGTACCAGATGCTGCAGATTTAGCTAATGACTTTGCATTAGCTCTCTGAAGTGATACCCTATTAGTGAGTTCACGTACTCTTGTTAGTGAGGTTTGGAGTCTGATCTCGTGAGCAGAAGCAGCTTGTTTACCATACAGAACGTTCCGTTCCACTTCAAGTTTTGAGACACGCTCAGATTCGATATCAATCTTAGCTTGAATATCATCGATTACTTTACTACCTGCATTTTGCCTGATAGCCTTTCGAAGTGCTTGTGCATGGCGGTCTACTATTGAGACCGTACTATCGATTTTCTGATCTAACTCTTCAATTTTAGTCACTAGACCCACCTCCTAACCCCACTAACTTTTGAATTATCGGCAATACTGTTTTCATCACTTGCGAATCAAACTGCAATCTTGCCTCCCACTCATCTTGAGTATCCCACCCAATTAGAGTGGAAGGTCTTGATCCAGTTGTATAAGCAGTGAGACCTAGCTCTGTTACCAGACTAGGCGGGCAAGATACGAAAGAAGTCTTCTCCTATCTTAGTCTCCTGTGAAAGTGCCATGAACAACGCCAGCTGGTCTTCACCGGGCATATCATCGTACACAAAGGGACCCGTAACAATAACAGTCGGGAGAATGAGGGGCGCCCACTCTTCGAAGACTTCTGCCATCTTTTCAGTAGCATGTTGATTGTTACTCATGATCATTTGCTTGATCAGTTCAGGATCTTCGTTACCTTCGTAGGTGCCATCTTCTTGCAGTTTTGGAATCCGTTGCATGCCTTCAACACTGGCCATCTTGGATAAGAGCATCATACTCTTAGCTCCAATCCGTCCACCAGGTCTTTTGACTACATAGACTCCATTTGCCGTTTCAACTTTAATGGTGGCCAGAGGTGGCCTTGTAATTACAGGTTCGTCAGTCATCTTAATCATCCCTTAAAAAGGATTAGGTAGCAATACCAAAAGCAAAGCTTCCGGCATCACCAGTGGCCTTCCATGAGATTTTCTTCTCAATCACATTCTGGCCAGTCATTGTAGTATCAGTACCACCGAAATTGATTGCACCGAACTTAATGAATGCTTTATTCACTTCAGCCTGGTCCGTGAACATCATCAAGAAGCTAGGCTTGGCAATCGGATTAGTCGTATTAAGAGTAGTTGCGGTAGCTGCTCCATACAACGCTGCCTTGAACTGAGCATACTCTTTCTCTGTGAACGTAATGTCCCCTGAGATATCAGTAAGCCCATTGATACCAAGTTCCTGAACTGTGAAGTCACCAATAACGTACCGGTCTTCATCAACCTTACGGTCAATGTTAATGCTCATACTCTTGACATTGAAGACTGATGATCCACCATCAAATGAAATCAATGCATTGTAGAACACTGCTGGATCCTCTACGCTATATTCGGAAGCGGTAGGTGCAGTATATGTACCGGTGCTGTATATCTTGGCAAACCAGTCGAATTTTGCGGTAACGAACTCTTTCGAGTTAACCGTAAGATTCATAGTCTTAACGCCAACACCCTGATAGTCCAGCTCCATCTCGTAGGAACCGCCAGACTGAGTCTGTTCTCCAACTTTCAGTTGCATAGACTTGGGCATTGATAGTGTGTACTTAGTACCACTGGTGATCGGATCTAATACACCGAGTGCGGTACTATCACCAAAGCAACTCTCAATGAGCTGCTTCATTTGTTTCGGTCTCAGGTTACCTTCAATGCTACCTGATACCTTGAGAGCACCACCGTATGCTGCTACAGGAATGTAACTCTCAATGTTCTCCTCCAAGAGCAGGCCCCTATCAACTGGATAGGAGATACTCTTCACACGGAGTGGCGCAAACTGATTTGCAGCCATTACTGTCTCTCCGTAAACGGTTTCGGCTACAATTGAAGCCTTTAGATATCTACCCATGGTATTCCTCCTTATAAGTCAATTGTTACCCACTGGACCCAGTATACTGGTAGCATGATATAGTAGAGTGTTCCAGTTGCTCGGAACATAATCTCATTATTACCACGATACTGTACACCGTCTCCTCGAGTAATCTTCGGCTCTCCAATCTCAAACCGATCTTGCATTGCATACTCTGTACCAACACGTCCCATTAGAGTAATGACCGTTGTAGAGATAGTATCAGGTTGTGCTTCTACCCAATCAATCATGATCTTGTGTTTTACCTCATATGATGTCATTCCGACATCTTCAGGTTTTACAGTCATATCATAAGTAAGGTAGAGTTTACCTGGTGGCTTTTTCTCTTCGGGTTCAAGAGATGCATCATACCCCCACTCAATTAGATGTTTGTGTAGATCGTTAACAGAGATTGCCATATAGTATCACAGTCTCCAATCATACATAACACCAGGTGAAAGTGCAAATGCGAGTCCTCTTATTCTCTCATAACGAGCTGCATCTACGTTTAGATTCTCATCTAAACTAACTGAACTAATTAGTTCGAGTTGTACCTGTGCAATACGTCTAAGATTATTATCTCTCAACAGTGCTGATTCATCAATCGTACCTTGCTGGCGTGCGTTTAGTAATGTGTACGTCGCATGTGCATAATATGCAGCCAGACAGATAAGTGGTATCTCAAGGTCAATATCAGTGACTGTCGATCGCTTTACTGCCTGAACAAAATTGTTAGCTTTCTGGAGTTCTCTATACATTGCTAGATCATCCATATTAGCTACAGAAATGTCAGACACAGAGGCTCTCACCCTAAAAAGTAGGGTGGATAGATTGACAGCCATGATCAACCCTCAGCACACGTTCGAGATCCAGCCGAGCCGGGAGGTCTTGGTGCCGTTAACGGCTTCTGGGATGACCACGGTCTTGTAGTACCTAGTGATGATGAACTCATCACCGACACCTTCCTCACGGCGTGATTCTGCTGTTGGAATGTCACTACCGTTATAGGTCAGGTGGTGTGCAGTCTGTTCGCCTGGAAGGACCACAAGGGCTCCATTACTCAGACGACGTGTGGGCATAATAGTAACACCCTGTTCACGCTCCATCCAGGTCTTCACGGTCATATAGAGGAGACCGGTATCCTTCGGCATCTTGAGGAAGCTCCACACCTTCGCTGGACAATAGATCTGGATATTTCCAAGATCGGTATCCATGATGTTGGTGTTGTCGAAGATCTTACCAAGAATGCCTGCAACATCTGTTGCTGGGCTTGCTGCAGTTGCATCCCATTTTGCTCCTGCGGCTACTGTCTGTCCAGTTGCTGCGAGAAGTGCTGCGAAGATCTCAGCATCGATATCCTGGGCCATACCATTCGCAACTGCATTTACAGTCATGCTGGTCTGGTAGCTGCCCATCATACGAGCCTTAGCTTCATCAGTGGTCATCACGGTGGTCTGGTATTTCTTGAGTGATACAGGCATCTGCCAGAACTCCATGTGTTTCCGAGCTGAACGTACCCCTTCTTCCACCTGGCTGCTGCCAATGGTAGTGATCTTCGGGATATCATACTTCATCTCAAGAATCGGGACCGGTTTGATTACAACTGCAGCCTTAGCTGGGAGAAGAAGATCGGCCTGACGATAGACAAGCTCACGGATGATATCTTTCTTCTCCATTGGGATATCTGAATATCCAGTTGCAAAGTACTTGGATTGCATTTAAACCACCACTCCTGTTGGCAGATACATTGGATTGACAATCCGTACCCTGATAGTACCCACACCTGCATTTGCCACTTTAGCTTCAAGAGCTTTGGCGAAGATAACACACGCACCAGAGCTGGTGAATGAGTTTCTGGGCTGAACCTTTCCAGGTGTTGCTGTTGCCGGCATAATACTGTCGCCGATAGCTACAGTAGCTGCAGTTGCATCAAGCTGGAGGTATGCTTCCTGACCAGGAATGAGTGCTTGGATACCAAGGTATGCACCTGCGACTGCTGCTCCTTCAACAAGCTGAACCATCTCCTGCAGATAGGCAGGAACTGAGCTCTTCATGTTGTACCCAATTGGGCAATCAACAATAGCAGTGGTCTTATTCATACTTCCGGCTACAGTGGATACCTTCCAGATATAGCCTGCTTGGGTAACTGCTTCAACAAGGATATACCCAATACCCTGTGCTGGGTTACTTAAACCCGCTTCGTTTACTGTTCCTTCTGGTGCTGACATTCTTAGGCCTCCTTAGGCGCTGCATGAAGATCAGACCACAGCTGTGTGCATCCAAGATCAGCGAGATCCTTCTCAAACTGTTTGGCTGCATTTAAGGCGGGAGGCTGTCCTTGCAGACCCACCGATGGTGAACTAGCTGGCTTCTGAGCGATCATATTCTCTTTGATCTTGCTGAGCATGGCGATCTTCTGCTGTACTGGAAGACCCTCCACTACTGCCTCAGGAGAGGCAAATCCAATCGTCTTGACTTCAGCAACAAGCTGGTCAACCTTGTACCCAAGGTGAGTCTCGAATTCCTTTGTTAGGTCTTCGAACTTCTTGTTCATATCTTTTTCTTTTGCACATGCCAGTGCGAGGGCAGCCTCGGAGGCATCGAACTTCTTCTGAAGTCCAGCGGTCTCAAACTGCTTGCTGAAATGCAGTTCCAGGTCCTGAAGAGCTGATGCAACCTTATCAACGGGTACACCATTCTCGAGGAGTGTCTTTTCAATACGATTTCCTGTCAATCTTATCCCTCCTACGGGGTTTGAAGCCGGAGCTTCAAATGCCATTGCGGCTACTTTCATTTCAGTGCCGACTATTGCCGGGTTCGGTACAACAGCAATACCAGTCAGCGTGCCATCAATGATATTGCCCGCGTCATCCCGGATCGGATCAATCTCTGCTGAAGTATCATCATACCCAGATGCGTACATCATTTTGAATGTAGGGTCCATCATAAGAGCTTTATAGTGAATCTTATCACCATCATGCTCAAGACCCAACTTAACTGCATGACCGAGTACTGTTCGTGGTTTCCCAGTTCCAGCATCTTTATGCGTTAGATACATAGGTACAGGATCTTGTACCTTACTGAAGATCTTTTTAAGGACCTCCGAAGAAAATTCAACGACCTCACCATCGGATGCTTTAAAAGCACCCACACGGAGGCTCATCCCCTCAGCAGACATAACTCCAAGGGAATGCCACTCCACAGAATCAACCATCAAGGACCTCCATAACTATATATGTACTACCCTATATATAAATGTACTGGGACAGAGCATGCTATGTTGAACATTAAATGATGTTCAATCCATCCTGATATGGGGTAGTTATTGCACTAAGATTAGTGCACAATTAAGAATTAGGTGGGTTGTCCAGCATTAAACTGCAGCAACCATAATATCTAATTCAGTCTTTTCTGCACCTGTTAGATCTCTAGTCAGATAGATCTTTAAGTGCATGTCTTCTGCATCCCATCGTAGGTGGTCATACGCTAATTGGAAACTAGATGATCTAATTGCACCTTCAAGTATATCCATATCTGGAGGTGTATTACTTGTGTAGTAATAGATCATACGTTCACCTTTCTGAGTAGTAAGACAGCATTCTTAATATATGCTGTGTTAGCTTGTCGAGCAAACTGTATGTAGAATGATACTGATTCCGCAGGTAGTGTAATCTTCTTAAATCCACTACTAGATATCCATCCATTGTTTACATATGTTGCATCAAACTTCGCACACGTACCAATCGATACTGTAGCAGCTCCTTGAAGAATACGGAAGTAGTTACTATTAGCTGTACTTGTATTAGTATACTCAGCAAACCACTGTAGTATATAATCACCAGCTTCAGGAGTGCATGTTAATGTTAGCTTGGTATCAAATGATGGATATGTTGTTGTGGATGAAGTTTCACTTAGCGATTCAGCATAATAGTTTGGAGCTGCTGAAATACCAGTAGCTCCAGGTGTGCCTGCTGCTCCAGTATTACCTGTAGCTCCGGTAGCACCTGCAGGACCTGTAGGACCTACTGCTCCAATTAACGTTGTCACCACACCGCTCTCGTTGATTTGCTTCAATTTCAAGTCGGCAGTATCAAAAAATAATTCGATCTGCCCAGATGAGGGCGGTGACGGTGTACCTTGTTTAGTCATGTTTAATCTACTCATTAGATCACCTGTAGTACTCCACCAAGATCAATCTTTAACACTTTTGTAGGTGTAATCCGAAAACATCCTGATGAGATGATACTGTTATCTGTAGGGATAGTATATGATCCCTCAAGTGGCATAAAGGTCATATCTGCATGATCTGCTTCTTCAGCTTCATGCACAAATGCTTGTTCAGATATCACCGTCACCTAGATCACCTTAGACTGGAACGTCGTCGTAATCGACTTCAAGTTTGCCAGTTGCATTCCGCTGGATATGAATAATCTTATACTCTCCAGCTCCAGGTGCAGTCTGAACATAGCCACGATCTATATCAGCCATTGCATCAAGATTATCGGCCGCGCCACCAGCTACAATCTGACTTCCTGCGATATTTGGAGTCGCTGCAAGACAATTTGCTACCAACTTATCAGCATCTGACTCAGCTTGAAGCTTAGTCTTGATAGCTGCGGCAGCAAGTTCAGTTGCTGAAATCTCACCAGCTGCGATTGGTCGTGCTACTGCAGAAACAATACCAGCATTGCTAATAGTAGCCGCACCGGCTGTTACCGCATTAATTTCAGCAATAATATCAACCCCATCCATTGTGTGGGGATCAATAATGAATTGTGCTAATGTCATTTGGATTCCTCCTATGTCTTATCCTCATACTGTATCACAAGTTTACCTCGCTCGTTGACCCAAATGTTTATGACCTGAAAACACGTTGAGTATGGAGGCCTACTAAAGACTAAAGTAGGATCGGCTGGACCAGGTGGACCCGGTGGACCAGCAGGACCAGTAGCTCCACCACTCATTTTGAATGGTAGGAAGAACTCAGCTGCGTCTTTACCTGGCTTTCCTCGCTGTCCTTTATCTCCGGTATCTCCTTTGTCGCCTTTTGGACCTATGATACCCTGATCTCCTTTCGGTCCTGGAGGACCTTGTTCCCCAGGGGCGCCCTTGGGTCCGGTCTGGCCATCCAGTCCATCATTCCCCGTATCACCTTTTGGACCTATTAAACCCTGTTTACCAGTCTTTCCTGCATCTCCAGGTGCTCCAGGCACCCCTCGAGGACCTTGAGAACCGGGTATCCCGATAGGACCCTGTTCTCCGATACTCCCAACCATACCTGTAGGTCCTGGCGGGCCATCTGCTCCATCTTTACCATTGGTTCCATCATTTCCACGTTCACCATCCTTACCAGGAGGACCTCGTCCTTCTCGAATATCTTGTAAGATTGGAATAAGTTCTGCTTTTAACTCCTCAGCAGTCTTATTTCCAGCATTTCGCATAGCTGCAATTAATCGTTCCTTAGTCATGCAGTCACCTCTTGATGGCCTGCACAAGTTTGTTTGCGATATCCTCAAGGTCCTCTTCAGGACTACTCATCTTCTTACTCGATTCTGCTTTAGTTGATGCTTGCTGACCTGCATCTTGTTTGTGTTGGTTGTTAGATTGAGGAGTCTCTGGATTCTTACCCCCATCAGCAATTAGATTAGATTGGTCAAGTTTTGCCTTTAATTGATCTTCAGCAACCTTTGCAATCTGCTTTGTCTGCTCCTCGGTTAGTGGTTCATATCCTAACCTAGCACGTATCTCATCTTGTGTAAAGCAGTTTAGGGTTCCCATAATGGCCATTTCTCGGAAAGTCTCTAATCTAGTAGCAGCCATTGACAGTTCTAGCTTAAGATCCAGCTTCTCTACTGGGAAACTTGAGTTGATTGCTCGTAATCTAGCTCTTAGATTTTCAAGCATCATAGGTTTAATCTTATTTGCAATTTGAAGTGCTTTCTCACTTACATAGTTGCTAATTACTAATTCAGAAGCATATGATCCAGCACCATCTCCAGTAACTACTGACTTTGGCATGTTTAAAGCTGTCCATACATTACCAGAAAGCTGATCAATGAGTTCATTGGTTTTCATGTACGTATTAGCCTTAGTTTCCAACATCGAGACTGTTACTGTATCGAGTATAGTATAACCCTGATCAGGTGCTTGGTCCTTAATACTTAGGTTGTATTGCTCGATAAACTTGTTTGCTAAGGTCTGTGAGTCGGTTAATCGCTCACTTCCAGTTCCTTCAAACTGATCAAGAGCGAATAATGTACTATCTACTGAATGAATCTCTCGTGGAATAATTCTCCACCGGTAGAGGATATCGATAATTGCAGTTTGTCGCATCTGCCAAATGCTGATTATAGCCCGTTGTACCGGAGATACAGAGTACATCCCAAAGGTCCATCTACCTTTCTTGTCTGTACTAAAGATAGGGGTGTCTTTATATTTTAGATGGATGAACTCTCCTGGAGCAAGTACAAACTGTCCTGGAAGCCATTCATTGAACACCAAGAAGTTAGCTTGTGTGAGAAGTAGACCTGGTGTGATGTTACCAACTTGTTCGAGTGATTCTACAAGTGTAATGAACTTGTTTGGAAGTACCTTATAGGTCATTGGATCTCTACTATCAATATAAACATCACCGTATAGAGGAAGAAGCTCACCATACATTTCAAATTGATCAGCCATTCTCATCTGATCGCTAATTTCCTTTGCCTTCTTAAGCATCTCCTCTTCTACTGGATCCATACTACGATCAGTATCTTTTAGTATTGGTCCCTTATAACATTGAGCTACTAAAGTACTCTCCCGATCTAATGCACCTCCAACAGCGGGATCCCATATAAAGAGCTGTTCTTGCATCTCTTCATCTTGCATAGTCTCAAACTTGGTCAAGTCTTGTAAGAATTCCACCAGTTTAATGGTTGTCTTCTTACCAGCTGTAGATCGCGTCGCAACAGATGATTGCGTACGTGCGTATGGTGTAACGTTAACTACATTATATCCAAATAGTTTTAATCCTCGTTCTACTATTCCCATGATCCACCTCCTTAAAATGCGCGAGCCATTAGAATTCTCGGTTTAACTGGCTCAAGTGCTTCAGCCTCTGTTAAACACCATACACAATTTGCTACAGTGTCAGCCATATCTTTACTTCCTTGTAGTGGGTGATCGACTCTCTTGTCATTTATAATCTTAAGTGATAGTAATTCGCGTTTGAGAATATCATTCGCTACTACAGTAAGAGAGCCATCTTTTAATTTTCCTTTCATTCGGTCATAGTCTTCTTTATAAACAATGTGCTTGAGTACTTGTATACCCTTCTTGGTAGCTTTCTGTGTTAAATTTGGGTACATCCAAGTATCAGTCACTAACCACCTTATATTGAAGTTAAGGTAGAGATCATCCAGATACTTGTCAATATCCTCTGCATTAATGAAGACTTCACTGCCTGTTTTGGTGAATCTATCTACTCCATCAACTGTAATATGTCCTCTCTCTCGGTAGGCCATACTAATTCCAAATGCATCATTCTTTGCTGATGGATCAAGAGATACTACACGTGGCATGCCTGCTTTTGGACTTGTCTTGGTGTATAGAGCATTCTCCATACTTGTTAGTTGAACTCCATCTGGGAACTCCATACCTGTATACATACCTGGTTCACACGCAAAATCTCTATAGAATGCTGCTAGATTATCCTTATACTCTTCTCGCAGCTCTGCTTCAGAAATTTGTGTATTCATCACCCATGTTGGTTTTACAATAGCAAGGAAGGTTCTCTTCTCGTAAGGAGTAGTTGCTTCTCTCTCTCTAGCTTGCCGGATGAGTGTATTCATGATGCTATTAGGATCATCATTGCTACTTGAGATAGCACATAATCGTCCATCTCCTCTAAATGTCTGTGTACTATTCAACATCTTGCTGTAAACCTTCCAACTACCTCTCTTACCCTCTGTAGCTTCAAAGGAATCAAGCTCATCAAGTGCTACAAATCGGTTTGATCGTCCAACGTTAGTGCTGGAGGATGATGATAATACACGTACACCTACACTTTTAGATGGAATATCAGCATATTCTGACCGAAGAATGAGGTCACTCCACTGTTTAAACCATTCACATTCAGTTAAAAAGTTCTGAACATTACCCCATAGACCATCATCATTCTGGTCTCTACTAATTGATAGTACAGCTATTGTTACTAACTGATTCTTCATGAGTTTATAGTATTCCCATGGTATTTTCGGAAGAGATACAACATCAAACAGTTCATAACAGGTAATCATTGAGTCCATGGCTGTCTTTCCACTTCTCATTCCTGCGAGTGTGTACATAAACTTATATGGTGTTAGAGTTGGATTATATCGATGACGATAAAACTCACGTATGATATTTTCTTGTTCCTGGTGACCGTCCTCGAATGATACTCCTAGGTATTCTTTTATCCACCAGATCGGGTCTGCTTTACCCTTGAGTACGGTACGCATATACTCAAAGTAGTCTTTTCCATCAAGAGTCTCGCCACCCTTTATTTTACACTCACCGACGGTAGACATACATAATCAGCCTCCTGGACTAGTTTAGGTTTTTCCATTGCTGCTAGTATTTTCATCTTACAGTCTGAACAGCAATTATCTAATACACTGTTAGTAAGACCTACAACTCGTGCGTTTAGTGCATTAATTTGCATTGAAGCATCACCAGAACCCACTCTACCCTGAAGAACTGCAATGCTTTCAATGGTCTTGCGAGTTTCTTGTGTCAGTTGTACCATCATTCGGACTTTAGCCATATCGACATCTGACGCCTTATTAACAGTTGTAATGATATAGTTAATCCACTCATCCATGACTCTCATGTTTGTCATGAGCTTGTTAAGTAGAGCGTCTGGTGATGACATGTTTCCACATGCATCTACTTGAATCTCATGACTATTATTAATGTGAGTCATCACCTCTTCAAATGTGCAGTTAAGCTCTTGAGCAACTACATATGGTGATGATACTCCCATTAGACAGTCTTTAATCTTAGCCGCACCTAGTGACTTTGCGGCACACACAGGACAATTATCCATGGAATCTATCTCCGGTGAGAGATATCTCCTACCCTATATATAAATTATATGGGTTAATACCAGGAGCTGAGGGAGTATTCACTATAAATTGCAGAATGAAGCTTGTGCAATAGCTCGTCCACTTGGTGGCAAAATTGCAGCCATGGGAGCTTGTGCAGACCATCGGAATTTGTGGTAAATAGTATGCCAGGACCGTATATAGTAATATAAGAATGTTATAAGTTATAATATTCTTAAATTACTATGGAGGTATAGGATATGAAAACATATAGTGAAATAAGAAATCAAGTACAGTATTATGAAGATAAATGTGACCAAAATATAATATGGTCTAAACAAGACACATCTGTATCAAATAAACTATTCTTTGAATCTAATGCTAGAAACTATAGACAAGCAGCAGAAAAACTAAGACGTGAAATGAATGACTAAATTAACTACTATCCCTATTGATATCTGTTGTAAATACGGATGTATACATTGTATACATCGTTATACTACACGATGTCCAGCTTATGTAAAGCCTGATGAACAACAACACTACGATGCATATCTAGGAGACATGTTATGAAACTAGACTTATTCATAATAATGATCGATACATACGGACTATGGCTTCCAATGTGGATGTTATATCCACGACACTGGAAAGCACTTAAAGCAGATGTTATGTTCTACGACTGGCAACTAGTAATAGTCTGGTAGATACTATGTGGATATTAACCTGCTGGAAGGAAGATAGTCTGATGGATAGACTATGTATGAGAATATGGAACTGGTATGTGAGCACGTATGAAGTTAATTACTAAGTATATAATACTAATAGTGATTGACATCATACTAGTAGGAGTATTGATGATTATATGTCCACTGTGACGTTAAACGGATAGTAAGGAGGTGATGTATATGGCAGGCGGTATCACTCGGTATGTATATCGTGTCGGTGAACAAGAAGTCAGAGTTAGTGAACTCAGACGTCGTGTTGAGGCTATACACGCAGAGATCGAGGACTGGATAGTTAATACCTATTCAGGCTGTGATCGAGATGCGTATATAGAACTTAGGATATGTAATCGACCCGATTACGTAACTGAGACGTTCGAGGTAAATGATGACTAGAACTAGTCAGATACCTAGTATAGTAGGAGAGCATAAACATCCGAGGAGGTGAGATGGATGCTAGTATGTGATACTTGTAGAGGAGATCTACGTATTGTGGATACTCGTGGTAGCACTACATATCAATGTGTGGTATGTGGGGCTAAATACGAGTGGCCACAGGGTCTCCCTAGACTATGTGGGTGGAGGAGACTCTAATCATACACCCCTGAAACCTGAGTGACACAGGCAGGAGGTGATTATGATGGTACGCCTATATACCCCTAATGGTTACTGTGTAAGTCTGATACAGACTACACTAGGTAACGGTACTGCTCTAGAAGCAGTATATTGGGCTAGAGATATTCCACAAGAAGTGTGGTTACCATGCCCCATAGAGGAGTTCGATATGAACTTCATGTATGCAGAACACTTCATGCAGTTAATGAAGGCAATACTGGAACTACCAGTAAAGGAGATGTTATATCCATGACTACAGAAGCCATGAAACACGCAGCTTTTATAATAGAAGCTGAAGCACAGATTAAGGACTACGAAATGCGGATACGCGGCCTTAGGGCCGATATCCATGGATCGCAACTCGCGATCATTGAAGCTGCCAATAAGGTAGCAACAATCATCGAGGTGGACTGATGAAGACTATCACACAGGCTCTACAAGAAGCCAATGAGAAAGTTGCACTAAGAGTGCGACGTGGATACCATGAGGATATCACAACTGCAAGAGGGTATAAGTTCATATGGAGTAATCATCAAATGAGATGGTTAGCATATGGACAACCATCTAGTAAGGGATCCCACACTATGGATGCAAATATCATCATAGTAGGTGGTATCAGTAAAGTCACTGCAGATACCGTAGCGTCGATGATGAACCCGTTACCTATGTATGGTAACAGTTTTGAGGCGGTATACCTGAGGTAGAAATGGTTGCCCACGTGCGAATAAACTACTCCAAGATCGCAACAATGATCTTGAGAGCTACCGCTATGTGCGGTGGAAGGATGAGACTGAAGGAAGCAGTTCGAGATATCTGTAAACAGATGGGCCTCGGATTAAGTGACAGTGCAGTAATGGCCGCATTAGGATCATACTGTACAGAAGAAGTCTACGATAAGATCGTAGTTGACTATGAAGGTAACGAACATGTTATCCGAGTTGTGGAGAATTGGGTAGTGTATGGATGACTGGAGTCTAATAGTCATGAAGGATCAAATGAAGGTGTTAAAGGTCTTGGTGAAAAGATCAAAGGTTGGGATTAAAGACTTCCCAATCAGTGAGCGTCTTACACCAAGAGTAGCTTTAGCACTAGTTCAGTATGAAGCTGAACATGCTAGATGGGTTAGATTCTTAACTCACCAGCAGAAGTTTGATCAGATAATTGATCAGTGGAGAATATATCTAAACGAGTGTGGTGACTCATGTTAGCAGGAAGATACGTTCTATATGTGGCGCTCCTCAAGGAGTTCCACTACTACGCCTTCACTCTTAGTGAAGCTGTAGATGTACAGAAGAGGAATCTATTACCATTCAATCATTCATATGTATATAGTAATACATGCGGAGAGATGGCAAGATTCATAATCGAAAAGCGTGCCAAGAGAATAACAAAGGGTGTATATAGACTATCACCTACAGATAAAGATGTAGAGGTATGTCTGAAAGCAGTACCAAGAACACCTGGGATCATTCTTGAGGCTACTCATCGTGAAACTCTGAGGAGATGGGTGAATGAAGGACTAACATCTCATAAGATTGAAGATGAGTTTATACCTAAGAAACCAAGAAGACCAGTAATGGTATACTCAGTAACACTTGAGAGTGGTGAGACATACACCGTAGGTAAAGCAGAGAAGTTGTTATCCTACTATAGTGATCGACTTACTGATGTACAGAAGAATGCTGTATCAACAGGTAAAGTCGGGAAGTGGATTGGAGATGTGAACGTAATAGCGAGACAGATATGAAACCAACTATTAAAGTATCCTGGGTAGCTCCAGATGGAGAAAACCAGGCAATCTTTGACAACTGGGATGAACTTATTCACTGGTTATGTGTGAATAAAGGGACCAAACTAGAGGTTGAGATATTCGAACAACATTGCATGACCTGTTACATGGCAGATCTATGCGAGGTATCGGAGGTAATACTATGAGTGAATGTGAGGCAAACAAAGGCTTGGTAGTACAAGCTCTAAGATCATACGGATCAGTTGAGAGTACTGATCTAGCTAAGTGTATCGAAGATGGCAAAGTTCACATTGGTGGATGTATACCCATTAATGAAAGGGTTAATGAAGTCCTAGAAACAATTCTACGAAAAGAGACTTCACATGTAATTAACCATGAAGTTGCAAGAATAGTCTTTGAGAAGATGGAATTTGCAATAAAAGCTGGACGTAAAGCCAGTAAGAGGTATGAGATATGTACTAGAGAATTTAATACTGACCTACAGATGGCAGTAACAGATATCCACACCTTTGCGAGTCATAAGGGACCAAGTCTAGTTGAGATAGCAGAGATGAAAGTACAGCAAGCAAGACAACGCCTAGAATGGGCAGAAAGTGATCTATCACGCAAACGCAATCGGAGATAAAAGGATCACTCCCTTTTATCTTCAGTTTCAGGGTGATGATTGTATGACTGAAATCATACATGAACTCTGCGTAAGAACGATGGAATACCACGAATCATGTGACGTTAGATTACATGTGTGGGTAAAAATGTACCAGGAGGTACCATTATGGCAGCAAACACGCCCATCAATGCAAAGAATGTCGACTGGAATCAGGTAATGACTGAAGTTCCGGTAACAGGGACTAAGAAGTCTGGCATCGTTAGTGAAATCCATAAGGCACTTGCAGCAATTCTGGCAGACGGGAAACCCCGTGAAGTTCGGACTCTGCAAATGTGGATTGAGGCTGGACTCAACCAAGACATCGTCAACGACGAGGATAAAGTTGTAGTGCACTGGGCAACGGTCAAGCATGCACTTTCAACTGGTCCATACGTCCAGGTTGAGCACAATGTCTTCACCAATGGTGGAACAATCAAGCCACGTGGACGGAAGGGGAGGAAGTAATCTACCAATTTTTAGGTAGGTGCTTCTTGTATATAGAGAAGATACGTCCCCTAACAGCGATGTTCATAGCAAGATCCATGTGCCTAGAAACGTGGGATCCATCTCACAAATGTAGGAACATGAATGCTATGACAAGGAAGAGTGTTGACAGTTACTATGTACATATGTACCTAGTACTGTCATTACTCTAAATATCTTTATAGTCTAATGTCGTAAATGCGATCCACGACCGGTCAATTCGATGGGTATCCGCATTAACAAACTGCTAATGGACTAATAACGACGGCCGGCGCCACGAGCTCGCGGCCTCATTCGGCGCACTAAACTGGCAAACCCGCATGTAGCTCGCGGGGCCATTGGGTGTAAACCAGGTCGGAAGTAAAGAAGTTAAAGAGGATATACAACTTCACCCAAGGAGCAGCGCCAAAATACACCTATGCCTGAAACATAGCACCACAGCTCTAGCGCTTGCATTCCCACTCCCTTCACCCTGATTATACCTGCTTCTCGATAGCTACAAGCGGAGAGACATGTTTAGAGCTATGGCCATCATAATGAGCTCCTTACTCCTCCAGCCCTTTAGTTATTATATAGAGGTGGTGATGCTCTAAACAATACATATATAAGTGACCAAGTTGAATATATATTATAGAAAACTATAAGATTTGAGGATACTGATGGTTGAGTGGTCACGACTAACAAAACTTTATGAAGATCTAGATGCTCTTCGTAGGTCTAGAGCTCCAAGGGGCTCTAAAACTGGTGAAGTTATCGTGAAAGAATGGTCCTCGAAGTGGATTGCATATGCGACCAATCAAATCAATTCAGAGTATCTGAAGGAGACGTGGCAAGGAACGACAAACTTAAACATTAATTGTTCAGATGACCATATTGCACATGTTATTCTGAGACAATACAAACATATAATCCATCCGTTCAAGACACCGTTTCGAGCGAGTGATTTCATTCCTGAAGCAGTGTGGCAACAGATGTTGAAGAAAGTTGCAGAGTGTAGAGAATATAATAGAATCTGGATCGAAACAGATCGGAGAGAATTATGGAGCAAGGATTGGCAGACTATGTCAGAAGAGGATTACCTGGCAAGTTTGATATGCAGCGAGAACGAACCTTTATTACTAGTCATGGAAGTACAACCGATCAAATGTACGAAGAAGGTTACATTGCGCGTGGGACTTGGTTTGCAACAAAGCGAGTACTACAAGCCAGAGCGGAAACGTTAAATGAACTTGAGCAAGAAATGTGGAGAAGATACTATGAATCAAGTTGATGTAACATTGCCAAAGCAAGGACGAGATCCAACATTGTTTCTAGAACTAACAGCTGGAGATGTAAGAAGCATTAGTGCTGGATTATACATAACATCTATCGTTCTAGACAATCCAACATTTATGCTACTTGATACAAGATTAGCAGAACCAATGGCTGATCTTGCAGAACGTCATGAACAGTTACAATCAGCATTGAACAAGATTCTTGCTGGTGTTACCAGAATGATCGAGTATCAGGATCTGTGATTGATATGACCTGGCCAAAGTCGAAGATGACACCACACTACAAACGAAGTATGCCAATTCGGGAAGCACTTGTATTCCGAAAGGAGCTTCTGCAAATCCAGAAGGAGATGCCTAAAGGATTCGATGTGACAACAGTACCAATCACATATGGATTCTACTTGAGAGTAAGAGCATTCACAAATGAGGCACGATGGAGACTTGCAAAGATGTTTCCTGATGTCGAGTGGACCACCGAAACAATGTGGATGAAAGAAGGTCGTAATCATTGGTACCAAGATGAAGGATGTATCGAGATTGCATTCAAACAGATCAACTGTAACATCTGGTATACGGAGAACGATGCCATATGAAACCAGATAAGACATATGATGTCCAGATGCCAATGGTGGAGGCTCAGAGATTAAGGATAGCACTTAGACATATTCGAATCATAGATCAGGATGTGTACTGGGGACATGTCTGGTGCAAATCACTCCTTCATGGTATGATTGTAGTTGGTGATATTAATGATCCACGATTACTAGAAGAAGTCTGGAAAGTTAATCCTAACATTCCTGTTACGACCATAACAGGATACAACGAGAGGTACATCTGTACTAATGGTGCAAGCTGTCAACTGATACGACAGAGAGTAACGAACTGGAGAATTCATTGGAAGATATGGTTCTCAGAACTGAGTGATTGATATGGCAACTGACTATTTCGAGGAAAGTGTACAGGGACACTACATACACATTTACAGTTTCTGTAAGACTCACAACAACCGTGTGGGTCTAAGTGTTGGTGAAGAGGATGTTGAACTAACATATATGGAAGCTTACCTAATCGGTAAAGCTTTACTACAAGCATCAGGACGAGAAACAATGGTTGAGAGTGATCGGCATACTGTAATATGTGGCATATGTAATCTGGTCTACAATGAATCAGGAAACATCAAAGATGTTCCATTCACAGGTGAAGATGTTGTTGAAATTGAACAATGGCTACTCGAGTTATCGAAGGATGGTGTACTGGGTTTCAGGATACCTACAAGAGCTGAAGTATCGACTGCATTGTTCACAGTAATGGAGGCCAAGTTTATTGGCAACTAATCTCCAACCTTTCTTTGGTTGAGAGCTAGTTGTGCAGGATTTCGCATATCATGCAGAATCTCGCACTCTAGCCAACACGAGTGAAAGGCTCGGAAATGGAGGAATAGAATCATGGCAAAAATTGGAACTGGCTCCAGCAAGACTGGAGAAGGAACAGAAGCACCGACTGCAGTATCAACAAAAATTGTGATACCAAAGACTTCAAGTGGACAGATCGACTATGCTGCCTTGTACGACAAGGTTGATGTTGAGAAAGTCACTCGTGCAGCTCATGCAGCAGTCTCTGCAGAACAGATCAGGGAAGTCATCGATGGGCTCTTCGATTCAGGCAAAAAGGAAATTGCAGTGGCAACCGTATGTGATATGGTGAATGTGCTGCACAACCTGGAGAAGACTGATGAGGCCGACACACGTGTTCAGAACTCAAGTGTTCGTTCAGCTGGAACATCTGCAAAGAAATATCGCATTGTGACCATCGGTGTCAATGCATTCTTCCAGAAGAACCCTGACTACGATCCGAATGCGCCCAGGAAAGCCAAGAAGTCAGCGTAAGTTAACGGGGTGACACCAATGTATGGTGACAACCCGAACAACAGAATCCTTGGATCCTGTCCTATATGCCAGCACGTTATACGTCAAGCATATGGTGACAAGGTTCACAAGGTGGGTTACTGTACCGGATGTGGATTAGAGTATGGAAATCTCGTAAACCGTGTCCGATACGGAACACCCAAGAAAGTAATTACGGATGTGGAAATCCAGCGCATGATCAATGAGGCATACGGTGTACTTATTCAACATCATCCGAGATTGAGTGCAACAATACTACTAAAGTGTATTGATGTAGTATCAATCCGGATGACAGGTTACGGATGTCCAGATATACCAGTATGGAAATTCAAGCGTTGGGGTTACGAAATAACGGCTGGCTACATAACACGGCTAGACAAAGGAGAAACACAATGAGCTTGCGATCAGACTATCTACCAGCCAAAACGTTTTGTTGTGTCTGTGGAATGATCATCAAAGAGCACCAAATTGGAGGTGACATTGATGGGATTATGGCTCATCGAGACCTAAGTGGTCCCACAAGAGTAGATCCGTTCCATGGATATCTCTGTCGAGAACATGCTATAGTCATTAAGAAGCATCTAGACGGTGGACTTCCAGCAGCGGAGAGGAGAGTGAAGGAACTTGAAAGACTTGACAGGGATGCGATGGGAAAATAAAACATCACATATAATTCGGATATTAAACCATTCAGGGGAAGTTGTACAAGAACTTCCCAAGTCCAGATATGCTGTCAGGGTCAACCAACATTTTCGACATAAACTAGCAGTGGATGGAATTCCAATAGGACGATTTGAAGGTGATCCTGACTATAAGAACCTCCCTGATCCAATACGAGCTGATACTATATACATAGTGTCAGGTATTACCGCCTCGTTAATTAGGCGATGGAACTTTGTAGCTCCTCGTTCAGATTCGAATGGTCTAGATAGATCACTAGATATGTCCGTGTTTGCTACAAAATCATTCATAACATTTGGGGAGTACCATGATCAAACCTAAGTTGTTGAAGAATTATGGTAATGTGAGATTATGTCCATCATGTGGTCGACTTCAACATGGAGGTAAGGGATCTGGACATACTCTACATTGTCCTGGGTGTCACACTTGGTTTATGGTAACATACTACCTGGAGAGCTACGGATGACATCTAGAGATGAAATGATTGGTATTCTCCGAAAAGAGATCACTCTCGTTGGTATTACAAATACTAGTGAGAAGGTCCTGAAAGTTGCAGTGTTGGCAGGTGTAGCCAAACAGATTATTGTTGGGAAATCTAAGTACCAAGTTGTAGACTGGATGAATAAACAACGACGTTCATCAGGACCCGATATGTGGCATGTATACGACATAGTCTTTAACGGCGATCCAACAACCGGCTATAAGGGCCTAACGGAGGTTGACTTTTGACAGTAACAAACATACAAGGTCTTCAAGATAGTGCAGTTGCTTCGAAGATAGTTAGGAGTTATATTATTGTGAAAGTTACAAGTACAAACTTGGAGTTCACAATAGACTATCTTGACATTTTTCGGTGGGAACGAGCACTAATCAAGAAAGATATCAAGTATACAATGACTAACAGGAAGACTAACACAATTGTTGGTGAACATACTGGCACAAGAACAATGACAGTAGCACCAACCTTTATTGCGGAGCAGTAAGTATGGAACTACAAGAACCAAAAACAGGATTCCAGCACATGGTTGTGCTAGAATTCCCAAGTGATGCTGGACTTAACATATTCAGCAACACTGCAATCTATAATGCAAAGAAGGCTACCATACGAGGTATGATGGATGAACTCATCGATAAGTTTATCTCAGCACATGGAGTGGGTCCTACCACTATCTACCTACACGGATCCGAAGCTGGTATCTTAAGATCTGTGTGCAAAGAGCTTCGGGAGCAATATAAGGAAAACAACGATTGCTTCTACCAGGCTATGGTACCGGACTATACAGAGTTCACATATCGAGCTGTTCGAATTAAGGAAGGCTGTTCAATGAAACAAGGTACAGCAATTCTGATATTCTGGGGGAACGGAGATGCCAGCGAAGCCTCAGGGTAGACATGCTCTACAACTTCTTGAGATACTCCAGGACATGCAAGCTGTATCAACAAGCATGACTGAGTTAGATCTCGATGAAGTTAAAGCAGCGTCTCAACAGATCGAGAACTGGTGCAATACTATCCTAGGAAGGCGGTCTAGATGACCCCTTCCAAACAGGAACTCCGTGAACTCGATGAGTTCGTTAAACTGGAGAGACTAAATGTCTATAAAATTTGGATCCAGATGAAGCGAAGTGGTGAGATTAAATGAAGGACTTCCTGGTATCAGTACCATCAGCTGACTATGGTTGGTTTAAGGTACTGATGGATCAGAATCAGTGGATAACAGAACAACAGGGTGATGAACGTCCAGACTTCGAGGAGGATCATGTTTCAGGAACCACGAAACCCTGAACATCCTCCCTGCTCCTACAAGATCGTTGGATGTTCACATCCAGATAATGAACTGAAAGTTTGTATAGCACCTGCTACTGAGGTGTGTGGAATACCCCACACATGCAATTGTTCAGTATGTGCAGCTATGAGTAGGTCAAGATTGACGTGCTATAGACATATCAGTTAACATTTTTAAAGTTGCAGCGAATGGTGACAACTATGGGATACTTATTAGTATGTTTAAAGCAGCCTGAGGGACCCTCCCTTGAGCAATGTATGACTTGTGATTTGGGTAACACCACATGTGTACATCGAATTACAGACTACAGAAAGCCAAGGAGGAATGTAGTTAATCGTCCCTACATAGTAATGCCAATGGAAGATGCTATTCCTTTTCTGCGAGCTATCAAAGATGCAGATCCAATGAAATGGAATCACTGTATAACAGTGACATACAAAGAGTATGGAGCATCTGTGTATCTGATGAATGATAAATGGACCTCTGATAAAGCACCCTACCTATTACAAGTGTGGGCTACATTCTTCCCACACCATATGGGTGTGGTAAAGACTATAAAATATCTCGGACATGACAGCATGGATAATCCCATTCCTCGTCAGCAAGTAAACGCCAGGATATCAGTAGTCTATCAGGAGTACCTAGATTATGTGAGGAGTCTATGACAACTGTACGTGAAGTAATTGATGCAGCAATGAGAGCAACTAGAACAGGTATAGTTACTGTTACTAAACGATTCTTGGGAGAAGAAACATACCACACATTTGACTCAGCAGATGCTGCAGAACAGTTCATTAGGAATGACATCTATAATAACATTCAGATGCACATGGCTCCTAATGTGGAAATGCCAGTAGATGTCTGTGGAGTGTTCAAGTTTAAGGTAACACCTACCTTAAATAGCTGTAGAGAAGATGAACCATCTAGAGGATCGCTTGACTATGTTAGTGAGAGATAGTTGTGCAATACAAATAGCACAGGATGGAGCAGACTTCTGCATCGGTAAGTGTGGAGAAGGATACTGCAATGCAATGACAACAAAACGAAAGCCTGGAGATTATCCATGTATCGAATACATTTGCTTCTTTTGTAAGCGAAAGAGTGCAGAGGACAACAACTGTAAATTCTGCAAAGGTGACCCATGACAGATGAATGTTATGGTGATAATTGTAAAGACTGTCGCTACTATGCCCAATGTGGGTATATTAGAATATCAAATCCATTTAAGGATGTGAATCATGGGAAGACGAACACTTGATCAACTAAAACAAAAATACGGGACAGAAGGGATCCGTATTATCGCAAAGCACTATCGTGATATAATTGATGATGGAGACATATCATCTCTTAATACACTGGACTACGATATGGTTATAGCTATTCTCGAAGATGTTGGTGAAGTTCTCACGGAAGAAGTAACCTAACAGGAGACGGTTAAGTTGGTGAAGAGATGGTATTGTAAGGTAATGTTCCCAGATTCACCAGAACGTAGCTATACGTTTGGAACCTGTATAGCAGGACTAAAACCTGGAGATTCAGTTATTGTAGAGACTCAACATGGGTTAAACCACGCGATCTTTATTGAATATGGTGGAGCTTGGAGTACCGCTGTAAAGTTTATACTAGCAAAAACTGATGTAAACTCTCTTGATGCTTCTCGACACGCTAAATGGAAGTGGTGTTCTAAGTGTGGTGATCGTCTTAATGATGATGGATCATGTCCAGAATGCGATGCTACACGAGAAGAGCAAGATCGTGATCGTGAGGATGTTACGATTATGGACTGATTATTGTGCAAGACCATACAAAACGATTACTACGAGCTATCGGATATAACGTAGCAGTAGATAGAGTTGAGAGAGCACGATGTGCTTTTTGTGATACTCCTATTAGGTTAGAGGACTTCAAAGATCAGAAAGATCTAGATGAGTATAACATTTCTGGACTATGTCAGACATGCCAGGATCTTATGTTCCTAGATAAGGATGATGATGACAGCACAGACATTGATGCGACAACGCCTCCATGAGCTACGAAAAGCAGCTATCGAGGTACATGATATGTGCTTAAGTAAGAACTTAGCATGTCATACCTGCCCGATGCCTGGAGGTGAAGTGTTCGGAACTTCACTATGTGCAGTTATTCGACACTTAAGTAGAATGGAGGTAGAATGATTAAAGCTCAAATGCAGAGCATAATCGATAACCAGAGTGAGCGAATACAGGAGCTTAGTAAGATAATAGCTCGTCAGCAAACTCGTATTAATGAACTTCACGAGGTTGCAAATAAGAGTGAACTCAACCTAGTTGATGTAACTAAGTCACTACAATCTGAAACTGAACTTGCAGTTACACTATCTAAACGAGTTCGTAGACTCAAAGAGAAGAACGAGAATCTTCGACTTTGCTTACGTGATCAGTTATGACCAAACAAAACGTGAACATTTGTACTGGATGTGGAGAAGGGTCCTCCGATTGTATTAGGAACCAGAAGTGTCAAGTACACAAGGACCTTATCTTCTGTGAAGAGTGTGGTGCTGGATTCTACTTTGAACATCTATCAGATGATAATGTAGAGACATACCGTGAATATCATGGTCAGCCTAACCTCACACCTGAAATTGTGCCAGTAGCATGGACATGTCCAGAATGTGGCCACTACCAGAGGTTGTAATGAATGATCAAATAACCGACTATCATATATGGAAGAATCGTCACGATAACGATATGGAAACCTGGTTTAACTCCTTACGTGCATTAACAGGAGATTATCATCCTGTATGCTATGGACGATTCTTATCATTTCTACCAGACCGAATGGATGGACAAGTATCTCATTGGATCTTTCGGGAACACGCTATTCCTGTTAATGAGGCACTTAATATGTGTCCACATTGTATAGATTACCAATGGAGTCCAGGAGGTAGAGAAGAGCCACCAGATGCATGGTGTGAACGAAACTTTGCTAAACAGGGTGGTTGCCGTATGCGATCACATCTAATTCATGTAGCTCGGATGATGGGATTAGACCCTGACGACTATCCAAGTGAGGAATGGTAATGAACGTACATAGTTCTGCTGATGATATCCTGGCAGTATTACTAGCTATGGATCATGTAGATGAATTTGAACTCCTAGCTGATGCGTTCGACAATGTTGATGACAATGTCAGAACAAAGCTAGTCGATAAGATAAAGGAGGAATTTGAACTCTTCACGATTGATGAAGCTAAAGAGGCGATATCAGATGCCAGCCCGTAAGCGGGTGAAAAAATGTCCCCATGCCTTCTATAACAAAATTGCTCTCGGTAGCATGTGTGATATCAATTGCATGAAGTGTAACGGATACCGTAAGTCGTGTGTAGACCGAGAGAGAGTGTCAAATGTTAGTTCGTGTTAACGTTGAATGTCCAATCTGCGGATCCCCTGATATTCGAAAAGGTGGACACCCCATACGGAATATTTGCTGTAACTGTAGTAAACAGTTTGCAGTAACCATTACAACCAAGTATGAGGAGGTGCTCAATGACTAGAACTATCTGGGTGACATGGAGCTTTATTGGATTTCACCGTTATCCGGATGCCCCAATGATTGTCCGCTATCTTTCTTCTAAGCATCGTCATACCTTTAATGTCCGTGTTGAGCTTGAAGTATTACCTGATGTAGATCGGGAGCTTGAGTTCCATATGGTATTAAACTTATTACGGGATAACTTTAGTAGGCAGGTCAATGATCAGGATCTAGGATCTTGTGAGACTATGTGTGATATCTTATCAGAGATTGTACTAATTGTATTCCCTGACCGTGCTCACACTGTAAGCGTGGATGAAGATGGGGAGTCAGGATCTTCACTAGTTGTTGCAATTCTTTAAGATCCGTAAGGTCTTCAACAAAAACAAACATATAAATACTATTAAGATCCATATATATATGCGGACTACTTTTGGAGAACTCAAGAGGAGACACGCATATACCAGCAAGCTGGTAGGAGAAGTAACATGGTAAACGCAGAAGATCTGGCAAAGCTGTACGACAGCATCAGTGCAAAGCAGGCAGAAAAAGGTGTCAAAGGCGAGAAGGCCGGTTCCATCCGTGACAATGTTCGAAACATCGTCGCAGCAATGAAAAAGCGTGGCATCACCGAACTCTCACAAGCGACCCTTCGTAACACAGTCAAGGAACTCATGAGCACAGTCGACGCTGCGGGCAACATCGAAGAGGTTAAGCTCGACCAGTCCTATTTCTCGACTATCATCACCAACATGTACGAAGTCAAGAAAGATCCGGCAACCGGTGCAGTAATTGTTCTCACCGCAGTCGAAAAAGCGCCTAAGGTGCGTAAACCGAAGGCAAAGAAAGCTGCTGATAAGCCAGCAGCGTGAGTTAACATTGGTGGCTGGTGATCATGCTACTTGTAGTTGGTAATCACCAGACAGTCGATGTTAATCTGATACCATGGGAACAGCTATCAGGTGTGATGATGGTACATTGTGTAGAAGGTGGAGTATTTGAAATGAAGCATAAGCTACAAGTACAATGCCGTATCTATAACATCCCATTATACATCACATTCGCAGTACCACCTATAGAGAATGTTCCCGAGCAACTCCTTTTAGGCTTTGGGCTAACAGTGTCCAAAGAGGTGATGTTATATGGCCAGTGTAATCATACCATGCAGCCTGGATAGGATCAGGAGAGTTAAGTCCAAAAAGATCGTGGATGACTTTCGTGATACAGACCTTCCCCGTGCTGAAGTGGATGTAAGTAAGACTGGACGCGACTTTCAACAGGTGTATAGTGCACTGTTTATGTATGTGAAGAAGCATCCAGAGCTGGAGGTGGAACTTGTTAGAGAAGATGGAAACATCGTTCTATACAGAAGTGTTATCGGAACGGATAGCACTATTTGTGACAAGGGAGTGGACGATCGATGAGATGTACACTATCACCTCAATTGCTGAACTATTCAAAATTGACATCCGACTGGCCCGATATTACCTAATGAGGATGGTTGATAAAGGATTACTCTGTCAGATAACTTGGGAGGGTTCTACCTACTATGCACATCGATGCTGGCGAAGACCCTTCCTTGCACTCGGTATCAAGGTACTCTAGTACTCGGCTTGCACCTCAACTTGTGTAAGCACTCAAAGAGGCATAAACATGAAACCCTATGTAGATACACTCGTAAAAAATGATTGGACTCAAGCTAACGCTGAGGCCAAAGTGAAACAACTCGAAGATGCTATTAAGAAGAAATTTCCAGCAGCAACTCCCGAGTTTATTGCAAAGACAATGACTGCAGCTATCAATACCCTGACCAAGAGCAAGATTGAAGTTATATCAGGTCTCTGTGTCGGATTTGGTAAGAAACAAGATTCGAATAACTTCGCCAAGATGAAGGCCAAGGAAATCTGGGACCAAAATTCAACAACTGCGGTCGCAGAGAAGTATGTCGTGGTTGACTCAGCCGGTGCTGTCGTGTTTGAACTCGATGACAAAGGCAAGCAGATCAAGGACACGCATGGAAACGCCGTGCCGGTCTGGGCAGACAACCGTCAGTTCATTGATCCCGATACCCAGAAAATGAAGAACTCTCGGTGGGGAAAAGCTCTCGGAGAGAATATCCAACGGGATGCATACTTCATTGTGGATGGAAAGTTTGTTCGTGCATTCGGCAACTTTGATGTCCAGATGGGACATGAATATCAGATATTCGGAACAATGAGCAAGAAGGGGTACATTACTATCCCGAAGAACTCCCCAGGAGTTAAGCATGTACGCATGCTCGATGATATAGTCTACTGGAAGGCTGTAGATACAGTGGCCCAGAAAGATGACCTGGCTGTACCTCTTGGAGATGTTTTCGACATGGCCAAGAACAAGCCTGTTGTGACTAAAGGAACAGTAACTGCAGCAAGAGCTGCGGGAAGCTCCTATATGATTGTCATCACCGATGAGACCTATCCAGATGGGTACATGTGCTTTGCAGCTGATGAAGCTCTTATCACAGAATGTGAGTCGCTCGGTGCTGGAAATGAGATCATTGTCATTGGTAAGACTGGTGAATCGGTCGATAAAGAAACCAAAGAAGTCCGGAAGAACATTTCCGTATACGGTTTCGCCTCCAATCCTGAATCAGACAAAGTCGCAGGTGCCGTCCGGTCCCTGGATGATGTCTTATACTCCTAATTTTTTTTGTGCTAGAAGAACCTGGTTCACTCCAGACTAGCAAATTCCCCGAGACGTCGGGTATCATGGGAAAATACGCGTCCTAGAGGAGAAACCCCATGACGTAGCTGCACCTTTGCACTGGGACAGGTAACGAAATAATGTGCATGCACGGTCCCCTAGGAGACTCAGAGAGAAAGAGTCCTAGATGGTTGGGTGGTAATGCGAGTGCAGGTCATACCTGCAGCCACTCATGAGATTATTGGTAGTCCAATGATCTTAACGGTGATACTATGGGTTTAGCATCAGGACCGAAAGGTAAAAGTGTAGAAGTGGGACGTGTACCAAAAAGCATACGCGATGTTTTTCGTCCCTCAACCGAACTGGAGCATGTCTCCGGACTAAAGATTGCTGTATACTCACGTGCTAAGGTGGGAAAGACTCATCTAGCTTTCACGTGTCCATTGCCAATTTATGGTATAGACACAGAAGGATCATGGTCACTAAACAAGAATCAGTTCTCAGCAGATGTACAAAAGCAAGTGCATGTGTCACAAGTGTTGTACATGGCCGATAAAGAGGGCGGAAAAGTTGATCTTGTAAAGTCACTTGATGCTGCACGAGATGCCGTAGATGTTCTTACAGATTATATTGCCTGTAATGATAAGGTAGAAACTTTCCTGAAAGAGAAAGAACATGCTACAGTACTCGAGATTATTGTAGGTCTCACCACTCCAGACTACATACCTAATCCAGATACTATTAGTTATGTACTGGAAGAGATGGCATTCTATGGAACAGCTAGACTCAGTGAGGATCAATGGGCATTTGTTACACCTTTCCCAAAAGGTACAATTGTGATTGATTCTGGAACAGATATCTGGGACTGGCTCGGGATATGGAAGGATGAACAGAACTTCACAGATCCAGGACGTCTTCAGTGGGGACATGCCAACAAACGCTACAATCAGTTCATCATGATGCTACTACATTCGAAATGGAATGTACTTGGGTCCTTTAAAGCCGAAGCAATGGTAGATACTAAAGGTGGCGATATCGGAACAGACAAAGCTAAATGGCAGAAAAAGACCGACTACTGGTTTGATGTCATCATTGAGATGAAAAAGATTGGTAATGATCGTCAAGTTATCTTTAGAGGTGATCGATTTGGAGGAAACATCTCTACCTTGATCAATCCAACATGGAACGATATTGTTACCGAACTTGAATCGAACAAGAAGATTAAGGTGATCAAATGATTGATCTTAAAAGTCTGCAAGAGGATCTACTAAGATTCTCTGAAGATGGTCGAAGTGATGTGGAGATGCGTGCTTCCATTGTGATGAGTCAATTCGGGCACCTATTAAGCCACATGACCCATGACCAGATTCTAAATCCAACAGCACGACCATTTGGTTCCCAAGCAGGTGAGGTTAACGATGCAGGACACTTCCTACTTCAAGCGTGTACTTATGTGGCTCTACGTGGTATCGATATAGAACAGGCCATGGAAAGCGCACTAGTAGCATTGAGAGATCGTGACTTTCAAAAAGTAGAACTCCGTGAAGGTAATGGACAGCTGGTATATCCTGGTCCATGTACTGGTATTGCTCTAGTAACCAACCACTTGGAAGGATTAGTGCTTCCAAGAAATTGCAGTACCATCCTTGTCACTTCACATCCAAGATCAGGACTTGCACAGCATGTGCACTTACTGATGGGAATCATTACAGACGAGGGTGGCATCGGCTGCCACGCAGCAATAATTGCAAGAGAGTTCAAAGTACCCTGTGTAGTTGGAACGGGCAACGCTACTAGGACAATTAAGACAGGCGATCTTGTATCCATCAATGAAGATGGTATGATTGAGGTGAAGAAAATATGAACTATATGCCTATCACTCCTGTAGGATTGCTTCCTACACTAGACATGATGGATTGTAAACATGTCTTTATGCTTTCACATTTGTGGGACATTAAGAAATATCAGGAGTTCTATCTGAGTCACCACTTCGAGACTGTCATATTAGATAATGACCTATATGAGAAGCCAACAGCTGCTAACTTCAATGCAATGATAGCAATTGCTAGACAGCTTGATGCTGATAGAGTCTTTGTAGTTGGTCCTGAGAAACTTAACGATGGATACGAGACAGGTCTCATGACCAATGAGCTTCTTAATAGACACGGATCTGATGGATACCTTGCAGATAATATTCAGATGATGTGTATCCTACATGAACGACCCAATGAAATGATGAGACAATGGAACCTAGTGAAACATCATGAGGACCTTGCACTCGGTATTTCGATATTCAGCTACCGGTTGGGCTACGATCGGGGCTCCTTACATAAGTTTTTGGACTTACCACCTCACAGGTACACGCATGCTTTCGGATGGGATAACCTCCTTGAGGTATATAATATGCGAGGACGATTCAGCTCAATCGATTCGTCAATAGCTGTATCAGCAGCTTATAACAATGTTGATCTGAAAGATGCCTGGCAGATCACAAGAGATCCTAAAAAGGACGGAAGAGTCATCAAGGATCGACTTGATCTAGCATGGAGTGGAAGACCAACCGTATCATTAGAGTTGAATGTGTGTAAAAACATTCAGATGCTAAGACGATTCTGTAACATGGAAGGTCCAATCTATAAAGAACTGGAGCTTCCTACATGATCGGTTGGATACTAATGCTTATAGCTGGATGTGTAGTTGGTATTAGTTACGAACGAAGAGATTGGTTGATACTGATCATTGGAGTTGCAATCGCAATCATTGGGATAGTGATTCCATGATATGTCCAGATGCTGTAGTGTGTCAACACTTTCCAGATCTCCATGCATGTCCGCATGAGGTGTGTACTCATATAGATGACAATACAGTTGACTGTCCAGTTCATCATAGGAGATGTCCAGAATGAAGTGTGCACATTGTGGTTCAGAAGGAAGTATAAACTTTCTTGGAATATGGTACACCCAAGTGGGTGAAGTATGGATGTTAAATACACATTATGGTTGTGTTAACTGCTTTTGTATAAGTCGGCGACCTGTAAATGAAGATAGCTTCTACTATAGGAAAGCTGATGGATCAATTGTAATGCGACCTACCTTCAATCCAGCACGTGGAGAAAATCGACTTCTCATAATTGATCCTGATCCTGGATTCAGGTGGAGAACAGATCACACATGAAACGATGTGGAACTTGTGCAAGAGTAAATTGCAAGCATAGAAAAAGTTTATGGCAACGCATTGACACAGTCATATTCGGTTGTGACAGGTACTGGTACGCTTATGGTAGGCCGCATTGAGATAAAACGACAGGAAGCTCTATATAGCAAAACAACCTGGCAGTTCATATGGAATGGCTTTTGGCCAAACCCCGACTGCTTATTTAGTGCAAGAACATTCATACTGATTATACTCACACCTGGTTGGTGTCTGTACTGGTGGAGAAAATGACAAACTATGTATGGTCAGGTTCATTGTGGACCATGAGAAATGGAAAACCCATCACTATCCTTTTTGGAAGGGATGCTGATAATCTTACCAGTACTAAAGCAATTGGGTTTGGGGATCAACGTCCGTACTTCTATGCACCAGAAGCTGAAGTCCTAGGCTTACGAGATAGGCATGAAATTGTAGAGATCAAAGAAGGCTTCCTTGATGCTTTCGGGAGACGTGTAACGAAATGCTTTACAACATTACCTTCAGATGTACCTAAGGTACGTGGATTATTCTCATTCACATGTGAAGCTGATATCGTGTATGATATGAGGTATCTAATTGATCACAAGATCATGTATGGATTTACCGATACTGGATCTCCGGTCGATATACCTATGGTATCTCCACGTGTATGTAAGTTTGATATTGAAGTTAACTCTCCAGCAGATGTAATGCCAACCTGGGAAGATCCACAGTGGCCAATCTGTCAAATACAAGTAATGGACTCCTACACCAAACAGGTACGTATATTTACATTTGGATATGGAGTAGTAGATCAGGATCAACGTAACTTTGATACTGAAGAAGATGTGATTCGAGCATTCTGTGAATGGGTTTGGAGTACAGACCCTGATATACTTGCTGGATGGAATATCATAGCATTTGATATTCCTTACATTATAGCACGAGCCTCCCGCTTGAAAGTAGATATCTCACGATTATCACGATGGCCCCAAGTATATCCTACAGCTGAGAGATTCACTGGTAGAGAGATATTCGACTCTTACATCTTCTATAAGGATTGGAGTAAACCAAAAGGACAGCTTGTATCTTATACATTGAAGTATGTGGTAGAACATGAAACTGGATGGAGTTATACTAACCAAGGCGATCAGATTCGACGCTTGGTTGACACTAAAGATTGGAAGGCGCTTGTGGATTATGGACGTAATGATGTCCTGGCTCTTGGCAAGATTCATCAGGAAACTGGGCTCATCGAGTTCTACGAAGCACTTAGACGAATGACTGGGATCAAAATTACTGATTGCTTACATCGAAGTAAGATCATTGAGTTATACCTAATGCATCGAATTGCAGATATGGGTGAGGTAATGCCTCTTCCTACTAAGAAACATGATGCAGAGAAGGTTAACTATGAGGGTGCTTTGGTACTACAACCAGACTATGGGGTGCATGAATGGGTTGGAACTACAGATCTAAAAGCTCTATACCCATCTATAATATTGGCATTCAATATCTCTCCAGATAGACTAAGCATGATTCCGAAGGTGATCGTAGAACTTATGGAGGCTAGAGATGTAATGAGACGTCTAAAGATAGAAGGTAAAGCAAGTAAAGCTATGTTGACGTCTGAACAATCCTTGAAGTATGTGATCAATGCCTTCTATGGATATCTAGCGTTTACTGGTGCTCGTTTACACAAACCAGAACTAGCTGCCTTCATAACAAAGAAAGGTAGAGAGATATCACTTGCTCTTCACGGAGAGATACAGAGATTAGGATATGAGATTGTATATGGAGATACAGACTCTACATTCTTTAAACCTGTTCGTACATCTGCTGAAGGTAAGATTATTGAAGATACACTTAACATATATCTCCTCGAGTGGGCTCGATCACTACATGTAGCTGATCATTTAGCACCTACACTTAAGCTTGAGAAGATATACTCAACGCTTATGTTTAAGAAGAAGAGTGGTAGTGAAGAAGCTGCTAAGAAACGATATGCAGGTGTTCTAATATGGAAAGATGGTAAAGATCTATCTAAGATGCCACCAGAAGTTGACTATACAGGTCTTGAAGTTAAGAGAAGTGATACTGCTGAAGTATCAAGAGCACTCATGAAAGAGTTCTTTCCTACAGTACTAATCGAGAGAGATACTAAGAAGGCAGCTAGGATGGTTAAAGATGCGTACTATAAAGTTCTTAAGGGAGAGATTCCACTACGGCAACTTGCGATTCCGAAAGGGTTATCAAAAGGTCGTACACACATGCAACCTGGAAGTAGTCCTTGGGTACGAGGTAGAGAAGTTGGGAGAACCCTGCTTGGAATCCAATTTAGATCAGACAAGAAACCTAAGTTACTTTATTGTACTGGCCATCCAGATTGTATATGTATCGATGATGATACTGATGACACTGCTGTATTTGCCGTTTGCATGGTTGATTGGCAAACTATGGCCACCAAGACAATAGAAATGAAAATGAAAAGCTTAATCGAGAGTGTTGGATTATCATGGGAAGCTGAAGTATTAGGTCAACAAGATCTTCAGAGGTGGTTTTAACTATGAAAGTAACATCATTTTACTACAAGGATGGAGATGGAAAGGACTTCCATCTTAAAGATAAGAATGAACTACTCATGGGAGTAGTGTTTGGCCATAAGACCTTCAACGATCTAAAGAACCTTATCATCAAGAAGGAGTGGCTAACAGCTGAGAATGAAAAGATACTTCCATCTGAAGTTTTAGCTACACACATACATGATGAGTATGTTAGGAAGATACCAATACTCATGAAAGGATGTGGCTGGATTAACAAGATGGCTGTATCAAAAGGTGCTGGACTTCTACTGGCATTGTACAAATCCGACTCAATGTATTCAGAGCGGATGGGATACCTAATGCACAGATTTATTGAGTTGTATCCACTATGGTGCGGAGAGACTCATGAGGTTCATTGTAACCTATTGCATGCTGAACGATTAAACTATTTCGTGCATGAGAAGCGAGAAGATAGAATCTACCATCTGACTAAGGGATGGGACTATCTTGAGCAACAATATGCTACCGATTTAGGTATTCAAAGATCTCTCGATTGGCTAATAGAATACCTCTATGAACACCGAACAGAATTTAACTACGATGAAGTTTCAAGACTGGGAATAGTCAGCTTCCATCCAGAAAACTGGTATCCTGTCGGAAGAGGTCAGTTGTGGGATATGATAAACGGAGGATGTGGATGATGAAAGTACAAGAAGATTTAAAAGCTCGTATGATGGAAATTGGTATGCTACTTGAATCAGTTGCAATCGGACCAGAATTCTGGGATCCAGATCAACCATACTGGCAGAATACCAACAACCATGTCATGTTATCACTGAGAGGTGTATACCAGCGACACGAATACGATGAAGAGATGAAGAAGATCTTTGGAGGCATGCTTGACAAGATGGTCTGGGTATTCGTAAACTATCCAGAGTTCCGTGCACGTATATCATGGATGACTTGGTTCATGCAGATGTATGTGATTGATAAGCAGTTCGCTAAAGAGAACGCTGTAATCATGAAGCCTGAGATCTGGACTGATCCACGTCAGTGGAAGCTTGCAGATGGGGTAGATACTGGGTTGCAAATAACAGTCGATAAAGTGGAGGATACAGATGACAGTGTTAGTGGATTGGCAGTTGAAGGATCTCATTGATGCTGGAACTATTGGTGTCATACCTTTATCAAAGGGAGCTATCCAGGCAAATAGTATTGATGTAAGACTAAACAATAACTTCGCAGGATATGATGTTGCCTACGCTACCCAAGAAATCGACCCTTATGACGAAGACAGTACTCGCCTTGGTCTTACTGCTGTCACTGCTGATAGGATTCTTCTTATTAAAGGGGCCTTCCTATTAGCTGAAACGATGGAAAGTATTCGACTACCTAACAATATATGTGCTACCATTGAGGGTAAATCCTCTCTAGCTCGACTTGGGATTACAGTACACCAAACTGGAGGATGGATTGATTGTGGATTCGAAGGGACAATCACATTGGAAATGACCAATGAAAACATTCGACCCATCGTACTAACTAGTGGAATGCCTATTGCACAGATTGTATTCTACCAGACAGAACCTGCTCTAATCCCGTATCATGCTAGAGTTAGTGCAAAGTACAACAAACAATCAGGAGCTACTGGGTCGAGATACTACAAGAATATAAAGGTGGGATAATATGGTTGAAAAGATATTTAGTAGTATTGGACACGCACATGACTGGATAGTTAAGTATCTCATTCAAGAAGATGTCCAACTTGTAACTGAAGATGGTGCTTCTACATTGGAGAGTGACTTTCCAGTAACACTGATCGTGCTTCAACCATTCAGTGATCCCATGATTAGTCCAGCCTATCTGTTTAGTAAACAGAAAGCAGAAGAGTATGTGAAGCAATTCACTGCACTAACACCTCCACATTCTAATGAGGTAAAGAACTTTGCCTATACCTACTTTAACAGACTGGCAGATTATCCTTATAGAACCGACTATGGCGACTGGGTTGGTAACGGAAAAGGAACAGGAATCAATCAGCTCAAAGAG
>Ga0315295_10000267_pt1 | contig 44282 bp, 29 predicted proteins | sample YL17G14_0_MG_FD_204453 | JGI IMG/M metagenome (GOLD analysis project Ga0315295, IMG submission 204453) | Sediment microbial communities from Yellowstone Lake, YNP, Wyoming, USA - YL17G14_0 | ecosystem: Environmental > Aquatic > Freshwater > Lake > Sediment | place: USA: Wyoming | collected...
TCATGACGCACTTCGAGTTCCTGCCCAATTCGCCAACGCTGATGAACGCGGGCCGGGAGCTCCAGCAGCTGTCCGCCTGCTTCGTGCTGCCCATAGATGACAGCATGGACAGCATATTCACGACACTGAAGCACACGGCGATGATCCACAAGTCCGGTGGCGGGACCGGCTTCTCGTTCTCGCGCCTCAGGCCCAGGGACGACATCGTCAAGTCCACCAAGGGCATCTCGTCCGGGCCCATTTCATTCATGTCGGTCTTCGACCAGGCCACCGAGGCCATCAAGCAGGGCGGGACCCGCCGCGGTGCCAACATGGGCATCCTGCGCGCGGACCACCCGAACATAGAGGACTTCATAACATGCAAGCAGAACACCTCCAGGCTCACGAACTTCAACATCTCCGTGGCGCTAACGGACAAGTTCATGCACGCCCTCCTGAACAACGAGGACTACAACATCGTGAACCCCAGGAAGAAGGAGGTCGTGGACCGGAAGAGCGCCCGGAAGGTCTTCGACATGATAATCCACGAGGCCTGGACCACGGGCGAGCCCGGCGTCATCTTTATAGACGAGATAAACCGGCACAACCCGACGCCGAACATCGGGGATATTGAGAGCACAAATCCGTGCATTGCAGGGGAGACCTTGATATTTACAGACGAAGGGCTTCTTAGGGCAGACGCACTCAGACTAGATGCGACAAGGGACGCAATTGGGGTGACCGCAGACCCGCGAATATCCCCTGATAAAACAACTCTTACAGCGACTAATATCTTCTGGACAGGCAAGAAGAAGCTCTTCAGACTGACCACAAGAGAGGGCTACAGCATCCGCCTGACGGAGAATCATAAGGTGATGACGGAGCGTGGATGGGTCCCGGCGGGGAAGCTCGTCTCAGGCGATAAAATTCACATCCTGGGCCGGAAAGGTATGTTCAATGGGAAAGGCGATACCGAAACCGGCAAGATTCTCGGTTGGGTCGTAGGAGATGGGACCATCAAGAAGGACCGGGTGGTCCTTTCATTCTTCGGCGAGGAGAAGCGCACCTTGGCCCCGGTCTTTTCCGATATGGTATATAGGAAGGTTAAAGGACTTCAGAAGATAGACCGTGAATATACTGTGAGTGTTATTAATATTAAAGGCCGAGACGAAGCCCGTGTCCAGTCAAAGAGGCTTCTGGAGATAGTAAATGAATACGATCTACTTGAGAACAAGCACCAAATCCCAGATAAGGTCCTTTCTGCCTCAGAGGAATTCCAACGCGGCTTCCTGCAGGCGTTATTCACGGCCGATGGATCTGTTCAGGGTGGTCCCCCCAGAAAAGGAATAAATGTTCGTCTGGCCCAGAACAATCTCGAGCTCCTACAGCGAGTACAACTCATGCTGCTCAATTTCGGTATTGTCTCCCGAATTTACATGAACAGACGCAAAGCCCATTCCAAATTGATGCCGGATGGAAAGGGCGGCTCCAGGATGTACAAATGTGCAGCGCAACATGAACTTGTAATCTACAAGGCGAACGTCCATGTCTTTGTAAAAAAGATCGGTTTCCTTACCGCGCGGAAGAACAAGGAATTTGAGAAGCGATATGCAACATATACTAGAGGATTTCTCCAAGAGAGATTCCTTGTCGAGTTCAAGCGGCTGGTGGAAGAGAAGGAAGAAAATGTTTATGATTTACATGAACCACAGACCCACAGCTTCGTCGCTAATGGGTTCGTGATAGCTAATTGCGGCGAGCAGCCACTTTTGCCCTACGAGTCCTGCAACCTCGGTTCCATCAACCTGGCGAAGATGGTCACCGTCGGTGACAACGAACCCGAGGTCGACTGGCAGCACCTCCGGCACGTGGTCCGGACCTCGGTCCGGTTCCTGGACAACGTCATCGACATGAACAAGTACCCGCTGGAAGAGATCGCAAAGATGACCAAGGGAAACCGCAAGATCGGCCTCGGGGTCATGGGCTTCGCCGACATGCTCGTCCAGCTGAACATCCCATACAACTCCGACCAGGCCCTCAAGCTGGCCGAGGAGGTCATGCGCTACATCCAGGACGAGGGAAGGAACATGTCCGTGGAGCTCGCCGATGAGCGCGGGGAGTTCCCGAACTTCAAGGGGAGCATATACGACATCCCCGGCGGCAGGAAGCTCCGCAACGCCACGGTCACCACCGTGGCCCCCACTGGGACCATCAGCATCATCGCGGGCTGCTCCTCGGGCATCGAGCCCCTCTTCGCGCTGGTCTTCAAGAGGAACGTCATGGAGGGCACCAAGATGCTCGAGGTCAACCATTTCTTCGAGGACGCGGCCCGGAAGGAGGGCTTCTACTCGGACGGGCTCGTGGAGAAGGTCCTCGAGCACGGCTCCATCCAGACCATGGGCGAGATCCCCGAGAACGTCAGGCAGGTCTTCGTCACGGCCCACGACATCACGCCCGAGTGGCACATCCGCATGGAGGCAGCATTCCAGGGCGGCACGGACAATGCCGTGTCCAAGACCATCAACTTCCCCAACTCGGCCACCGAGAAGGAAGTGGAGGAGGCCTACATCCTAGCCTACAAGCTCGGATGCAAAGGCGTCACGGTCTACCGCGACGGCTGCCGTGAGAACCAGCCCATGTCCACCGGGGGCGCCAAGGGCATGGTCATGACCGCGGGCCCGGGCGTGAGGCTCAAGCCCAGGCCGAGGCCCGCCTCGATGAAGGGCTCGACCATCAGGATGATGACCGGCTGCGGGAAGCTCTATGTCACCATCAACGAGGACACCCAGGGCCTGTTCGAGGTCTTCTCGCAGATGGGCAAATCGGGCGGCTGCGCCATGTCCCAGTCCGAGGCCATCAGCAGGCTCATCTCGCTGTCCCTGAGGTCCGGCGTGGACGTCGAGGCCATCCTGAAGCAGATCCGCGGCATAAGGTGCCCGTCGCCGTTCCTGGCAAAGGGCGGCATGGTCCTGTCGTGCCCTGACGCCATAGCCAAGGCAGTGGAGCTCTACCTCGAGGGCAAGAAGGAGCATCCTCCGGTCGCAGAGGAGGCCATCACGCTCAAGGACTTCGAGGACAAGGAGCCGACGGCCCTGGAGAACGTGGTGGGCGTGTGCCCGGACTGCGGCAACGCGGTCGGCTACGAGGAGGGCTGCATGATCTGCCGGTTCTGCGGATGGTCCAAGTGCGGATAGGTCCCGGCATCGTATCGGGGCCACAAACCTTTTTATTTCACTATATGTTGTCAGCGTAGCGGGTGGTTGGCCTGGGCCTCAAGAACGACAAGTGGATCAAGGATATGTCCGAGAAGGAGGGCATGATAGACCCCTTCGTCGGCCATCAGGTCCGCGAGGGCGTCATCTCCTACGGGCTGTCGGCCTACGGTTACGACTTCAGGATAGCCGACGAGTTCAAGGTCCCGAAGTCCGGCGTCGAGGACGATGTGCTGGACCCGAAGATGCCCAAGGACATCAAGTACGCGGGCGTCTACGGGAACGTCGTCGTCCCGCCGAGGAGCCATGTGCTCGGCAGGTCCTTCGAGTACTTCAAGATCCCGCGCAAGGTGCTTACCCTGTGCCAAGGGAAGTCCACCTATGCGCGCGTCGGCATCATGATAAACGTGACACCGTTCGAGCCCGAGTGGGAGGGCCACGCGACCGTCTGCATAATCAATGCCTCGAGGCTGCCCGTCCAGGTCTATGCCAACGAGGGCATCGCCCAGCTCTTGTTCATCGAGGGCGACCTCGCGCCGTTGGTCTCGTACAAGGACAAGAAGGGCAAGTACCAGGCCAGCAAGGGCATAACCGAGGCAAAGGTCGAGCCCAAGCACAAATAGGACGGGGCCCGTCAGGATCCCAGTTTTGTGATATTGCCCGTGAAGTGGTACGGGGATATCAACAGGACCCAGCTGTTGCCGGCATCCGGTGCCTTCGGGCTAGGGCAGTTCGGCTGGGCATCGACATCGGTCACGCTTATGGTCCATTTGCCGGAACCCTGCGTGTTGGTGATCCCGTCGAGGTAGTCCTGGAGCTTCGCCTTGGAGTCGCCCGTCTTCTCCTTCGGGACCTGCTGGATGGTGACGTTGATCACCAGGGTCTTGTCGGCCTCCAGCCACTGCTGGGGCAGATAAAGGGCGTTCGGGAACGGGGAGTCCACCTCCAGGCCCATGACGTCCGTGCACCCGTCGCCGGAATCGTCGTAGAAGGCCAGCTGGACCGAGACCTTGGTGATGTTCTTGGTCGTGGCGTTGATGACGATGTTGAGGGTCTTGCCCTCCGGCACGTAGCCCTCCTTTGTGATGGGCGAGTCCGAGATCTCCGTGAACTCCGCACCGTAGGTCGTGGTGGAGGGAGAGCTCGTGCACTCCGAGAGCAGGAACACGGCCGTGATGGCCAATGCGATGAGCGCCTTGTCCCTATTCTTCAAGCCTTCGTGCCTCCCGTCCTGCGCTTTTGTGTATGTCCGTCCAACATTATAAGGGCCTCGTTCACGGCGCGTTCCTGGACATGGTGGGTGAGGACCGCGTCGACCTTCCTGACGCCTTCCAGGGCCATGACGGCCTTCTTTGCCTCGACCGCCAAGGGCACGTACTGCGGGCAGAACTGCTCGCCTTCGGGTGCTCTCATCACGAACTTCACCTTTTCTTTGCCGACGCTGAGATCCTGGACGAAGCCGTTGGTGATGATATCATTCCCTGTGTGCGGGTCCTTGAGCCGCTTGAGGGCCATGATGACCTGTGCCTTGGTTACCAGTTCAGACACCCCTCATTGCTTGATCTTGAAGCCGACCTTCTTCTGCACCGATCCGACCTTGCCCTCGAGGCGGCCCTTCTTCCCCTTCCGATCATCGATCTTTATGATGGTCACGACGCGTTCGGTGTCCTTCCTCATCCGCATGTGGCATTCCTTGATGAGTGCCATGACCTCGTCGTAATTGCCCTCGACGACCGTCCCCATGGCGTTGACCTTATAGGGCAGGCCTGACCTCTGGATGAGCTCGATGCTCCTCGCGACGTACCTGCTCAGGCTCACGCCGGAGCCTATCGGGAATATCGAGAACTCGGCTAGCACTCCGAGCAACCCCCCGAGCACTTCCCTTCATCCGGTTTGACCACGCATGCCGTTGCCATGACCTTCTGGACCCTGTCGACGATCGCTTTGAAAGCCTTTGTCGACGGCGTCTCCTTCTTCTCGGCCATGAACGGCTGGCCAGAATCGCCCGTGGTCGTGATGCCCGGGTCGATGGGTATGGCCCCCAGGTAAGGGATGCCCATGTCCTTCGCGGCCTTCTCGGCGCTGCCCTTCTTGAAGATGTCCACGGTCTTGCCGCAGTGCGGGCATGTGAACCCGCTCATGTTCTCGACGAGGCCGAGTATGGGAAGCTTCAAAAGCTTCGTGAAGGTGACGGCCTTGGAGATGTCGAGGAGGGAGACCTCCTGGGGCGTGGTCACGATGAGGACCCCGTTGCAGTCCTTGACGTACTGCGCTATGCTGAGGGGCTCGTCGCTCGTGCCCGGCGGAAGGTCGATGATGAGATAGTCCAGCTCGCCCCAGTCCACATGGATGAAGAACTCCTTTATGATGCCCATCTTCATGGGGCCCCGCCACACGACGGCCTGGTCGCTGGACTGCAAAAGGAACGATATGGACATGACCTTGATGCCCAGCGGCCCGACGATGGGCGCCAGCATCTCGCTGCTGGTCCCCGAGGTCTTGGACATCATTGCCTTCTGGCCCTCGAGCCCCAGCATCTTCGGGATGTCCGGGCCGGTGATGTCGGCGTCCATTATCCCGACCTTCTTCCCTTGGACAGCCAGTGCGGCGGCAAGGTTCGTCGCAACGGTGCTCTTCCCCACACCGCCCTTGCCGCTCATGACTATGAGCTTGTACTTGATCCTGCCCAGCGTCCTTTGTATGGCCTTGGCCTCCTCGACCTGCCTCTTGAACGCCTCGTATTGGGCATCCTCGTCGGATGGTTTTTGTCCTGAAGGGCATGCCTGGCCCGGAGCCTCCTCCTTCTTCCTCTTCGCCATGGAAAATCCTCCTTCGTTAATCCTGCGGTGGCTATATTTATGTTTTTAGGAGATACTTGGGGACTACTCCTGTATTTCAAATAACTTAAATACATCTCTAGATTGTTCATATAATGAAGTGAACTGATGAGAAAGGTACTGGCCCTGCTGGTCCTCCTCGCCCTGGTGGCAACTTGCCAACCAGCCTTGGCCCTCCATGCATCGGACGTGTGGCCCCAGTTCCGGGCCAACAGCCAGAACACAGGGACCGCCGACGGCATCGCGCCCAGGTCCGGCCAGGTCCTCTGGTCCTACAAGCTCGGCAGTCCGACGGGTTCCTCGCCGGCCGTGGCCGACGGGAAGGTCTTCATCGGGGACAGCGCGGGCTATGTCTGGGCCCTGGACGCCGAGACCGGCCAGAAGCTCTGGAACTACAAGACCTTCGGCGCCATCGAATCCTCCCCGACATACCTCGATGGCAGGATCTACATCGGCTCGGACGACGACAACCTGACCGCCCTGAACGCCAGCGACGGTCATCTCATCTGGACCTTCAAGACCACTGGGACCGTGAAGTCCTCGGCCTCGGTGGCGCAGATACACGACAACAAGACCGGGGCCTTGAAAACGGTCCTCGTGTTCGGCTCCTATGACAATTTCCTCTACGGTATCGACACGGACGGCAAGGAGCTTTGGAGGTTCAAGGCCGCGTCCTTCATCCACGGCAAGCCCGGCATTTACAACGGGATGGCCTTCACGTGCACATGCGACAGGACGATGTACGGCATCGATATCGAGACCGGCCACCGGGCGATGAACGTGACATTCGGGGACTACAGCGCCGCCAGCCCCACGGCCTTGAACGGCATCGTCTACGGCACGGCCCGGGGCGGCAAGGTCTTCGCCGTGAACATCCAGAACCAGAGCCTCAAGTGGCAGGTGGACCTTCAGAAGACCATCGAGAGCAGTCCCGCCGTCGGGAACGGCCTCGTGATCCTGGGCGATAAGGGCGCCGAGGTCGTTGCCCTGAACAACGATACCGGGAGCAAGGTCTGGTCTTATACGGCCAACGGCGCGGTGGATTCCTCACCGGCCCTCGTCGACGGCATGGTCTTCATCGGTGACGGCACCGGTTACCTGCTCGCATTGAACGCCTCGACCGGCAGCAAGGTATGGGACTACCATTCCGACGGGGCCATCGATTCCTCGCCGGCGGTCGCCTACGGGAAGGTCTACTTCGGGACCGAGGGCGGCACGGTCTACGCCATGGGGAGCAAGGACCCCCAGGTCCGCATCCTCGCCCCGCAGCCTTGGGTAAAGGTCAAGGACAAGTTCCTGGTCCAGGTGGAGGTCTTTGGGACCGAGATAACCACCGTCGAGGTTGGCAATGACGGTGGGAACTGGACCAAGGCCGCCAGGAACGGGAACGCAGGAAGTTCCATCTGGGAGCTTACTTTCGACCCCAAGGACCTGCCCAACGGGGAACACAAGCTATATGTGAGGGCAACGAACGCCACCGGGACAGGAACGGCATCCACCTACATCGTCGTCAAAAAGCCCGGTCATCCGAAGCCGTTCATACCGGGCCTCGACCTCCCGACGGCCCTGGGCGCGACCATCTTCGCGGCCGTCGTGGTCCAGCTGTTCAGGTCGAATGCGTTCAAAAGGGGAAGGCGCTAGGCATCGGAGGAAACCCTAGGATGTTCGATGTCAACTTCATCGCAGGGGCCGTTCTCGTAATCGTCTTCATCCTCATTCTTTCCATCCTGATGTCCGACGGCGGGACCAGGGCCATGGCGTTGCGGGGCTTCAGGCGCCGCGGAAGGACCACTTGGCTGACAATCGTAGCCCTGTCGGTCGGGACCGCCGTCATAATGTCGAGCCTTGGCGTCGGGGACGCATTAAAGGGGCTAGTCGTGGACAGGGCCGATAAGAACCTCAGCGATGTCGATATCCTGACGATATCGGCGGACTTCGTCAATGCAAGCCATGTCGATGGGCTCAGGGCCGACCCGGCGGTCACGGCCCTTTGTGAGGACCTAGAGCCGGCCCTCGTTCTGCCTATCGTCCTGCACAATAACGTCAGCGGTAAGACCACATCCAGAGCGATGCTTTTTGCCTTCGACCCGCAGATGGGCACGAAGCTCGGGACCTTCCATTGGTCCGACGGTGGTTCCGAAAGGAGTGGCTTGCCCATCACGGATGGTCAGGTCCTTCTCAATTCCAAGGCTGCGAACGAGCTCGATGCGTACAGGCACCAGGACCTTTACATAGGATTGGACAGCCCTGCCCTGCGGAAGGAGACCATGTTCACGGAGCCCGGGGTCGACCATATTACAATGCCCATCGCCCAGATCGTCGACAACGAGGGCCTTGGTAGGCTCCAGTTCAATGTCCAAGACGTCCAGCCAGCGGCCTACACTACGCTAAAGACCATCAGGGATGCGCTGAAGGTTGGCAACAGGATGAACGCTGTCCTGGTCTCGCTCAATGACGGCGCCGCTGCGAACAGCGCCAAGAAGGCCATCGAGGCCTCGCTTGATGCCTCCTTGAAGGCCTCGGACCTTCACATGAAGGTCAGGTTCGTTGCCGGTGATAAAATGGTCCCGGCACATGTCCAGGTCACGAGCGACCGGGTGTTCTTCAAGGAGTCGTTGTCCTCTGGCCTCGACGGCAAAAGGTCGCTCGTCTCGACCTACTTCGTCGATGCCCTCAGGGTCAAGCACCAGAACGGCACCGAGAGCCATCTGAGCTACTCGACGGTGACCGGCTTCGATCCCAGTGATGATTCCGACTTCGGGCTCTTCACCGAGAACCTAACGCACCGGCAGTTCAGCGGGGACCTCCAGCTTAACCAGATCGGGATAACGAACTGGACCGCGTTCGAGCTCGGGGCCAAGGCCGGGGACACCGTCACGGTCAACTACAGCATAATGGACGACCACTTCGACCTAATAAAGCATTCCAAGGATTTCACGGTCGCCTGGGTCGTCGACATGGTCGGAAAGGCCAACGATACCGGCCTCATGCCGGATTTTCCGGGCATCGGGGGGATAGAATCGTGCTTCAAATGGAACCCGCCCTTCTCCATCGACCTGAGCTCCATCCAGCCACAGGACGAGAGCTATTGGAAGCTCTACAAAGGCATCCCGAAGGCCTACATACTATTGCCGGACGCCGAGGTCATGTGGGGCAATGACCAGGGCAATGTCACGATGGTCAGGACCGACCAGCCCGCGACGACGGTATCGAGCTTCCTCGACTGGAAAGCAAACGCGGCCTCCGTCGGCATGAGCGTTGCCGCCATCAGGGACCAGCTAGTAAGCTCGGCCTCGGCCATGGACATCTTCCTTCAGATGTTCCTGGCCTTCGGGACCATCACCATCGCAGCGGCGGTCATCTTCGTGGCCTCGACATTCAGGATGATGATCGACGAGAGGCGGTCGGAGCTCGGGGCCATGCTGTCCCTCGGTATTTCTAGAGGCAGGATCTTCAGGGACCTGTTTGCTGAAGGGCTCATCTACGCTCTCGGCGGAGGAATTCTAGGGCTCGTTCTCGGATGGCTCACAGCAGGTTCCCTCATTCTGGGCCTCGATACCATCTGGAAAGGTGTCATCGGCGGGCAGCAGGTCACGGCCCAGGCCTTCGTACCGACGGTTATAACCGTGGGGACCGTTGCCCTCTCGCTCGGGGCCGGGCTGTTACTTTCGTTGCTAACGCTCGTCCCGCTGGCCTTGAGCGCCAGCAGGATGTCCATCATGGAGGCAAGGGGCCATGAGACGGCCGGCCAAAGTGTTCGTGTGGACAGTTACGAGATCATTGGGGTCGGGCTGATCATAGTAGGCGTCGTCCTTTTGCTCTGGTCCGGTCAGATCTCAGGGTTCATGGGGAATGAGATGTTCTTCCTATTCCATGGAGGCGTGATGGCCCTCTGGGGAGCCATCCTAGCATTCAGGAGACCGGCCTTCAGGATGTTCGGCCATCATCCCGCCCATGATCCCAAGTTCCTACTTTTCCCGATGGTGGGCCTCTTTGCAGTGGCCATGTCCGTTGCGGGCGCATCCGAATCCTTCCAGCATCCGGTCACATCGGCCCTTGCCCTTTTCGTTGTCGAAGGGCTGTTCATCACGATCTCGTTGATTGCGGTCTTCGTGCAGCTCGTCTGGCTCGTGCCGAAAGGGTCCGTCGGGGCCCCCCATGTTGTCGCATTATCTTTCATGAGGAGGAACGGCCGGAGGACGGCCTCGACGGTCGCGGTCTTCGCGCTCATAATATTCTCCATAGTGAGCCTATCGGTCGTCATCCAGGTCCAGAACTCGGCCCTCGCGAACTCTGCTAAGGAGCAGGGCGGCGGCTTCGACATCATGGCCGAGGCCACGAGGCCCATCGGGCCCGACCTGAACGACCAGGCCGCAAGGACGAATCTCGGTGTCAGCCTAACGGCCCCGGCGGACTTCTACATGGTCCGCACCGTCGGTACCAGCGGGGCCGTCTGCAGCAACATGAACCCGCAATATCCGCCCAGGCTCATGGGAGTGGACGACAGGTTCATGAATGCTAGCGATCTCGAACTTACCTCATCCTCCTTCAATGGGAACGACCGGGCAAAATGGGGATCGTTAGATGCCAGGGTCGACGGTCGAATACCGATCTTCGCCGACGAGAACACGCTCATAATCTATCTGGGTTATGCAGAGTACGAGGGGGCCCTGGGCCATGTCTTCACGGTCGACACCGAGAAGGGCCCGGCGGAACTCGTGGTCGCAGGAATCCTATCGCCATCGGTGATCGCCGGTAACTTCGTCATGCACGAGGATTTCCTAAAGCAATTGTATCCGACGGGCTCGGGTTACAGGGTCGTCTTCGTGAAGACCCAGGCCAAGGATGCGTTGATAAATGAGCTCGAGAAGGGACTTGCGACCTACGGCCTTGATGCGAGGAAGGTCGAGGATATAGTGAGGGAGACCACGAGCGCAGAGCAGGGATACATGAACCTCTTCCAGGCATATCTCGGGGCAGGCCTCGTCCTTGGGGTCGTGGCCCTGGCGGTCACCCAGGCCAGGGAGGTCACGGAGAGGAGAAGGGACATAGCCATGCTCAAGGCCATAGGGCTTTCCCGCGACAGCATTGGGAGGGTCTTTTACATCGAAGCGGCCATTGTGGGCCTCATGAGCCTTACCATCGGACTCATCGCGGGCCTAGCCCTGGCATACACATCGGGCCCGGCCTGGGGGCTTGACGCGAACGAAGGTGTCGCGATCCCATGGATGTTCCTGGGGCTGTTCTCCTTGGTCCTGATGTGTGTGCTCATGTTCTCGGCCATAATACCAGCAAGGAGGGCCTCGGGGCTGGCACCCATGTCGGTGTTGAAGGAAGAGACCTGACCAGTAGGAACAATGATTTTTAACAAGTCTTGAACATTCCCCATATATTGACCAAACGGTTTATGTATACAACCCAATTATCCATCATAGAATCATTCTGAGACCTGTCTGGAGGAGATGTACGATGATGGTCCCCGTCAGACCCGCAAGGCAATCATTCGTTGCATTTGTGCTCGTGAGCCTGATGGTGCTTGTCCCGTTCTCGGCGGTTACCGGTACGGTACTGGCCCCGCCCTCAATGGCACCGGATACCACAGGTGACGTGCCCATGTCCGGCCCGGCCCCGATGGCTGCGGGTGATTGGCCTGCATTCAGGTACGGGCCGGCCAGGACCGCCGCATCCAACACAGAAGGCCCCGACACAAGGACCATCCTCTGGCAGAACACCACCGACGATGTCCAGCTGGGCATCTATTCCTCCCCGGCCGTCGCAGGCGGCAGGGTCTTCTTCGGGTCCACGAACAGCAAGTTCTATGCGTATGACGCCATCAACGGGAAGCAGCTCTGGAACAACACCACGGCGAGCGGGGACTACGGGATAGACTCGAGCCCCGCCGTCTCGAACGGCTATGTCCTGATCTATGTCAACCAAGACGACTCGCTCTACAGCTTCAATGTCTCAACCGGGGAGCGCCGATGGAAGGCCGCGCTCGGCGCCTCGACCGCCGGCGGGTCCTCCCCGATCGTCCTTAATGGCAAGGTCTACATCGGCGCCCCGAACGGGCGATTGTACGTCAGGAACGAGAACGACGGTTCTGCCGCCTGGAACTTCCCGATGGAGGGGTCCAACCAGCCGAACGGCCTTGGCATCATCAGCTCCCCTGCCGTGTACAATAATACCGTCTTCTTCGGTGGCGGGGACAGGAAATTCTATGCTGTGAACATCACGACCCACAACAAGGTCTGGGCTTATGCCCTAGCCGAGGTCGGGAACCCGTCCCCCGCGGTGGCCGACGGGGTCGTCTACTACGCCGAGGGAGCCCACACGATCACGGATTGCACCGGTTGTGGGATCTACGCGTTCGATGTTGACGGCTTCGCCGATGGCAACGACGGATGGACAGGGGAATCCGCCACTGGGGCGATGGACGGGGACATCATCTGGAAGAAGGCCATGCCCAATACAACGACGAGCTCTCCGGCGGTCTTCGGGAACTACGTCTTCGTGGGCTCCATGGACAATAAATTCTACGCCCTGAACAAGACGAACGGGAACACCATCTGGTCCTACGACACGGGCCGCGATATAGTCGGCTCACCGGCCGTGGCGGACGGGAAGGTCTTCGTGGCCGACCAGAACTCCAAGCTCTACACCTTCGACATCGATGGCTTCGCGGACGGGAACGATGGCTGGAAGGGCGAGGCCCTGACGGGGGCGACCAACGGGGACATCATCTGGAACTACAGCATGGCTGGCCAGGTCTGGGGGTCCCCCGCCATATCCAATGGGGTCCTGTACCTCGGGAACACCCAGGGCAAGATGTTCGCTATAGGGACACCTATGGGGGACGCGACGCCGCCCCAGGTGCTGTCGACCGACCCAACTGCTGGGGCGAAGAACATCAGCCTCGACAAGACCGTCAAGGCGAGGCTGAGCGAGGCCCTCCTGCCCGCTTCCGTGACAGGGGCGAACTTCATAATTATGGACAGTCATTCCAACCCCGTGGCTGGGACCGTGTCATATCAGCTGGCCAACTTCGAGATCGCATTCGACCCGACGGCAAACCTGAATCCCCACGAAACGTACACGGCGACCATCCTGAACGTCAAGGACCTGTTCGACAACGCCATCTCGGTCCCATATAAATGGAGCTTCACGACCATAAATGGCAAGCCGACGCTGGGGCAGGGGACCGTCTCACCGGCCTCGGGCAGCCTGACGACGACATTCCATTACCGCGTTGTGTACACCGATCCGGACAACGACCCGCCGTCCGGCGGCGTAAAGGCCCACATCGACGGGAACGCCACGGGCAAGGTCATGACCGTCAACATGTCCGCTGCGCCGGCCACGCTGCACGACGGCAACTTCGCCAACGGCGAGGCCTACATCTACAACACTACTTTGAGCACGGCCGGGACCCACGATTACCAGTTCAAGGCCACCGACGGGTTCGACCTCAACGTCACTCAGAAGTTCAGTGGCCCCCAGGTCACCGCCACCAATGGGCCGCCAGTCATCGGGGCCGTGCCCGATCAGATCGTCACCGAGGACATTCCATACACCTTCGACCTCCGGCCTTACGTCTCGGACCCGGACAACACGACATCGCAGCTCAAAATGAACGTCACATCGCAGTACCTCACCGGGACGAGCGGGTTCAACGCCTCGTTCCTGTTCCCGGCCACGGCACCTGCAAGCTCGGACATAGTCTTTACCGTCACAGACGGCATCAACAAGGTAAGCAGGTCCGTCCGGTTCATATTGACCTATGTGGACGATGCACCCGTGCTGGCCCCGCTGGAGGACGTGACCGTGAACGCGAGCGTGCCCTTCAGGATACCCCTGGCACCCAAGATCGCGGACGTCGATACTCCGCTCTCGGGATTGACCGTCGCGACCAACTCGTCACATATCACGGTAAGCGGGCTCAACCTGACACTGGACTATCCGAGGACCGTGAGCAAGGAGCTCGTGAACGTCTCCGTTAAGGATGCCACGACGACGGCGCACGGAATATTCAGGGTCACTGTGATCGGACCTCATAACAAGCCCCCGACCATAGAGGCGCTCCCGGATGCAACGCCGATGGAGGATGTCCCCCTTGACTACGATCTCATAGGCAAGGTCCATGACGATGGACTGCCGACCCCGACGATAACGCTGAAGCTTGTCAAACCCTCATCCTACGTTTCAATGAGCGGGCCCTTCCTGAGGATGCTCTATCCGAACGGGGTCCTTTCGGACACGGTCAACTTCACGGTCTCCGACGGGGAGTTCAATGTGAGCGGCCAGCTGAAGGTCAGGGTCACCCCAGTGAACGACCCGCCGGTCCTGACGAACCACAAGATGGTCCCATATCGGAAGGCCGACTCCAACAGGTATCAATTCCTTTTCTCGGTCGTCTATACGGACGTCGACAGCCCGTCGCCGATCGTCGAACTGATGATAGACGGTGTCCCGCACACCATGGTAAAGACCGGCGGGATCTACGACAAGGGCATGACATACAATTTCTCAATCTGGGACCAGGACCTGACGAAAGGGACCCATACATACAGGTTCCGTGCGAACGACAGCTCCGGGGCGGCGAACGCGGCCGTCCAGACCCCGGAGGCTAGCTTCGAGGTCACGACGCCGAAGCCCGTCAAGACTGGGGGTCTCTCGGACCTGATGCTATATCTGCTTATCATGATCGTCGTGATCGTGGTAGTGGCGGTCGTGGTGGCCCTGGTTCTGAGACGGAGGAAGGGAAAAGGCCAACTGGTCCAGCCCCAGGGCCCTCCCCAGCAGGTCGACCTGGTGTCGGCAGCCCCGCCGCCGGCGCAACCAGCTCCGCAGGTGCAGTACCCCGAACAGACGACGGTGACCCCCCCGGCAGAGGTCCCGCCGCCACCGCCAGGGGGCTGAGGCCTCCTTTCTCTATTAATTTCCAAATTCCATTATACAAATCTAGAACTATTCCCAACATATGACCGAACGGTTTAAAACCCCTACCCATATATCTAATTCCAAGGTCATATTATAAGAAAAAATCACGCAAGGGAGGTCGAACCTTGGCATTCCAGAAAGGCATCGGGATCAAGGCATTCAGCATAATGATCGCATTGGGATTCCTGCTCATCGGGCCGCTCAGCGTTGTCTCAGCCACGGGCCCTCACAGTGGGTCCAACGGAGACGGTAGCCGGTCCTCGTCCAGGACCACCGCAGAGGACTGGCCCATGTTCAGGTACAGCGCCAACAGGAACGGCGTGACCACGGCCCATGGGCCCAGCAAGGCCACATTGCTCTGGTCCAACTCGAGCAGCGGTGGCGTCTACTCCTCCCCGGCCATCGTGGACGGCAGGGTCTTCTTCGGCTCGGATAACGGGAACGTCTATGCCTTCGATGCCCTCACTGGAAAGTTGTTGTGGAGCAACCTCACAAGCAACGGGGATTATGGGGCATCTTCGAGCCCGGCCGTGTCCAACGGCAATGTGTTCATCTATTCCAACGCTGACGATTCCCTATACTGCTTCAACGCCTCAACGGGGGCCCGCAAATGGAAGCAGGGTCTGGGCAGCGGGGGCTACGGCGGCTCCTCCCCGCTGGTCCTGAACAGTAAGGTCTACGTGGGCAGCGCCGACGGCCACCTTTATGTGAGGAACGAGAATGATGGCAGCGCGTCCTGGAACTTTGCCATAGGTGCGTCCAGCGGGAACGGCTACGGGGTGGACAGCGCCCCGTCGGTCGTGGGCGACAGGGTCTACTTCGGCGGTGGCGACAGCAAGTTCTATGCCGTGAACATCACGTCCCACGCCCTGGTCTGGTCCTACTCCCTCGCGTCCTACGGGTATCCATCCGGGTCCGTCATTGGCAATGTCGTTTACACCGCGGATGGCTCCTACGCGAGCGCGAGCTGCGCGAACTGCTACGTTTACGCCTTCGACACTGACGGTTTCGCCGACGGCAACGACGGATGGACCGGCGAGACCCTGACCGGCGCCACCAATGGCGATATCATCTGGAGGTACTCGTTAACCACAGGGACCACGAGCACCCCGACCTACTACAAGGGCTACATCTTCGTCGGCTCCATGGGCACCACCATCTACGCCCTCAACTCGACCACCGGGACCCTCAAGTGGTCCTATTCGACCGGCGGCAACGTCATGAGCTCCGCGTCCGTCTCGAACGACATCTTCTACATCGGTTCCAAGGACCGCAAGCTCTATGCGTTCGACTACGATGGCTTTGCGGATGGCAACGACGGCTGGACCGGCGAGGCCCTGACCGGCGCCACCAACGGCGATATCATCTGGAACTATACGTGCAGCGGCGAGATCTGGGCCACCCCGGCCGTCTCGAACGGCATGGCCTACATCACGGACCTAAGCAACAAGATCTGGGCCATCGGGACTCCCTACGTCGACACATCCACGCCCCAGGTCCTTTCAACAAGCCCGGCGAACTTGGCCACGAACGTGAGCCTGTCGACGGCGATCAATGCGCACATGAGCCAAGCCCTGGACCCTTTGACGGTCAACGCAGCGAACTTCACTCTGAAGGATAGCCTGGGGAACCCGGTGGCGGGAACGGTCTCCTACGACGCGGGAAAGATGAACGTCACCTTCAACCCCGGCGCGCTTCTGAAGCCCCACGAGAAGTACTCGGCCTCGATAAAGGCATTGAAGAACCTGGTGGGCAACATGATGTCCGGCCCGTTCGACTGGAGCTTCACGACCATCAATGCCAAACCGGTCCTTTCCCTGGGCAAGGTCTCCCCGACGACCGGGAACCTCACAACGCACTTCCAGTTCAGCGTGCTCTATGCCGACCCGGACAACGACGCGCCCAACGGTGGAGTGAGGCTCTATCTCGATGGCTCCACGACCGCAAAGACATGCGTTGTCAACACGAGCGCGACGCCGGCCACTTACCATGACGGCAACTATGTCAATGGCGAGGCGTACATCTTCAACAACACCTTTACCACCGGCGGCAACCACACCTACCAGTTCAAGGCCACCGACGGCATCATCGAGAACGTGACGCTGGTCTTAAAGGGGCCGGTCGTCGTGACGCCAAACAAACCGCCCGTCATCAGTACCGTGCCGGACCAGCTTGTCACGGAGGACATACCGTACACGCTCAACATGGTCCCGTACGTCACCGACCCGGACAACAAGACATCGCAGCTGAAGCTTACCATCACATCCCAATATCTCATTGGAATCACGGGCCTGAACGCAAGCTTCCTGTTCCCGGCCTCCGCGAAGGCCGAGGAGGACATCGTGTTCAAGGTCTCGGACGGGATCACCCCGGTCCAGACGACGGTGAAGTTCTTCGTGACCTATGTCGACGACCCGCCGGTCCTTACCCCGTTCAAGGATGTGACCGTGAACGCCAATGAACCGTATAAGTACGACCTGGCCCCGTACATCAATGACGAGGACACGCCCTTGTCATCCATCACGGTCTCGACGAACTCGAGCTATATTACGGCCTCTGGCCTCAATCTGACCCTGAACTATCCAAGGACCGTCCATAAGGAGCTCGTCAATGTGACGGTGAAGGACGCGGCCAATACGGTCTATGGGACATTCTGGGTCACGGTCAACGCACCTCCGCAGAACAAGGCACCGACCATCGACGCCCTGCCCGATGCGACCCCGACCGAGGATACGGACTACACCTATGACCTTACGCCGTACATCCATGACGATGGGTCGCCCTCCGGGATCCTGACGATCAGCCTCAAGACGGCATCGAAGTCCGTGACCATCACCGGCATGAAACTGAAGATGCTCTACGGGGACGGCATTTCGACGGAGATCCTTGACATAACCGTTTCGGACGGTGATCTCAGCACCACAGCACAACTGCATGTGAGGGTCACGCCGGTCAACGACGCGCCGATATTGAAGGACGGTCATTACACGCCGTTGTACAATGGCAAGGACAAGAATGTTCCCAGCGCCTACCAGTTCAATGTGACCTGCGGGGACATCGATAGCTCGAACCCGACCGTCACCGTCCTCATCGACAATGTATCGAACACGATGGTCAAGGGCAGCACGACCGTCATGACGGCCGGGGGCCAGACCATAACGGCCTACTACTATGTGCTCGACGTGCCCAATGGCCAGCTTACGAAGGGCTCGCATGCATACCAGTTCAAGGCCGATGACATGTCGGGCGCCGCCAACGCGGTCGTTGTGAGCCCGACGTTCACGTTCGTGGTCGAGAAGACCAAGACGACGCAGCAGAACCCGATGGCCACGCTCCTGCCGTACCTGCTCATCTTCATCGTCGTGATCGTGGTGGTCATCGTGGTCGCCGTGATGCTGATGAGGCGCAAGAAGGCACGACAGGCGATGCCCCCGCCACAATATCCCGGCTCACAACAGCCCGACCTGATCTCTGGAGGCCCGGCAGCACCGCCAGCACAACCGACCCAAATGCCCGAAGCACCCCCGATGCACCCGGTCCAGACGCCACAAGGACCTTCGATGTACCCGCCCCCGCCACCACCGCCACCACCTTTGAGCTGACCCGTTCCGCCCCCGCATCAAAAACCCTGCGGGGGCGTTCTTCTCTTTAATTCTCATATTCATTCTAGATAACATTAATATCAAAGGATTTCATGACTAAGACATATAACCGGTCAAAGCGAGGTCTGTCGGGCATGAGAAGGCCACTGGTTGTTGTCCTACTCGTTCTTCTGCTCAATGCCCTCATCGCTCAGGCAGTCATGGCACCTGAGGTTTCGGCCCAGGGCCGGACGTTCAGGGGCGCCATGGGCCACACGGCCTCGTTCGACCTCGATGTGCCCAAGGGGAACGCATTGCTGTGGAGCTTCCCCACGGGCGACCAGGTGGAATCCTCGCCGGTGCCCTATGGCGGCAAGGTCTATTTCGGGGCCAACAACGGTTACCTATTCGCCGTGGATTCGGTCCGCGGTACCGAGGCCTGGAAGCTCCTGCTCGGGGGCCAGGTCATGGCCTCACCGACCATCAGCGACGACGGTATCATCTATATCGGCTGCACGAACCATACATTCTATGCAATAGACGCGGCCACGGGGGAGGAGCAATGGCACTGGACCGTCCCGGACCCCTACGCACAGATAATCTCCTCGGCGGCCATCGACGGCCAGAGGGCCTATTTCGGGGCCTCTGACAAGCACATCCATGCTATTAACCTGACCACGCACAAGGAGGACTGGAACTACACGGTCAAGGGCGATGTCTGGGGGAGCCCGGCCCTCTATGCCGGAAGGGTCTACATAGGCATCCTCGGGGGCGAGTTCGTCTCGCTCTTCAAGGACAACGGAACGCTCGCATGGAACTTCACGACCAAGACCTACGAGGGGATCTATTCCTCTCCGGCCATTGCCGATGGCAAGGTCGTCTTCTCCACCGCCAGGGGCGACGAGTGCGTATATGCACTGAACGCAACCACCGGCGCCCTTATATGGTGCTTCAAAGCGCCAGGTCCGGGCTACGGCTCCCCGGCAATCCACAACGGGACCATCTACATCCCGACCTGGAACCCCACGAAGCCCGGGGGGATGCTCTGGGCCCTGCCCCTGGACGACCCGACGCCCGGGGACGGCGTCATGGAGAACTCTTCCATCAAGTGGTCCGCATATATCGGCGACATTCAGGGCGGGTCCTCGCCAATCTATTCCAAGGGCCGAGTCCTCGTCGGCTCCGACGACGGCATGGGCGGCAACGGGAAGATGCTCTGCTTCGATGCCGCGAACGGGAACTTGCTCTGGAACCTGACAATGGGCGGCGACGTCTATTCGACGCCTGCGGTCTCGGACGGCATCGCGTTCGTTGGCTCGATGGACGGCCGCATGTATGCCGTTGGCGGCGACCCGAACGCCACCATGGTGGTCCAGGTCCTGCCCGAGTCCACAACGTTGCAGGGCGGCCATGTCGTCGGCATCTCGTTCCTGGTCACCTACCGGGGCCTGCCCCTCGAAGGCGCCTTCGTCAAGGTCAATGTGTCCGCCGGAGAGCTGTCGCAGAACGGTGCGAGCACCTTCCCGGACGGGAGCCAGAGGATCAAGTACCAGGCCCCGAAGGTCCAATCGCAGACGCAAGTCACCTTCACGGCCGATGCCACCTTCTTCGGCATCGAGACCGCACACGGGTCAGCGAACCTGACGATACTACCGGCCTCGGTGTACAAGGTCAGCTCGACCAGCGCGCTGGCGCTCTCGAAATATGTCCTATACTTCGGGCTGCTGACGCCGCTCATCGTCGTCAATGTCATCTTCGTGTTGCACGGACGGAAGGTCTCGAAGGAGACCCCCAAGGAGGTGCCCAAGGATGGCAAGTGACCGCCTGGCGTCATCCATGGCCTGGACCCTGCTGGCCATCTCCGTCGTGCTCATGCTCATGATGGCACAGGTCCCGCCCTCCGTTGTCGAAGGTCAGGGCGGCGAGGTCGATATCAACAGCCTCGGCCTCCTCTGGGCCAACCAGGACGGCCACAACGCGACCCTCTGGTCGGTACGATGGTCCCCGGACGGTACGATGATAGCGGCCACCTTCTTCGATGACACGTTCACGGTCTTCAATGCCGCGAACGGGAACATCATTGTCAAGCGGGGTGCCCATCCGGTAGGTCCGGCAAGCCGCTGCTGGGGCAGCAAGGACTGCACCCTGGACCACAGGCCTCTCCGGACCAGCACTTGGTCGCCTGACGGGAAGTTCCTGGCCGTCGGCGGGGACACGACGGACATCGTCATCTACTACACCTCCAATTGGACCGAGTACAGGACCGTCGAGGGGCACCGGGGTAGCGTCCTTACGCTGGCCTGGTCAGCCGACGGGAAATTACTGGCGTCCGGCTCCGGCACAGACAAGGTCGACATGCACAACATGCCGGAGAACGAGATACGCATCTGGAACACGACGTCATGGACCACTGACGCCATCCTGAGGGGCCACGCAGACGGCATCATGAACCTGCGATGGTCCCCGAACGGTACGCGGCTGGCCTCGGCCTCGGACGACAAGACCATAAGGATCTGGAACAGGACCAGCTGGAAGACCGAGAAGGTCCTGGCGGGCCACACGCTCGGCGCCCTGGACGTGGCCTGGTCACCCGACGGTAAGACACTGGTCTCGGGCAGCAGGGACTACAAGGTCATGGCCTGGGACTACGACACCGGGAAGGCCCTGGGAAGGTACACCGAGGCCAACTGCGTGAGGTCCGTGGACTTCCACCCGTCGGGCAAGTTCTACGCCAACTCCGGCGTCGACGAGGTCCAGCTCAAGGTCAGGGACATGAAGGGGACCGTTTTGAGGTCCATCACGGACGGCATTTCAACAAAGAGCGACATCATGTCCTCCCGCTGGTCCCCGGACGGGAAGTTCCTGGCCGCCGGGGCCGGCAAGGAGCACACCCTCCGGATCTATTCGTTCGGGCACACCGGCGGAGGGACAGACAACAGGAAGGAGATCGGGAAGAACCTTCCTGGCATCGTGGCCTTCACGGTCATCACAGCTGTCGTCATCGCGATACTCTATTATCCCGTTGTGAGGAAGCTCAAGGAGGGAGGTCGATGAGGGCTCCGAGATGCCTCGCAGTGACAGCTCTGGTCGCCATCACCTTGACGCTCATGCCATTCATGGCCCTCGGTGTACAGGCCGCAGGGACCGCCATGGATGCCCAGTACCTCGGCACCGCCCCGGGAAGGTTCAATAGTATAAAGTGCGACGACATCGACGAGGACGGCAACATGGAGATCGTCACGGGAAATACCGAAGGTTTCCTGAACATCATAAAGGATACGGGCGGGACCTTCGTCAGCGATTACCATCAGGACATGAGCGCCGACAGGCTCTGGGGCGTGGCGCTCGGCGATGTCGACCAGGACGGCCACAAGGAGATAATAATCGGTGGTCAGGCGGGCAAGGGCGGCGAGGGGTTCCTTGAGATACTCGACGGCAAGACCCGGGCGGTCAAATGGAAGGCCGTTGGCAGTGTACCGGGCCTGGAGCCGGGCACGAAGGTCGAGTTGACACGGGACCTTCACGGGCTCGTCATAGCCGATCCGGATATGGACGGGCAGACCGAGCTCGTTGTCAGCGGGGGGTTCAAGACCGATACGCCCTGGGGCGTGGTCTACATATTCGACGGGAAGACGCACAAGCTCGAGGCCATGATAGGCCCGCAGGATTCGAGGAGTCGGGGCATCGCCGTGGCGGACATCGACAAGGATGGAAGACCCGAGATCATCTTTGGCTCCGGCGTGGCCCTCGGTGAGAGGCCCGGCGAGGGCTACATTAGGATCTACGGTTACAACAGCACCACCGTCAAGTACGAACAGGAATGGAAGAGCCCCGACTTGAACGGCGATGTGGAGGGCCTGACGGTGGCCGATACGGACGGTGACGGGGACCTCGAGATCGTCGCCAGCGCCGGCTACAGGTACCGCGAGGGCTACGCATACATCCTCAGGCACATCCCCGGTGGGACCGGCGGCGTCGGGACCCCGCCGGCATACAAGATCATCTGGCAGAGCGACGACATAGGGCCGAAGCCCTACGGCTTCGACGTGGCCGACGTCGATGGGGACGGCGTCCCCGAGATCATCACGGGCAACCAGCCCGGCTATATCTGGATGTTCGACGGGGCCACCCATGAGGTCGAATGGAAGTCCCAGCTCCTTGGGACGGACGTCTTCGGCATAACCCACTGCGATGTGAACAAGGACGGCCAGGTCGAGATCATCGCGGGCCAGGGCGGCTACATCGGCAAGGCCGACTGGACCAGCGGCTACTCGACACCGCACATCTATGTATTCGATGGGAGGTCGCACGCCCAGCTGGCGGTCATCGGCGAGCCGGACTACATCGAGACCGCCCTGCAGGTGGCCGTCATAGTGGTCGTGCTCATCACGCTCTGGGACCTGAACTGGTACCTGAAGAAGCGCAGGGACGCTAAGGCGAAGGCCAAGGGAGAGCCTGTGGGCTATCTCGACAAGATCTCGCGCAGGAGGGGCGTCCGATGATCCTTGAGCTGCTGGTGGCCGCCACCGTCGGCGTCAGCTTCGCGAACACCTGGATGTGCGTCCTGCTCAGCTTCGGGGCCGCGACCGAGGGTGTGGAGGCCTCCAAGTACTTCATAGCCGGCAGGTTCCTTGGTGTCCTCGCCCTGGGCCTGCTCATCGCATCCTTGAGGCTCGCCATGCAGGACTACATGCAGTATGTCTTCCTGGCCTTCGGCCTGTTCAGCGTGCTCTTCGGTGTGCTGGTCCTGGGAAGGCAGTACCTTGAGCGCAAGGTGCAGAAATTAAAGGCCACCCACCGCCCGGACCCGGCGAAATGCAAGGCCTGCGGCAAGTGTTCCGTCGAGAACAAGAAGGACGAGGACCTGTTCAAGGCCACCTGCAACTGCGATGTCTTCGGCCCCATCGGGGCCAGCTGTGACCATGATGCCCATGAGCTCGAGGCCAGGGAGAAGAAACCGTCCCGGTTCGGGCCGAGGTACGGCCTCGCGCTCGGGCTCTTCCGGGGCGCGACGCCCTGCGCCAAGATGATGCTCCTGGCGCCGCTGCTCATCGTATCGGACCTTCCGCTGACCATCGCTATCCTGCTGGTCTATGCGGCGGCCTCGACCGTCTATCCGGTCATCGGCCTGATGTCGGCCAGGATCATATCCAAGGTGAAGGTCGGGAGCGTCTGGATAAAGGCCGCCGGTGCCATGGTCGTGCTCATCGTCGGAATCTATTCCATAATGAAGTTCGTCACATGGGACCCGAACGAGTGCTTCCAGTGAGGCAGGAGAAAAGGGAATGTCGGAGGAAAAGAAGGGAACCGAGGCCAAGACCGCCTCGAAAGGCCCCCCCAGCGAGCCTGCCGCCGAGCCGGGGGGCCCGACGGCGAAGGGCTGGGCGGTCCTGATGGCCCTCCTCACGATAATAGGCATGGTCGGCTTCGGCCTGCTGGTCTCAGGCCTGCGCGGCGTGGCCACGCAGTTCTTCGACACCATCGTCGAGATGGTCCTAGGGATCTTCATGCTGGTCCTGGTGATCAGCGGCGTGGCCCTCTACTGGAAGAGGACCACGGAGGACCCGACAAGGAAGATCGCGGTCCAGAACTGGCGCATCGTCAGCATGCTGCTTTGGCTCGGCATCGTGGACATGATGGCCTTCGGGGTCCCGCACTTCTCGACGACGATCATAGGGAGGTACTGGTTCTGGCCCAACCTCTCGTCCAGGTTCCTCGTCTACGACCCGACGACCTGTATCCAGTACGAATTGAACCTCGAGATACTCAACGGGGCTCAGAGCTATTACGTGAACATCTGGGTCCCGCTGCTGATATTCTATGTCATGATACTCATCCTTGGCAGGTTCTGGTGCGGATGGCTCTGCCCCATCTATCTTCTCCAGGACGGCCTCGGCAGGATAAGGAGCGCGTTGAAGGTGGGCTACCTCGACCTGCCCCCCAAGGTCGTCATGGTCCTGGACCGGTTCAAATACGTGCTGCTGTTCGTGATCACCTTCGGCGGGGTGGCCTCGGTCAGCCAACTGCTGCCAAAGTTCTTCAGGGCCAGCACGCCGCTCTCCTGCGAGATATGCCCAGCGAGGCCGATCTGCATCACGACCCAGCAGCTCGCCGGCGTCGAGAACTGGAAGACCCAGATCCCGCCCGTTTCGGCCGCCATGGGCATCTGCGTCATCCTGCTGTCCTTCAAGATCAGGAACTTCTGGTGCAGGATCTGCCCCCTCGGGGCCCTCATGGCCATAGCGAGCCCGAAGGCCCTTCTCAGGCTCGAGAAGGTGGGCTCGAAATGCACCCGGTGCAGGATATGCGCAAGGGTGTGCCCCATGGATATCGAGGACATATACGAGGCCAAGGGGACCGAGAACGTCACCTACCCGACCTGCGTCCACTGCTACAAGTGCGTCGAGAAGTGCCCCGAGGCGGGGTGCCTGTCCGTGAAGTTCGCAGGGAAGACCCTGATGACCTCGAAGGCAGCCCCCGCGAGGAACGGGAAGGCCAAGGTCAGGAAGGCCCCTCAGGCGGAGGTCTGTCCGGCGAAGTAGGGAACGAAAGAAAGAATAGGGACGATGCCTAATGACATGGATACGGAGGTGCCAGGATGCCCAAGGGTAAGAAGGAGGACCCGGTCAAGGACAAGGTCAAGGGAGCTTCCCGCCATGCGGGGATTGCGGACCTGAAGTCCAAGGTGCCGAGGTACATCACGCCGGGCATCAGCGACAACGTCGAGTTCCAGCGCGAGAGGACCATCGAGGCCTCGAAGAAGCAGGTCCAGCGGGAGCTCGAGGGGATGCGCAAGATGCCGGGCAGGCCCAAGGCCATGGAGTACTTCGAGAAGGTGGCGGAGTTCTTCACGGCCAGGGCCGACGAGGTCAGGCTCTGGAAGGAGCAGGGCGGCAAGGTCGTCGGGACCCTCTGCCTGTTCATACCGCACGAGATCATCGACGCGGCCGGGGCCTTGCCCCTCCGCGTTGGTTCCGGTTTCCATGAGGCGGTCCATCCGGCCAATGAGCTCCTGGCCGACGCGGGCCTTTGCCCCATGGTCAAGGCCACCCTAGGCTGCAAGATGGTGGAATCCTCGCCGTTCCTGACCATGAGCGATATGCTCGTGGGACCCACGCCCTGCGACGCCAAGACGAAGCTGGCCGAGATCCTGCAGGACTATATGCCCGTGCTGGTCATAAACATGCCCAGGATAAAATCCGGAAGCGCTGTCCGACGGCTGTGGATCGACGAGATCCACATCCTGATGGACCGGCTCGAGGAGCTCACTGGGAACAAGATAACGCCCCAGGCGCTGAAAAGGTCCGTCGAGAAGTACCACAAGGCCCACCTGGCCTGGCGGAGGTTCATGGATATCAGGAAGCGCGGGAACGTGATCTGGGGCCGGGATGCGCTGCTCATCGCGCAGCTGTCCGATATCGACAACATCGAGCGGTGGGCCCAGAACCTCCAGAAGCTCTGCGACGAGCTCGAGGCCAGGACCGGAAAACCCGAGGAGTGCGTGGACAAGGAAAGGCCGCGCATATTGCTCGGCGGGAGCCCCATCGTGTGGCCTAACTGGAAGATACCGACGCTCATCGAGGAGACCGGCGGCATCATCGCCGCGGACGAGCTGTGCTCGGGCATGAGGGTCTTCAGGGACCCGGTCGTCTCCGACGAGAACTCCCTTGAGAGCCTGGTGGAGGCCGTCGCCGACAAGTACTTCTACCCGTGCACCTGCCCGTCCTTCAGCCCGAACCTCGAGCGCGAGGACAACATCCTCAACATGATCAAGGACTACAAGATCGAAGGTGTGATATACCATGTGCTGAGGGGCTGCCACCTGAACGCCCTGGACAGCACCAAGGTGGATGTATTGCTGAAGGCCAACAAGATGCCTGTACTGAAGATAGAGACCGAGTACGACGAAGGCGACGTCGAGCAGATAAGGACCAGGATCGAGGCCTTCCTCGAGATGATATTCGTCAAGCGCGAGTTCGAGGGCAAGGATGGCAAGGCCGCCGAGACCAAGGGCGAGAAGGTCTGGGGCACGGCGACCCCCGTCGAATCGAAGGGGTCCATGGAGGACCAGAGCTACAAGGCCGAGGACAGGGTCGAGGTCGGGGCCACAGGCCCGGGAGAGGCGAAGAAGGAGGGATGAGCGTGCTGGCGGCGGGTGTGGATGTCGGGACCCTTTACACGAAGCTCGTCCTCATGCGGGACGACGTAGTGGTGGCCATGCTCATGGAGAGGACCACCATGCAATCGGCCACGCAGACCCGGCAGATGCTGGACGTCGCATTGGAGAACGCCGGGGAGGCGCTCGATGCCCAGGTCGAGGTCTTCTCGACCGGCGCCGGCCGGAAGAACGTCCCGTTCGCCGTCGAGCAGAAGACCGATTACATCACAATGTGCACCGGGGCAAGGTTCCTGTTCCCGACCGCCAGGATGGTCATAGATATCGGGGGCCAGGGCATACGCATCGTGGAGCTGGACGACATCGGCGTCATGCAGAACTTCAGGACCAATGACAAGTGCTCGACCGGCACGGGCTGCTTCCTCGAGACGATGTCGCTGGCCCTCAACGTCGAGTACGAGGTCATGGGCGAGCTCGGCCTCGCGGCCAAGAACCCCTGCAGGATCCAGTCGATATGCACGATCTTCGGGGAATCGGAGGTCGTGTCCCTGGTCGCCAAAGGCAGGCCCAAGGAGGAGATCCTCGCTGGGCTCTACGGCATGGTCGCTATGAAGGTCTCGGCCATGGTCCGCTCCATGGGCCTCAAGCGGGACGTCGTCGCCGTCGGCGGTGTGGCCCGCAGCAAGGGCATCATCAAGCACATAGGGGACCTCCTCAAGTGCGATGTGCTCGTGCCCAAGTTCCCGCACATGGTATGCGCCCTGGGTGCTGCCCTGGGAGCGTCCGCCAGGACACGGCGGAAGGGCCCGAGCGAACAGCCGCAGGTCCAGGCGACCGCCACGGGAGGGGCCTAGGATGACCGTGACTGCGGGCGTCGACCTCGGCTCCACCTATGCCAAGATAGTCGTGCTCAAGGATGGTGTCAACGTCGGCTACGCGGTCCTGCCGACGGGCCATGACCATGATGAGACATCGAAAAAAGGCCTCGAGCTGGCGCTCAAGGCGGCCAAGCTCGACCGCAAGGACATCGACTACATCGTTTCCACGGGTTATGGCAGGAACATCACGACCCTTGCCAACGAGACCATCAGCGAGATCAGCGCCAACGCCTGGGGGACCAGGCACATCGCGTTGAAGTACGGCATCAGGACCATCGTCGACATCGGCGGCCAGGACACGAAGGTCATCGCCCTGGACGACAACTTGAACGTCGCGGACTTCCGCATGAACGACAAGTGCGCCGCCGGGACGGGCCGGTTCCTCGAGGTCCTGGCCAAGACCATGGTCGTCCCTCTACAGGATATGGGTCCCCTATCGTTGAGGTCCACGAAGAAGGTCGAGATAACCGTCACGTGCCTCGTCTTCGCCAAGTCCGAGGTCAGTAACCTCATGACGCAGGGTTACGCGAAAGAGGACATCATCGCCGGGATACATCGCGCCATCGCGAAGAGGCTGGCCACCATGGCCCGCAAGGTCGGCGTCCGCCGGGAGGTGTTCTTCGATGGTGGGCCCGCAAGGAACGTGGGCATGAGGAAGGCCCTTGAGGACGAGCTCGGCGTGCCGCTCATAATTGCCGAGATGCCGCAGATCGTCACGGCGACGGGGGCCGCGCTCATCGCGGAAAACAGACTGAAAAAAGATAAGAGGACCCTATGATGGGTATGATGATTCCCCATGGCTCCAACTTCTCTCGAAGTTACATCTGTGTAGATATCTTTGGATTCTATTCAATCTCGATTTTAGAGGACGTTAAAAAGCTCGTCTAAGGTAACATTGGATTGCTTGAGTATCGCTTTGAGCGTTCCCTTCTTTAGTGTTCCATGGAGCGGGATAACGGTTGTGTCAGTCCCCCTTTGAATAAAGACATGACTGCCCCTTTATCTTACGATTATGAAATCAAGCTTCAACATTGCCCGCACCAGTTCTTGGCCCGACAGAACTGGAAGTCTAGGCATGAACGATCTCCACCGTCGCCAGTTCGCCGCGAACCTTTCCTTGCTCCTTCCGGACCTTGAGAACGAGTTTGATGGCCTCCTTGATGTTCTTTAGGGCCTCCTTTTTGGTTTCTCCCTGACTTATCGCTGCAGGTAGCTCCACACATTGGGCGACGTAACCCCCTTTATCGGCAGGTTCGAGTATTACTGTGAATTTCAATGTCATCACCTATCTGCATGATATCATTGCCACATATAACATCTGTCATAATTCAAACTTCTCTGACAGAAGTTATATCGAAAAATTAGCCTGTGCTGCTTTCGCACATGTCCTATTTAGCTATGATTGGACAGATGCAAAGAAAAATTTGACGGAATTCAGACAGGGACGACCTTCTTGACCTCTTTCAAATGCTCCTTCAGGGTCCGCTCGACGCTCATCTGGAGCGTCATCTGTGACATGGGGCATCCGCCGCAGGCCCCGACGAGCCTGACCTTGACGGTGCCGGTCTTCGGCTCCCAGCCCATAACCTCGACATTGCCTCCGTCCATCTGCAGGCCGGGCCTGACATGCTCATCGAGAACCTTCTCAATGTCCTTCTTCGTGATCGCCATGGGAACACCGACCTGACCAATCTCTTGTCAATCATATAAAACTTACCCTCTTAATGATGTGCTTCGATGACCTCTTCTATGGTGGCACTATCGACGAAATCGCCCACGACCCTCAATGTCTAGTAGAGCCGGGCCTTCTCGCCACAGTATTCGCAGGTTACCACACCATCAACTGGCTGGCTCCTTACTAACTGGTGACAATTGCTGCAAACGAGCTCCGTGAAATAGCCTCCCTGTCGGTATTCGAGATTGGGCCTCGATGGGTCGTAATCCTTGGGTTGGCCTGGGTCGATCAGTTCTTGGGACGAGGGGCCGTAGCTCGAAGGATACGAGTAGGAGCTCGGGGCAGGGACAAGGGCCGGTTGGGTCTGTGGATAGGTCGTGGGCTGGATCCCTTGCGTAGAATATAATTTAGAATAATACGATGGCTGGCTCACCGACGGTTGGGATTGTTGATAGGTTGGCGTACTGCCCTTCGTCGTCGAAAGAGGGGTCTGTCGGGTCGCGCGCAACCCCAGCAGGACCCAAAGGGCCACAACGATCACACCGATGAGCGCTATCAGGATCATCCCGACCATCGCGTCCTGGTATTCGTACTTCTGGACCACTGTGCATGTGATCGTATCCGTGGACGTGAAGGTCACATCGTAAGGACCAGGGCTCAGGTTAGCTTCGATATCGGAGGATTCCGCATGGTCCTGGGGTTCGGTACCATGGACCCAGATATAGATCGGGAGATCGATCGAATCGTTCTGTTTGAGGACGACATTCCCGTTCTTGTCCGTCACCGTGATCGAATAGAACACGATCGGAAGGCCGTTGGAGGTATAGGTGTTGCCCAACGGGGTAACGACCCATGTATGACTGCAGTTTATATTGATGGGCTGCGAGGCAAGGTCCGAAATGTCGACGGCAATAGTCCCTGTCTTACCAGTGGCGCTTTTGTTAGTGGGCTTCATGGAGCCAAGGACCCCGTACACAACGGGCCCAAGTATGATGAGGACCAGCCCGATGATGAGAAGGTACTTCAGCCATCCTTTGAAAGCGACTTGGGAGAAGGTGACCTTCTTATAAGGTTGCTGCCAGGACATGCGCTAAGTCAATTGGATTGTCCTGATAAGAACCTTTTCTTGATAATTGTCCTTTGAAAGGTAGGGGATCAATTATTTCTCCCGCACCTTGGACAAAGAGGGGATCCTGAGAGGGGGCTGTCGCAATATCGGCATTTTGAGACCTGATAGCCGTAGGGACCGGGTTGTTGATAGGAATAGGGCTGGCTTTGCTGGTAGTACATGCTTTGTCCCGGCGGGTAATAAGGTCCCTGCCCATATTGTGGCGGTGGGTAAGGCTGCTGCGTGTAGGGTGTTGACGGTTGCTGGCTCGTGTAATTATGGATGATCGCCATTATGATGATCGTAAGGACGATGGCCAGAACTATCGAACCTAAGCACAACGCTGTGGAATCCCGGACCCCGGCCAGGTAGAAGAGCGCGTAGATACCGAGGGCAATCGCGCCCCCAAGTAACCTGGCTATCCTGATATATGCCCATGTTGACATCGCACGCCCGCTCCTTCCGACCAGCCCTGCGGAACCTGTCGTTGCATCATGGCGAGGACCCAGGATGCGACATTTCCGCTAATAACAATGATATATCATATATTTTTGTTCGGTATTAAGATTTTTGCTTCAATTCTCTGAACGGTGTTCTGAAAGGATATCGATATTCTTTTTAACTAAGAACCGAATCCGCGTCCACAATGCCTAAGGACAGGACCTATGGCGCGCAGAGCATGGTCGAGAGGCTCAGGCGCATACTTGTCAAGCCTCCCGTCGAGACCAAGGGCGACGTGAAGAGATGGAGGCCCTACCACTACGTCCATGAGCCGAACCCCAGGAGGACCCTAAAGGAATGGGAGGAGTACGTCGCCATCCTAAGGGACGAGGTGGGCGAGGTCCTGGTCGCATCCAAGAAGCAGAAGGGGGCCCTGGACAGCGTCTTCGTCCAGGACCCGGCCATGGTCCTCGACAAGGGGGCCCTTGTCTGCAGGATGGGCAATAAGGTGCGGCGCGTGGAGGAGAAGGCCGCCGAGGAGGACCTGAAGGCCATCGGTGTCCCGATCAAATGGCGCATCAAGGCCCCGGGCACCGTCGAGGGCGGGGACTGCCTCTGGTTGGATGGTAAGGACCTGGCCGTCGGCATCGCCTACAGGACGAACATGGACGGGGCCAGGCAGCTGCAGGAGCTCCTCAAGGGCACGGTCACCGTCCATACGGTACACCTGCCCCACTGGGAGGGCCCGGAGACCTGCTTCCACCTCCAGAGCCTTGTATCGATGGTGGACCGGAGGACGGCCCTGGCCCACAAGAAGATGCTGCCCGTTGTGTTCCTTCACAAGCTGAAGGAGCTGGGCATCGACATCATCGAGGTCGTGCCCGAGGAGTTCGACGGGCTGGCGCCAAATGTCCTGGCCCTGAGGCCGGGCAGGGTCATCATGCTCGCGGGATACCCGAAGACCAGGGGCAGGCTCGTCAAGGCCGGCATCGATGTCATAACCTTCAAGGCCCCGGAGCTCTGCAGCAATAGGACCGGCGGCGCGACCTGTTTGACAAGGTCGATACTAAGGGACCGCCCGAGAAGGTAGGCCGTTCTTTCGTCTCAGGTCCTCATCCAGCCGAGCTTGTAGAATATCCAGGCCACGCAGCCCATCATGATGAAGGTCATGGACACGATCTGCCACACGTGGACCGGTATGGGCACGCCCAGCACGTTCATACCCAGCAAACCACTGACGAGGCTCGGGATGAGGGCCAGGCAGGTGATGACCGCTATGACCCTCATGACCTTGTTCATCTCGTAGGAGGTCATGTTTATGTGCAGCTCGATGATGGACAGCAGGTTCTCCTTGGAGTTCTCCGTTGTCTCGTAGAGGTATCCCGTCTCGTCAAGGAGGATATCGAAGATCTCCTCCCATGATCGGTCGAAGCCCTCGAGCGGGGCGCGCTTCGATGTGATCGTCCCTACGACCTCCTTCAGGTGATGCAGGGACGAGGATATCTTCGTGACCTCTTTTTTAAGCTCGAATGTCCGCTCGAGGAAGTCCTTGGGCGTCTCTCCCCTCGGCACATTCTGAAGGGTGATGAGCTCCCGCTCGATCTCGCGGACCACATCCTTGTACATCTCGATGACGTAGTCCAGTACGGCATAGAGCACGGTTACGACTAGGGCCTTGTCGCCCTTGGACCTCTTCCTGGCGTTCTCGAGTATGGTCTCGAAGGCCTCGATCTTCTGTCTTGAGATTGTGACGATGTTGGAACCGGCGCAGACCACGAGCAGGCCGTGTTTCGTCACGGTAATGTATTTCTTGCCTTCCGTTGGGAAATCGATCTGGCCTGCCTGGAGGAACACCAGGGAGGAGCTTGGGAGGTAATCGATCCTGGGATAGGCCTCCTCGACGAGCTTGCTCTCGAGGAGCAATTGCGGTATGTCAAGGGCCTTGCTGAGGCCGACTATATCGACATCGGAGACCCCCGAGATGTCGATCCAGGTCTGTTTCGGGTCCTTGAGATAGGTGGTGAGATCGGCAAACTTGATCCCGTCCTTGACATTGCCCAGGGAACCGTCAACGGCCCGGATCTCCATGGTGGAAACCTTGGAGGCCTCTTGGATGGCTCCTGCTTCACCATGCGTCCGCCGTTCTATGGTCCTACTGCCCACGGTCAGGAGCCTTAGTATCCTGAGCAGCCTGAGGAGGATTATGGAATGTGTGCCCGTGATGCCGAGTATGGGGAAGAGCTCGAGGAGAGGGAGGGTTATAACTATCAGGTCCAGGATGTGCCAGAAGTTCGTGAAATGTGCCTTGCGATCCTTGGCGAGATAGAGCTTGGAGAAATATTCTATGTAGAATATGGCCAGGATGACGAGGTTTGATGCGTTGAGGAAGTCATGGACTTCCTGAGGAAGTGGAAAGAAGGTCGGAAGGAGGACTATGGGTATCATCATGATGGCCAGGAATATCATGAGGCCGTCGGAGAGGACCATGTCGACCGTCGTTCGTGCGTCCAGTTTCGGGTCGCTAACTAGGATGGCCTTGGTTGCGGGACTCCCCTTCTGTCCCTTGTCCCCCGTAGGTCTCCCCTTTTTCATCCTGACCTTCTCTGCCATAGGCTCCCTTCGTCCGGTTTCCTGTTCCCTCTTCGGTTCTGTAGCTTCATCACTTATACGCATATAATATCTTTTTTTCCGAAAGGACCATCCGGTTCGGCCCGAAGGGGGCAGTTCTCTTTTAATTATTTCACAAATGCGCAATGAATTGGTTGATTATTGCTATGAGTGTTCATTTTAATTGAATTTGTTTACCGTTTTGACCGAAAATATTAATTTTGTTCTGCCCATATCCCTCCCAAGAGGCCGTCATGACATGAAGCTGCCCGAGTTCCTTGAGAAAAAACCGAAAACGGACATTTTTATATCGGACCTGCGGATCGCGAGCAACCAGTTCCGGATGGGGGAGCGGTTCAGGTTCGTGATTGCGTACTCCTCATCACTAGACCTCCCTGTGAACTCTGGCTACACGGCCATCCAATGTCGGGAGTTCGTCATGCATATGGAATACCCCGCCGACCCCGATACACCACCATATGAGCAGTGGGACCGTAATTACCTATTTCGGCAGGCCTACCCGACCGGCCCCGGGCAGATCGGCCCGGCAAGGCCTTATGTCATCGAGGGCGACTTCACCATACCTTTGGACGCGGGGTGGACGATCCCGAACAAGATGGAGTGGGAGATCCTGACAGGCATAGAGGTCGATGGACGACTAATCAAGCAGATATTCGGCATCACGGTCCTGCCGATAAAACTCGTCGGGGCCAACCCAAATGGGCCGGCATCGATACCGGGGTGATACCACGGGCCTGAGCTTTCTTGAAAAACATCGAGAAGCGAACACCAGAAAGATCCCGCTGACAGGGGTCTTCGAGATAAGGAGCCTTCCAATGGGTCAGGGAGCGGATGGTCCCGTCACGACGATCCTGCTCGAGAAGGATTATGTTGTCGATCTTGTGTTGGAGACCACTAAATCTGTCATGCTCAAGAGGTTGACGATGGGGCTCAAGCAGAACGATGACAACGTTCCCATTTACCAAATCAGCGGGTATTATCATGCAGAGAACCTGACTATCGAGAGGAACAGGCCGTTCAAGGCGCTCGTTCCCTTGAGATTGCCATTTAACGTTTGCCCGACCATCAATACGAAGTTGACGAAGATCAATTACCATTATCTGCTCGAGGTCGTGACCCAGGGCCTGATCGGGACCACTGCCCACTATAACCTTCCGATCAAAATAGGTTCGGGCCTTGTTCTGGCCGACAAGAACACTGGATACCTCCCGTTCATCAACTGGAGGAGGTCTTTGGACATCACTGACCAGGGCAATTACAGATAGAGCCATTCTTTTTAAATCGCTGGCCCATACACACACGATGACCATGAAGCCCGAGACCACGGCACGGAAGGAGACCCCTTCACGCAAGCTGGACCGGAAGATATTGCTCTCGATGTCCAAGGACGAGCTCGTTGACCTGCTGTTCATGCAGATGCGCGTCCTATGGACCGTCGACGGGCTCTATTACCTTGGCATAGAGGATAAATTCGGCATCGAGGCCGCCACTAACATAGACGCAAAGGCCTGGATGGTCCTCGGAAAGTTAGAGTGCCGGAGGCTCCGGGAGACCACAGGGCTAAAGGGCGACGACATGGGCACCTTCGAGCGCCTCCTGAGGCTGACCTCCTGGGCCCTTGACCTCGAGGACAAGGAGCTTGAAAGGAAAGGGGACGTGCTGGTCCTGCGGAACACCAAGTGCCGCGTCCAGGGCGCGAGGCTTTCCAAGGGCCTCGCCGAGTTCGGCTGCAAGGCCGTCCGTTCCGGATACCTCGAGGAGTTCGCCAAGGAGTTCAACTCGCGGTTCAGGATGACCTGCAAGGTCTGCCCGCCGGGCAAGCACCCGCAGGACCTATGGTGCGAGTGGGAGTTCAGGCGCGAGGCCTAGAACTCCCCAAGGTCCTCGACCGTCTCGAACTCGGTCTCCTCCGCCTCTTCAGCGGGTGGCGGCGGCCTCTTCGGATAGCGCCTTTGCCCGTCCTTCGGCTTCTCCCAGCCTTCCTCACCTTCGAGGCCGTCCATCAGTTCCTTCTCCTCGGATTCCTCCTCGCTCAGGCCACCGCCGGACTTTGTCGTTGGCCCCTTTGGGACGTAGTACTTCTTGAAGTAGATCACCGTCCCGATGTCACCGACGATACCTAGGATGGCCACGACGACGAACAATATGTAGTACGGTGTGTAGTCCGTCACCTGTTTCCTAGCTACCTCCAGCACGCGGATGTTCGCGTTCCCGGCCTTGTCCGTGGAGGTGATCGTGAAGCTGTTCTTGCCGACCTTCAGGCCCTTCTTCACGGTGAAGTTCCCATCGGCGCCCATGACCAGCGGCTTCTTGTTCAAGGTCAGGTTGGCCCCGACCTCCGTCCTTCCCAATATGGTCAGCTTATCACTCGTCGTCGAGAAGACCACCGCGGGAGGTTTGATGAGCACGAGGTCCGGTTTCGCCGTATCGAGCGTCACGTTGAACTGGAAGAGGTTCCAGTTCCCGGCCAGGTCCACGGCCTTGACGGTTATGATGTTCTTACCTTCCTGAAGCTTCACCGCTCCGTCGGCCTTCCCGCCGAAGGTGCTCACGGGCTGGCCGTTGAGGAAGAAGGAGACCTCCTCGTTCGATGAGACCGTGACCGTGATGGTGGATCTGTTCACGAATTCTCCCGGCGTTGGATGCAGCAGCTTGATCTCAGGTGGGGTCGTGTCCCTGATGACGATAAGGTCACGCTCCAGGGTGCTGTTCCCGTCCTTTGAGATGGCCTTGGCATGGACCTTGTTCTGGCCCTCGGTCAGACCAAGGATGTAAGTGAAGGTCCCGTTGAAATCGACCTTGACCGGCTGGTTGTTTATCACGAGCTGGGCACCCTGGTGCACCTTCCCGGAGACCGTCACCTTGGTCAGGTTCGTGACGTAACCGTCCAGCGGATGGTATATCTGCAGGAGGGGGTTCGTGAGGTCGACCTCCACTAGATATATCGTTATATTCGAGTTGCCCCGGGTATCCGTGCCTCGTATCTTGACCGCCACCTGCGGCCCTTCGGGCAACGTCATGAGGCCCGACCAGGATGTGGTCCCGTTGGCGGTGAACCAGTTCTTGCCGTCCAGGCTGATCTCCACCATGGCCACCGATGACCCCTCGTCATAGGCCGTGCCGGTGAACAGGACGCTTCCCGTGTACATGACCTCCCCGGGGAGCGGTGTCGTCACCTTTATCACGGGCGGCTTGTCGTCGTTCATGGTGATCCTGACGGACATGGACGTCCCGACATAGACGCTCTTGCCGACAGTCAGGTGGTTCACGCTCACCGTGATGTCGGTGGGCGTCAGCATCGCGTAGCCGCTCGGGTCGGGGCCCTTCTGCTGGTACTCCCGCACGATGAACCTTGGGGAATCACCCTGGGCGTCGGTGTGGCCCACCTGGACCGAATGGCCCTTGTCCGTCACGTTCACCGTGGCCCCGTTGACGGGCTGGCCGTCGTTCCAGACGACCGTGACCTTGAGATACCACATCACCACGAGGAGGCTGGCCGGGTCATGGATGTCGCACTTGGCGAAGGTGACAGTGCTATCGAGCAGCCTGGCCGTGGACCTGATGAGGATGATGTCCTTGTCGCTGCTGGCATTGAACGACCCGGAAACCAGGTACACCTCGCTGTCCTCCAGCCACATCCCGTCCGTGTTGGCGTTGAACCTCAATCGGTAGGCCTCGATATTGGCAGTGACCACATGGAGGCCGACCTGGTTATCCTCGAAGTAGATGTCGGTCAGGTAGGCCTTGTCCGTCCGGACCTCGAGCCCTCTTATGTTCCCGGTCATGCCCCGTCCGCAGTGGCGGAATGTGGCATTGGATATCTCGAGGTAGCTGCCGGGCTCCGCTGTGAAGTAGTAGCCTTTGTCGTGGAAGTAGGCCGAGACCACGTTCTCGCGCATTATCAGCTGGCCCCCGGTCATGACGATCAGGCCGGACCCGCCAGGTGCATCGGACCAGAACTCCAGGTTGGACCTGAGCAGGTAGAGCTGCCCCCCGTCGGAGACCACCAGCTGGCCGTGTATCATGAATATGTTATCCTCATTGATCAGCTTCCTCGTGTAGTTAATCATCACATGCGTGCTCGATTCCGTGGTGTAGATCCCGAAGACCTTGTTAGAGGAGATGTTGCAGTCCAGTATGTCGAAGCTCGACCCGCCCAGCTCGAAGATGCCGTCCTTGTTGTTGACTATCCGCGAATCCCTCACGACGAGCTTGGTCCTATCGACCTGGATGCCGGTCTCGTTGCTGTCCTCGATCCTGGATGACAGGACAGTCAGGACGGAGGTCTGGGAATAGATGCCCATGGTGTTGTTAAACAGGTAGGACCCATCGACCGTTATCGTCCCGTCCACGGTGGTTATCGCGGTGGCATTGATCGACCCGAAGGTGCAGTCCTTGACGTTCAGGGTCCCATTGTTTACCTCCACGCCGGCCTGGCCACCATCGAAGGTGGAGGAGGTCAGGACGACAGTGGCGAACTGGATCTTGAAGGGCGCTTGGTTCCTCTCGAAGGTCAAACCGTCGATGTAGTTCTTTATGTACCTTGTAGCTTTGTTACCTGTGACCTCGACCGCAAGCTCCTGGCTCCCGGTGATGTAGAGGCCATGGACCGAGGCCGAGGCCTCCCCCCGAAGCCGGAGGCCGATCTTGTTGTTGACGAACCTGGCATCAGTGAGATACAGGCTACAGTTGGATGAATAGTAAGCTTCCTTGTTGTCGTAGAACCTCAGCCCATTAAGGATGACGTTGCTGTCAAGGGTCGTCAGACCGTCCACTGTATTGTTCGAGAAGATATCGCCGTCCATGGTCACCGTCGAGTCTCCGAAATAGAGACCGTCCTCGTCCTTGGTGAAGTTGTTGTGGTCCAGGGTCATCACGGCCTTGAAAGCGGAGAGGCCCGTGCCAGAGTTCGAGAAGGTGTTGTTCGACAACCAAGCTACGGAATTCTGGATCCAGACACCATATTGGCCGTTCCCGTCGATCCTGTTCCCTATCATGCGCACGTAGGACCCGAACTGTGCGAACAGGCTGTAGTTCGCACTGAACGAGATGGTGTTGTTGACAACCGTGGCCCTACCGCCCCAGATGTTCATGGACTTATTGCCCAGCACGAACGTATTATCGGCGATATAGGCGTCGGTGTAGAAGTTGACGTCGATCCCATCGTAGTTGTTCGAGAATTTGTTGCCTATTATCTTGGGTTTGCTGTTCGTGACGTTGATCCCGCGCGTATTGTCGTCGAAGGTGTTCCCTTTGACGATTATGTGGGCCTCATAAAGTACTATGGCAGAGCCGGCCCTGTATATTGTTGGGGCCACGAAATGCTTGAACGTGTTCCCTTCTACCACCAGGGACTCGTCCGCGAAGGAGACATCGAGGCCATATCTGCCGTAGAGGAACTGATTTCCTTTTATTATCCCAGAGGAACCGGATATCGAGACATGTCTCGTATAGTTCTCCTGAGGATTTTGAAAGGTGTTACCCTCGATATCGACCGTCGATGAGGCCACCCTTATCGCGTAGTTCTCAAAATATTCGATGTCGTTGTTCAGGATCTTGACGTTCGAGCCGGAGCCTATATAGACGGCGGAGTTGTTGTAATTATATATCTTGTTGCCCTTCACCGTCGTTGTGGAGGTCACGAGGTATATGGCGTTCAATTGCTTGGAATCGGTCTCGGTCCACAACGGGCCGTTCAGGCTGTTCCCTTCGATGGTCCCGCCACACTCGTACATGTAGATCGTGTAATCGGCCATGTGATGGAAGTTGTTGCCCTTGATGATGGGAGAGGCGAAATAGCCCCGGATACCGTCCAGATGGTATTGGATGATGTTCCCGGTCAGGGTCGGCGAGGCCGATTGAATGTAGACGGCATAGCGATTGTTGTGGATGTTGTTGGTGGTGAGGGTCGCGTCCGCCCTGAGGAGGAAGACGCCTCTATCCACATTGTCGTGGATCTCGTTGTTCTTTAACGTCGGGGCGGCATCGGTCACGAAGACCCCGTCACCGTTCGTGAGGACCTTGTTGTCATAGAATGTGGGCTTCGCCGCGTTGCCGGCGATGAAGATGCCGAAACGATTGGAGGAGAAGGTCGAGTTGTCTATCGTCGGTGAAGCTCCCTTGACATAGATACCGGCATAGCCGTTCCTGAAGGTGCTCTTTGTGATGGTCACTTGGTTGGATTGGACCCGCATCCCGATGGCGTCGTCGGGGCTGATATCGTAGCCGCAGTACTCGACCGTGCTGCTGCTTATCTGGACAGTGGCGCTCATTTCGATGAGGAACTTGTAATGGAAGGACGTGACCGATGCTGTTATGGTGCTTCCGCCGAAGATGTTGAACGTCCCTCCGGTCCTGACATTGATGGTCCTTTGGCCTTGGGATGCGCTCGCCATCCGGACCTGGACGCCGTTCAGCGTGAGGTTCCCGTTGTTCTGGACCTCGATGTTGCCGTTCACGGTCCAAGGCCCGGCGGTGGGCGTGCATATCTCGCCGGTATAGATTATCCAGTCCCCGTTCGCGGGCGGGTTCGGCATGGTGCACGCGGCAGAGGCCCCGCTGGAACCGACGAATGTCATGACCAGGACGGTCACCAGGGCCAAAAGGGCCAGGCAGGGGACCAGCAGGAGCAATCGCGTGCGGTCGTTCATCGGCGACCACCCCCCGGGGCTGTCCCGTCGCCGTTCCCATACTCGATCTCGAACTCCGGAGCGCCCTCCTCGACGACGATCGGTGCCTCCTTGGGGGGCCTCCTCGGCATCATCCTTTGCGGGGGCCCGGCCTGCTCCTTGATGGGCCCCTTCTTGGACCCTTCCTCTTTCCCTGCAGCGGCCTTGTCAAGGCCGCTCTTCTTTGCCTTCAGATAGTTGTGCCGTGTGAGGAAGGTCCATTGCACGACGAGGACTATCACCGCCACCAGGGCGAGCCACGGTATGAAGTCCATGGCCGCCGCGGCACCCGTTGGCTTTGGCTCAGGGGGCGCCTTCAGCTTGACATGGACGGTCATTGCGTTCGTGTTGCCGGCCCTGTCGGTGGCCTCGAAGACGAAGGTGTTGTTCGCGGAGGTCAGGTTGAGGGTCGCTCCGAAGTTACCGGTAATGCCGACGGGTATGATCTCGCCGTTGAGCTTGATATGTGCGCCGACCTCGGTCTGGCCCTCGACTATGACATATGCCAGTTCGCTGACCATGCCGTCCTTCACGCCATTCAACTTGATCGTCGGCCCGACCGTGTCCCTGTTGACAGTCAACATGCCTGTCTTGGTGTTGTTGGCCCGGTCCTTGGCCATCAATTGGATGATGTTCGGGCCTTCTGAAAGACGGATCTTCATCTCGAACCTGCCATCCGGGTCCGCCTGTGTGGAGGCAGTGAAGTTCAGGGTCCTCGCGGTCACTGTGGCCATGGTCTTCGTCGTGCCCGTGATGCTCACGCTCGTCTGGTTCGTGTAGAAACCGTCCTTGGGGGACGTGATGTTCAATGACGGTATGGTAATGTCGAAGGTCACATGCCTCAGCGACGAGTTCTGGTTCCCCAGCGGATCCTCGGCAAGGAGATAGATCTCGTTCATGCCCTCCTTGAGGCCGTAGGTGAAGGAGAAGGAGCCATCATCGTTGACGTTGACGAGCCGGTCCTGTGACATCAGCTTGACCCCGGGGTCGGTGAGGCCCGTGACCGGCAGGTTCTGCTGGTCGAGCCTGTTCGTGAAAAGGTTGTCCGGCGGATAGGTGATGATTATCTTCGGCGGGGTCGTCTTTCGTATGACCCGCACGGTGGTGGAGTTCGTGTTCCCCGTCGGGTCCTTCACGGACACGAGGAGCAGGTTCACGCCCTCGACGATGGGGACCGACATCCGGAAGGTCCCGTCGATGGACCGCATGGACTGGCCCTTGATCGTCACCGTGGCCCCAGGCTCCGTGGCGCCCTCCACGAGGACGGTCATCAGCTTGGTCGTGAAGTTGTTGGCCGGCGATAGGACATAGAGGTATGGGGCGGAGATGTCGATGGTGACATGGAGGGTCACGTTGGCGATGTTCCCGGCCCTGTCCCGGGCCCGAACATAGAGATCATAGGAACCGAACTTGAGCTTGATCGTGAAGTTCCATTTCGCGAGGCCGTTCACGTCCGTCCAAAGGTCGTTGTCGAGGCTCCATTGGACCCGGTCTATGCCAGATTCATTATCCCAGGCGGTCCCATTGACGAAAAGGGAATTGTTCTTCTGGTAGACCATGGTGCTGGGCGGTGTCATGACCTTGAGATTGGGCTTGATGTGGTCCGGGAGATAAAGAGGGATCCTCGTGTTCAGCAGGATGTAGACATCGGTCGAGTTGGTCATCCCCTTGAAGGAGCCGCTCACATTGTGCGGTGTCGTCGTGTCCTTCCCGGAGCCGACGTCCGTGAACTCCCGGAGGTAGAATTCATCGGACAGCCCCGTAAGCCCCGTCTGTCCGGAGAGGACATGCTTGCCATCCTTCTCGGATATGTTGAACGAGGCGTTACCGAGGGCCGCGCTGTTCTCCCACATGGTCTGGAGGTCGCATTGCCAGAGGACGTTCAGGGTCCCCTTCTGGACGACGTACCTCTTCACGTTGAAGGTCGAGTTGTAGAGGTCCACGAGCCCGTCATCGACCTTGACATCCAGGCCGCTCATCCTGGTGATGCCCGAATCGTACACCTCGATGTTCCCCGACAGGACACGGAGGCCATCGGTGCAGTTGATGAGATGCGAGGACCGGACGGTGGTGATGCCTCCGTCGATTATGAGGCAGTCGTAACCGTTCTCGACGGTGGAGTTGTCGATGGTCATCAGGCCACCGCTGTAGACACCGGCAGTCTCCCCGGTCGCGCCCCAGTCGTAGCCAAGGCCGTCCAGCGTCGAGTTCGAGATGTGGACCGTGCTGCCTGGCTGGGCCTGCAGGAAGGCGCCCCTGCGGGACCTGTTCACGAGCTCCATCGTCACGCCCTCGAGGTCCAGGGTCCCCTTGTCCTTGATGGTGATGCCGTAGGGCTTGATGGACGTGCCGAACATGCCGAGGGTCGTGTTCCTCAGCGTCAACTGCCCGCCGTCCGAGATGTTGATCGGGAGCTTCACCTGGATGGGCGCATCGATGATCGATGGGTGGTCATTGAACTCCCAGCTCCAATGGACCCTGACCGGTTCCACCACCACCAGGGCCTCATATGTCATTTTAGTGATGTTGTTGTTCACAAGTTCGATGTTCGAGGGGAAGTAGGGCGCACCCTGGTCCTGCTCGTTAAAGGAGGTCTTGACCACGATACCGTACCAATCATCATAGATCTCGTTGTCCTTGATCAATGCGTTCGAGCTCAATTCCTCGATCTGGATCGCAGGCCCAGTGACGAAGGTTATCGTGTTCGAGATGGCCTCGACCGTGGCGTAGGATATCCGTATGCCGGCCCGGTCCACCCATTGAAGATGGTTGTTGGCCAAGTGAGCCTCCCGGTGGTTATATGCGGGAGTGCAATAAAGTCGTGCGGGATTGTAAAAATCGAACCAGGCGGGCATCCAGAACGGCGCGGCATCCTCGGTGCAGACAGTGAACATCTTGATGCCGATGGCCATGGCGTCATAGATCGTTGTGTCGTAAACCGAGACCTCGCCCTCCGCGTCCCAGATGGCATCGTAGGTAAAGGTTATCGTCGTATTACGGATGATCGTGTTCCCGGTAAGCACGACGATGCCTTCGGAACCGCCCGGTTGGTTACCGGTGATGTTCGTCCATTCGATGATGGCATCCGAGCTGCCGAGGGGTACGGCGCCAAGGCCATTGAGCGATGTGTTGCTTATCCTCAGCTTCGAGCCCGGTGCCGCGGTGAGGATGAACAGCTTGTCCGTCGTCCCGACGAAGGAGTGGTTCTGGATATAAAGGGACCCGCCAGCATTGACCGTGATGCTATATGCGTAGTCCGATGGCAGATGGAGCTGGAGCTTGGTATTGTCCAGCGTCAGGCTGCCCCCGGAATTGATGGCGATGCTCCCCTGGATGACCATGGTCTGGTCCTTGATGACCGTGTTGTCGTTGATGATCCAGTTACCGATGCCGAAGGGCGGCGGGTCGGTCTGGGCAGAGGCTGTGGGGCTTGGCAGGAACGGAAGATAGCCAGGCAGGGACATTGATAGGACGACAAGCAGGCACAGGACCTTCAAAGCGATGCGCTTCGATGGCTCGATGGCCGCACCCGCAATCATTCGGCGATGTCCGAAGTCCCTTGTCATATCATTACCCTCCTGGTCTAGACCCGTAAGGTCCAAGAAAGATGGTCTCTCTATTAAGTACTTGATAGAATTTGTACAATAATATATAAAACAATTGATTCAATCTTCTAAGCATCCGTTCCCGTTCTTCTGCTTGATTTCAGTGAATTTCTCCTGGTCCCAGCCGTCCGCCTGGGCGAAATCCTCGAAAAAGTCCTTCGGGAGGGGTATCTTGGGCCGCTTGCCGTTGCCTTCCTTCTTGTGGCCATCAACGCCCTTGGCGTAGCCGGACCTTCCGTCGAGGACGCCTGAGAAGAGCGCAAGGGCCCCTTTGACCAGTGAGCTGAGCTTGCTCTGGCGGAGGATGCGGGCCACCATCCTGGCGGCGAAGCGCCCCTTGGCATCCTTGAGGTCCATGAGCTCCTCCATAGAGAGATCGATCCTCACGGTGGCGTCCTTTGCCGGCGTGGCGGTGATGTCCAGATAATGGACCTTATTCTCGTCCATCTTGAGTATGTAATAGACGAAGGGCTTGCCCTTGTGCCTCAGGCATATCTGGAGGGTCTGGTCGCCCAGGATGTGCAGCATCTTTTCCATGTCGACGACATTGTGCAGGCCCAGATTCCCGGTCCTGACCTTCGTGTAGGGGTTGACCTGGGACTCCAGGAACACGCGGC
>Ga0315295_10000268_pt1 | contig 44115 bp, 45 predicted proteins | sample YL17G14_0_MG_FD_204453 | JGI IMG/M metagenome (GOLD analysis project Ga0315295, IMG submission 204453) | Sediment microbial communities from Yellowstone Lake, YNP, Wyoming, USA - YL17G14_0 | ecosystem: Environmental > Aquatic > Freshwater > Lake > Sediment | place: USA: Wyoming | collected...
TGCGATGAGGGACAGGGCCGCCGTAAGGGCAGCGAAAAGGGAAGACAGGATCGCTGCTCTCAAAATGCCTTTCCGGCTACCGTTCCTCAAAAGGGTCTCTCCTGGACATCGGCGTAAGACGCCTCGCGCATGTTAACCATCATGTATTGTAGGTTAACACCGACCTGGCTGGCAACTCCGCTTTGCAGCTCTAGCGACAGCCAAGATCCCTACCGGTGCGCGCTACAGGAGATCCAGCCTGCGGACACGAATCCACTCGTGTCCTGACTACTCGTGCGGAGGGATCGACGATGAGGGTGTACATTTCCGTTGACATGGAGGGCGTCTCGGGCGTGGTCGCCTGGGCGGCCACGGAGCGGGGCAAGGACGACTACGAGCGCATGAGGAGACTCATGACCCAGGAGGCCAACGCCGCGGTGGAAGGGGCGCTTCAAGCAGGAGCTACCGAAGTGCTGGTCAACGACGCTCATGACGACATGCGGAACCTCGTCCTTGAGGACCTCCACCCGGACGCCAAGCTCATAACCGGCGACCACAAACCCATGTCCATGATGGAGGGCATCGGGCCTGACTTCGACGCGGTGTTTCTGATCGGCTACCATTCGCGGGCGTCCTCGTCCGGAGTCCTGAACCACACTTACGCCGGACGGTTGGGTAGCTACTCGGTCAACGGCAAGGTCATGGGCGAGACAGGGATGAACGCCCTGGTGGCGGGGTTCTTCGGCGTGCCGGTCGTGCTGGTGAGCGGAGATGCCGCGGTGACCGCCGAGGCCAGAGACCTCCTGGGAAACGTCGAGACAGTCGCCGTGAAGGAGGCCCGTAGCCAGTTCTCGGCTGCCTGCCTGCATCCATCGAAGGCGCGCGCCCTCATCAAGGAGGCTGCAGTCCGGGCTCTCGCCCACCTCAAGGAGTACAGCCCGCTGAGACCGGAGTCGCCTTCCACAGTGAGGCTGGTGTTCCAGGCTTCCGGGTTTGCGGACATCGCGTCAATAATGCCCGGCGCGGTCCGGGTAGACCCGGTCACGCTCGAGTTCACCGCGCCGGACTATCTCACGGCATACCACGGCGCCAGGACGATGATGCACCTCACGTTCGGCTAGGCTGGCGTGTGCCCGTGCGGTGCTGGCCTGAGGGATAGATCGCCTGCGGGGAATGCCCTGGTCTCTCCTCCGTGCAGCTTCAGGATGGCCATGCCTTCCCGGTCGATCCCCTGGAAGATCCCGAGCGTCTCGGCCCCGTCCGACGCGGTGAGGTTCCTCAGAGCGACCGGCTGCCCCAGGAAAGCGCAGGTCTCCACGATCCTTGGCGCCAGTGCGTCAAGCCCGGAGGCCACGAGCTCCTTGTACGAAGGCTCCAGGCGGTTCAGGATCGCGGCTATCAGGCGGTTCCTGTCAACCTCGCGCCCAGACTGCGCCCTGAGGGTCGTGGCAGTCTCGCGTACCTCGGGCGGCAGCGTCGCGATATCCAAATTGGCGTTCACCCCGATGCCGACGACCACGTCCTCCACGCGATCCACTTCAGCCCTCATTTCGCAGAGGATGCCGCAGACCTTGAGGCCGTCCACCAGCACGTCGTTGGGCCACTTCACGCGCGCGTCCAGGTCCAGGCAGTCGCGGATCGCCCGCGCCACCGAGTACCCGGCCACCAGCGAAAGGGCGGGGAGTCTGGACGGCAGTATCGAGGGCTTGAGCAGGACGGACATGAAGATACCGCCCGGCGGCGAAGACCAGCTCCGGCCTATGCGGCCCTTCCCGCCCGACTGGGTCTCGGCTATGAAGACCGTCCCCTCGGTAGAGTTGCCGGCGAGCGCTTTGGCGTCCTCGTTGGTGGAGCCGGTCGTGGGCGCGCAGAGGATGGTCCGGCCCACGAACGATGTGCGGAGGAGGCCCGCTACCACGTCCGGCATGATGAGGTCGAGTGGCTGCGTCAGGCGGTAGCCCCGGTTGGCGACGGGACGGATGGGGAACCCCTCGGCCATGAGTGACCGGACGTGCTTCCAGACCGCCGGCCTGGAGATCCTCAGGGCCTGGCCGATCTCGTCCCCCGAGACAGTCCTGCCCTGGGACGACGCCAGCACGTGAAGGACCCGCGTCCTGGCGGGGACCTTGCCGGGGTAGACCGCATATCTGACGGTCAATGAGGGACGCTCCCTCCCTTCACCCGCAATTGCGCCTGGCCCGGACGGCCCGGCCCCTCTGCTCCTACCTCATGTCCCTGCCTGTGATGGCAGCAGTGACTCTTCGGGGCAGCCCCTTCAGCACCGCGTACGACACCACGGTATTGATCCCGGCGTGGATGAGGTTGAACGGGACGATGACAGGGACGATCATTTTCATCACCACGGCCCTGGGAGCGCCGGTATAGATCGGGGTGACGACCATGTTGAGCGGCACCATGAGCGCCACCCTGGTCAGGATGCCCGCCAGCATGGAGAAGTGCAGCATTCCGGTCTTCTTCGCCAGACAGCCGATGACCATGGCCATGCCGCCCGAAGCCACGAAGTGCATGAACGCTCCCCACGGCCCGCCCTGGCCCGTGAACACCACAAAGAGAGTGGCGTTGACGAACGCGGCAGCGGCGCCGGCGATGGGACCGACGACTACGGAGGCAACGATGATGGGCAGATCGCCTGGCGAGTACAGGAGAAACGGCGCAGCCGACAGGATAGGGAAGTGCACGAAGATCTCCAGGATCAGAGACATGCCCGCGAGGATTCCGGTCAGGACCAGAGGCAGATGCTTGCGGTTCATTTCGATTCCCCCTCGTAAGGTGCTAAGAGGGGGACCCCCGGGGAAGCTTTCTCGATGATCTTCTCTCATCCGGACTTTACCGTCGGCCCCGGAGTTCCACCGGGTCCGTCGCGCCTTTTGCGCGACTCGCGGGCTTTACCGCCGGTCAGGATTGGCGGCCTATGGCCGCTTCACCTTGCCCCGAAGATCCTCTCTAATCATAAGATCTAACGCTCGCCGGTCCCGCAGTCAATACTTCCCCGGGCGCGCTACGGAGTCACCAGCAGTCGACCCAATTCCTCGCACTTCTCCCGCACACCCGTCAGCCTTGTAACGTCGTCCCGCTCTCCGCACCCGGGCGCCAGGATCGGGTCAGCTAGGCGTGCGCCGAGGTAGCCGAAGGAATCGCGGAAGACGCCGATGGTATGCTGCGCGGTCTTCGGATTGCTATCACCGAGCGGGATCACCAGACCGACTCGTTTGTTCCTGAGAGTGCCGGAGTACTCGCCGCGAAGTCCGTACCAGCGGTCTATCATGCTCTTGATCCACGCGCTCGGACCCCACCCGTACACTGGAGTGCCCATGACAACGGCATCAGCGGATGCGAGGGCATCGATGATGCTTGCCATGTCGTCTTCCTGGGCGCAACGGTTGGGCGGATCACCGCAACTCTCGCACGCGCGGCAAGGCGCGATGTGCTTCTCTACCAGGTTAATAGCCTGGGTCTCAGCCCCAGCGCCGGCTGCCGCCCCGAGGACCCATGACACCATATAGTGCGTGTTTCCAGGTATCCTGGGTGAACCTACGATTCCTACGACCTTCACCGTGTATTCCTCCTCGACGTGTTGTTCGGACCGAAAGGATGGCCCTTTGTCGGGACGCTTCGACTAACCGGCGAAATGCTCCTTCTAGGAGGTCTCTCTTCGACCTCGGATCGGGACGAGGACGCGGTCGGGAAGACACGGCCTCGAGCCGTAGTGAAGCCAGTTTAGCGCAACAACCGCCGCCACGGCGCCTTCTCGTCCTGATCCAGCTTCCTCGACTGATAGGCCACGTCCGCCCTGACAAGCGGGTCCTTGATGAGGATGGCCCAGGCCTTGCGGGCGTTTTCCACGAACTCGGGGCGTAGCGCGTGCTCTTCAGGATGGCGCACGAGGGGACAGATGAGGGAACCGGACAGCGAATCCAGCCTCATGTCCAGGTTTCCGGACGAATCGAGGTAGGGCATCAGCGGAAATGTCCTGCACTGGATCGGGCGACGCTCCCTGGGGCAGACACCCTGGCACACCACGAATTGGACCAGGCCCTTCCACTCAGGGGGGAAATCGTGGTCTCTCGCCCGCTGGTAGCGCCACCTTAGCCAGAGCTCTTTCCCCGTGAACATGCGCTCCTCGCCAGGGATGAGGTACATTCCAACGCCCGGCTCGTATTCCTGGCAGCACATCCGGCCGCACTGAGCGCCGCAGTCGCCGTCCAGGGGAGGTACGCTGAGGAGCGAGTAGGCCTTCTCGAAGTCGTCCCTGGTCAAGTGGGACTTGACCAGGCACCTGTTTATGCCCTGTCTCACCGCGCATCCACCCCCTGAACAGGTTAACCCTCATAGAGGCGGTCGCGCAAGGCCGGGGAGATACCGGATTCCGCGGCATCCACCTCGCTCGCCGTTTCACTTTGTTCCTTCAGCAGGAGGACAAAGACTGCCAACGCAGAATTATACATCAGGCGTCCATTACGCGGTTCATACGGGATTATGCATCGATGACCTACGGGAGGTGATGGACTGCCGCCGTTTCATATCGGAGTCACTGAACCTGATGCCGGATACCGGCTGTGATCTATCTTTCAGTAAGGCAACCGGACCCAAGAATCGAGAAGGGGGTGCGGAATCAGTGTTCGTTGCGGGAAGAGTCGCGGGGCTCGTCACGGTCGTCCTGGCGTCAGTATTTATGCTCGTCGGGCTCAATCTCTCCCGGAGAAGACCGATGCACATGCGACCCATACCAGGCCTTATGGCTGTGGAGGAAGCCGTGGGGCGCGCGACCGAGATGGGCAAACCGATCTTCTACAGCCCAGGTTATGCTGACGTGGCGGGGACCACCGCCCCGCCGACCCTGGCAGGTCTAAACCTGCTGAGCCATGTGGGACGGCTGGCCGCGAGGTACAACACCAGGTTGGTTACTACGGTAGGTCACGCGAATACTTATGCGCTGGCCACCGAGATCCTGAGAAACTCGTACCTCAGCGAGGGCAAGCCGGACCAATTCGACATCGGCAACGTCTACTTCACCTCCGAAGTGCAGTTCGCCTATACCGCGGCCAGCGTCGGCCTTATCCAGCGTGAGAAACCCGCTACGGCGTTCCTCACGGGCTACTTCGCGGCCGAGGCCATCGTATTGGCTGAGGCAACTGCCGCGACCCAGTCCATGTCCATCTCAGGCACCACGAACTACTTCCAGATCCCGTTCTTCATGGCGGCCTGCGACTACACCATGATCGGCGAGGAGTTCCTGGCCGCGGGCGCCTTCATTTCCAACGACCCCGACCTCATCGGCAGCGTCGCGGGTCAGGACTACGTGAAGGTCGTGGGAATCGTGGTCCTCTTGCTCGGGGCCGTGCTGAGGTCCTTCGGAAACAGCTTCATCATGAACCTTTTGAAGAAATAGAGAGGGGGGAGCGCACGTGAAACGAATTCTCCCAGTAGCCATCTCAGCCGTGGTCGGCCTGGTTCTCTTGGTCGACTACTTCCTCAAGGTGCCGGCCCTGAAGCAGCCGGCTACGGAGATCCAGGACTGGGGCCTCATCGTGTCGGCCTTCGCCCTCGCCCTGGCGGCGGTCAACCTCATGCGCATCCACGGTAAGCGGATCGCCAGAAAGGACCGCCAGAGTGTCCACAGCCTCATCCTTGTGGCGGCCCTCCTCGTTACCGCGTTCTCGGGCATCTTCATGGGGACCAGATCCAAGGTGTTCTCCTTCATCTTCGACTCAACGTTCACGCCTCTGGCCGCGGTGTTCTACGCTATGACCGCCTTCCACTTGGCCTCGGCATCGTACCGGGCCTTCAGGGCGAAAAACCTCCAGGCCGTCGCGCTCCTGGTGTCGGGTGTCCTCCTGATGCTTGGACGCGCTCCCGTGGGCGAGGTCATCTGGAAGGGGTTCCCCAAGGTCGCTGACTGGATCATCAACGTGGTCAACCTGGCCGGTTCCCGCGGCATCCTGATCAGCACCGCCGTCGGCATGGTCGGCACGGGCCTCCGGGTCCTTGCCGGAATCGACCGCGCCCACCTGGGCAGCGGTTCCGAGTAGGGGGGTGCGGCATGAAAACCCTAGAGAAACTCGGTAAGGTCGACAGCAGGGTCATCTACGCGCTCTTGATCGTGGCGCTGCTGGTGCCGCTCATGCGGCCCCTCGGGCTCCCGATCAGCATAGGCAAGCATACAGAGAGGTCGTTCGGCGTTCTGGACACCCTTCAGGCCGGCGATAGGATAATCATGGACATCGGGTACTCGGTCTCCGGGGCGGCCGACGTGGAGCCGCAGACCGTCGCCATCCTGAAGCACCTGTTCGGGAAGGGCGTCCGCATGATCTTTGTCGGCAACCAGACCGAAGGTCCCATGGTTACCGAGAAGCTGGTCGCGCCATATGAGACTGGTGGCAAGAAGTACGGCGTGGACTTCGTCAACCTCGGCTACCTGGCCGGCGGCGAAAATGCCATAGCCACCTACTGCCGTGACCTCAAGAAGGCGTATCCCGTGGACTTCCGCAAGAACTCGACGGCCACCCTGCCTCTACTCGAGGGTGTGAACAGCGCCAAGGACGTCAAGATGTTCGTGTTCTTCACCACCCAGAACTCGGACATGTACGTCCGCCAGGTCACCCAGTACAAGATCCCCATCGTAGGGGGACTCATCAATACGATCTCGCCGCAGGCTGAGCCCTATGTGAATGCCGGGCAGCTGGCGGGCATCCTGGTCGGTCTCCGCGGCGGGGCCGAGTACGAGATGCTCATGAAGGCGCCGGGCCAGGGAGTGGCCAGCATGGACGCCCAGAGCATGGGGCATCTTCTGATCATCGCCTTCATCCTCTTCGCTAACATCTCCTACCTGGCAACCAGGCAATCCAAGGCGAACTCGGGCAAGAAGGGGGGAGCATAGTTGACTAGTGATCCCGTAATCTGGATCTCGTCGATCCTGACAGTCATCGGGTTCTCCTACCTGTTCAAGGAGAACGAGTTCTATAGGGCGGTGGAGCACCTGTACGTCGGAGTCGCGGCTGGCTACACCGTGGTCATGGGCTACACCAACGTCGTCAACAAGGTGTGGGGCCCGCTTACCAAGAAGGGCCAGTACACGGTGCTCATCCCTGCGGTGCTCGGGTTCCTCCTCTTCATGCCCTACATCTCCAGGTCGCTGGGGTGGCTGAGGCGGCTGCCCGTGGCCGTAATCGTCGCAATAGGCGCTGCCGTGTCTCTGCGCACCAGCGTGGTTGAGCAGTTCATCGGGCAGCTCCGGTCGACGGTCATTCCGCTGAACAGCATCAATAACATCATCATCGTGTTCGGCACAATGGTCACACTCTGTTACTTCATCTTCACCGTCAAGCCCAACCCTGTGCTCAAGGTGGGCGTGGAGAGCGGCAAGTGGGTCATAATGGTGACGCTCGGCGCCGCGTTCGGCGCGGGCATCATGGGCCGCATCTCGCTCCTGATAGGCAGGATGTTCCTGGTGTTCAGGGACTGGCTCCCGCTCATCCCGAAGGCATAATCAAGGGACGGAACAAGAAGGCGGCTGCCGGGGCCGCGCAGTCTCGAGGACGGCGCGCTCCGGCGCCCCGTTTGTTGCGGCCTCTCTCCGTAATCAGGTATCCTAGAGCTGCTGTTTCCCAGCACCGGGAGGGAAGGGCGCGCAGCCCGAGCTTATGCCAGCAGTCGTGGTCGTCGGCAGCCAGTGGGGCGACGAGGGGAAGGGGAAGGTAGCTAACTACCTGGCCCTCGAAGCCGACGTGATCGTCAGGTACCAGGGAGGCCCCAACGCGGGGCACACCGTGGTGGTGGACAACAAGGAGATCCAGCTGCACCTGCTCCCCACGGGGATCATCTACCCCGACAAGCTCTCCATCATAGGGAACGGGGTAGTGGTCGACCCCGAGGTGTTGGTGCGGGAGATGGAGAGCCTAAAGCAGCAAGGCTATGACATGCGCGGGCTCAGGATCAGCTCCAGGGCCCACCTCATTATGCCCTACCATCGGGTCCTCGACGCGCTTCAGGAAGAAGGCCTGGGGGCCCGCAAGATCGGCACTACGCTGAAAGGCGTCGGCCCGGCCTACATGGACAAATCCGCCCGGGTGGGAATCAGGGTGGCGGACCCTTGGATCCCGACACGTTCAGGGAGAGGCTGCTGCCGACGTTGAAGGACAAGAACCACATCCTCCAGGGCTTTTACGGCAGGGAGCCGCTGGACGCCTCGACCATCATAGAGTCCTATCTTGAGGCCGGCCGATACATCAAGGAGCACGTCACCGATACGTCCTTCCTGGTCAACGACGCGATTAAGGGTGGCAAGAAGGTCCTGTTCGAGGGCGCCCAGGGGACCCTGCTGGACCTGGACCACGGCACCTACCCGTACGTGACGTCCAGCCACCCCATCGCCGGTGGCGCCTGCATAGGAGCGGGGATCGGCCCGACCAGGATCGACAAGGTTATCGGCGTCATGAAAGCCTTCACTTCCAGGGTGGGCGACGGGCCGTTCCCGACCGAGCTGGACGATGAGGCCGGCACCGCGATCCGCGAGCGCGGCCACGAATACGGTGCGACGACCGGCAGGCCCAGGCGCATCGGGTGGCTGGATCTCGTCATAGTCCGCTACGCCGCCATGCTGAGCGATTTCACGTCCCTCGCGGTGACCAGGATGGACATCCTCTCCGGCATGGAGACCGTCCGTGTGGCCTACGCTTATAAGCGCAAGGACAGGACGCTGCGCGATTTCCCGGACAGCCTCCGCGCCCTGGAGGAATGCGAGCCGGTCTACAGGGACTTCCCTGGATGGCCCGGCATCGACCCTTCCTGTGGAAGGATCGAGGACCTGCACCCCAACGTCAGGCGCTACCTGCAGTTCGCCACGGAGGAGACCGGGGTGCCGGTCTCGATAGTCTCGCTCGGCAGGGAGCGGAAGGAAACGCTCGCGCTGGAAAAGGTCTTCTAGATGAAGATCCTGGCGCTGGTCAAGCAAGTGCCGGGGACGTCCGAGGTTTTCATCGACCCTGAGAGGGGGACCCTGGTCCGCGAAGGAGTGCCTGCCAAGACCAACCCGTACGACCTCCACGCCCTGGAAGCGGCGCTGCAGACAAGGGATACTCTGCGGGCCGCGGGATATCCCTCTGCGGTCACGGTGGTCAGCATGGGTCCACCCCAGGCTGAGGCAGTGATCCGCGAGTCCTACTGGATGGGGGCCGACGACGGGATCCTGCTAACCGACCGCGCCTTCGCTGGCGCCGACACTCTGGCCACGGCTTTCGCCCTGAGCCAGGCGGCGAGGAAGAGCGGATTCGACCTCATCATTGCCGGGATGCAGTCCACCGACGGCGACACCGCCCAGGTCGGGCCGGGCGTTGCCGAGTTCCTGGGAATACCGCACGTCTCCTACGTCAGGTCCGTCAACCGCGTTGGCCCTGGGAGCATCGAAGTCACTGCCGATCTCGGTGACAGGTACTTGACGCAGGAGATTTCGTTCCCCTGCCTCATTACGGTCACGCCAGAGCTGAACCAACCCCGGCTGCCCTCCCTCCGGACCCGGAAGGAGACCATGGCCAGGACCGTAGCCGTCGTTAGACCCGGGGACCTACCTCCCGCGGGAGAGAAACACTACGGCCTGTCCGGCTCGCCCACCAGGGTGGAGCGGGTCTTCCCTCCAAAGATAGAGCGGGTGCAGGAGATGTGGGAAGGACCCGCGGCGGAGCTCGCCAACCGCCTCGCAGCCCTCCTGAATGAGGTGCTGTCCCCGTGAGTTGGAAGGGCGTAATGGTCTTCGCTGAGTGCTCCGGTGGACGGTTTGAGCCGGTGACGTACGAGCTGCTAGGCAAGGCCCGCGAGCTGGCAGACAAGACCGGGCAGACCGTTTCGTGCGTCGCGATAGGGGCAGGGATGAAAGACGCTGCCCGCGACCTGCTCTTCTACCCTGTCGACCGGGTCCTGGTCTACGACGCCCGGGAGTTCCATCATTTCACCTCCGGCGCGTACTCAGCGGCCCTCGAGGACGCGGTCCTCCAGGAGAGACCCAGCGTAGTGCTCATCGGCGCGACCCCTTTGGGGAGGAGCCTCGCTCCGCGGGTGGCCGTGCGATTCCGGACCGGCCTCACCGCCGACTGCACGGGGCTGGACATCCGTCCGAGCGGTGAGCTGGTGCAGACCAGACCCGCTTTCGGCGGGAACATCATGGCGACCATCCTGACCAGAGACGCCCGCCCTCAAATGGCCACTGTCAGACCCAAGGTGATGCCAAGGGCGGAACGGGTCTCGGGAGTCCGCGGCGTCATCGTGGACAAGCAGGTATCCGCACCCTCAGCCCTGGCCAACCTGGCTCAGCACCTCAGGGCGGTGCGGCCGGTATCAGAGATCCCCCAGCCGAAGGCGGAATCGATCGCAGACGCGAAGGTCATCGTGACCTGCGGGCGCGGCGTGCGTTCGGCGAAAGACCTGAAGATGTTCGGCCTGCTCGCAGAACGGCTCGGCGGAGTCCTCGCGTGTTCGAGGCCCCTCGTCGAGAAGGGCTGGCAACCTGCTTCCAGGCAGGTGGGGCAGAGCGGGAGAACGGTGCGGCCCGACGTCTACATCGCCTGCGGCATATCCGGCGCGATCCAGCACGTGGCGGGCATGTCGGGCAGCCGCACCGTGATCGCGATCAACAGCGACAGGAACGCCCCGATATTCGAAACCGCTAACTACGGCCTCGTAGGGGACGTCTACGAGGTAGTTCCCGAGCTGCTGAAGGCCCTGGGAGGTGCGCCGGATGGGCGGTAGCCGCTTCTCCAGGTGCACCGAGAAGGACATCGCCGACCTCAAGGCGATCTGCGGGGATGACCGGGTCATGACTGAGGGGCCCCTCATGGAGGACTGCTCCCACGATGAGATCCCCTGGGTGAGGGGATATCCTGAGGCGGTCGTCTTCCCCAGGGACGTCCGGCAGGTCGCCGGGATCCTTCAGCTTGCCTCATCCCGCATCATCTCCGTGACACCCAGGGGGGCGGGCACGGGCCTATGTGGCGGAGCGGTCCCCATCCTCGGAGGGATCGTCCTCTGCCTTTCCCGCATGAACCGGATCCTGGAGACAGACCGGCAGAACCTCACAGCGACCGTCGAGCCGGGCGTGCCGCTCATGTCCATCCACCAGGCAGTAGAGGCACAGGGATTCCTCTATGCTCCTGACCCCGGCGAGAAGACGGCGACCATCGGGGGCAACGTAAGTACTAACGCCGGGGGCATGCGGGCCATCAAGTATGGAGTAACCAGGGACAACGTCCGCGGCCTGCAGGTCGTCCTGTCATCCGGCGAGGTCCTCGAAATGGGCGGGAAGCATGCCAAGAACAGCACGGGCTACAGCCTCCTGAACGCCTTCGTCGGCAGCGAGGGCACTCTTGGCGTGGTCACCCGCGCGGTCCTGAAGCTCCTGCCCCTGCCCAGGCAGACCATAAGTTTGCTGGTCCCGTTCGGCTCTCTCGGCCAGGCCATCCGCGCAGTCCCGAAGGTGCTGGCTACCGGGATCCTGCCTCAGTCCCTCGAGTTCGCAGAGAAGGGCGTCATTGAAGCAACGGAGCGCTACCTGGGGAAGCGTTTCCCTCACCGCGATGCGCCGTCGTACCTGCTCCTGAGGATGGACGGGAACTCCCAATCTGAGGTCATTTCGGCTATGGACCTGGTGGGCGACGCGTGCCTGGACGCTGGAGCCATGGACGTCCTCATGGCCGACAGCCAGGAGAGGCAGGCGGCGATCTGGGACGCGAGGTCCGCGTTCCTCGCAGCCCTGAAGAGCGGGAACGAGGTGGACGAGTGTGACGTCGTCGTGCCAAGGGACCGGGTCGCCGACATGGTGGAGTACAGCAAGGACGTCTCCCGGAGGGTGGGCGTACGCATCGAGAGCTTCGGCCACGCGGGCGACGGCAATCTGCACATCTACGTCCTCCGCGACGGGACGGCTGCGGAAGACTGGGAGAGGAAGCTCCCTCAAGCTCTGGACCTCCTGTACGAGAAGGGCGACGAGCTGGGAGGCCTGCCCTCGGGCGAACACGGCATCGGCGTTGCCAAGAGGAAGTACATGGCCCGGAGCCTCTCCGCCGGGGAGCTCGCTCTCATGGCCCGGCTGAAGAACGCCTTCGATCCCTGCGGCATCCTGAACCCGGGCAAGGTTATCTGACCGCGGGTCGCCAGATGGTAGAATCCTAGCAGGGAGGGCCGCCCATGGATGCCGTCTTGCAGGAGTTGAACAGCCCGGTGTTCGGGCCGGTCTATGCCCTGGTGGCGGGTCTTCTGACCTCGGCCAGCCCCTGCACGCTGGCGGCGTTGCCCCTGGTCGTGGGGCATCTGAGTGGCTCCACCAGGAGGGAACGCCTCCGGGACTTGGTCCTCTTCATCTTGGGAATGACCCTTGCGCTGACCCTGTCCGGAGTGGTTGCGGGCGCGCTCGGCAGGTCCCTTATCTTCGCTGCCCCGTGGATCCGGTGGGTCGCCGGGGTGGCCTTCATCACCGGCGGCGCCGCGTACATGGGCCTGTTCGGCAACTTGCTGACCTGTGAGGTGCCCCTGGCGGGGAAGGAGGGCGGGGGGATCTCGGAAGCGAGATCCCGGTTGCCGCGCTCCCTCGCAGGCGTTGCGGTGGGCGCGCTGTACGGGCTGTCGGCATCCCCGTGTTCGACGCCTGCGCTTATCGCGATCCTGGCGCTCGTGGCGACCACGGGTTCCATCGCGAAAAGCGCCCTATTGTTGCTGTTCTACTCGCTGGGCCAGTCCTTCCTGGTGGCAGTCGCTGGACTCGCGACGTCGAGCTTTCGCGCCTTCCTGGAGAACGGCAGGAGAGCCCGCGCTCTCGACCTGCTGAGGAAGGCCGGAGGAGCGGCCATAGTCGTCTTCGGCGTGTATATCCTTATCCGCCCCTACATTTGAGGAGGCCCTGGACTTGAGGAACGAAGTCCCCGGAAGACGGACCCTCTTCCTGATGTTGACCCTGGTCGTCATCGTGCTCGTGTTCTGGCAGATGGCGGCGCAGCGGCTCAGCAAGGCGCCGTCCTCGGGCGCGGAGATCGCCGAGGTCGGCCCGCAGACTCTGGCCCAGATGCTCTCCATGGGCAAACCAGGGATCCTCGAGTTCTACACCGGCTCCTGCCCCTCCTGCATCAAGATCGCCCCTGAGCTGGCGCGCGTAAGCAGCACTTACGGCGCTGGACTGTTCGTTGTGAGGATGAACGCCGAGAAGTACCCCGCGGAAGCCAGCAAATACAAGGTGGAGGTAGTGCCGACCCTCGTTTACTTCGGCGCCTCGGGGACGCAGGTGGCGGCGGTCCCCGGGTATATGGACTTCGACGCGCTTGTGAAGAACCTGAAGCAGCTCAAGATGATAGAATGACAGGCAGGTGCCCTGGAGGCGACCCGTATTCTATTACTGGGAGGACCGGCATGGACGGCATCCCGTTCACGAAGATGGAAGGGCTAGGGAACGACTACCTCTACATAGACCGCTTCGCCTACAGGACGGAGCATGATTGGCCCGCTCTGTCCCGTGAAATGGCGGAGAGGCACTTCGGCGCCGGTTCCGATGGGATCATCCTGATCGAGCCCGGTGAGACCCACGACTTCCGCATGCGCATGTTCAACGCTGACGGTTCCGAGGGGGACATGTGCGGCAACGGTATGCGCTGCTTCGCCAGGTACGTCTACGATCACGGCCTGACCCGGAAGACCGGGTTCCCGGTTGAAACTAAGTCTAGCCTGGTGCGTCCCGTGCTCCACCTTGACGTGTCAGGCCGCGTGGAATCGGTATCGGTGGATATGGGCGCTCCCCGGTTCAGCCGCAAGGACATCCCCCTGTCCAGGCTTGACGGTCCCGAGCCCGTGATCGGCGAACCCGTCGAACTGGACGGACAATTCCTCCGGGGCACGGCGCTGTCGACCGGGAACCCGCACTGCGTCTTCTTCGTGGAGGATGTCTGGAAGGTTGACCTGGAGCGCGTCGGCCCGAAGCTGGAGCGGCACCAGCTCTTCCCAAGGAGGGCCAACATCGAATTCGTCGCTCCGAAGTCCAGGGAGTCGATGGACATGCGCGTGTGGGAGAGAGGGTCCGGCATCACGCTGGCGTGCGGGACCGGGGCCGCAGCCGCGGTGGTCGCAGCCGTCCTAAACGGCCACACGCGGAGGGACGTGCCCGTGACGGTCAACCTGCCGGGCGGTCCTCTCCTGGTGGAATGGAAGAGCGATGACCACGTATGGCAGACCGGCCCTGCCAGAGAGGTATATACGGGGGTGTTTTCCCATGAAGCTCGCTAAGAGGATGGGCAACGTAGCGCCGTACCTTTTCGCCAGCATGAACGCGATGAAGGCTCGCCTCCGCGAGCAAGGGGTGGACATCGTCGACATGTCCATCGGTGACCCCGACATCCCAACTCCCAGGCACATCATAGACCGCCTGTGTCAGGCTGCCAGGCACCCTGAGAACCACAGATACCCGCCCTACGAAGGCACGATGGGGTTCAAGAGCGCGGTGGCTGCCTACTACGGTAGGAGGTTTGACGTCGACCTCGACCCGAAGACCGAGGTCATGACGCTCATCGGGTCCAAGGAGGGCCTGTCTCACCTCATCTGGGCCATGGTGGGCGAGGGCCAGTACGCGCTGCTCCCCGACCCTGCCTATCCCGTGTACGATACGCAGGTCGGGCTGGCGGGCGGGTCGGTCCACAAGATGCCTCTCCTCGAGAAGAACGACTATCTCCCTGTCCTCGACGACATCCCCAGCGACATTGCCCGGAAAGCCTCGGTGATGTTCCTGAACTACCCTAACAATCCGACCGGCGGCGTGGCCACGCTGGACTTCTTCAAGAAGGCCGCCGACTTCTGCATGCAGTACGACATCGTCCTCTGCCACGACGCGGCTTACGTGGACATCGGGTTCGACGGGTTCGTCCCGCCCAGCGCACTACAGGCCTCGAGACACCAGGTTGTCGAGACGTACTCCCTATCCAAGCCGTTCAATATGACGGGATGGAGGATCGCAGCCATCGTGGGTTCGGCCGAGGTCATAGGGAAGGGCATCGGGATCATCAAGACCAACACGGATTCAGGCCAGTTCAATGCCGTGCAGGAAGCGGGCGAGGCCGCCCTGGGAACCGAGCCCGAGAAGGTGATTGCCGCCAACGTGGCAGCCTACAGGGAGCGCCGCGACCTTATGGTGGAAGCCCTGCGGAAGGCCGGCCTGGGCGTCCGGTCCCCAAAGGGCACCTTCTACCTGTGGGTCCGCGTGCCCGAAGGCGAGACGTCGGCGTCTTACTCCGCCAAGCTTCTGGAGAAGACGGCGATCCTGGTGACTCCCGGCAGCGCGTATGGAAAGTACGGCGAGGGACATGTAAGGGTCTCGCTGAGCGTGCCAACTGACAGGGTGATGGAGGCCGCGAGCAGGCTCGCAGCAGGGACCTAAGGAGACCGGAAGTTGCGCGGCCACGGCGCTGATACCCACGTACGGAGAACGATGTCGCAGCTAACCGCAGACCTTCTGCTCTTGCTGGTCACCCTGGTTTGGGGGACCACGTTCGTCATAGTCAAGCAGGCTATATCCGCGATGGGACCCTTGACCTTCGTCGCGGTCCGTTTCTTCATAGCCGGAGCAATCCTCATCGCATGGCACGTCTTCAGAGCGGGACGGCCCCCGGTGGCTGTCAGAAGGGGCGCCGGTCCGGCCAGTGGGAGTGGTCTGCAGGCCCGAGAGGTCTGTGCCGATAGGTTGCCGGGTACCACTGAACCCGTTCCTCCCGCAAAGACCCTGAACGCCTGGTACAATGCCTCGAGGGAGTTCTACGCGGGCGCTGTCCTCACGGGTCTCGCCCTGTTCTTCGCCTACGCCACTCAGACTCTCGGCCTGGTGACGGTCGCTTCGGGAAAGGCCGCGTTCATTACCGGCCTCTACGTGGTCATGGTCCCCATCGCCTCCCGCGCCATCCTGAGAGCCGCCCCCGACAGGAACTCGGTCATCGGCGTCATACTGGCCACGTCCGGTCTGGGACTTATGTCGCTCAAACTCCCCCTCCAGGTCGCCGCGGGTGACTTCCTGGTGTTCCTCTGCGCCATTGGCTTCGCCGCGCACATCCTCCTGGTCAGCCGCTACTCGGAGCATGGAGACCCGGTGTTGTTCGCGGGAGCCCAGCTTCTCGTCGTGTCCGCAGGCTCGTTCATCTGCGCCATCATCTTCGAGCGCCCCCTTCTCGTGCCGCCCGGAGCGTGGGGTCCAGTCCTGTTCACCGCGCTGGCAGCCACTTCGTTCGCGTTCCTGACCCAGTCGGCCGTCCAGCGGTATACCTCCGCTACGCACACCGCGCTCATCTTCTCCGCTGAACCCGTCTTCGGCGCCCTCTTCGCCTGGCTGATGACCGGGGAGATCCTGGTCGCCCGGGAGATCGCAGGCGCCGTTTTCATCCTCACGGGGATGCTGGTGTCGGAGTCGGGTCTGTTCAGGACTTAGGAGTCCGCTCAGCTGACTTCTTCTAGGCCTGATTTAGCGGTTTTCGCCAGTCACAACCGTCGGTGCTGCCGGTTTTCGCCAATGACCAAGCTTCGGGTCCCGGGGACTGGCGATTTTCGGCAGTCGGGGAGCAGATGACTGTTGATTTTCGACAGTGAGTAGCCGAGTGGCTGTCGGATTTCTTCAATGCTGAACCTCCTCGAAGGATTGCCCCCGCGTGGCTGCTCGCTCGGCGCCGGGCTATCTCGGACAGGAAGGCATCGCGCCACTCTATTGAAGGACATGAGGGTTGACGTACCGAATATGATGGTAGCAGGTTCGCACCCGTTTCGGAAGGTGATGGTGGTTGGACGACCCAGGGAGTAGTCCCGTCTTAGTAGCCGCAGTATGTCTTGTCCTGTCGGCTTTCTTCTCCGGTTCAGAGGCAGCTCTGTTCTCTTCCGACCACATCAAGCTCGCGAGCAGGTTTGGGAGCCACAAGCGCATGGACTTGGTGCGTCGTCTGAAGGACGACCCTCGATCGGTCCTCTCCAGCCTCCTCTTGGGGAACACCCTTGTGAACATCGTTTTTGCCTCTTCCATCGCGGCCATTGCCTTGTCCGCGCTGCGGCTGCCCAGGACTATGATAGACTTCGTCGCCATCGCTACGGCCACTGTCCTCGTCGTCGTCTTCGGAGAGATCTCGCCCAAGCTTGTCGCCAAAGCTGATCCCGAGGGGAGCGTGGTGGCGCTCTCACCCGCGCTCGTATTTCTGAACCTGGTAATGAGACCTTTCTCGCGCATTCTGGAGAAGATAGCCTCCTTCTTCTTGGCCAGGATCCCGCCGGTGCGGAGCAGGGCGGATGAGCTCACCGAGGCGAGGCTCCTCGCCGCCGTAGACTACGTCGAGACCTCCGGAGCCATACGGACCGACGAGAAGGAGATGATTTACGGCGTCATCGACTCCAAGGAGCTTCAAGCCAAGGACGTGATGGTGCCCAGACCGAGTATGGTCGCCCTCCAGGAGGACAGGACCGCCCTCGACGCCCTGAACGTAATGCTCCGCTACGGCTTTTCAAGACTGCCGCTATTTGCGGAGACCCGCGACAACGTCACTGGGATAGTGAGCGTCAAAGACTTGGTCGCCGCAGGCGGAAGTGGGAACGATTGGTGCGGGCCACTGGCGGATAAGCCCGTGAAGTCGTTCGCCACCGCGCCCCATTTCGTGCCTGAAGGTAAGAGCGTGAGGGACCTTCTCAGGGAGATGAAGTCCTCTGGCGTCCCCATGAGCATAGTCGTGGACGAGTTCGACGGGGTATCGGGCTTGGTCACGCTCGAGGACCTGGTGGAAGAGATCGTCGGCGAGATAAGAGACGAGCATGACGCCCGCGAGCAGCCGCCCGTCGTCCTCGGGGAAGGGGAATGGCAAGTCCCCGGGCGCATGAGCCTCGCCGATCTGGAGTCCTTGACGGGTTTCGAGATCGACATCGAGGACTGCGATTCGGTGGCCGGCGTCGTCATGAAATGCCTGGATAGGGTACCCGTTGCCGGCGATTCGTTCAACTTGGATCAGCCGCCCCTCTTCCTCGAAGTGAAGGAAGTGAACGGTCCAAGGATCCAGAAGGTGATAATCCGCAGGAGAGGTTCAGAGGTGTCCCCAAGACATGGAGACTGACATACCACTGGCGGCGGTCGCCGTAAGGGTAGCGCTGCTGCTGATCTCCGTCGCCGGGGTCGGGTTCTTCGCCGGTTCCGAGACAGCCTGCCTGGCAATGGACGGCTGGGCAGTCGAAGGCCTGAAGTCCACCGGGGATCGCCGGGCGGCGCTCCTGAACCGGCTCGACCGGGACTCCAGGAGCACCATCTCCACCCTGCTCATAGGGACCAATGTGTTCACCGTGCTGGCGTCCGTCATGGGCGCGTCTCTCGCGGACCTTCTCGGAGCCAGCGAGGCCATCTCGCTGGGCGTCGTCCCGCTGGTCATTACGGCTATGGTGTTCATGTTCTCTGAGCTGGTCCCCAAGACGTACGCTTCCAGAGCGTCGACCGAGGTCGCCCTCGCGGTGGCGCCTGCCCTGTCCGTTCTCGTCGCAGTCCTGAAACCTCTTTCGGCGGTCCTATCGGCGGGCCCCAACCTGCTCGCAGGGCTCCTTGCAAGGAAGTCGGCCAGGGCCGCCTCGGTCTCGGACGAACCCGTCAGGGCCGCGGTGGACCTCGCCGAGGAGGAGGGCCAGGTCGATAGGCAGGACAGCGAGGTGATCGTGGGGGTCCTTGATTCCTCGGACACCCGCGTCTCCGACATCATGGTGCCTCTATCCAGCGTGGCTGCGTTCAGCCCCGATACCGCGGTGCGCGACGCCCTCGAGGCGTTCAAGACCCACCGCTTCAGCCGGGTGCCGGTCGTGTCCAGGGATGACGGGCAGGTCGCCGGCGTCGTCTACATGAAGGATGTCATCAGGGAAGTCCTGCGCGCGCCCGGCTGCCATGAGCCTGTGAGCACCCTGATGCGCCCGCCGTTCACTGCCGGCTCTGGGGAGAACCTGCTTGACGTGCTGGGGCGGATGAGGAAGAACAGGGTCCACTTGGTCGTGGTGATGGATGGGCAACGCCCAATCGGGATCGTGACGCTGGAGGACATCCTGGAGGAGATCGTCGGCCACATCCGGGAAGACTCCGGTGCCAGGGGCAACCAGAAGAAGCAGCCAGCGGCGCGGCCGCCTGTCTCGACCGAGGGACTCGCCGAGAACGACGCGCTGGAGACGCGGGTAGACCTGGACCGGATGTGAGAAGGATCGTGCCCCCGGCTGGCGCGTCGACCCGGCTTGGCTATCGGTCGCCGCTACTTCCCGGCCAGCCTGTCGATGAACTCGGCAGCCATTTTGATGCCCAGCTTGTAGTCCTCCAGGCGGATGTTCTCGTTCGGCCCATGGTTGCCCGAAGCCCAGTACCCGACTCCGAACGCCACCATCGGCAGATCCAGGTACTCCTTGAACGGGTGCATGGGGCCGGAACCGGCCTGGGTAGGGGAGATGGACGCCGGCTTGCCGTACACCGTCAACGCCGCCTCCTCCGCGGCCCTCACCACTGGGTGGTCGGCGGTGGTCTTGACCGGGTAGTCCATGGTGATGACCCGCACGCGGACGTCGTCGAAGCCCTTCTCGTTCAGGTGCTTCTGTAGCTTTTCGAGGATGTCCCGGGGGTCCTGGTTAGGCACCAGCCGGAAATCCATCTTGACCAGGGCCTTGGCAGGTAGGACGGTTTTCTGGCCCTCGCCGATGTAGCCGCTCCGAAAGCCACAGATGTTGGCGGTCGGGCCGAAGAGCGACCGCTTCCTCAGCTCCAGCCCGCGCAGTTCCAGGAGAGGAGAGTGGATCCCGATGTTCCCTCCGCGCCTCCCTCCGCCTTCCTGTCCGGTGAGACTGCCGCGGCCCTCCTCGGCCGCCTTGAGCAGCGCCATCTCCTTCTCGGTAGGGGGGAGGACGGCGTCGTAGAAGCCGGGGATGAGGATCTCCTCTTTCTCGTTCTTGATCGTTGAGAGCGCCCAGATCAGGCGCCAGGCCGGGTTGGGGACGGTGGCGGCACTGCCAGAGTGCATGTCTCTCTCTGCGCCCCTGGTTTCCAGCTCGACGTAGAGGATGCCTTTGACTCCCAGGTACATCCCCGGTCGCCCGTCGGGCCCCATGTAACCGGACTCCCAGACGCCGTAGTCGGACCTCAGGAGCTCCCGGTTGTCCCGGATGAACTCGTCCAGGTGGGTGCTGCCGATCTCCTCTTCGCCCTCGATCAGGAACTTGACGTTCATCGGGAGCTTGCCGCGCAGCTTCAGGAGAGTTCCGACCGCCTGGATGCGGGCGCACGCGTTACCTTTGTTGTCGGAGACTCCCCGTGCGAACATCTTCCCGTCCCGGATGTCGCCGGAGAAGGGGTCGGAGTCCCACTCGTCCAGCGGGTCCGGCGGCTGGACGTCATAGTGGTCGTAGAACAGGACCGTCCTGTCCTTCTCGCCCTTGATCTCACCGTAGACCACCGGATGCCCCTTGGTCGGGATGACGCTGGCGCTTATGCCGTACTTCTCCAGGAGACCCCTGAAGTAAGCCGCCGCATGCGCCATCCCGATATTCTGGGCCGCTATGCTGGGCTTCCTCACTGCGTCTCCGAGTTCCGAGACGAACTCGTCGAAATGCTGGTCTATGTAGCTCCAGTCGTTCGTCTTGCCCTGAGCCAAAGTAGACTCCCTCCCGGGTTCAATCCCTTTCCGGTATTGTTCCGCAACCGGCGGTCGTTTCCTTCCTGCTCATGGGGGCAGCCGGGTTGCCCCGCCTTCGCCGCTCATATACAGTTGGCAGGAGAGGTGAGCCTCTGTGACCGTCAACATGGCCGCGCTCGCCGGCTACTGGATCGCAGCAGCGCGGATAGCCGCCGTCCTGGTGCTGTCCTATGCGGTCGTCAAGCTCGGCGACTCCCTCATAGCCCGCGTCTTCCAGAAGGCCGCGAGGACCCGCAGCCCGCGGGTCGCGGACAGCAGGGGAAAGACGCTGGCAGGGCTCCTCAGGAGCGCGCTCAGGTACTCCATCGGCACGGTCGTGCTCCTCACGGTGCTGGACCTCACGGGGATCGACACCAAAGCGCTCCTGGGTGGGGCCGCCATCTTCGGCCTGGCGATAGGCTTCGGCGCGCAGAACCTGGTCAGGGACGTGCTCACCGGCTTTTTCATCATCTACGAGCACCAGTTCGACATCGGCGACTACATCAGCGCGGCAGGACTTTCCGGGATAGTGGAAGAGATCGGCCTCAGAACGACGCGGCTGCGGGATTACTCCGGTGACGTGCACGTGATCCCCAACGGGCTGGTCGATAAGACCACCAACAAGAGCAGGGCAGGGTCCCGAGCCCTCATCGAGGTCACGATCGCCTTCGAGGAAGACACCCGTAAGGCTATCGGCGTCATCCAGGCCGCATGCGACCAGATGGCAAGGGAACACCCCGAAATAACCGACGGGCCCATGGCTCTTGGAGTCTCGAGGCTGGACGCGTGCGGACCAACCATCGAGGTGTGGGCGCGCACCAAACCGCTCGAGCACTTCGCCATAGAGAGGGAGATGAGGCTGAGAGTAAAGGAAGCCCTGCAGAAAGCCGGCATCTCCATGCCGTTCCAACGCGTCATGGTCGCGCCGGCGCCGGCCGATCTGAAAAACAGGGAGGACCAGCAAGATCGGCCCGGCTAGCACTGCTGCCCAGTCGGACGTCAGTACCCCAGCTTCTCGCCCACGATGACCACCACGAACTCAGCTTTCGCCGCGGGCTTGGCCTCGATGATGGTCGTTATCCTGCACGACTTCGGCTCGCAGGCCTTGCAGTCTCCGCCCTCCACGCAAGGCGCGCTGGCATTGAGCCTCCTGTAATTGACGGGCGCAGCGAACCTCCTGATGCGCTGGACCGCCGCACGCAGGTCCGGGACCATCTTGTTGTAGCCGCAGACGACCACGCTAATCTTGGGCCCGAAGATCATGGACGCCACGCGGTTCCCCGACCCGTCGGTGTTGACCAGCGCTCCGTCCATCGTGAGCGCGTTGGTGCTGGACAGGAACACGTCCGCCTTCACCTGGTTATCCCTGGCGACCGCCTTCTCGGCGGGCGAGAGGGAGGCGTCCCAGTGGTCGTAGACCGGATTGCCGCGCTCCTTGAGGGCCTGGTGGATCCCCAGGTCGCGCACCGTCACCGAGCCTCCGATGCCGACCGACGCTCCGGCTGGGATGGCGTCAAGTACGATCTTTCTGGCCTCGTCCCTGGTCTTTGCATAGTAGGCCGCAAAGCCGTTCCGTTTCAGCGCCCCGACGCACTTCTCGGCGACTTTCTCGTTGAACCACCTCTCGGGTTCGTACATCGGGTTGTCGGGAGCTATCATATGTGACCTCCTCTTGAACCCTACTGGACCGCCCTCGCTAAGATAGACCTACGCGAGGTCCAAGTACTCGGCTATGTTGGCCTTCTCCACTTTGATAGGCCTGATCTTGTTGTTCAGTGCGGTCAGGAGGCTGGTGACGCCGGGACCGTGGCCGGATACGAACGAATTGGAATGCACCACGATGCCGATGATGACCGCGCCTTTCCGGTAGCTCCTCCCGTAGAAGGAGGAAGAATCCGCGATGGCCACGATATCGCCGAACCTTATCTTGTCTAATCCCAGCTCTCGCAGCCGGTCGGTCTCCATCGAGGTTATGTCGTAGTCGCCTCTCTCGGCCGAAGACGCGCCCAGGCCGCTGCCCATGAATTCGGGGGGCACGATGTGGGCGACCGGGACCTCAAGCACGCCTTCCTTCTCGACGATGCCCATCTTGTGCAAGAGGCCGGGGTCCAGGCTCATGACCTTGACGTCAGGGTAGTCGAGCAGATCCAGGCCCTGACCGAAGCTCTTCACCTGGATCTGGTCGCTGATCTTCATCTTCTCCAGGTCGTCTTTGGGAAAGTGGATGAGGACGTGCTCGATGCCCCCGTGCTTGCCGGTGACGATTCCCTTCGCGCCCTTGGCGTCGCCCGACCAGACAACGGCCGTGTTCCCGATGCATGAAAGGGTGTTGTACCCCGAGTTGGCCTTCTCGTCCTTGTTCTTGCTGCTCACGCCGGGCTCGACGTGGTCGCCGGCCCAGCCGAAAGCGGGGTCCCCGACCTTGACGTTGTACGTGATCCCACCGGTGCCGGGGGAAACGCGTACCACCCCGTCGTAGCAGATCCGCGGCTGTGAGGCCGGGGCCGAGATCTCACCCGCCACCGAAAGCATGACCAGCTTGTCCTCGTTGGTCCTGAGCACTGTATGTACCTCCTTGGTGTTGACCGAACGGCCCGGACAAGCTGCCCGGGCCCTTCTCCTCCTTATGGGACTAGAGCGCGGGGTCGTAGTCCTCGGGCGTCCCCTTGATGTGGCCGTCCAGCCACCTCACGATGTGGTTCAGCCTGGCGACGCGGAGCGCCGGCTTGCCGCTCCTGGACAGCTCGTGGCTCGAGCCCGGGAACCGGACCATCTCGACTTCTTTCTTCAGTTTCTTGAGCGCGGTGTAGAATTGCTCGCCCTGCTCGATCGGGCACCGCATGTCGTTCTCGCCGTGGAGGATGAGCAGCGGAGTCTTCACACTCTCGACGTACGCGATGGGCGAGAGCTTCCACGCCTTCTCCCAGTCCTTTAACGTGTCGATGAGGAGCTCCCTGTCGATGAAGCTGTAGCCGATGTCAGATACCCCGTGGAACGACAGCCAGTTGGAGATGCTGCGCATGGTCACCGCGGCGGCGAACCTGCCGGTGTGGCCAACGACCCAATTGGTCATGAATCCGCCGTAGCTGCCTCCTCCGACGCCCGTCTTGGACTCATCGATCCAGCCCGCGTGCTTCACCGCGACGTCTGTCCAGGTCATCAGGTCCTCGAAGTCCTTGCCGCCGTAATCGCCGTTGACCGCTCGTTCGAACTCCTGGCCGAAGCCCGCGCCGCCTCTCGGGTTGGTATAGATCACGCCGTAACCCTTGTTGGATAGGAGCTGGAACTCGAAGAAGAACCCGTAGCCGTACATGGAGTGAGGCCCGCCGTGGATCTCCAGGAACGCAGGGTACTTCTTGCCCTCCTTGAAGCCGGCGGGCTTCATGATCCAGCCGTACAGCTGCAGGCCGTCCTCGGCCTTGAACTCCACCATCTCCGGCGCCGCGACGTAGACCTGCTCGAGCAGGTCCTTGTTCGCCTTGGTGAAGATGGTCTCCGACTTGGTTGCGAGGTCGTAGAGACCGATCTCGCCGGGGTAGGCAGGCTCGCTGACGACGAAGGCCACCTTGGTGCCCGAGCCGTCCATGGTGAACCCGTACAGCTCCCTGTCGCCGCCCAGCACGAGCTGGACGTCGCCCCCGTCCACGGGCACCGAGTACAGGGATGTGCGGCCGTGGTCGCTGGCCAGGAAGTAGATAGTCTTGCCGTCCGGAGTCAGCGTCGGACCGTTCTCGCCGGCACCGAGCTTAGAGTCGCCCGCGCAGTGGTCGCCGACGCCGCGGTCGAAGTCCTTGGTCAGGCAGACAGGCTCACCGCCCTCCACCGGGACCTTCCACAGCCTGCTCAGCGTCGCGCTGCCGAACTCCATCTGGTGTCCCGTGTAGACGATGGACTTGCCGTCGGGCGTCCACCTGGGCTGCCCGCTCGGTCCCTTCCCGGGAGTCAGCTGGCGCATCTCGCCACCCTCGGAGGGGACGATGTAGATGTCCGTCAACCAGGGCTGCCAGTCGGCGTCAGGGCGCCGGTTGCCGGAGAAAGCGATGTGCTTCCCACATGGGGACCACGCGGGCGCCGAGTGGTTGTAGTCCCCCGCGGTGATCATCCTGGGAGTGGTCTTGCCCTCGGCGTCGACCACGAAGATGTGCTGTTGCCGGTCCGGCAGGAGCCCCATGGCCATGTCTGCCTTGGTCTTGAGGCGAGTGAGGACCCTGGGCTCATCTCGCTTCTTCTTCTCCTCGTCCTCCTTGGCCTTTTGGTCCAGCTGCTTCTCCCACTCTTCGGGTTTCACCTCGGGGTCGATGGAGGCGGTGAACGCGATCTTGGCGCCGTCCGGCGACCAGACAGCTGTCCCCGCGCCCCACCGAAGCTTTGTCACCTGGTAAGCCTCGCCTCCGGTGGTCGGCACCACGTAGACCTGCTTGCCGGCGCCCCTGTCCGACACGAACGCTATCTTCGCGCCGTCAGGGGACCAGCGCGGGGAGTTGTCCGCGGTGGGGCCGGAGGTGTACTGCCTGGGCTCTCCGCCGCAGGTAGGGACCATCCAGATGTGGGACCGGTACTCTTTGGTCTTCTCGTCGACGTAGGACCTGGCGAACGGCACGTTCTTGCCGTCAGGCGAGATCTGAGGGTCACACACGAAAACCAGCTTGTAGAGGTCCTCCGAGACGAGTCTCCTTTTATCAGGCATGCAGGTCCCTCCTCGGACGGTTGGATAACGCGAAGGAATACGCGAAGCTCATTCAGCTTCCGGGGGGTGAATACCTTCCGTGGGCGAAGCGAAGCTCGAAGTCGCTAACCTGGCAGTCAGCTTCGGCGACTAGCTCTTCGTCGCGTAGAAGAAGGGGCGGTAGGTCTTGTCCGGCTCCACCACGTCGTTGCCCCGGAAATCCCTGATGAAGCGCACGTCGAGGCCGCCCTCCCGCATCCACTTGACCAGCTCGTCCCCGGCGTAAGCTTTCTCCCAGAACACCTCGTTGACGTAGCCCACCGGGACGCCGTCCCTCACGACCGTCGCCTCTATGGCTACCACGGCGAGCTTCCGGCGGGCGTCGTAGATGGGCTTCTCGATAACCAGGTTTCCGTTCCGGTGGCGCACCGTGTAGCCATTCCAGTTGGTCCGGAAGGCGAGGTCGGTGTTGACGTCGACTATGTACCAGCCGCCGGGGTTCAGGTGGGCAGCGACTGAAGCGAAGGCCGACCGGACGCCCTCGGGCTCCAGGATGTGGTTCAGGGAATCGTACGAGCAGGTTATGAGGTCGAACTTCCGCCCGAGCGAGAAATGAGTCATGTCCCCGTGGAAGAGGATGGGGGAGGGGTACCCGGTCGCCAGTCTGCCTCCCGTGACCCTGAGCATCTCCTCCGACTGGTCCAGCCCGTGTACCTGGAGGCCCGGGATAAGACGGCGGAGTTCCACCATGAGGACCCCTGTCCCGCAGGCTACGTCAAGCGCGCTCCGGGGAAGGCATCCCTGGGACTCAAGGAACGACGCGAAGTGCGGGGCAATGGACAGCGCGAAGCTGTCCCATCCAAGCTCGTCATAGTACCTGGCGAACGAGGCGTCGTACATCGCGGATCCTCCTCCGTCGAGCGTCTGTCCGTGTCCGGCATATCCTACCACGCCTCATGGAGCTCAAGGAAGCCGGGCCTACATGTCGAATCCAACGGAAGACGGAGGACTCGAAACCCACCAGGAGCGGAGGTCGATGGGGCAGTGAAGAAAGCGGTCGCAGGTTTCAAGTGGATAGATGAACAGTCCCAAGCCCTCATCAAGATAAGCGAGGACATCTGGCGGTTCGCGGAGATAGGCCTGCACGAGGACAAGTCGGCCACGGCTCTAGAGGAGTTCCTGAGGAAGAACGGTTTCAGCGTCGAAGTCGGGGTAAGCGGCATGCCCACGGCGTTCGTCGCCGCCTGGGGGAAGGGCAAGCCCGAGATAGGTTTGCTCGGCGAATACGACGCCCTCCCCGGCATCTCCCAGAAAGTCTCGACGGTCAAGGAGGAGCTCGAGCCAGGCGCGTGCGGGCACGGCTGCGGCCACAACCTGCTAGGTGTCTCTTCGGCGGCCGCGGCCATCGCGCTCAAGGAGGAGATGCTGAGGCGCCGCCTTACGGGCACGGTCAAGTACTTCGGTTGCCCGGCCGAGGAGAACTTCAGCGGCAAGTCGTTCATGGCGAGAGACGGCCTGTTCAACGGCCTGGACGCGTGCCTCACCTGGCATCCCGGCCCGATGAGCGCCGTGCGGGGCGGGAGCTCCTTGGCCATCAACTCGATGAACGTGACGTTCCACGGCGTGTCATCGCATGCGGGCGGATCGCCCCATCTCGGCAGGAGCGCCCTCGACGCGGCGGAACTGATGAACGTCGGCGCCAACTACCTGCGCGAGCACATCATCGAGAAGGCCCGCATCCACTACGTCACGACCAACGGCGGGCTCCAGCCCAACGTAGTTCCCGCTAAAGCCACGGTTTGGTACTACGTCCGCGCCCCTCAGAGGGACCAAGTTGAGGAGATCTACGACCGCGTCATGAAGTGCGCCACGGGCGCCGCAATCATGACCGATACCACCTACGAGGTCGAGCTGCTGGAGGGCGTCTACGAGGTGCTGCCGAACCGCGTGCTGGAGGACGTGCTGGTCGAAGCGATGGAGGTCGCGGGACCGCCGGAGTTCACGGAGGAGGACGTCAAGTTCGCTGCGAAGATCAGCGAGACCTTCCCGCCCGGGCAGGTAGACGCCTTCATGCGTGACGAGACGCTCCCGGACGAGATGAAGGCGAAGCTGCAGGGCAAGGCGCTGAACGATGTGGTGCTCGGACGTCCACCGGCGCCGCCCGAGATGCGCGGTTCGACAGACGTCGGGGACGTCTCCTGGTGTACTCCGACCTCGCAGTTTGCGATGGCCTGCAGCGCCCTGGGGACACCGGGCCACTCGTGGCAGTATGCCGCGCAAACGGGCATGCACATCGGGCACGCCGGGATGATCGCTGCCGCTCGCACGCTGGTTCAGGCCGGTTTACGGCTCATGACCGACGTCGAGACAGTGAAGAAGGCCAGGGCGGAGTTCGACAAGCGGACCGGCGGGAAGAAGTATGAGAGCCCGCTGCCTGTGGACATGAAACCGGCGTTCCACCAGTTCGAGAGAAAGTAGGCCGGAGCCTCCTGCATGTCCCCTATACTGCGTCCCTCGCCTCGATGACCCACTTGGGGTCGCGGAGTAGCGCCCGTCCCACGCCAATCAGGTCCGCATGCCCCTCCTGCAGGACCTTCTCGGCCAGGGCAGGGTCCGCTATCCCGCCGGTCACCATGACGGGAATGCTGACGTTCTTCTTGATGATGGAGGCGTTGGCGACGAAATACCCCGGAGGCGCTCCGACCGGCCTCGATCCGCCAAACCCGCCCGAGACGTCGATGAGGGCGACCCCGGTGTCCTGCAGCATCCTCGCGACTCTCGCCGCGTCCTGGGGTGTGAAACCTCCCGGAAGCCCTCCGTCCGTGCTGCCTAGCCTAACGAAGACAGGGAAGCTGGTACCGACCCTCTGCTGCACCTTGGCGACCGTCTCCAGGAGGAAGCGGGCCCGGTTCTCCAGGCTCCCTCCGTACTCGTCGGTCCGGTTGTTTGTGAAGGGGGAAAGGAACTGGGTGCCCAGGTAACCGTGGGCGGAGTGGACCTCTACGGCGTCGAAGCCAGCCAGCTGGACTCTCCTCGCCGCGGCGGCGAAGTGCTCCTCGACCTCCTGGATCTCTTCCCTGTTCATGCCTTGTGGCTTGCGCTCGGACCCGGGAGCAGGGATATCGGACGGTCCCAACGGTTCACCGCCCGTCACGTCGGGAGTAGCCACAGCGCCAACATGGTTGATCTGGAGGGCGGCGACAGCGCCATGCGTGCGGAGGGCGAGCGCGAGCTCCCTGAAAGCCGGGATGGCGTCGTCATTGTCCAGCCCGAGCTGCCCCTTGTGGGCCTTCCCGCGGCGGGCTATGTAGGTGTGCTCGACGATGACCATGCCCACCCCGTTGGCGGCCCTTTCCCGGTAGTAGGCAATGGTGGATTCGCTCGGCAGACCGTTGTCCTTCTGGGAGCCGCCGGGATCCTCCAGGGCTGTCGCCATCGGCGGCATGACGACGCGGTTCCTCAGCGTGAGCCCAGCGAACGAGAACTGGGAGAAGAGCAAGGGCAAGTGCAAGGGCAGGGGCAAGGGGATCCCTCCTCGGGCAGTGTCCTGGTCAGCGCTCGTCAGTGTCTTCGGACAGCGCCTCCAGTATCGCAGAAGGAAGATGGGGGAGCAAACGAACGGGTTTTCGAGGAAGCGTGCGACGCGATCCTCTCGTCCGGGCCGCTGATCGTGGAGCTCGGCGCCGGACCGGGTGGCGGTCACATGCCTATGGTCCTGGAGCGCAACCCGCTGGCAGCAGTGCTGGTGAACGACTTCGAGTGCCGGATGCTCGCGGAATGGAAGACCTTCCTGGCCTCCCGCGGACTGGGTCAAGGCCTGTCATTGGCCTGCTTCGACGCCTGCAACATGCCTATCGTGAGCGCGTCGGTCGACTGCGTGTCCTCGCACGGGTGTCTCTGCAACATCATCTTCCACAAGGAACTGGCCGTCAAAGAGGCCTTTCGTGTCCTCCGTCCCGGCGGTGTCCTGGTCGCGATAGAAGGTCAGGTGGTCCAGCCGCCTGTCGATGTCATACTCGGCGTGCTTGCGGACCCGGCGATGGGCGGGATCTGGATGATGATGCCCGGGCTGATCGCAGGTTGGGCCGCGTTGGCTGAGTCCGTCGGTTTTATGGTGGAGAACGACAGGGTACTGGTCAGGAGAGCGGTGACCACGGAGGACGGCGAATTCGGTCGCCTGGCAGCGCACGTCGGCGTAGCCGTGGAGGCGGAGTTCCACTGCATACTGGCGCGAAAGCGAGGGCCTCTGGGTCACTAGTCTACGATGAGCTGCCCGATGGCGGGACCTCCTCCGTAGGGATCGCTTGGCTGCCTTGGCCCCTGGAGTCGAACTGGACCTTCCTCCAGTGGTACAGCCACACGGGCAACGCGACGACCACGTAGGCGAGCCCACGCTTGAGCTCGTTGTAGGCGCCGGCGTTCCTCTGTGCCTTGGCCCGTTCCTGCTCGAACTCCGTCTGCTGCTCGATGACCTCTTTGGGCACGGTATCCTTGCCGTCCGGCCCGCGGAACCTGGCGTAGACCTCGGCCGGCCCAGGGATGTAGTAGTCGTTCGGCATGAAGAAGTCCGCGACCGCCATCACAGACCTGATGAGGCCGGTCACGAGCAGCATAAGCGCGACAAAAGAAACGAGGTAGAGGTAGATCTGCCGCAGCGTCAGGCTTCTCATCGCTGCATTCTCCTTGTGTAGAGGACCCTTGGCGGCCCTCCGCTCTCTAAGACTGGCCTGCTGCGACGTAGGTTCCAGGCCCGAAGCCCGCACTCCTGCTGGTGGATGCTGCCCAGGGCACGGGCGGCAGACCAACTGGCGAGCGCGCCTTCGGGCTGGGCGTCCTCGGGTTGCCTACAGCTGCCTACAGATGGCGGCTACTGCAGGTCCAGCCGCCTGAACCTCGCGAGCCCTGCGCCGAGGAGGACCGCGCCCAAGAGGACTGAAGTCATGCCTGGCTTCAAGAGGAGCGACGCCACCTTGCCCGGAGCCGCGCCGCCCAGGAGTAAGCCGGCGTTGCCCGTCAGGGCTGACGGCAGGTAGGGCCCGACTGCCGACTTCCCCAGAACGCCTCCTGCGATGCCCAGGACGATTACGACAGCCAGTCCGGCCCCGCCCGCCGCCAGGGCCCCGGGCAGGACCATGGACGCCGTGAACGTGGCGACCATGACCAGCTCGGCGTACATCCCGACGGAAAGGGCCGCCAGCGCCACCCGTGACGCAGGCAGGGGGCCTATCAGCGTCCACGTGTACAGCCACGCCACGGTGACCGATGCTGCGATCCCGGCTGCTATCCCTACTGCGAGAACGCCGAGCTTCGCCAGGATGTACGATCGTCGCGACACCGGCCTGGTCACAATGAAGGCGGTGACGCCGGCAGCCTTCTCGCCTGCCACGGAGCCCATGGTGATCGCGATGATGACTAGCAGGCCGATCTCTACGATGTCGCCGATGAACGAACCGATCGCCTGCTCGGCGGAGGGAGGAGGCACGATGATCGTCATCCCTTGGGCGAAGCGCTGGATGATCTCGCCCATGTACCTGCTGCTCAGCGGGTCCAGCACCGCGAGGAAAAGGAGAATCAAGTACAGGGCAGGCAGCCGGAAGGACCGCCACACCTGCCTGAATTCCTTCTTCACCAGTACTCCCACGGTACGTCACCCCTTGAGCACAACCGGCCCTCGTCCCGGGCGGGCCCCGGTTACACGCTGAGCCGCAGGAACACTGTCTCCAGGTCGGTCCGCGATCGCCCGTACTCCCTCACCTTGACACCCTGTTGTACCAAGCTGACCAGGATCACGTCGAGCGCGACCGCCACGGCGTCCGGTTTGACGTCGACGTACAGCAGGCCTTCGCCCTGACCGTTGCCGCCTCGCAGGCCGCTGGTGCCCGGTTCTGCGTTCCGTTCTTCCCCGTCACGAGATACGCCTATGACCCAGGGCAGTCCGGCAACGATGCGCCCGGCCTGCTCCAGGTCCTCAAGCCTGACCCGAATGCGGATCCTCTCGGACGCGTACCGGTTCAGGATGTCCTCCATCGGCCCCTCCACGATGTTGTGGCCGGCCTTGATCATCACGAGCTCGTCCGATACCCGTTCGACGTCCTCCAAGATGTGGCTGGAGAACAGCACTGTGGCCCTCCCCTTGAGCTGCCTGAGCAGGGCGAAGACCTCCACGCGACCCTCCGGGTCGAGCGCCGAGACCGGCTCGTCCAGCACCAGCAGGTCGGGCTCCGGCAGGAAGCATGTCGCCAGTCCAAGGCGTTGCTTCATCCCGCGGGAGTATGTCCCCACGCTGCGCTTCCTGGCTCCATGGAGGTGGAACTGCTCCAGCAGCGCGTTCGCCCGTTCGCGGGCACGGCGGGGATCCATGGCGTAGAGCCCGGCCACCAGCTCCATGACCTCCAGCCCCGTATGCCTTTCAGGGAACACCGGATCTTGCGGCAAGTACGAAAGCCTGCTGCGGAGGTCGAGTTCCCTTCCGAACACTACGTCCTGCCCGAGCAGCCGGACCGTGCCTTCGTCCTTGGGGAGCAGGCCAAGGAGGATCCGCAGCGTGGTGGTCTTGCCCGCGCCGTTCGGCCCGATAAAGCCGCACACTGTGCCCGCCTCGACCCGCATGCTCAGCTCGTCCAGCGCGCATACCTGGCCGAACGACTTACTGAGCTCCTCGATGTAGATCGCGTCCACCGCGTTCACCGCCTTCACCTCTTGAGACCGCGCCTCGCGGAGTCGGAGGCAGCGTGTGGCCCAAGTCTCGTGCCGTCACTCCTCTCCTCGCCCGACAGCGAAGTAGATGATGGGACCGATGCATTCCCCTAGCAGGATGATCGCCACCCATATCGGCCTGGGCAGGTGTTTCACGGTCTTCCGCCTGCTGATGTCCATCAGTCCTGCGATAGCGAGGATCAGCTGTAGTGCCAGCAGGGGCCAGAACCTCACTAAGACGTCTCGGAACGTCACGGCACTCACTCCTTGCTTCCTGTCCGTCCAGACGCCTTCGGGGGCACATCGGGGGAGATCGCGCTCGCATCGCTGGACGGGGGCCTCAGGCCTCTGCGCTCGGTCTCCAGGATGTCCATCACGATGTAGTAGATGATGAGCGAACCCGGGAAGTTGAGGAGTCCGAACGCGCCCCATGCCCACGCGTTACGTCCTCGCTTCTTCGCGTCGTTGAAGATGACGTACGCTTGGGTTATGAGGACGCTGGCCAGCAGGAACCATGCCCAGACCGGCACGTCTCTCAGGACCTCGATCCCCCTGGACTGCGCGTTCACCTGACCTCCTCCCTTCGTTGCCTGGCGGGTCGCCAGAACAGGGCGACCGCGACGTACAGGGCGATGGGCGCCACCCAGTTAAGCCCAGCTTCCAGGGCCAGGAACCACGATAGCCTCATCTTGCGGAACAGCAGCGTCTGAACCGCGAGGACGGCCGCTGCGAAGACGAGGAACCCCACCCTCTCCAGCAGGCTCGCGCTCCCGCGTCTCGCTCTCTCGGCCTCTCTCCGTGCCAGCCCTTCCTCGACCGCCGCTTGGATAGCCTGAGTCACCTGGCCGGACTTGACCTCGATCTCCGCTTCCGCCGCGGCGTATCCCTGGTTGGCTGCCTGCTTGAGGTCAATGATGTCATCTAGAAACGCCCGGCACTCCGCGCATCCCTCTGGGTGGACCCTGAGCTCCAGGTCCAGCGAGTCGGGCCTGAACTCCCCCGGGCCCATTACCGCGTCTATCAGGCCAGCGCGGATGCCCTCGCAGGGCGCCTGCGCGTCGCCATCATCACGAGTGCGTCGGAGGCTGTCGCGACCTTCTCTGCCGGTCACTGCGTCCCCCTCCTTTTCATCTCTTCTCTCAACGCCAGCACTGCGTGGTGCAGGCGGGATTTGGCTGTGCCCTCAGGACACCCGACAATCCGGCCGATTTCCCGGTACGAATACCCGTAATAGGCCTTGAGCAGGAAGACACCGCGCTGCTCGCGCGGGAGGCGGTCGACCGCCGACATGAGGCTGTCGCGGGCAATGCCTGACAGGGCCTCGTCTTCGGTCGCAGGCGCCTGCCGCGTTCGATCGCTCTCCAAGTCCTCGCCCACGTCTGCCAGCGGCCTGGTCCTGGGCGATTTCCTGGAAAGGTCCCTGCAGACGTTCGTAGCGATCGCGAAAGCCCACGCCCTGAGGGATGCCATGAGACCGGTGCCAGGCCGCGGCGCGAACTTCGAGATGGACGTCACGATCCTGACCATCGTCTCCTGGCATGCGTCCTTGGCGGTTTCTCTGTCGGACGTGAGGTTGACCAGGTAGCCGATGAGTGACGGGTACAGCCGCGATACGAGGTCAGACAACGCCGCGCGAGCAGCGTTGCCTGAACCGGACTGCGCGGTCTCGAGCAGGACGTCCAGTCCCACTTCCGCTGAGCCCACGGTTCACGGTTCCTCTCAGCCCATCAATGGCATTCCTAGTATAAACGTTTGTGGGCCCAAAACCGTTCAAACTAGCGTTGGTCGGGGGAGAACCGCAGCTGCTGCAGATGCAGTCGTCGAAGGACGTAGGCTGTGGCGGCCGGTGTGGGCGGACGTCGGCCGTAGCAGCAGGTGTGGGCGAACAGTGTGGGCGAACAGTGTGGGCGAACAGTGGCCGGGGCGACCAAGCTCGAAGCCGCTGCTTCGCGCGAGGGTGAATCCAGTCCCTCTGAGATCCGCTTTCTACGGTCTCTGCTCTACGCTCTATGCTCGTACAGGCGCGGGTCTACCTCAGCGATGAACGGGGACAGCTCGCCCGTGTAGTGGACGTGGAGGCGGTGAAGCGCCCTGGTGCAGGCGGTGTAGAGGACCCGCCGGTCGCCGGGGACGCTGTACTGGATCCGGCCGGCATCGTAGATGACGACCGCCTCGAACTCCAGGCCTTTGGCCAGGTACGACGGGATCACGAGGACGCCCCTCCTGAACCGGCTTTCCAGCGGGCCGACGAGGTACGGCTTCATCGCCTTGAACTCCTTTAGCCCTCCAAGGTCGTCGAAGGCAGCCCAGCTCTCACGGGCGGTCTTGCAGATGACGGCGATGGACTTCAGGCCATCTGCCGTGATGCCGGCGACGTCTGCCGCCGCTGCCTGCGCCAGCGCTTCCCGCGAGCCCGACCTCGCCACCACCGGGAGCTCGCCGGGCCTCTCGATCGACTCGATCGGCTCCCCTCCGGCCAGGATCGCCTTGGTGAACTCGGTAATCTCGCGCGTGGACCGGTAGCTCTCGGTAAGCTTGACGGGCACGACCGGCCCGGTGACGCCATAGGCCCGGGCTGCCTGCTGCGAGAGTTCCTCGTGGGTCGTGGGGCCTGTGTCGGGGTTCATGGACTGGTTCACATCGCCAAGCAGGGTGAACGATGCCCCGGGGAACGTCCTCCTCAAGACCTCGTGCTGGACGGGCGTGTAGTCTTGCACCTCGTCCACGATCACGTGCCTTACGTCCCCAAGGTCCGGGAAACCGTCGATAAGGCCCTGAAGCAGCAGGAGAGGAGCCAGGTCCTCGTAAGCTACGTTCCCGGACCGGAGGGATGCTAGTGTGTGTCCGCAGACGTCGTTCAGGCGCGGTACAGACGCCGCCAGCCTCTCGCCGCCTAGCGAGCGGAGCAGCTCCTCGTCCTCGAAGAGCTGGGCGTAGGCCCGGAAGCTGGAGACCGGACGCCAGGCACGGACGCGGTCTCTGACGGGCTGGACCTCCTCGTGGGCCCTTGTCCTGCTCATGCGGCGGATCTCTCTGGCGAACAGGTACGCGCTGTCCGGGCTTTCGATCAGTTCCCTGCTGATCTCGGCCGCCCGGCGCTCTTGCACCTCGTCAAGCAACCATTCGACCCTGCGCTTGATCTTATGCACTCGCTTCTCCAGCGGCAGGTAAGCGTACTCGGACCGGAGGAGCTTCGCAGACTCCGCCTTCGGCATGACGGCCTTCCCGCGGAAGGTCACGTGTCCCAGGCCCTCGGCGTTCTCGGTCAGGCGCCTGGCGTAGCGGACCAGGAGGTCGGAGAATTCCGTGGACCCCTTCAGGTGGATCGCGGCCGACCTCACTTCATGGGTTTGGGTGCCTATCCTGTCAAGCAGGAATTCCAGCTGGTCGGCCTGGTGTTCGAGATGCAGGGACGCGACATCATACAGGGGCGCGACATCCTGCGCAGACGTCTTCAACCGGTCGGCCGCGAAGTCGCCGAACGAGATCTGCAGGATCGGCTCCTCACCGAGTTCGGGCAGCACCGGCGAAGTGTAGGCGACGAACAACCTGCCTGGTGAGAACATGAGGATGCTCTTGGCGCTCATGGTCGTCCTGTGCTTGTACAAAAGGTATGCGGCCCTGTGCAGGGCGATTACCGTCTTGCCGCTGCCCGCCGATCCCTGCACGACCAGGGCGCCCCTGTTCTCGCCCCTGATCACGCGGTTCTGTCCCCGCTGGATCGTGTTTACGATGCTACGCATTTGGTCGCCCGTGGCCTTGCTCAGCGCTTCCTGCAGCATCTCGTCGTAGATGGTGAGGCTGTTATCGAACATGAGCTCCAGGCGCCCGTCCTTGATGCGAAAGTGCCGCTTGAGCAGGATGTCTCCTGTTACGGTGCCCAGAGGTGCCTCGTACTCGGCTGGCCCCAGCTCACAGTCGTAGTAGATGCTGGAGACCGGCGCCCTCCAATCGTAGACCAGGTGCTTTCCTGTGTCCTGGTCCATGAGGGACGAGATACCTATGTAGATGACCTGCACGTTGGGCTTGCCGGACTCCCGGAAGTCGACACGGGCGAAGTAGGGCGACCTCAAGAGCCTCCCCAGTTGATTGGCCCGGTCTTTGGAGAACCGATGCATCTTGGCGGCCTCTTTCAGACTGCTCATGCCGCTCGCGACTTCGACCAGCTCGTCGAAGTCGAGTACCGCAGGCGGGGTCTCCTCCCGCAGGAACTCCTGGGTCCCGGTGAGGAAGGACCGATACCTGGCGACATCAGCTTCGCGGAGCAAAAGCTGCCGGCTTATCTGATCGAGGACCGCTTCGAGGCGCCTGACTTCATGTCCCCTGTCGGCGTCGGAAACGCTCATCCGGGTACCCCCTCCGGGCTTGACTTGGGCCGGCAGGATGTGATAAGATCCGCCCACTTATTGGCACCCCTGCTAATCCCTTCTATTGTACCACTCCGGCCCCAAATAGAAAGGACCCGCATGGCGGGTCATGGCGGGTCCCACCTAACCTCGAATCCTTCTGCGCTGGTTCATCCTCTGTTTTCCGATACCGCCAGCCAAACCCTGCTGATCGTCGGCCCGGCCCCCGTGTTAAGCGCGGGCTCCGGCGCTATCTGCCTAGACCGTGATGTCCTTGCGACCATACGCTACGTACGAACCGGCTACGGACAGGGCTATCACCGCCACGGTTATCCCCAGGTAGACCGCGTCGACCTTTCCGGTCGGGAGGATGTCCGCCGCGCTGGCCCACTTGAACGGCGTGACGTACCGCAGGAACCTGGCCTTCTCGGAGATGTCCGCGACGATCTGCAGCGCGTACAGCCCGAGGACGAACCCCAGGGACGCCGAGTACACCGCGCGGTTTCTGGTGACAAACACCGAACCGAGGAACCCGAGACAGGCGACCGCCAGGATCGCCAGGAGAGTCATCCCTCCGAGCAGCCAGAAGGCCCTTGCATCGTAGACCGACTTGACATAGACCTCCATGGCCACGTAGGACGTCCCCCAGGTAGCCCCGATGAACAGCACCACGTAGGCGACGAAGGCCATGAGCTTCTGCGTCACCATCTCCGTCCTGGTGATCGGCCTGGCGAGCAGGAATTCCACCGTCTTGTCGTTCTCCTCTTTCGAGAGCAGGCTCGAGCTCAGGAGCGCGGCGTACATCGCGCCGAACAGGAGGATCATGCAATGCACCTCGGTGCCGAAGTACCCCAGCAGAGTAGTCAGATCAAGCCGGTCCATGCCGAAGGCTTTGCGCATGGACTCGGGGAACATCTTCATGAACTCCTCCATGCCCTTTCCTGCGCCGGCGAACGAAGTCTGGTACACCGAAAGCATGTAGCCCACGAACAGCGCGATGCTGATGGTCCAGATGAGAAACGTCCTGAAGTTTCGCCTCATCTCAAAGCGGAAGATGTTCATCTGGATCCCTCCTTCTCGTAGTAATGCATGAAGATCTCCTCGAGGGTCGGCTCCTCCAGATGCAGATCCGTGACCTGGACCCGCGCCAGCGCCTTGATCAGGGAATCTACGTCCCCGCTAAACATGAACCTCAAGGCGCCGTTCTCCCACTCGGGGGCCACGATGCCCTCCAGGTCCTCCGGCAGCGATGCAGCCGGGTCCCGGAAGGTGACCTGGACCCTCATCAGCTGGCGGCTCCTGAGCGACTCGATCTCCTCGACGCGGAGAACGCGACCCTCCTTGAGGATGGCCACCCGGCTGCACAGCTTCTGCACTTCAGAGAGCATGTGCGACGAGAGGAAGACCGTGACGCCCTTCCTGTTCTCCTCCGCTAGGAGCTCGTAGAACCGCCGCTGCATAAGTGGGTCGAGACCGCTGGTGGGCTCATCGAGGATAAGCAGCCTGGGTTCGTGCATCAGCGCCTGGACCACGCCGATTTTCTTCTTGTTTCCGAGCGACAGAGTCTCGATCCGGTGGTCCATCTCCAGTTCCAGGATCTCCGCCAGTTCCCTGCCCCGCTTCGTGCAATCCCTCCCGTAAAACCTGGACGCATAATCGAGGAGGTCTCTGACCCGGAGTTCCCCGTAGTAGGCGACCTCGCCAGGAATGTACCCGACGTCCTTCTTGATCTCCTTGCTCTTCTCCACGACGTCCAGGCCGAATATCCTGGCATTTCCCTTAGTGGGGAAGATGAAGTTCAGGAGGCACCGGATCGTCGTGGTCTTCCCGGCGCCGTTGGGTCCTATGAACCCGAAGATCTCTCCCCTGGAAAGCCGCAGGTTGACGTCAATGATTCCCCTCGACTTGCCGTAGAACTTGGTGAGATCCTCTGTCTCGAGGACATAGCCGTCCCCGCGCTCCTTCTGCAGCACTGCCCTGCCCATGGCGCCCATACCGCTCACTCCTCTCGCGGACATATACTGTCAATACCCGCATGCTGGCTCACGACATACGAAACACTGGCACGCCTCAGCCATCCATCTTCATTTCCCAAAGACAGATCTCTTCGTCGACCCGCTCGCTGAACCCATACAGCGGAAGGTGCCCTACGGCAGGACTGCCCCTCTCACAGGTAATGCATAGCCTCCACGGCAGTCCCTGCCTTGATGCCGCCTCGGCCGCCCGGAGATCGTATTCCTCGACGAGGGCGAGAATGCCCGCTACATCCCCGAAAACGGAAGCCAGCTCGCCGCACAGGGCACGGCTCTCGGCATCGTAGTCGATGAACGTGTCGCTCAAGGCTGCTCCCGCGACCAGACTTCCTGACCTGTCGGTCGCGAGACGAAGGTTGCAGTCGCAGATCATTCGCTCAACGTTTTGCGGAGTCACCTTCCGCCAGTGGTAGTCGCTTCCCACGTAACGCATTTCCCTGCTCATCGCCTGGTAGACGGCGGACGCGTCCTCGGCAGCAGCTGCTCTAAGAAGAAAGGACTGCGCCTGCGGTGCGGACGGGGGCGGTATGTGCCCCTCGAACTGGATGATTGATGCGACCGGCTCGAACCCCATGCTCCTGGCAAGTCCCGTGGACTTCTCGTTGCTAGTGTCGATGGCGACTCTGCACGTCCGCGCGCCGCGTAGGCGCGCCTTCTCGATGGAAGCTGCGGTGAGGATTCGTCCGATGCCCAGGCGGCGAAAGCCGGGGTGAACTCGGATGCCCTCGAACCAGGCCTCCTCCGGTGACAGGTAGTCGGTGCGGATCACGCCGACCGGCTTGCCGGACTGGGCCGCCACGGCCACGTAGACGTCTCCTTTGCCGCTGGCTACCTGTGCGATCCATCCGGCATAGGCCTCGCCCACGTAGTCGCCCCAGGCGTAGGTGTTCCTGGTGAACTCCTTCACGTGCGGCTCGTCGTCGAGACGGCCGGGACGGACGATGATCTGGTCCATGTATCTGGCCTCCTGACTCTGGCTACGACTTGCGGCTCGTGCTCTTGCCTCGCTCCCGCGGTGCGCAGCGCCGGCGCAAGACCGGCGTGCGTCCCTAGCGCGGGATGAACCTGCCTTCCTCCACGCTGAACTGGGCTTTCCCTGATGTTGTGTCCCTCACGTGGGCGACGAGGCTATCGAGGTCCTCCGGCGCGACGTACACCCTGATCCCGACCCTCTCGCCATAGGAGGTATCCAGGATCTTTGTCCCGCGACCCTCCAGCTCTCTCTGAAGCCTGCCGAACTGGTCGTAATTCAGGGTCACCGACAGCAGATTGTGGTAGACATAACGCGCCACACCCCCCGCGTCCAGGGCAGCCGATGCCGCTTTCCCATAGGCCCTCAGGAGGCCCCCCGCTCCAAGCAGAGTGCCACCAAAGTACCTGGTCACCACGCAAGCCACATTCCTTATGCCGCGCTTCTTGATGACCTCCAGCACCGGATACCCGGCAGTCCCTCTGGGCTCTCCATCGTCGCTCAGGCGCTCAAGGGGAGTCACGGTTCCGACCGAGTACGCGTACGCGTTGTGGGTGGCTCCGGGGTGCTTGCGGCGGATGGCGGCAACGTAAGCCTCGGCCTCCTCGGCGCTGAACACGGGGGCGACGGTCCCTATGAAGCGGGACCTTTTTGCCTCGATCTCGGCGGATGCCTGCTTCGCAGGACACATGAACTCCATGCCACCAATTCTCTACTGCCCGTTGAACGGGCGTCAAGTCAGGACCGGTCGGCATCGAGGCCCCGATCCCTTCTCGGCCGTGGCAGCCTATCGCGGCCCGTCGCGGCTCTGGCGGACCCTCTCCATGAGGTGGAACAGGTTTGGCTTTCCATCGTCAGACTGTGTGAGCGCGCGCATCCGGGATCTCAAGCGGACCGGCAGTCATCTTGGAACACCTTCTAGCTACCCTTCATTCACCTCTCAGGGAGTGATCTTAGTGAACAGGACTCTCAGGTATGCCTTGGTCGCGGGATGTTTGGCCGTCGTGCTGGCAGCCGCCTTCGCGTGGGGGGTACCGGAGACGGCCAAGGCCGAAGATGCTCCGCAGAAGCTCATCTCGGTCACCGGCGAGGCGAAGATGGAAGTCAAACCCGACATGGCGACCGTGAGTCTCGGGGTCGAGAACACCGCCAAGGCCGCCCAGGACGCCCAGCGGGACAACTCGCTCAAGATGAACGCGGTTATTGACGCCCTTTCGGGCATGGGGATCGCCAAGGAGGACATCCGTACCTCCAGCTTCAGCCTGTACCCGCTCTACGAGTGGCAAGGCGAGAAGCCGAACGCGATACAGACGCTGGTCGGCTACCGCTGCAACAACACGGTGACGGTGAGGCTCAAGGACGTCGCCAAGGTAGGTTTGGCGATCGACACGGCTGTGACGGCAGGGGCTACCAACGTCGGCGACATCTCGTTCGGTCTTCAGAACACGGAAAGCAACAGGAACGCGATGCTGACCGCCGCAGTCAAGGACGCCCAGTCAAAGGCCGACATCATGGCCCGGGCCGCGGGACTCACAATCACGGGTGTCTACAGGATGTCCGACGGTTACACCTCGGTGGAGCCTGTCGGAAGGGGAGTGTACGGGTACGGAGACGTGAGCGCAACCCCGGCGATCGAGCCAGGTTCGATGACGATCAGGGCTTCGGTGAGGATCGACTTCACGTTCTAGGAAACCGGCTGCCGGTTGTGGACGCCAGGCTGCGGAGGCAGGGGCAAAGGCCCTTGCCTTCTGCTTGCCTCGACGGTCCAGACTCTGAACCCGCCGCCGCCCTTCCAGCCGGCGTCGGTGGTCACGCCTCCTCGGTCCTCGCCCTTGACGACTCTGGTCATCCGCCCTTGCGCCTGCAGGACGGCCTCTTCGCTCGCGTCCGCCATGATCCAGCGGCGGCCAGTCTTGTGGGCGACTGCGCCAGTGGTGCCGGTCCCCGCGAAGAAGTCGAGGACCAGGTCGCCCTCTCTGGAGAAGGCCCTTATCAACCGGTTTAGCAGCTTCTCGGGTTTCTTCCCGCGTTTGAGGACGACTCCGCCCTCGCTTGCGATGCCGGTAGCGGGGACTTCGTCGTCGCTCCACAGGTTGTTCATGTCGGCGACGCGGACGGCGCCGCCTCCCTGCAGCCGCGCCACATCCTTGAGGAACAAGACCACCTGTCCGTTCAGGTAGTACCTGGTCCTGGGGCCCTTGTGCTTGCCCCGCTCCTGGACGTACTCCGCCGAGTAGAGGACGTCCCTCTGGGGCATATGCCCGATAAGCTTCTGCTGCAACGTGCTTTCCTTTTGCTGATTGGTCAGCCTCACGATCCTGGGGAAGACCGGCTTGAGCCGTGCCCAGGACCCTGACGCCGCCTTCCTCGTGTTCTCCGCGCCAAGAGGGCTCAGGCTGAAGCTTTGGTGCGCGAAGATACGAACGGCCTGCCCGCGTGGGTCCGGGAATTCGACCACCTGCGTCCGGTCGGGCGACACCTGCAAGACCCGCGCGTAGGATCGGAGGGTCTTCCAGGACAGCGGCTCCTCCTTCTCCGGGATGGGGAGGTCGGCGCGGACGGGCCCCTTGGAAAAGACCGTGATGTACTCCACGCAGTCGTTGATCAGCGATGCCCCCTGCCCGAGGAGCGTCCTGTCCGGCGCCCTTTGCCAAGAGATCTGCGCCACCAGGCGCCTCCGGTCCAACAGCTCGTCGAGCAGCACCCGGATGTAGGGTTGCTCCTCCCGGTCAGTGTGAACGGCGAGGATACCTCCGGGCCTAAGGAGCTCCTTGGCCAAAGAAAGCCGGACCTCCATCATGGAGAGGTAAGCGTCGTGGTCGAGGTCGTCCAAGTAGTCCGGGAAGCCGCTGCCCGTGTTGAACGGCGGGTCTATGTAGACGAGGTCCACCTTGCCCGCAAAGTGGGGAAGCAGGCCGAGCAGGGCGAAGAGGTTCTCGCCGCGGATGAGCAGGTTGCTTCGCGCAGGATCGAAGGGCTTGCCCTCCTCAGTGCCGTAAGCCCGGTCCTCGAGGAGGCGAAATGACGGGAGCGCCTCCTGCGCGAACGTCAAGTGACCCGTAGCCTCGTCTCTTGAGACGTGCTCGCCTCTCCTGGTCCATGTCAACCTGACGGAGTCCGGAGTCATCCTTCTGGAGTCCCTCCCGGAGTACCACATTCGCAGATTCCCCACAGCGGTTTCGACCTGCGAATCCACGCGGGTGTGCCGTATTTCTTCGGCTGTACTGGCGAATCCTGCCTCCTGTGAACGCTGGTAGGATGTCAGACCTTGCCGCCGCCCTGTGGGACGCCCTCAGGGAGCTGGCCATCTACCCTAGCTTCGTCGTTCGCGTGTTGCCTCTGGTAGGGCGCGAACTGCGGAGATGGAGGGAAGCGGCCCGTGCGATCCCCGATGCGGAGCTCCGGACTCAGGCCCTTGCGTCCATCGAGAAGAAGAAGTTCCACTGTTTCGGCGGGGCGGTGCTGGCGCTGACGGACGCGCTGAGGCTCCCCGGGCTTGTCCAGGCCATAGTCGCGCTGCAGACGATAAGCGATTACCTGGACAACCTGTGCGACCGGTCTGCAGTTGCCGCCAGGTTGGCGGAAGGGGCGCGAAGCGGGTCCTCCGGCGGTCGCGTTGCGGAAGGGTTCCAGACCTACATGCTCCTGCATGAAGCCATGATGTGCGCCGTCGATCCCGATAGGCCCAGGGCGGACTATTACCAGAGGTACATGCTGGAACGTGTCGTCGGAAGCCAGGCAGCCAGTCCCGCTCATCCCACGCCTGCCGACGGCGGCTATCTGGATCGCCTGGTGGAGGCGTCCTGCCAGACCCTGAGGGACCTTCCTGGTTACCGCGTCGCCAGGCCCCTGGTACTTGACTTGGTCCGGCTTTACTCCGAGTTGCAGTCCACCAAGCACTTATCGCCGTCCGTCCGCGACGACCTTATGGGGCAGTGGTTCATGGCCAGGCGGACTGGCGGGTCCGGCGCCAAGACGTGCCCGGACCCGTCGCCGGCGTCGGGTGCCTGGCTCGGTCGCGACCTCCTGTGGTGGGAGTTCGGTGCCGCCACAGGCTCTACCTTAGGGATGTTCGCCGTGATCTGCGCATCAGGCGATGAGCGGCTGTCAGCAGCCGCCGTCAAGTCTCTCGTCCGCGTCTACTTCCCGGCCATTTGTGCCCTCCACATCCTGCTCGACTACTACATCGACCAGGAGGAAGATTCACTGGGCGGCGACCTTAACTTCTTGGCCCGCTACTCCTCCCCGGACGATGCCCTGAAGGCCCTCGACGCCTTCATCCGCTGGTCGTCGTCGGAGGCCAGCGTTTGCCAGCCAAACCCGCACCTTCACCGCGCCGTGGTCCGGGGGCTCCTCGCGCTGTACCTGTCAGACCCAAAGGTTCGGCAGGGAATGTCTCGCCAGGCGAGAAGCTTGATCCGGGCCGCGCGCGGGCTGAGTGGGCTCCTCCGGGCCGCCTGCTCCGTGGTCAGGAGGCTGTTCGGTTTCTGAGCGCCACCTGCAAGGGTGGCCTGTCACGTCCGGCTGTGCCCCGAGATCGTGTACAGCCCTGTGCACAATCCGGTTGGCAGTGCCGGAAAACCCATGTTAGAATGGGCGAAAACTCCTCTGGGAGATGCGGAGGAAACGCGCCGATGCCTATCCGGACCAGACTCTGTGACCTGCTAGACATAGAATACCCCATCATCCAGGGCGGGATGGCGTGGGTCGCCACCGCGGAGCTTGCTGCGGCAGTGTCCGATGCCGG
>Ga0315295_10000269_pt1 | contig 44100 bp, 50 predicted proteins | sample YL17G14_0_MG_FD_204453 | JGI IMG/M metagenome (GOLD analysis project Ga0315295, IMG submission 204453) | Sediment microbial communities from Yellowstone Lake, YNP, Wyoming, USA - YL17G14_0 | ecosystem: Environmental > Aquatic > Freshwater > Lake > Sediment | place: USA: Wyoming | collected...
TTTAAGTCGTAATAAAGGCGAGTCTTTGTTAAGAAAATTTGGTCAACAAAATTAGGACAGCAAATTTCACAATTAACCCAAAGCTATAAGTAAACAAGTTTACCAACATTCTTTTACCTTTAAACCCCGATTTTCAAGTATCTGAGCGCACTTATGACGTTAATGCGTCCGGCTCGGGAACCATACGTTACCGGGATATTGTCGGTTCCTTTTAATAGTGCATTGGTTGCCTCATCATTTATCAGGCCATTCGAATTTGTATCTGTAGCAACCGAAAGGAGTAGGGCGACTTCGGCGGAAACAATCGCCGCGGCCTGGGATGTCCCGCTTTTGATGATGTATCCACCACCGGGTGCAGTCGAGCGAATCCCGACGCCGGGTGCCAGTATATCAACCCATCTTCCATAGTTGGCCCACGGGGGAAGTGTATCCTCAGAATCAACAGCGCTCACCGCGATAACATGTTCATCGCAGGCAGGATAGACTGGTTGCGAAGTAAAGTTATTCCCGGCGGCAGCGACAATGACACAGCCTTTATTCCAGGCGTATTCAACCGCCTCATCTATTGACGGCGAATTTTGAGCGATGGTCAGGCTTATATTTATTACCAGAGCTCCGTTATCCGCTGCCCACTTTATTCCTTTTGCTAGCGTTTCCGCATCACAGAAGCCGTCGTCTTCGGCGACTTTAACGTTCAAGAGTGAGCAGTTACAGGCCAGGCCGCATGTTTCAGAGTCTTTATTGCCGGCGATGATTCCAGCGATATGAGTTCCGTGTCCGTTGACATCATTTTCTGTTAGACTTTTCGTGAAATTGACGCTGGTGATAATTTTTCCGCCTAACGCTTTATGTTGTTCATCAATACCCGTATCCAGTACGGCAATGATAATATCAGGGCGCCCGGTCGTTATCCGCCACGCTTCATCCGCCTTTATACGAAGGAGATCCCAGCGCTCTGGCCTGGCATTAAAAGAGTCTGTCTCTATTTCGCCTGGTAAGCCCTGTATGCTCGATGTTCTTTCAATTACGGCTGGGTTAAACGGAAACAATGTGATTGTTAAAATTACTAACAGCGATAGATGTATTTCCCGGTATTTCCGGAAAGAAGATAGCTTTCCCGATATCCGCTGTTTTTTATTCATTATCGCAACTCTAATAATTATTTGAACTGCGATAATTATCTCGAATTGACCTATCAGCCCGGCCACATTTGGGGACGCCAGTATCACAATTTCATCACAATGTTTGTTTGAGGTGAGAGGCAGGAACCAGGGTTGTAAGCAGGGCTATTTAAAAAGCGAAAAGGAGCCTTATGGAAAAGCTCCTTGCAATAACTAATTCAATGTCAGAATTATTTGGGCATCAGATAGCCGATTCCGGTTCGTGTCAGGATATATTTTGGTTCTTCCTGGTTTTCCTCGATTTTCCGCCGCAGCCTCGCGATATTTACGTGTAAGATATGGTTCTCCCCGGAGTAGTTTTCACCCCAGACTTTACCCAGAATCTGATCCGGCGTAATAACACGTCCGGCATTCTGCGCAAGATAGCAAAGAATGCGGTATTCAGTGGCGGTAAGGTCGATGTCCTTTCCATTAACAAACACCTTATTGGCGGTGTAATCAATGAGCATTTGACCGGTGCGGAAAACTGGTTCCTCTTTTGTCTCCCAGGTCCGGCTGCGTCTCATCGTAGCCCTGATTCGGGCAATTAATTCTCTGGCTGAGAAGGGTTTCACCACATAATCATCAGCGCCGGCTTCTAACCCTTTAACAATCTCATCATCACTTCCCCTGGCCGTAATCATGATAATCGGCTTGCTCGAAAACTCCCTGATACGCTCACAAACGGTGTAGCCATCGATGCCAGGCATCGTAATATCAAGCAAAACAAGGTCAGGATTATGTTCACCAAATATGTTTAACGCTTCTTCGCCACTGCTTACCGCCGATACTCTGAAGCCTTCAGACTCCAGTATTCTCTTCAGCATACGAAGTATATAAACATCGTCATCAACTGCGAGGATGGATGTATTATTTTCTAACATACTGAGCCTTTTTTGAAATATGGGATTGAAAGAGCAATAAACGTAACATAGTCCCTAAAAACAGGTCAAATTACTGGAGTAACGGTCCGATTATTTTCATCAGGTCCGGCTGGGTGAACGGCTTGGTCAAATATCCGCTGGCACCGACCCGGTTTGCCAGCTCTTTGTTTAGTTCGAAGTCTACGGCCGTAAGCATGACGACCGGGATGCGGCCGGTCGTTGGGTCAGTTTTTATTGCGGAGCACGCAGTGTATCCATAAACCTTAGGCATCATAATGTCCATCAGGATGAGGTCCGGTTTGAGATTGCGCGCAACCTCAATTGCTTCTTCTCCATTGCTTGTATCGATAATAACATAATCCTTTTCGAGCATTCTTGTCAACAGCGAGAGAATACTCGGCTCGTCATCAGCAATCAGATTTTTTTCTTTTCCATATTGCCTGTCTTTCTGGCCTTCGATTTCTTAGAATCTTTCCCGAAAGTCATTGAGTAGCTTTAGAGATTTTCGAGGTCATCAATTTCCATGTTTAACTACCCGATAGTTTCTGGATAGCTTCTAAAAAGAATTATTGGATTTACATTCGTCCGCGTCTGCGTTAGTAATCAATGAAAAAGGTAACGGCGGTACTTTTAGTTTTTCCATTCCATCGAGACATATTAAATAGATATCCACAGGCAAGCCCGTGGTTCTTTACTGCAAATAAAGTCTTTCATGGGGTGTCGAACCTGTTCTTGAGTGCCTGATTATTGAGACACTTGAGCTGAAAGCAACCCTCGCGCGCGGAGCAATACGCCAGTTAACAAAAGGACGAAACGATACTGGTTTATGGTTTCTACTTTCTCTTTCCATCGTTTACAATCTCAATCGTTATCTTACCCGTGGCCGCCATTGTCCAGCCCATGTCCCAGTAATGGTGAAAGGGCGGTGCATCAAGGTATGGACTGCGTACCACGCCTTCCGCGTAGGAAAAAGCGCCATGCATGAGAAATCCGACGCCAAGCCATGGCGTTTCGTCCCATAGCTCCTTGTCGACTTCTACTATGACTTTCTGTGCCACGTCTACCTCCCATATGTTTCCCACAAATTACCTTAGACTTAGAGCTCGTAATGAGCTATACGGCCTAGCACTATTATAGTATAGTCCTTGCGCCTGTTTTCGATGATAGCTTTGCCTCATTATCTTACTGTTTTTACCGTCTCATGATTCTACCAGCGATTGGCCTTGTTTTTAGGGTAGGGCTGATAAAGCCCTGACTTTGTATTGAATCTTGACTGCCCCCGCTTTACTCTCCCGAAGCCCCGACATTCGTATTCGAATCAATATACCGAATATTACGAACATACGTCATCATAATGTTTATTGCACTTCCGATAAATAGAAATTGTAATTCAGTCAGGTAATTTCTTTAACACTAATTATGGCGCAATTCGGATTCTTGCAAGTAATGAGTTGTCGGGGTAGAATGGCTGAAGATGGAGTCAAGGTTTTGCGCTGTTACATATTAGTGTAAAGGATGGTGATAGATGTTCCCTGAAGGCAATAGTCCCGCACTGAATACCGTAAAAGTGGTAGTGTATTCGGATTATATATGACCCTATTGTTATATCGGCCTGGACCGGGCCCAACGGCTAAAGCGGGATTACGGTATTGATGCGGAATGGAAGGCTTTCGAACTCAGGCCGGGAATGCCGTTAGAAGGCATGCCCCGCCTTCAGAAACCCGGAGAAGGGAATGAGCTATCACCCGGTGTTAAAAACCTGAGCGAGGAGATAGGGCTAAAAATGAAGAGGCCTTCTTTTATTGCCTGTTCCCGCCCGGCTCTCGAGGCAGCCGAATATGCCAAAGAAAAAGGGAAATTTGACCAGTTTCATCTCGCCGTTTTCAAGGCGTACTGGGAAGAGGGCAAAAATATCGGAGAAAGAAGCATCCTCCGTGAGATAGCCGAAAAGTGCGGCCTGCATGGGAATGAGATGGAACGCTGCCTCGATGAAGGGCGTTACAGTGAGAGAATAGAGCGGCAGAACGAAGAGGCCGTAGCAATGGGCATTACCGGCATCCCCGCCTACATCATTGGAGACCACTTGATTGTTGGGGCGCAGCCTTACCGGGTTTTCCAGCAGGCCGTGAAGGTACAGAAACAGGATTGACGATAGACAGTAGAAATAAAGGAATGTCCTTGGTTAATGATTCGGCACCGGAAGGAGAAGGTTATGGAGTATCGCAGGATTGGAAAGTCAGGGCTCAGGGTTTCCGCGGTTGGACTCGGGGGAAACAATTTCGGGGGCAGGGCCGGGGATGAGATGTCTATTGACGTCATTAACCAGGCGATAGAGATGGGCATCAATTTCATCGACACGGCTGCCGCCTACACCGAGGGGCGGTCCGAGGAACTGGTAGGCAAAGCGGTCAAGGGGAAGCGCTCACGGGTTATCATTGCCACCAAGTTTGGCAACCCGAGAAGCGTCGGCCCGGGTGAGCAACCCGGGTCACGCCGTCACATAGTACAATCGGTGGAAGCCAGCCTGAGGCGGCTTGGGACGGATTACATTGACCTCTATTACCTCCACTATCCCGACCTGGAAACTCCGATCGAGGAAACTCTCCGCGCCCTGGATGACCTGGTTCGTACCGGGAAGGTTCGTTACATCGCGTGCTGCAACTTTGCGGCCTGGCAGCTTTCTGACGCCCTGTGGACTTCCAGATTCAATAACCTTGAGTCTTTTATTGCCGTGCAATCGAGGTACAACCTGCTTGACCGCAGTATCGAAAAGGAGCTGGCTCCCTGCTGCCAGGCACACGACGTCGGGGTTATTCCTTGGGGGCCGTTGGCCAGCGGCTTCCTCACCGGTAAATACGAGCGCGGAAAGGAAATACCGGCCGGAACGCGCTTTGCCAGTCCATCATCGATCTATGGTGACGTCCTGACGGATGCAAACTTTGACAAGGTGGCCATGCTCGAAGCTTTTGCTAAAGAGCGCGGGCACAGCGTTGGGGGACTCGCCGTAAGCTGGCTGCTCTCCCACCCCTGGCTGGGCTCGGTTATCGCCGGTGCGATGAATGCTGAGCAATTGTCGGCGAATGTGGCAGCCGCCGGGTGGAAGCTGACCGCAGAGGATGTTCGTGAATTGGGGAAAATGCTCTGAATTTCATTAAAGCATTAGGAAGGCATCCTTATTTCATTGAGGAAGTCTATAATAATCAGAAGAGGCTTCATTCAGCCATTGGCTACTGTCCACCGAATGAATATGAAGAGTTGCTGAAAGTTCAACAAAACAAGGAGATGCCTTGCCAGACTCTCCTAAACCTACCTGTCCAGTCATAAGGGTTCAGTCCAGGTTTACAAAAACCCCTTTGTCTGGACTAGTGCTTAGTTGTAGAAGTGAGTATACCTAATCCCGAACATATGCAAGGTACAACTGAACGTAAATATCATTACGCTAATTTATGCAACTAAGCACTACTATTGAATCTCAGGTCAGTCCGGATACTACTTGCCCACATCCATTGCATTAAAAATATCGGTGTTGCTAATAATGCCGACGATACCCTTGCCGTCAAAGACCGGTGCCCTCCTTATGCCGGCTTGAGCCATCAGCCTGGCGCAGTATTTCAGTGCAAAACCAGGGGATACCACAATGATAGGCTTGGTCATGATTTCAAAAACCTTAATTTTGTCGGGGTCCTTGTCAGAGCCGACAGGAGCGATTACCTTACTAACTATGTCTTTGCGTGTTACAATGCCCCAAGCGTCATCATGGTTGCGCCGGTTGACTAAGAGACTGGAAACTTTACGCGCTCGCATCAAGCGTATAGCCTCAGCTACTGTGGCGCTACCGTCAATACTGACGACTTCCTTGTGCATGACGTCCTGTACTTTGAGAGACTTTGTCTTTTCCACTGCTGCTACTGACATTTTCATCCTCCTTTCTTAGATTATTTCCTGACCATCGTTTACGAGGCCAGCTCCGCTCTTCTCGCTTACTCAATGGAAAATCTAAGTAGTAACAAAACGATACACCGGAAAAGCAAAGTGTGTCAAGGGCGGCGCTCAATTCAACTTAAATATCCGACAGTCAACCATACGAGAACAGAAGCTATCCGGAACACGGTGTACTGAATATACTACAATTAGAAAGGCGCTGCAGAATAACTCCAATGCCCTGGATTGGTTTTTGGATAACTTCTGTTGCGCCCCGCCAAGCTAAGCCTTATAATGACTTACTGTTCAATGGCGTAACGAGGCAAAACAATGAAAAGAACACTGGTTTTTTCACTGGTACTGCTTTTGCTCGTCCTTCCCGGCTGCGGCCTGTTCAGTTCGGCGAAAAGTTCGCCGGAGGCCACGGGGTCGCCATCGCCGTCAGCGGTGCTCAAGCCGAAACCATCGGTTATCGATGTTACGGCCTCGACAAACGGCCAGCTCGATTACTATTACGCCATCCTTGACGTCAATGTGAGAAACGACGGTGCCGAGGGAACGGCGCTCATCATCGCCAGCATCGTGCAGAGTACGGAGACGAAGACCCGCGAGGTTCCGGTATTCCTGCTGAAGAACTCAAGGCAGTCGCTGCGCCTCATCTTTCCACTCAAGTGGAAGGGCGGCGACTGGACGCCTTCCGTCAGAATCGAAGTGCCGTAGATAAAATAAAGCACCAAATCCCAGTAACCAAATTCCAATTTATTTACTCACCTTACGCAGTCCTATGAAACGTCAGATTATTTAACGTTATTTTTCGTGTTGTCATTGCGAGTGAAGCGAAGCAATCCGTGACCTGTTCTGTCATTGCGAGCATGATGAAATCCGCCATAGGCGGATGAAATCAGCGTGGCAATCTCCGATAGAGTTGAGCAGCCGTAGTCATAGTCCGAGATTGCTTCGTCGCTTCGCTCCTCGCAATGACAGATTGAGAGGTTTTTTGCGTAAGGTGAATTATTTATTTATTATTTGATATTGTTTGGTTATTGGTGCTTGTCCTTCCCTGGAAGGACTTGGTGCTTGGAATCTTAATCCAGGTGCGTCACCTCAAGCGGTGGCCGCTCTTTGATATCAACGTCTATTCCGGCTTCCTTGAAAAGCTCTCCGAAGGCGTCGTCGCTGTACTTGCCGAAGCTGACAAAGCGCTTGATGCGGGCGTTGACCAGCATCTTGGCGCACAGAATACAGGGCGTATGCGTGCAGTAGATGGTAGCGCCTTCAAGACTGACACCGTGCAGGCTGGCCTGGATAATGACGTTCTGCTCGGCATGAATGGCGCGGCATATCTCGTGGCGCGTCCCGGAAGGAATGTTAAGCTCGTTCCTGAGACAGCCAAGCTCAAGACAGTCCTTCAGCCCGGCGGCGGCGCCGTTGTACCCGGTTGAAAGGATATGTTTATCCTTCACGGCGACGGCCCCGACGTGATGCCGGAGGCAGGTGGAACGCTCGGCCACCACAAGGGCAATCTTGAGGAAATATTCGTCAATATCGGGACGGCTCAATCCTTCTTCTCCAGTTCCCGAATAATCTCACGAACCCTTTTTCTGAGGGCGGCAAGGGTGGATACGTTAAGCACCATGTAGTCCGCCATGGCGATGGGGCCGCCCTTGTTCAGGTGCTCTATTTCCGATTGGTCGCGCTCACTGGCTTCTTCAAAGGTAAGACGGCGGGTGGCCCTCTCCGAAAGACGGGTATATCTAACCCGCGGCGGCGCGCAGACGGCGATGATATAAAACTCATCCCCGAGGCGCTCTTTAAGAAAAGTGTATTCCTCCCACGAGTAAAGCCCGTCAATGACGACATTGGACTTTGCCATCGCCTTCTCGATGCGGGGCAGATTGAGGACGGCGTAGGCGACCATGCCGTACTCTTTACGGAGAAGCTCCCGGACGAACCGCTCATTCGCCTCGCCCGCGACAAGCCCGCGCTTTTTAATCTCCTCTTCGGTGACGTCGCCGAACCGGATGCGGACATATCCGGCCTCTTCGAAGACCCGGGCAACCTCGGACTTACCGGCTCCCGCCATACCCACGATGGATACAACTTTCATAATGAAGTGTATTATAGGCTAAATATGTGCCTTATGACAATGCGTAGCGTATGATATAATTCGGCTGGGAGGTTGAACTCTAAGAAAGCAATTTCAACGATGCAAAGTCGCGTTAATCTTGGAAACAAACTCAAGTCAAGCCTGCCGCAGGGTGTGCTTGCTTTCATCCGGAAAGCAGCGGAAGTAGCCGGAAGCCGGAACGGGCGGCTCTACCTTGTCGGTGGGGCGGTGCGCGACATCCTGCTCGGAAAATGCAGCTACGATATTGACCTCACGGTGGAGGGTGACGCCACCCTGCTTGCCGAAAAGTTGACCGGGAGCGAAGGTACTGTCGAACTTCATCCCCAGTTCGGCACGGCCAAAATCGTGCTTCCGGGTGGCATCGGCGTTGATATAGCGGGGGCCCGTAAAGAGACCTATGCCCGCCCCGGGGCATTACCAAGCGTATCCCCCGGCACAATATCCGATGACCTTTTCCGGCGTGATTTTACCGTAAACGCCATGGCAATCGCCCTGAGTCCTCAAAACTACGGGGGGCTTATTGACCTCTACGGTGGGCTTTTCGACCTCGAAAATAAGCTCATCCGCGTCCTGCACGACAAAAGCTTTACCCACGATGCCACACGTATTTGGCGGGCAATAAGATACAGCGAGCGGCTCGATTTTGCTATCGAAGCGCACACGCTCGAACTGTTAAAGCGCGATATTTCTTACCTCGATACCGTGAGCGGCGACCGCATCCGCTACGAGCTTGAATGCGTCATGGGTGAAGACTATCCGGGAAAGGCAATCCGCCGCGCCGGTGAACTTGACGTCCTCGAAAAGCTGAACCCGCATCTCTCTGGCGACGGCATCCTGGCCGCGAGGTTCCGGCGGGCGCGGGAACTTTCCGAACTGGAGAAGCCGCCTTTTGCCCTTTACACGGCGCTTTTAACATATCCACTTAACGGCGAAGAAATAGAGCAGTTTACCCTGTACCTGCGGCTCGACAGGACGGTGAGTCGAGTATTGCGGGACGCCTGCGAACTCCGGAGTAAAGCCGGTTTTCTTGGCGACCCATCATTAACCCCCACTCAGGTCTACCACCTATTGCACGGCTGCAGTCCCCTTGCCATCGAGACGATATACATCGAAAGCAATAATACAACCGTTTGGCAGCATATTGATTTCTATACTAATGTACTGCGCAATGTAAAGCCGCTGCTTACCGGGAAAGACCTGCAAAACATGGGCGTACCGGAAGGGCCTGAAATCAGGGAAATACTGGGGATGCTGCTTGACGCCCGGCTGAACGGTGAGGTTACCGCAAAGGAAGACGAAGAGAAACGGGTTAGAAAGTGGGTAGAAGAGAAGCTATAAATCCTGCTATAAAAAGGGGGATTCGTTAATGTGGAACAATTATCAATGGGCAACGCTGGAAGATTTTGCTACTATTTTTCAGTACTTGTGGCATCGCGATTTTCCTGTGGACCGAATATCTACAGGTGCAAATCGCTCAGATTGGAGAATTCACACTGGAATAGTTGTGCGGGGTATCGCTGATTTGATGGGTTTGGCTGCGAGATATGAGCATGGTGGCAAAAAGGATGCATTGCTTCGCAGCACTGATGGTGATGAAATAGCCATAGAATGGGAATGGCAAGGCAATGATATTTACGGGAAAAATAAGGAACTTGATAAATTAAAAACCCATCAGGCTTGGAGCGCCAATAAAAATAAGATTAAATCTTTGAGATATGCAGTTCTTATAACTTATGGACAGAATATTAGCGAAATATGCACTAAAGTCGCTGAAGAATGGAGAAACGCAATTTATCCGCTTCTTCTAATTTTAGTGAAGACCGAAGAATCAACAACATTCTCTATTGGTAAGAAATTCGACTGTCTTCATTTTTATGTATTCAACAGAGGAGAATACAGTGAAAAACGTTGTTGCCCAGCATCACCTTGGGAAGTAATCGGAACTCGATGGTTTGGAATTAACAACAAGGGAAATGATTTTACTTAAAATTAAATACATATCAATTTCCCAAATGCATAAAAGATAATCCTTTTCTTGACCTGACGACGAGCCAACCATCAATTACTTCAACCAGATTATGGCGGCACTCCTCAAGCGTCTTACCGGTTGCCCAAACACCCTCAAGCTCTGGTACTTCACCGTAATACGGCTCTTCATCATCAATAATTTCAAATTTGGCTCGACGCATTGCGGCATCAACATATTCGGTAATCATTTTCCGTCCTTACTCTTAACTGACCATCATTATACCATCCATTATCAATCGATAGGAATAAACACCTGTCTATCGTATTTCCTCGTTACTTTGTACTCCCTCTTCTTACCACACCACCAGGACATCCTTTATTCTTTTGGTATCCTTCGTTATTCTATCTTCCCAAAGGCTGTTTATGGTTGGCTGTACCTGATTATCTGTTTGTGGCTCGTAATAGGTTATTGTGCTACCGCCGACTTTAAAAGCGACAAGGGCGTGCGTGGTGTTGTCGGTAAAAACGAGGGTTACATAGGCACAGCGCAGCCCGTGGCCTTCGGCACTATTGCAGAGGTCTCTGGCGAAGTACCTATCATCATAAATGCCGAGGACATATTGACGCGTGTTGGTGTTATCATTGGCGAGGAATGCGCTGACTTCAGTGCTGGTTGGGTCCTTTAATATGTAGGAATTAGGCACATCAGAGAGCCGGCCCAAATCAAAACCTTCTTTATAGCCTCTTTTGTATCCGGCAAAATCACCTTCTGTATTGCCGGTTTTATACCCCTCGGCATAGCCTTCCTTTTGACCCTGGTCGTAGCCATCCTTTTTACCCTGGGCATAAATTGCATCTTTGCCGGTTGTACTTCCCGCGGTGTAACCCTTCTGATAGCCGTCGTTCTCACCACGGTTAAAGCCGGCCGTCTCACCGGACTTATAGCCTTCCGCCCGGCCGGCGGCAAAATCAGCCGGATAAGAAGCATTACAGGCGGCGATACCGGTTGCGACCACGACACAAACCAAAACGATTGCAATAAGGATAATCTGTAAACGTCTCATCCCACCCTCCTGCTACGAATAACAGAAATAACCAACCGGCGCGTTACTCGATTATTTTTCCGGGTTTGACGCGAAAAGGGAACTGGTGCCCCCTCTTAAGTATTCTCTACTCTTTACTCTACCTTCTTAAACCTTGACGCCGGTGCGCCGCAGACAGGGCATCTGTCCGGAGCATTTCCCTCGGCGGTATAGCCGCAGCCCTGGCAAACAAAGTAAGGTACATCTTTCATTGCCTTGCCGCTCTTGACCGCTTCGAGGGCTTTATCATAAAGGTCAGCATGGAGTTCTTCCACTTTGTTCGCCCAGGTGAAGCCGGTTATGGCCGCCTTGTTGTTCTCCGATTCAGCCTGCCTGATGAAGTCCGGGTACATCTCGGTGGACTCGTAAAGCTCTCCATCTATGGCAACCTCCAGGTTTTTCGCCGTTTCACCAATGCCGCCATCCAGCGTCTGGAGATGCTTGCGAGCGTGGACGGTTTCCGCTTCAGCGACGGCGCGAAAAAGGCGGGCGACCTGGGGGAAACCATCTTTTTCGGCCCTCTCAGCGAAGAAGAGGTACTTGCGGTTTGCCTGGCTTTCTCCGGCAAAGGCCGCCTTGAGGTTGTTCTGTGTACTTGCCATCTGAACCCTCCTCAATGTAATGCTGTCGTGATTATACGACATCCCTGTCATGAATTCTATGTACTGGTTAGAAAGCATTCTAAGCCTTTTTCCTTAAGACGTAAATAGACCTTTCCGGCTTCTTCTTGGGAAAAGAACAAGGCAAAAAGCGCCGGGCCGCTGCCGGCGAGGTGAACCGCCGGTGCTCCCGCTTCAAGAAATTCATCCCGGTATCCGGCAAGGCCGGGGAATTTATCGTAAGCAATGCTTTCAAACACGTTAAACAGGTAGTTGGTGTACCTTTCCTGGCCGATACCCCACTCATTCAGATTGAGCTCCGCCTCTTCCTCATGGGTAATTATCGAGACAAGGGCATCCGTCATCTCGCCCCCGGTATAACTCGCAGGACTCAGCGCTGCATATAGCTGCCCCGTCTTACCCGTTTCACGCGGTACGGGCGGCACCAGGATGACGGCCCACAGCTGCGGAAAGGATGGGAGCGGCGTCACCACTTCGCCTCGCCCGGCTGATAGCAACGTACCGCCGTAAAGGAAAAACGGAACGTCAGAGCCGAGTTCCGCTGCCATGTCAAGAAACGCCGGCGGTGAAAGCCCCAGATTCCAGAACTCATTGAGCCCCGCGAGCACGGAAGCGGCATCGCTGGAATCTCCCCCCAGTCCGGCCATGAGCGGAATGTTTTTGATTACGCCAATGGCGGCACCCCGCGCACAGCCGGTCGTTTCTTTCACCAGTTTCACGACGCGGGAAACGAGGCTGAGTTCCGCTCGCCAGTCGGGAATGCTCGAATGGAACTCAATATCAGAGCTGACGCTGAAAAGGATGGTATCGCACAGATTTACCGTCTGGATGACACTCCTGATTTCGTGGTAACCGTCGGGACGCTTGCCCAGGACTTCGAGGGTTAGATTCAGCTTGGCGGGGGCGGAAACGCTCAGCATTTGGTCTTCCTCATCTCCCGGTAAGTTTCATAAAGATGCACCCATTCGGCAACGGACAGTGTCTCGGCACGGCGGGAGGGTTCGATGCCTCCTTCTTTAAGGATGGAGATTGCCTCTTCATTTGGAATTCTCAGTCCCTGAGAAATAGCGTTGTGGATTTGCTTGCGGGCGGCGCAAAATCCGGCATGCACGATGTCGAAAAAGCCCTCGTCTTCGCCGGAGGGAAGGAGGGGTGTCGGATGGATGTCAACACGGAGGATGGCCGAGTCAACATCCGGGGCGGGATAAAAGCTGCCCCGCGAGACGGTGCCGATAATCTTCGGTGTGCCGTAGAACTGCACGCTGACGGAGAGAATACTCATATCGCCCGGCGGAGCGACTATCTGGCGGGCGACCTCCTTCTGCACCATGACGACGATGAGTTCCGGCTTAAGATTAGCTTCCAGGAAATGCCTTAAGACAGCCGAGGTAATATAGTACGGCAGATTGGCGACAACCTTGTATCTGAGCGGGTTTTCCGGCGAAAAGACGATGCCTTCAGGCTGAACCTTCTGGCTGAAGCCGGCTTCCCCAAAAAGCCCTTCGGGAGTCGCATCGAGCACGTCTTTGTGTATGATAATGACATTCGACATCCCCCCAAAGCTGAGCTTAAGTATCTCGACCATGTGCTGGTCGAGTTCAACCGCGACGAGGCGCCCCGCCCTCTCCGCCAGCTCCCGCGTGAGCACCCCGAGCCCGGGGCCAACTTCTATGACCGTATCGACCGACTTTAATTCGGCGGCGGCGACAATTTTATTTAATATGCCCCGGTCTATGAGAAAATGCTGCGCCAGGCTCTTCTTTGCTTTAAGGTCATACTCCCTGAGCAAATCCTTTGTTTCGGCAAGGAGAGACTTCTGGTCGGTAGCACCGGTGTTTTGCCTGATACTTTTCTCCCTGATAGCGTGGTTTCTCGTTCTTTTTGCTTCCATCAGGTTATATCCCCTGGCTCAAACGTTCAATGAGAAAGCGGGGCAGGCCTTCTTCCCGCATCCGCTGCTGTGTCTCTGCAATGTCATAGGGAATGCGGTAGAGCGTCACCTTTTTCTCTTCTGTATCATAAATGGCGTAACTGCCGCGCGGGTCGGAATCCCGCGGCTGGCCGACGCTGCCCGGGTTGATGATATAGCGGCCTTCGTCAAGCGCAATTTCTTCCCCATCATCCAGATGACGGAACACTGGCACTCTTCGTTTTCCCTGGTGAAAGACCAGGGGAATATGCGTATGCCCTACGAGACAAAAGGGCGTTTTGAAATAGGGAAGATTTTCCTTTGCCTCTTCGCTATTTATGATATATTCCCAGATTGGGTACCGGGGACTTCCATGCGCCATCGTGAACCCATCCCTTTCCAGAACTTCAGGCAAAGCCCGCAGATAATCAAAATTCCTCGCTGTGAGGACGCTGCCCGTCCATTGGCAGGCATCGGCGGCGTCCCGGTTGAACTCGCTGATACTTATCTTACCGGTGGAGCCCCAGTCGTGGTTGCCGACAACGCAGCTGTGCCTGTAGGAACGTAAAAGTTCGGTACATTCATTGGGGTACGGCCCGTAGCCGACAATGTCGCCGAGACACCAGAGCTCATCGATACGGCGCTCCCTCAAATCGTCAAGCACCGCCTCAAAGGCGGCGAGGTTGGCATGAATATCGGATAAAATCGCGTAACGCATATTTATTCAAAATATAACATCTTTTGACTTCTTAAGCCAGATACCGTTCAAACGTCATTGCGAGTCCCGATGAAATCGGGGCGAAGCAATCTCCGATAATAGAATCGCCTACTCAAACTGGAGATTGCTTCGCTTCGCTTGCACTCGTGCTGCAAGCACAAGCGCTCGCAATAACGATATTGTATCCTGAGTTTGTTTGCCTTCGGTGACACATGCTATAATTTTAGTCCTTATGAAGAACGGCGGTTTTATCGGGAAAATCGTATTTCTGGTATTATTCCTTGCGCTTGTCGCATCGCTCACGGTTAATGGCTACCTCTGGCGTGAGATAACTTCTCTTACTTCGCTACCTGTTTCCGCTCTGGTGCCGGGCAAATCCAGTCCCGGGACGGAGGCAACTCCACCCGGTTCCGGCGAGCGTTACTCCCTACTTGACCGCTATGCCGAGATAAGAAAACAGGTAAACCGGCGTTTAGGGCTCGGACGCGACGCCCAGACATTCATCACCCCGGATAACCCGGCCGTTGCCGCTAAAGTAAAAGAACTCACCACAGATTATGCCGGTGACCCCAAAGAGTACTGGCGAAACTGCGAATACCTTTACCGCTGGGTAATACAGAATATCCAGTACGTTCCTGACAGCTACGTGCCCATGCTGCCGGAGTCCATTAACGGTGAAATAAAGTGGATAAATGACTACTGGCGCACACCCGAAGAGACACTGCGGGATAAAGCAGGGGATTGCGAGGACATGTCGGCGCTGCTTGCCAGCATGTTGCTTAACTATAATAAGCACACCTACGGCGTCTGGATGGTTGAGCTGAGGAATAAAGATGCCGGACATGTCGGCGTGGTATTTCCCATCGAAAAAGGGATGATTACGGTTGTTGACCCATCAATTATGTATAACACCGCCGTTGGTGACGGCATTGTTCTCACTTCCAAGGACGCCGCAACGGCGATAAATCTCTGGATTCAGCGCCTCCAGGATAAGGTGCCCGGCGCTCAGGTTTCCGCCGCTTTCTCCGATACTTTCTACCAGGAGTTCACCGGTACCGAAAACTTCCTGGACTGGGTAAAAACGAACGTAAAGTAAAACTGATTTAGTATTACTGCGGATTAGCGTTTCTGCATAACAAGTATGCGTTCGTATTTGGTGGTCTTCGTTTTCCGCCTGGAACGCCGAATATCCGGTATTTCATCATTATAGATGAGTTTTGTAGTCAAGAAGCCATTGCTTACTTCACAGGCTAAATCTGATATGACCTTTGCGGTTTCTTTCTTTACACCATTTCGTTCCACATCACCTAAAACTAAGACACAGTAACCGCCAGTAATTAGAACTCTATTCATTTCCCGCAAACACTCTCTCATTTGGGGAATATATACCTGGTCATTAGCCGTTAATGAGTGGTCAAGTTCTTTCCAGTTAGGTACACCCAGGAACCATAATCTCAACCGATTGTCTCTTGCATAATCCAAAGCCCCGAAGTACGGAGGGCTGGAGATAATCGTATCTACAGAATCATCATCCAGCGAAAGATGCATGGTGTTCTCTTGTAGTACCTGCCATATACACTGCTTCCGCAGACTGGTGAACATTGTATGCCTATATGCCCTTTCGACCTTTGCGATCAGCCTGCTTTTCAAGTCCCTGTACGCATACATTCGTGGGAATTTCTCTTTTGGATATTTCTTCAAACGCAAATATGGAGTCAAGTGACTGGCTGGGTATGATAGAAAACCTGGACGAACATGGTGAAGTATTCCAAGCAAACAAGCTGTTAAAAAGTAATTTCCCTTATTCTTTAAGAGTGTGAAAGCAGCCATAATCTCTCTTAGTGTATTCGGATGGAAAAAACCACTCACCCATTCGGGCACAGTTGAAATATCAATATCAGGAGCTAATCTATCTACTTCATCAAGTAGTTCCCTCGCCTGATTCAATGCCTCAATTCTGGTATCAGGCGCAGATAATTTGCCTCGCGTGATAACATAAGCGTACGGACTCAGGTCATTAGCTATTGCGTTGCGTCCTTTTAGCATTGCTTCTAACGGCACTACGCCGGAACCACAAAATGGGTCAAGTATAGTCCGTTCTGGCTGTGAATATAAATCCAGTAAGGTTTGTACCATACCGGACTTTAATTTACCAACGTAAGGAGCCAGCTGCTGCATAGAGCTTTCTATTGCATTGAAGTTGCCAGCCCATAGACGTGAATCTAATCTGTTCTCTGCCTGTGGGTTGAACAAAGCTAATTGTTCTCGTATAACCATATCTATCTCGACTGCAAAAGACGACCTTTATGGAACACTTGTACTGCTCTCTTCATACGTCCTTTTTTATCCCGAACAAGACTAATGTCAACCGACCATATATGGTCTTCAAATTGTTCAGGACTAACACCATGAGCAACTAAAATCTTAGCGGGTAGCAGCGTTGTATTAATGTCATGCATTGGTGGATGAGGATTTTCTTCCGTAGGAACCCAGCGAGGTAATAAGAAGATGTCTGGAGCAACGCCAAGTTCGGTAGGCGGTATTTCACCATGATATTTGGGACATGGGCGTAAAGCAGTGTTACAACTAGCATCTTTGAACAGCACAGCATCAACATGTTTTTGCCGCTTTACCATTTCAGCTGCGACTCTATTAAAGATTATAGCTTCAGCACCGTGATACGGCTGATTAACAATTGCTCCATCGAGATGACACCAAAGTAAGAATTCAGTAGCCCAGAGGGGCCTTTCTGAAATATTAATACTATTGCCTTCGCCACCCTTTACTTCAATGGCACACATTGTTTTTGGTTCAGAGCTAATCATAATCTCGAAATCAAAGCGTTGTCTGCCAGAAGTGCATTGATAACCACTTATAAGCCCCTGCTGTTTCATTATATCAAGTGTTACAGCTACCATATCCTGTCTTTTCGTTACTGAGGATGCAATATAAGTACCTCTTATGCTCTCAATAGCAGAGCGAAAGACCAATTTCGGGTGGTAATCTTCAGGCACTAATCCATGAACAGTCAGTACATCAGGATGCTTGGTATCCAGTTTTCGTAACAACTCCATTGCCGGTTGAACTTGCTTTACAGCGTCAGGGTCGTTCTTGCAGGGTAAAAGCCCTTTGTCCATAGCCATAGTGAGTATAATACCCCTTCACATACATTAGGTCAAGATAAATCGCATTCCACTCCGCAATTGTCCCATCTTTCTTTGGCATGTTATAATCTCCTCCGTGAAGGTTTCGGAATTGGGGCAGTTTGCCCTCATTGACCGTCTCGCCGAGATGGTTGAGGCTACCCGCAACGAAAAAATGCCATCTTGGCAGAATTTAATAGTCGGCATCGGCGATGACTGCGCCGCCTGGCGCTGTGATGGTGCTTTGCAGCTTGCCCACGTTGACTGCCAGGTGGAGGGTGTCCACTTCCGCCCGGAGTACGGAAGCTGGCGGGAACTTGGCTGGAAGGCCCTCGCCGTCATCACGAGCGATGTCGCCGCCAAGGGCGGCTCACCACGGTATGCCCTGATTTCCTTAACAATCCCCGGCAGCATGGAGGTTGAAAATATAACCGACCTTTACAAAGGGATGATTGACCTGGCGAAGGAAGAGGGAATCGCCATCGTCGGCGGGCATATAAGCAGAGCAACGCTGTTTACCGTAACGATTACAATCACCGGTGCCGCCAACGGGAATATTCTCCTCCGCAGCGCCGCTAAGGTTGGAGATAAAATCGCCGTTACCAGTACCTTAGGTGGTGCCGCCGCCTATGTCGAGATGATTGAAAGGAAGCTGAAGTTTAACACAGCGTGCATTATCGCCCTGAAAAATACCTTCCTCCATCCCCGCCCCCGCGTGAAAGAAGGGCAATTGCTTGTCGCCGAAGGTATAGAGGCCGGGATGGACATTTCCGATGGTGTCATGTCTGATATGAGGCATATCTGCCGCGCCAGCAAAGTCGGCGCTATGATAAGGGCTAATACAATACCGATTAACCCGGAAGTGAGAGCCTGCTTCGATAGTAAGGAGGCGCTGGAACTGGCGCTCGGCGGCGGGGAAGATTACGAACTCCTCTTTACCGGGAACGAAGAAATAATTAACCGTGTCAAAGCGAAAAGCAGCATTCCGGTAACAATTATCGGTGATATCGTCGCCGAACATCCCGGTGAACTCATTGTTGTTGATGCGAACGGGAAACCCGTTTCACTCAGCCGGACCGGCTGGGACCATTTTGCACCACCCGCAGGGTCCTTCCTTCAGGAAGGATAAATCATGACCGACCACCTTGAGTTCACCAGCCATAGCCCCGAAGAAACCCAAAAACTCGGTAAGAGACTCGGCGAACTTGCTTTATCCGGCGATATTTTCCTGCTTTCCGGCAAGCTGGGGGCGGGAAAAACCTGTTTAACGCAGGGCATCGCACGGGGACTCGGCATCACGGAGAGCGTTTTAAGCCCCTCATTCGTACTGGTAAGAGAGCTGAAAGGAAGACTCCTCCTCTACCACGCCGACCTCTACCGCCTCGATAATATCGAGGAGATTTCCGAACTGGGGCTTGACGAGTATCTTTTCGGCAAGGGACTCACGGTAATAGAGTGGGCGGACAAAGGGCTTACCGTTTTGCCTGAAGAGCACCTTTTAATCGAAATTGAATATCTTGAAAACGATAAACGCTGTATAAAGCTCACGGCGTACCACAAACGGTATGAAGAAATGCTGGATAAATTATGCATCTTGCAATAGACACTTCAACGGATAACGCGAGCTTAGCACTGGTTAGCGGTGAGACCATAATCTTTGAGCTAACCTGGAAGTGCGGGCAGAACCATACGGTCGAGTTTCTACCGCGTTTGCAATACCTCATGGCACAGCACTGCCTGGATATGAAGGACATTGACGGCGTGAGCGTGGCGCTGGGGCCGGGGAGTTTCAGCGGCACCAGGGTCGGTTTATCCATCGCCAAGGGGCTTGCTTTCAGCCTTAACATTCCCCTTGCCGGGCTCAGCTCCCTCGCCGTCGCGGCGTACCCCTTCGCCGTAACCGGTCTCCCAATCTGTCCGGTGCACAGCGCCGGGCGGGGTGAGATTGCCGCGGCGATATATCAAATGCAGGACGGCGAATGGAAACAGGTTGTCGCCGAACATATAACGACACTGGAAATGCTGCTCGGTGGCATAACCGAGAAGATGGTCTTTTGCGGAGAGCTTCCGGATATAGCTATCGAAACAATAAAAAATAACCTGAAGGAAAACGCCGTCATCCCCTCTTTCGCCGTAAGATTAAGGCGCGCCGCCCCCCTTGCCGAACTGGGGCAAAAGCGGATTGCTACCGGTGATGCCGATAATCCGGCGACGCTGCAGCCGCTTTACCTCAGGCGTCCGGCCATAACGAAACCCAGGAAAGAGTACGGGACGCGATGACAGCGCCGGAGTCGTCTTTTCATTACAGCGGCAACCGGCTGGCATACGGCCGGGGGCAGGACAACCCCACCGGCTTAAAACTTGTCTTCAGCTGGGATGGGAAGACGGCGAAAGCGGAGTTCACGCCGAACGAGTATCACCAGGGCTGGCCCGGCCTTGTCCACGGGGGGGTTATCCTCGCGCTCATGGATGAGGCGGCCGGAAGCGCCGCCTCCTTCGCCCATCTTAATTGCGTGTCCGCCAGAATACAGGTAAAATTGAAGCGTCCGGCCAGAACTCACGAGCTATTAACTGTTTCCGCCTCCGTGCGTGAAGTTAAACACCGCCTCGTGGTAACCGATACGGCGGTATGTGATAAAGACGGCACCGAAATTGCCGGAGGCGAAATTACCCTCATGATTGTCAGGCCGGAATACCTGCAAACCCGGGAGGGTACCCAGCAAGACAATGCCTCCATCGATGTCGAGGAGCTTTTAAACAATTAAATAACTTACCTTACGCAATCTTATAAAAGACATATTGTTTAAGTTTGTTTATCATAAGATATGAATTCCAAGCACCAAATGCTAAAGGGAAACCACCTTATACAATTGTCATTGCGAGCATCGATGAAGTCCCGATGCAATCGGGACGAAATCGAGCGTGGCAATCTCAGCATAAGATAAGCTTTACTACTTCCGGAGATTGGGATTTTCTTATTTTGCGTAACGTGAGTTAAATAACTTGAATAATTAGAAGGAGCTACAAACTTTAAAATGGAAAATTCGCTTGTTCTGGTCAAGCCGGATGCCGTGGAGAGAGGGCTCAGCGGCGCTATCCTGGCCCGCATTGAAAGGGACGGGCTTAAACTCATCGGCCTCAAGATGCTCCAGATGACTGGGACGCTTGCCGAGCGGCACTACGCCGTCCACGCCGAGAAGCCGTTCTTTCCAAGGCTGGTGAGTTATATTACCTCCGGGCCGATTGTCGCCGCCGTTTTCGAGGGAGAAGACGCGATTAACCGGATACGCAATATCATGGGCAAAACCGACCCACTTAAAGCGGAACCGGGGACAATCCGGCGCGATTTTGGGCTCGATATTGAGAAGAATGCCATTCACGGCTCCGATTCGGTGGTGACCGCTGAGACGGAAATTGCGCTGTTTTTTGCCGGGATGGAGACGGTGAGTTACCAGCGGAAGTAGGGCTGTTCGTCGTTCGACGACCGGCGGCGAATCGATTTTATACCAATTCAGCCTGTAGGTGAACCAAAGTCACTACGTCGAAGAAGACAACGGCAATGGGTAGTTTGTATCATCATCAAACTAAATTGGTATAATTCGTCAGTTCAGTCTTTCTCCGACTTGGCCCCTCATGCTATAATAAAAACACGGGTAATGCGCCGCCCTCAAGTTTTGACTTGATTTTTAGAGCTTGGTAGGCTAGAATAAACTTCCCGCGATCTTACGGTCGGGGTATTAAGAATGGAAGTATAAACATGGGCCGAAATGAACGTCTGCAACTCATAAAAGAAATAGAACAACAGCGTCAATCGCATTTGTTGGTAACAATCTGGGGCGACCGGCCAGGTCAACTTGGAAATCCTGGCCTTGAGACCGTGATTGCACCAGACTCTCATCCTATAGTCTTTGAGCACTTAGAGAGATGGGGGAAGGTCAACAAGATTGATGTGCTCATTTACAGCGCCGGAGGGCATACGCTTGCGGCGTGGGGATTAGCGAATCTATTTAGGGAGTACTGCGATGAACTTGGTGTATTGATTCCGCACCGAGCTCTAAGCGCGGCAACACTGCTTACACTCTCTGCCAACGAGATAATCATGTCTCGACTTGGGCATCTTAGCCCGATAGATCCGTCTATCACATCACCGTTAGGCCCAATGATACAAACTCAGCCAGGGCAAGTTAGGGTTGTCCCCATTAGTGTCGAGGATGTGGCCGGCTTCTTCGCCTTGGCCACCAATAGCGCAGACATCAAGGAAAAAGAGCCACTTCTGTCAATCTTCGATCGGCTCGCTTCTCAAGTCCACCCACTCGCACTAGGAGCTGTATATCGATCCCGGGAGCAGATTCAGACTCTTGCAGATCGCCTCTTGTCACTTCACATGAAAGGTGATGGAAAGAAAAAAGAGCGGGAACGGATTGTTTCAATGCTCACAAGAGAGCTGGGATCGCACGACTATCTTATTGGTAGGACCGAAGCAAAAGAGCGCATGGGATTGAATGTCATTGACGTTTCGGACGATCTGAATCATAAAATTCTAGCTCTATTCAATAAGTACCAAGACCTTTTATCATTAAGGCAGCCGTATAATCCAGAGGGTTTCCTTGGCACACAAAATACATTGACGGGAAACTTTAACAGAGCTGTAATTGAAAGTATTGACCTCACTCACGTTTTCAGGACAACCAAGACTGTTCAAAGGGTCCAGGTTCAGCAACCGGGTCTGCCTGTTCCTATTCCTGTAACCGGTTATCAAGAGACGGTGTCATTCGAGGGCTGGGTCAACGATCAAAGTATATAAGGGGTGAAGAGTCATGGAATTGAATGAGTTGTGCACAACTAGTGCGTCTGCCACTAGGAGTGGGGTATACACAGGCGGTACTCCAGGTCTGTCCAGCCCCAATCAATTAGTCGGTCTTGCTGCTTCGGTTACGGTTACTCTGGATCAAACTGCAGGCGGGGCGGGACTGTTGCTGTTTGCTATTCAACCTGCTACTAACCGCGCAACCCGATTGGCTCAGATTCGTCGGGTAAGTTTCGAGAGGCTGGGCGACGCGTGGCGAGCCTTGGCGGATCGATAGAATTACCAACAGCCGAAGACATCATTAGTATTAATGCCAGCCTCATCAGGTCGTTCGGCGGTTTTCTCATTAGCAACCCCAATTTACGTCCAGATGGACCTGGTCTAGATTATTTGTTAGCCGCGATTACTTACCCCTTAGGTGGAATCGACCTTTACCCCACGGTGGTAGACAAGGCTGCATTTATCGCGCTCTACATCATTACGCGTCACCCTTTCCACGATACTAACAAGCGCACGGGCATGGAGGCGGCCATAGAATTGCTTGAACTAAATGGACTTGTAACTCGCTTTCAACCCTTAGAAGTCGTAAAGGTGGCATTGGATGTAGACACGGGCTCAATGGATTTTGACCACCTGCGAGCATGGATTCTCATGAATATCGACGTCGATATGGGTGGTCTGCAGTGACCGCATAGATTGCCTGTTTGCAATGATATTTCTGTGTTTAGTCGAGTCATTCCCCAAATCAAAGCTATCGGATAAGTATCAATCATTTCGATGTATTGATTTTACCCGCTAATCTTAAAAGTACCATTTCGTTTCCTTCAATAGCTCCAGGAAGGAAAGATAAACGAGCTATATCTTAAAAGTGTACTTAAGTTCTTATACCAATTCAGCCTGTAAGTGAGCTAAATTCACCACGTCAACGAAGGCACATACGATGGGTAGTTTGTATCAATATCAAACTGAATTGATATTAGTAAAGTCATTGGGAAAAAGCGGTAAGCATGTGATTCCGATTGTAACGGCGTGCTTACTGCTGTCATATAATGCGGATAGCGCCTTCAGGTCTGGTCTGTCTTTATTGACTACTGAATCCTGACTACCGGTTTGGCGTTCGACCAGAGCCGGTCGAGCTGGTAGTTCTCCCTTTCTTCCGGAGAAAAGATATGGACAATGACATCAAAGTAATCAATGAGAAGCCAGCCGGACTCCGGCGTTCCCTCGACATGATGCGGATAGACACCGGCTTCCTTAAGCGTATGCCTTATTTCTTCGAAGATGGCATCTATTTGCCGCTCGGAATCGCCGCTTAAGATGACAAAATAATCGGCAAAGCTGCACGTACCGCGGGTGTCAAGTAACAAAATATCGCCGGCCTGTTTATCCTCGGCGATAGCAACAACCCTCCACGCAACATCTATTCCTTCCAATTATTCCCCTCTTTTCTTAAGCATTTTAGTATTATTATACCAGAAATGCTGCAATTTTCGGTTCCCTGTAGAATTAATCGGCTATTTACGATTCATAAGTGGACGCATCAATACATTACATTCCTTCATAAAAGGAGAGTTGCAAGGAGCGGGTGTATAAACGGTTCACGGTTGAGCAAGCGTAAATTTTATTCAAAGGATACATCAGGGGATATTAGCTGAAATCAAAGAGACTGGTATTTACCGTTATAGCCCTGCGTCCTGGCATCGAGGCGGAAGAAGACAAGCTGCATGAGGCGGGCGTTTTGCTGTATTCTAAACCCGGCCGGGTTATGAACGACAAGAAGCGACTGCGAACGCCCGCAAAAACCGGCGTCCCAGACCGCCGTACCCACGTCAACACCGCACCGGAGTAAACTTGAGCGCGGCCGGCCCAAAGCGGTAATATCCGGCGGCAGGTTTACCGCCTCGTTGTAGGTGATGAGGTAGCAGCCGGGGGCGAGGGTAATGAAGCCACTGCCATCGAAAGACAATGGTTCGGTCTGGGAGATAATTCTATCGTTATTGGATGCACCAATTTGCCCCGGCGAGGTAATGCGGGCAATGTCCCTCAACGTCAGGTCAATGCCGTTCGGCTGAAGCTGCTCCATAAGGTTAACGTAACCTTCAACCAGCGGCGGCTGACGCTTGATATACGCTTCGATTTCCGATTTAGTCAAGATGGACATAAGTTAGTAATAATACGTCACGCTGATTGTTGCCGTTATCGTACCGGCTCCATCGGTGTTGCCGAAAGATACGGTTATTGACCCCGGCAGCACCGGGACAACAACCGAAGTACCGGTTCCGAAAGAAATGTTAGAACTGTTAAAAGCATAATTGCTATACGAATCTGTTACGCGTATATAGCCCGTAGCTGACGAACTCGAGCCGGTAATAAGAAGATACCCGGCGTAATTCACGTTGAAGCTGCTTACCGACGACAGGGCACCGTACGTCTGGCTTATCGGGATTGAGCTTGCCTGCACGGTTGAAGCTCCCAGGTTGACGATGTTTTGCAGGTCAGCCTTTTCGCTCTGAAGCGTTGTAACCTGACTGTTGAGAGAAGTAATTTGGGACTGGAGAGTGGAAACCTGGAACTGGCTGGCCGTAAGTTCGCCGCTCTTTGATAAAATCTGAGCCTGGGCGGATGCGAGCTGCGTCTGTGTTGATGATAGCTGTCCCTGTAAAGAAGTAATGGTCGAATTCGCCGTGGTTAAGTTACCCTGCAGTGATGTAATCTGGGAATTCAGCGAGGCGATTTGAGAATTAAGCTGGGCGATTTGTGCCTGCTGGGTGGCAATCGTCAGGTTTCGCTGGGAAATCGTATTTGTTGTCTGCCAGTAGTAATAGCCCAAGACGCCGGATACCACAACCGCAAAAACGCCGGTAAGAAGAAAAGCCCAGTTGACCCCGCTACTTCTATCGCTGTTGTTCAGGAAATTCTCCCTTGACACTGCTCGTTCCTCCGATTCTGACGCGGCCGGTTTAACTGCAGTCTCCCGCAGCCTTGCCGAATAGTCTAGCTCTTTATGAGAAGTCCCGCTGATAAGATTCCAGATGGCTTCTCGCCAGTCAGGTTTTATCAGGTCAATTAATATGATAGCGGCGACATATATCAGCCACCCGGCGGCGATATTTAGTAAAGGCAGCGAAAAGATTGTGCTTGAAATAGGGAGTGTGCTCTGAATGAGGCTGGTTAACGTTACTGCCCAGATAAGGTAGAGGGGAATCGCGGCTAATACGGAATAAAGTGCCGAAGTTGAAATCCAGTCCGTAAGCTGGTCAAAAAAATGCATGACGGACGGTATCAGCAAGGCGATTGAAAAGACAATGAACAATACGAAATAGCCGATTGCCATGATTTGGAAGACCAGCGATGGGATGGTGATGCTAGTGAACGGGACTTTAGTATCTCCCAGTGGAAAAAGGGCGGTGCCGAACAGAAAGGATAACATGGACATGGACACGGAAACTAAAGCCAGCTTTAGATTTCGGTGTCTCAAACTTGTCCAATCGTTATCGTTTAGCATAGCTTGGCATTTATTATAATCATTTGCCTGGCCAATGTCATTATAAATTAGCTATATTTTTTACCTTTTCTTCCAGTTGCCTGAGGTCGGTAATTACGCAGGCATCCGGCCTGCCTTTGCGGTCAAGGTGGATGGCGTTCACGCCGACCGCTTTCGGCATCTCGTAGTCTTTCTTCCAGTTATCGCCCACGTGCACCATCTCCACCGGTGCAATCCCCATTTCGCGGCAGACAGTGACGTAGAAAGACGGTGTTTTGAACTGGTCGTAGTCGGAGTAAGAAGAAAAGACGCGCGTGAAGAAGTGCTCTATAGCACACATAATAGGCGGTATGAACTCGCGGGGCATGCTCGTTGAAATAATAAGAGGATACTTCTGGTTAAGGCTGCGAAGCACGTCAAAAGTCTCCGGGTAGTAAGCGACCTTATGCCGGCAGAAATCAATGGCTCCCTGGTATCCGCCCAAATCAAGCTGGTCCGACCAGAAGTTGAGGTCGAAGTACTCGCGGGAGTTCTCATCCACACGGCCGTACTCTTTTAAGACTTCTTCTTTGGCTTTTTCGAAAGTGAGATTGCGTCTTGCGGCGTAGACCTGCGGGATTCCCTCATACCAGACGGCTTGAGCAAAGTCCGGCGTTACCAGCGTCTCGTGGAGGTCAAAGGATACAACTTTAATTTTGCCCATACGGGCACAATGTTAGCACAGCTGGGGATGTTAGTTAATAGCGGTGAGATAATTTGAATGTTGCTGTGGGCTGATTGCGAATTTTTTCTGGCCCGGCAGCCCCGATGGTTTTGCGTCACCGGGGCTACCGGATGCGAAAGTTACTTGACATCGACGGACTCGACGGAGAGTTCGTAGCCGGCGGCGAGAAGAGCGTCCTCGAGTTCGGTTACCGCGGCAGCACTCAGGCGAGCATTCTTGATGTCCTTGTTAGTAACGTAGATAGTGTTTCCTTTAATGGTCATCTTAATTTCCTCCTTCCTTTTTCATTTCACTTTTATGGTCGTACACCATCGGGATTACCGGGTGCTGAAGTTACTTGGTGTTCTTGGCATCAGAAGTCTCGACGGAGAGTACGTAGCCGGCGGCGAGAAGAACGCCCTCGAATAGGGTTGCCGCGGCCGTGCCCAGGCGAGCATTCTTGATGTCCTTGGTAGTAACGTAGATAATGTTTCCTTTAATCATCTTAATTTCCTCCTTCCTTTTTCATTTCGCTTTTATTGTACAGGAGGAATGTTAAGATTCAAGCAAAGGAATGTTAAATCTCTGTTAATAATCGGTTAAGTTTGTATTATTGGGTAAAGTTCTTATTGGAGAAGCCGGGTCTGCTAATGGGATACCGGCAATTGGTTCATCCCATTAACCCCTGTTGTTCGGCTGGAATGGTTTTGAGCCTAAATTGACAGAGCGGCAATTCCCGTTCTATTGTTTCCCGTGTGTCGGAATTCTTTTCAGGCCTTCGGTTTGGGACGAAAAACCTTAACTGCGCTCTCTGTCACTTCTTCCTTTTCCTCAGGAAGCGATTCAATGAGCTTCAGCGTTTCCCTCATTAGTTCCTTAACGCCATCGCCCATTGCCGCCGAGATGAAAAAGACATCCTTCCCGATATTACAAAACTCCTGCCGGATAGTATCAATATGTTCTTTAACTTCGGGCAGGTCAATCTTGTTGATAACGGTAAGCTGCGGCTTGGCGGCAAGCGCCGCATCATAAAGCTTAAGCTCGTTATTCAGGCTGTCATGAGCCGCAACCGGTTCGGGTACGCTCCCATCAATAAGGTGGATAATGACCCGCGTCCGCATGGCGTGGCGCAGGAAGGCGTGTCCCAGCCCGCGCCCCAGGTGCGCCCCTTCGATAAGCCCGGGAATCTCCGCCAGGATAAAAGTCCCCCGGCCCACCTCAACCAGGCCCAGCATCGGCTCGGTGGTGGTGAAAGGGTAGTCCGCAATCTTCGGATTTGCCGCTGTCGCTGCTGAAAGAAGGGTGGACTTACCGGCATTCGGCTCCCCGATGATGCCGGCATCGGCGATAAGGCGCATTTCAAGGACGATAACCGCCTCTTCACCCGGCTTTCCTTCTTCGGCTCGCTGAGGGGCCTGATTGGTCGAACTTTTAAAGCGCAGATTGCCACGCCCCCCTTTGCCCCCCTTCGCCACCAGTACCTCTTCATCCGCATTCTTCAGGTCGGCAAGGAGGGTGGTTTCACTATCTTCTTTAGCGGAAAAGACCAGCGTTCCCGGCGGAACGGCAATAATAAGGTCGGCGCCGTTTTTACCGTACATCTTCTTACCACGCCCGTTACCGCCCTTTTCGGCACGGAAAATCCGGCGGTGACGGTAATCCGAGAGGTCAGACAGGTGGGGACTTACCCTGATGATAACATCTGCCCCGTTACCACCATCGCCGCCGTCAGGCCCGCCGAAGGGAACAAATTTCTCGTGGCGGAAGGACGTGGCACCATCTCCCCCATCTCCTGCCTTAACTCTTATTCTTACCCAATCAAGCATAGTTTATGATAACATCACTCCCTAACTCTTAGATAGCTTAATATTTGAAGGTATTAATCATAATATAGCATACAACTACTAGGCGATAGTATAAGAAGAAGACTTCTTTAGGTAGCTTGCCAGTGAATAGCTTTAGTGAACTCACAGAGGTTGTCGAAAAAGGCGTGCGGTTGTCGAAAGGCCGATACTGGAGTTATGCAATGGTAAAAACCGGTTAGCTTCTGGATAATACAAGGAGTTACGAAAAGGTCGTTTATGCTGGTTGATTTTTTCGTAATATGGTATAAACTAAAGATTAATTCCGAATCAAGTTATTTTTTGGAAAATCCTCGATAATCTCGCTGGAGGAAATGAGATGTCGAATGCTACGGTTATCAGTGTCATAGGCTACAATATCTCGTCGGAATTAGAAATGAAATTCACGAACTGGTTTGACGCGGCATATGCTCCCGTTCATATGAGTACAAGTCTATATCTCGGAATAGACCGCTACAAAATTATCAACGGGAATCCGGTTTACCCGGAGACTTTTTCTATATTTCATTGCCAAAACCTGCAGGGAGTTTTGAAAACAATAGATAACCCGGACCGGCTGGCTGTCGTCAAAGATATCAAAACCACTTTCAAGAAAATTGACATTGTTTGGTATAGGAAGGGATTTGAGTTAACAAAAAGTTTTCGTTCTGACCGACAAATCGAAGAGGAAACGTGCATCGAAAATGCGCCCGTTCTGCATCTCGAAGTTTTGCGTCTTTCGCCGGAGCAGGAAGAAAAATTTAACGACTGGTTTGTCCGGTGGGCTTACAGGGTTTATATCCCTATCCTCATGAAGCTGCCCGGCTTAAAAGCGTACAACCGCTTTCACCATTCCGGTCAGGATTTTCAGGGAAGCCGGGACTATCGAGCACAGGAGACGGAATACCCGGCTTACCTGTCTATGCTTTACTTTGAAGATGTGAAAGCATTCGAGAATTACGAAAGAAGCCCAGAGCTAATCGCCTTCCGCGAGGCAATACGGATGAATTTCCCTGGCAGCCTCGATTACAAGTGGTATGTTCAGTACCAGTTGGTCAAAAGCTGGAGGAAATAACCGTGTCTGTCTTTGCGAGGAGCCCGTCCTCCTTTACTCGAAGGGCGACGTGGCAATCTCCGATAACATAATAACCAAAGCGAAGCACGGATTGCTTCGCTTCGCTCACAATGACGACGCGAGTGACTTGTTGTTTATTCCCGTTCTCTTTGCCTTAAGTTTATCCCCTCGCTGATGTCCTTGACCTTGTGCTTGAGGTAGGGGCTGGTACTGACTTCGTTTTCTATCTTGTCGTAGGCGTGGCTCACGGTCGAGGGATTTCGCCCGCCGACCTCCCGTCCGATTTCCGATAAAGAGTAGCCATGCTGCTTGCGGAGGAGGTACATCGCCACCTCACGGGCAAGGGATATCCCCTTATCCCGCTTGCGCCCGATAATATCGTTAACCGCTATCTGGAAACTCGCCGCCACCGCTTCGATGACCCGGGCCGGGGTGGCCGCACCGTTATTATCTCCTCGTCTGCCGATATCCCTGAGGGCGGCTTCGGCAAGCTCCGGCGTGGGGGTGGTGTGGCAGAGCCGGGCGTAGGCAATGACGCGGTTTAAACTGCCTTCCAGTTCCCGGATGTTCGCCTGAACCTCGGCGGCAATCAAATCCAGTACGTCCCCACCGATATTCGCCCCATCCCTTTTCGCTTTCGATTCGAGGATGGTGCGCCGGGTCTCAAGTCCCGGTGTTTTGATGTCAACGGTGAGGCCCCACTCGAAGCGGGAGCGCAGCCGCTCGGCCAGGTGCGGCATGGCTTTCGGGCTTTCATCGGCGGTGAGTACAATCTGACGCCCGGAGTTATGCAGCTCGTTAAAGGTGTGGAAGAAACACTCCTCCGTCTGCTCTTTGCCGCTTAGGAACTGGATGTCGTCAATAAGCAGAATGTCCGTTGAACGGTACCGCAAGCGGAACTCCGGCATCGCCTTCTCCCGGCAGGCGCCGACAAACTCGTTGGTAAACTCCTCGCCGCTGACATAGAGGACGCGGTACCCGGCCGTTTGCGTTAGATGTCCGATTGCCTGCAAAAGGTGCGTTTTGCCGAGGCCCACGCCGCCGTAGATGAAAAGCGGGTTATAGCTCTTACCCGGATTTCGCGCGACCTCTTGCGCCGCCGCCCGCGCCATGCGGTTGCAGTCCCCTTCGACAAAGGTATCGAATGTGTAGGCGGGACTCAGGCGGAGGGCGGTTACCGCCCTAGCCGGGATGTTCTCCGGCGAAGGCTTCGCTCCTGTAACCTTTTCCCGTGATGCCACCGTGAAGACCGCCTTAACATCACGGTGCAGGACGTTAATGAGAGTCTTCTCAATGAGCGAGCGCTGGTTTTTATCTAGGTATTCGGCGACAAAGACGTTCGGCACCCCGATGATAAAGGTATCCCCTTCGTGGGAGATACCGGTAGTTTTTTCCAGCCAGGTCCGGTAGTTGGGACGGCTTACCTGTAACTCAAGTTCCCCGAGAACCGTTTCCCAAATAAGGTTGGCCGGCCTTGCTTGCATTGGTTCCCCTTGCTCGATACCGCCCGAAAAAAAGCAAAAAAATACCCACACGCATAACAATGTTGAGTTTTTGAAGCGGTGCGAGACTTCAGTAATTTTCCGAAAGAGTCGTGATAATACTAACAGCGCAACCGCAGGCTGGCAAATTTTACCCTGCTTGCTGGTGGTGAGTTTTTGCCAGACCCTTTATTCTGAAAGCTCTTGAAATCTTGCGTTTTCAATGAATTTCGCAGGTATCAGACTTAATTTTTCGTTGTTCTGAAAGTTTTTTAGTGTTAGAATTGAGTACGAAAACGATGCTTTCTCAATACTAATCTCCAACTAAACGGATAGCCTGCTCATTTCAAGATTGCCACGGGGGCTATTGCACTTTTAGTGAATCACCCCCCAGCTTGCTGGGGGGGCGGCGAGGGTGGCCACTCTCCGTTCCACCCTGACGCTGAGGTGGCCCGGATTGTCGGCTGTGAGTGGCGGCAAGAGGTGCGACAACAGTTGCTCTGCGCTGAGCCGGTGGGCTATACCGGTTGGACCGGTTTGTGTCCAGCCGTTGTTCTCTTTGAGGTAACTCCATGTCTGGCCGCGTTTGGTTGTGATGTAGATCACGCAGTCAGTGTTCTTCATGGCGTCTCCTTCGGGGGAATTTTATCGTTTAGCATTACAGGCGATACTTTTAGTCGGTTATACATTATTTGTTCCCTCTGGCGATAAGGCTGAACTGGCAATTCGGGTTCCGACAGCTTTTCCACATATTACACCCGGAAATTACCTTGATAGTCAGGCCGTCTTCACTGGTGGTAATCTTGAGCGGCGAAATTACAACCGAGACCTCCTGCTTTTTACCATATAGGCAGGTTAGGCTACCTTACGGATGACAGCGATGAGGCGTCCCTGTATTTCAACGTTATCCGGCTCCGTATAGATGGGCCCCATCTGGGAGTTTGCCGGCTGTAACCTGACGCGCCCGTTTTCCTGGTAGACTTTCTTTAAGGTCGCCTCTTTCTCCGCTTTGAGCCAGACGGCGGCGGTCTCGCCGTTCTCAACGGTGTTCGTGTACTCGAGGAGAATAATATCGCCGTCATTGATGAGAGCGTCAATCATTGAGGTACCCTTGACCCTTAATGCATAGACATCGCGGCGTCCCCTAATCAGGTCTTCCAGGACGGGAACGGTATCTGAGGCGGCGGTGACGTTCCAGGAATCGGGCGTGGGCACGGGAATGGGCGTTCCGGCGGCAATCAGCCCGATGAGGGGTACAAGGTATTCCGGGCGTTCTGAAATAACTCTATCGGTAAGTTCAATGCCGCGGGAGACATCGTGATGGCGGCGGATAAAGCCCTGCTTTTCCAAGATGTCAAGGTTGTAGGAGACAACGGATGTCGAGCTTACCCTGCAGCCGCCGGCAATATCCCGGATGGCCGGAGGAAAACCCCGCTCATGCCCAAAGCGACGGATAAAACTCAAAATCTGCTCCTGCCTCGTTGACAGCGCCTTCACCGGATTCCCCCTCACTGGTACTTAGTTATACTGATTAGCGTTAGAATGTTGACGTTCAATCGAATCTTTCTAATGTGTAGAAATAATTACGTTCACCTTCGCAACTAAGTACTGGCGAACATTTGTTCTGTAAAGATAGTAAGGTAAACAAGAGGCGTTTGTCAAGAGGGATAATGGAAAAGTTTGGTTCTCTTTTAGCTGGTGGTAATAAATCTTAGCGTCATTGCGGGCAAATAATATAAACCAAAACCAAAGGGAGCTAATGAGAGAAATTTGAATAGTCGAACAGGTGATAGAACCGGATAACGGTCGAACGTAGAATTGCGCCGCTCTCCCTATATCCTCGTCTCCTTAAACCCCACCGTCCTTCCCGTCTGTATCGCATCGAAGCCATAGCGGCGGCGGATGCGGTCAACCGCCCGGTTAAGCAGGGCAAGGCGCTCCGCTTTATCATCCAGCATGTTAATCTGTCTCGCCCCGGAAACAAGCCCGGAGACGCCGATGCCGATAAGTCTTACTGGCTGTTTTTCGGCAGTGAGCGTCTGTGTGAGAAGTTTTTGCCCGGTATTGAAAATATCCTGGTCGGAGTCAATTCCCTGCTTGAAAGTTAAACTGCGGGTAACCGTATTGAAATCGGCGTAGCGGAGTTTTAAAGTAACAGAACGGGCAAGCTTTTCGTGGGCACGTAAATCGGCGCCCACTCGCTCAGTAAGATGGTAAAGCGTTGCCATAAGAAAGTCCTTATCGAGTGTATCCACGGCAAAGGTCGTTTCCCGGCTCATGGACTTCGCCTCACCGGGCGCTTCCACCGGACGGCTGTCGACACCGCGGGCAAAGTTCCTCAGCTGCCCGCCAAAGACGCCCAGACGGCTTTCTAGCACGGTTTCAGGTGTTTTGGCTATATCTCCTATGGTCTTCACGCCAAGGCCTTTGAGAACGGTCTCCGTCTTCTTACCCACCCCGGGGAGTTTGGCGGCCGGGAGCGGCGCCAGGAACTCCGCTTCTTTGCCCGCTTCTATCTCGAGCAGCCCATCCGGCTTCGAGGCGGCCGAGGCGACCTTGGCGACAATTTTGGACGAGGCGATGCCGATTGAAAGGGGTAGACCAAGCTCGCTTTTAACACGCTTCTTGATTAAGAAAGCCATGTTGTAGATGGTACCGTAAAGGGACTCAAAACCGGTGGCATCGAGATAGGCTTCGTCCAGCCCGCCCGGCTCAAGAAACGGGGAAAAGTCCGCCAGGATTGCCATGAATTTTCTGGAGGCTTCGCGGTAGTTCGTAAAGTTACCCGCGATAAAGATAGCCTGCGGGCAGAGGCGACGGGCGGTGGCAACGGGCATGGCCGACTTCACGCCGAAAGCCCGTGCTTCGTATGAGGCGGAGGCGACGACACCCCTCCCTTCCGGGTGCCCGCCGACAATGACTGGCTTGCCCACGAGCGAGGGGTCGAGCACCCGCTCAACCGAGACGAAAAAGGCATCGAGGTCGGCGTGGATGATACGGCGGATTGCCATCACTCACCCCGCGAGATAAATGCCCTCACCCGCCGCTCTAAAACCACCCTGTCTATTAGTACGTAATGCTGGCATTTCATACACTTGAGGCCGATGTCAGCTCCAAGCCGCACCACCTGCCACTCATCGCTGCCGCAGGGGTGCTTTTTCTTTAGGCGTAAAACGTCCCCGATTTTGAACTCGACAACCATCTTATTAAAAATTCACCTCTCGACTTGTCATTGCGAGCGAAGCGAAGCAATCCGTGCTCATTTGTCCTGCAAGAAGTGAAACAATCTCCGAATGAGAAAGATTTTCGATTAATGGGAGATTGCCACGTCGTCCCTCAGGAGAAAAGAGGTTCGGGACTTCTCGCAATGACGGGTTGGGGAGTTTTGTTCTTAAATATTGGAATTTTGTTATTGCTTGAAGTTTCTCCTTTAGTTTGCCTTGACCGAATGAACAATCGCAAAAACTCCCTTTTACAGTATGACCTGCAATACTCCCCAGACGACATGCCAGACAATATCTGTCCAGAAGTGTATGCCGGCCGCCGCCAGAAACCCGAATTTCCTCATATAGTAGGCGGCTAACATTGAGATAATGCCGTTAAGTAGGATTATCTCAATAATCAGGACGGGAGAAATGTCACCTACGGACTTAAAGCCATAAAGAATCATCAAAGACGGAAGATGACCCAGGGCAAAAGCAAGTGCGGAAATCTTGGAAATTATCCAGAAGACCTGGTTTTGCCGTCTCCCCCGCAGGATGATGATAGAAATGAGCCATACCCAGAAGGGAATGAAAAACAGGCGGAAGATTATCTCCTCGCCGATGCCGGCACTGAGCGAAGCCAACATTGATGACGGGAAAGGCGGGTGGACAAACCGCCCGATGCCGTTGAAAGGGCTGAAGATGAGGTCTGAGATAATGAGAAATACGCCGCAGATGGCCCCGATTAGGGCCGGAACGACAAACCGTTGCCGGTTGGTGACGTCAGACTCCCAGATACCGGCAAAGCCGAGCCTTTCTGCCAGCTTGAGACCGATAAAGCCCAGCCCGCCGTAGAGAAAAATGGCAATGCCGGCGTTGGCGAGGGCTAACACGAGGGGCGGAGCCGGTAGCTCCGCCGGCGGCATAAAGCTCTGATAAACCTGAAAATAAGCCTGGAAGGCGTTGGATAACGCCAGGACAAGCACCAGCAGGATATAGATTTTCAGAGAAGGCGATAGTTTTTTCATTGTTTATCTTTCATACGGTCTGAAAGCGTTCAGCTGGTCCCTCAAAGTCATGGCCGCTTTACGCGCCGCCTCAGCAAAATCCTTACTCTTCGAGGCGTAAATAATTCCCCGCGAGGAGTTGACCACGGCGCGCTCTCCCTTCTTATCGGTACCATACTTTACCGTTGTTTCAATCTCTCCCCCCTGCGCCCCGACACCGGGGATAAGGAAAGGTAAATCTGGATGCGCATCGCGGATAATTTTAAGCTCCTCCGGATACGTCGCTCCGACAACAAGGCCGATGTTGCCGTATTTGTTCCACTCTTCGGCTTTATCGGCGACAATCTCGTACAGGTATTGGACGCCGCCCGGTGCTTCACACTTTAATGACTGAAAATCAACCGCGCCCGTATTCGATGTGCGGCAGAGGATGAACATCCCTTTATCCTTATATTCTAAGAAAGGCTCCACTCCGTCAAAGCCGAGATAGGGACTGAGAGTCGCCGCATCCAGACCAAAGACCTCGAATAAGGCAGTAGCGTAGGCTTTCGACGTATTGCCGATGTCGCCCCGCTTGGCATCCCCGATGACGGGAATATCGGAAGGAACGTACTTGATGGTCGCCTTGAGGGCAGCGATGCCCTCATCACCCAGCGCCTCGTAGAAGGCAAAGTTCGGCTTATAGGCGCAGACAAGGTCGCAGGTGGCGTCAATTATCGCCCTGTTAAACTCATAAACGCCGATGCCCTCTGGCATTAATTTCGGGTCAGGGTCAAGCCCGACGCAAACCAGGCTGTTGTTCTGCCGCGTGGCGGCCGTGAGTTTCTCCAAAAAGTTCATCTTATCCCCTTTTTATATTATTAAGAGACGGCTTGATATTACCGTGCCAGCATAACAGCGTCAAGACCCGAAAATTACGAGTTAGTTTTATTGCCGAGCATATCTTGCGATGTAGCTTAACATTGTGTGGAAGAAGAAACACTTCAGGATTTCCCCATTACCGGAAACCATGATATTATTTTATCTGGAGGCCCGGCTTTGAACAACATCCATGCAATCATATTTGATATGGACGGCTTACTGCTGGACAGTGAGCGCATCGCCTTGTCCACCTTTATCGACGCCTGCCGGGAACACGATTTTGAACCGGACGTGAACGTCTATTTCAAATGCATCGGCACGACCGAAGTTCAGACCAGGGAAATTCTGTTAAACGGGTATGGCAAAGACTTTCCTTTCAACGCCGTTTATAAACTCTGGAAAAATAAGTATCATGAAGAAATATCATCTAAGCCGGTTCCCTTAAAAGACGGCGTACTGGATTTATTGCAATACCTGCAAAAGAAAGATATAAAAAAGGCGGTCGTGACGTCAACCAACCAGGAAAGCGCCGTAAAAAGACTTGCCAGCTCGGAAATAGTGCATTTCTTCGAATTCGTTCTGGGCGGAGACCAGGTATCGCGCGGGAAACCAGACCCCGAGATATATTTGACCGCATGCCGTAAATTAAACGTCGCACCTGCCAACTGCCTGGCTCTTGAAGATTCCAATAACGGCGTATTGTCTGCCTTCAGCGCCGGGCTGACGGTTATTCAGATTCCAGACCTTCTTGAGCCTTCGGCCCGGGTAAAAGCGCTGGGCCATAACATCGTTAAATCATTATTTGATGTCGAGAACATCCTGAAGCAATTCGAATCAATAATGTGAATCTCTATATCTCAATTGTTCCTTCTGATTCTCCAGACGGCTTTCGCTACATTTGTTTAACCGCGACTCACGATTTTATTAGCCATTACTCATTCTGGGTGTTATAATTTAGATTCTACACTTCTGCCACGTTAATTAAGAGGCTGATATGAACTATCAGGAAACACTGGATTACATTTACAGCTTTATCAACTACGAAATATCGCCGGCCGAGGCTTACAACCGCCGGTTCTATAATATCAAGCGTGTAGAGGAACTGTTGGCGCGCGTCGGAAACCCGCACAGGTCCCAGAAGTCCGTCCACATCGCCGGGACGAAAGGCAAGGGCAGCACCACCGTCATGATTGCCCAGGTCTTGACCGAATCGGGTTATAAGACGGGGCTTTTCACCAAGCCGCACCTTATTGAGCTAAGGGAGCGCTTTCAGATTGACAATGAACTAATGACTGAAGAGGAGCTAATCTCCCTCACCGAGCGCTTGAGGCCGGAGATTACCGAGGTAAACAGGCAGGCGACCTACGGCAAACTAACCACCTTCGAAGTCATGGTGGCGATTGGCTTCATGTTCTACGCCGCTCACCACTGCGATTTCCAGGTGCTCGAAGTTGGGCTGGGCGGCACGCTCGATGCCACCAACGTCATTATCCCGGAGGTCTCCATTATTACGCCTATAAGCTATGACCACATGGACGTGCTGGGGAACACTTTGACCGAGATTGCCTGCGCCAAGGCCGGCATTATCAAGTTGGGGGTGCCGGTCGTCTCCTCGGTGCAGCGCGATGAGGCGATGAAGGTGATAAGAGATACCTGTATCCGTGAGAACGCCGCCCTCATCCGGGTGGGTTCGGACATCACCTGCGAACAAAGCGGCTTCAGAGAGGGAATGCAGCTATTCCACGTGGGCGGCCGGCTGGGCAGCTACGACATCGAAATCCCGCTCCTCGGCTACTACCAGACAGATAACGTCCCGGCGGCCGTCGGCGCCCTCGAGGTGCTGATTGAAAAGGGCTACCACGTGACACCGGAGACTATTGTCAAGGGGCTGTCAAAGGTAAACTGGCCCGGACGCTTCCAGCTCATTGACCGGAGTCCGACCATCGTCATTGATGGGGCACACAACCAGGACTCCGCCGCCAGGCTGAAAGAGGCCATTGAGAAGTACTTTTCGCGGGGTAAACTTACCGGCGGTGCCGCCGAGCGCTATTCCAAAGCGATACTCATCATCGGTACTTCGTCAGACCACGACGCCGAAGCCATCGCCCACGAACTCTATCCCCTTTTCGATAAGGTCATCGTCACCCGTTCCCGGCACCCACGGGCCGCCCGGCAGGAGGACATCGTGAACCTGTTAAGAAAATACAATGTCACGCCGGAGGTAACGGCCAATGTGGAGGAGGCGGTTAGACTCGCCCGCACAATTGCCGCCAGAGACGACCTCATTGTCGCCGCCGGCTCGCTTTTCGTGGTAGGCGAAATGCTGGAAGTGGTGAAGGGATGGAAAGTGGCCAAATAAAATCCTGAGCACTAAATCCTAAACTCTAAACAATGTTCAAAACTTTCATTGCGGGGAGCGCAGCGACGTGGCAATCTCCGAGTGGCAGAATGTCGATTGGACGTTGATTACTTCGCTTCGCTCGCAATGACAACTCGTTAGGTTCTTTGTTTTTAGTGTTAAGTAATTGGAATTTGGAATTTTACCTGAGGTATAAACCGCTCGAATTATCAGAAAGGAGTTTTCTATTATGGCAGCGCACCATGTCGGCTACCGGGTAATCGGCACCATTAAGAAGATAAAAGGCGAATGCCACGCCGGGCACAAAGAGGGAGACGTAATTGAGCTTGACGCCCACAGCTCCGGCGGGCTCTGCGGCTTTTTCTACCATGACATTTTCCCCTATATCGTCATGCTGCAGTTCGGCGGCAAATTCCCCGATTCCTGGGGCGGCGAGGTTCTTGACTTCGAGTGCATGGATAGAGCTAATGCCGTCAAGATAGAACTGCGTCGCGAAAAGTAAAACGTGGCTGCACTTAGCGATGTGAGTGCCATGAATTCGCTTAGCAACCACGTTCAGTGGTGCCTGAATACATACCGGGCTTTAATTCGGCTTTGATGCGGCGGTTATTGCATTCTCCGGAATCATTTCTCCCAGAATTTTCTCCATCGCCATGGTATGGCTGCAGGTACCGGAGTGCTGGAAGAAGTCGCAGGTGCAGTGCCACTTGCCCTCTTTGTAGCTGGTAACGTAGTTGTTATTGTCACCCCGGAAACTTACCGACAATTCGATGAACTTGATGCGCTCCGGCTCCTGGGCATAGCGGTTGGCTTTTTCAATCTTCCCGATGAGACTTGACTGCATGTCCGCACCTCCCTTTCATAAAATAAAAAGGCACCAAGCCAATTCTAGCTCAGTGCTTTCTTTCTGAGTACCAGAGGCGGGAGTAAAGCAGCTATTCGCATGTCAGTAAATACTCCGCCATATTTCCTACCATTACAGCTGTATTTTACCCCATTAAGGTCTGAATGTCCAGAAATAAAACATCATACTATTGACATCAGGGTGTACAATCGTTATTCTCTGAAAGAACGATGTTCTAACCCGACACAATTAATCAGGAAAGAGAAGATAATGAAAAAGAAGACAAAAGTACTTCAGGAGCTTATACACGATGGGAAATGTCACCTGCGCCCGCTGGTCGCCATTCCCTTACAGGCACAGATGGCGGAGGCGCTCGGCTATGAGGTTGTCGGCATTTCTGGGGCGTATACCGCCGCCCACATACTGGGAATGCCCGACGCCGGGCTTATCACCATGACCGAGATGGTCGAGAACGCCAAACGGGTCTGCGATGCCACCACCATTCCGGTCATCGCCGACGGCGATACTGGCTTCGGCAACGCCATCAACGTCCGGCGCACGGTCAAGGAGATGATTCAGGCGGGGGCGGCGGCAATTTTCCTCGAAGACCAGGTCGCACCCAAGCGATGCGGCTTCGTCAAGGGGAAAGAGGTTATCCCGCTTGAAGAGGCCGTCGGTAAAATCCGGGCGGCGGTGGACGTGCGGAACGAGCTCGACCCGGACTTCGTCATTATGGCCCGCACCGACGCGCGGACGGCCGTCGGCGGCAGCCTGGACGAGGTTATCCGGCGCGCTCAGGCATTCGAGGCCATCGGCGCCGACATCATTTACGTGGAGGCGGTGCAGGGACGGGACGAGGTCAAAAAAGTCCGCAAGAGCATCAAATGCGCCCTCGCCGCGAGCGCCTGGGACATGAAGCCCTATCCAACCCTCAAAGAGTTCACCGACCTGGGGCTTTGTTTGACGCTCGGCGTGATGTTCTTCGAGGCCGGGCTCATCGCGGACTACGAAATGCTGAAGAACATGAAGGAAAAGGGGCTGGAATACTGGTACGAGTGGCGGGAAAAGGCGCAGAGCCATCCGGCCTCCTGGCAGCGGATATATGATATGGTGGGCTTCCCGAAGGTCAGAGAGTGGGAGGAGAAATATCTGCCGAAAGAGCAACTGGACAAATACGATAAATCCGGCGGCCTGTACGAGCCGAGATAGAGACTGATGATGTCATTGCGAGCGAAGCGAAGCAATCCGTGCCCCGATTGGGTTTTGTGTCGTCGAGATTGCTTCGTCGCTGCGCTCCTCGCAATGACAGTTTGGCAGGCTTTTTTGGACTTTGGTACTTTGAATTTGTTTAGAGTTTAGCATTTAGAGTTTAAAAAAGAAAGGGCACCCCGGCCTATCGCCTGAGGTGCCCATATCTTTTTCGGGAAGTTATCCCTTAATGTGTTTTTACTTGGCAGCCGCCAGGGTCTTGAGCAGGATTTCGCCGCGGTTGACATTGTAGATGCCGCAGCAGCACTGCTTGCCGAGTTCCTTGGAGGCGTTGAGGGCGCTGATTTTCCCGGCCTTGACTCTCTTTATCATGTCATCAACAAGGTAGCGAGAAATCATGCCGTGCCCGCACATCGTGCAGAAATCGAGCGTTTCGGGTGAGGGCAGGTACTCGAGCTTGCCCCAGATGCCACAGGAGAATTCCTGGGTATGGAGCATGGTGCCGGACTTCTCGACGACTTCCCACGCTCGCGCAAACGGGGCGGAGAGGACGAGGGAGATGCCCAGGTCGGCTTCTTTTACCTCTTTGACGAAAGCAACGGCGTCATCAAGATTGGTGAAGATGCCATGGACAATGCTGGTATCCTTGACAAGGGGAAGAATCTGGTCTATGGTCTTCTGGAGCGAGTTGCCGCCGATCATATCGCCAAAGTTGGTCGGATTGTGCTTGGAAGCAATCTTCAGAATCTGCGCCATCTTGGGGCCGGAGCCGGCTTCGTTGGCAAATTTCTTCGCGGACATCGCGAGAAAACAGAAATCGTTATCGAGGGTATTGACACCGTACTTGGTGTCAATGTTATGGGTACGATGTAACATGTGCGTCATTTATTTCTTCTCCTCTACCTTACTTCCAATTACGGAATAAACGGCTTGCCGAGACCGAGGTTATTCTTGCCGTTCGGATAGTACTTGATGCCATGCTCGTCAAGAATCTTCTGGACCGGGGGCTTGCTCCCCTTCTGCTTCGGGTTCTCCGGCCGGTCGATGACTTCCATGCTGAAGACGGTATCGATTTCCTTGGAAACGGCCTTCAGGACTTCGAGCACCTCGCCGACATGCTCTCTCTGAACCCTCATTTCGATGATGGCGGAGATGGTTCTCTCGTTCAGGATATCGGGGTTCATCTGGCCGGTCTTCTTGTTAACCATAGCCAGGGTTACGGGGTTCTGGTCGGCAAATTCCATGAAGGGCAGCTTGGCTAAGGCCATGGTGACCTTCTGGACATCATGGAAGTTGGTGGAGGTGCCGGGGCGGCCCATCTCGGCGCCAACGCCGCAAAAGCCATTGTTGAAGAGGCCGCGAACATCATTGGTCTTCATTTCCTCGGTACCGCGGCCGGGGATTCTGGTTTCCGGGTTCGGCACCATAACGTTGGATAATGACTGCCTGATAGCGCGAGGCCAGGGCTCTTGATTCTGGATAATAGCATCCGACGGGCAGTTGGCAGACCGGAAGCAGTCGCCGCAATCGCAGCAGCGCGCCCTGTCAATCTCAGCGACATCTTTCATCTTGATGGCGCCGAGCGGGCAGTAGATGACACAGGTTCCACAGGATACACACAGTTCGGGGTCAATTTTCATTAACCATCCTCCTTAAAAATTAACTGCTAGCTTTTCTTAGCCGCAAATTGTGCCTGATAGTATTTGATTCTACCAACAAGCTGCGGCGGGATAACATTGTTGTCCGGGATAACATTGATAACTGATGCCTTGCCGGAGCTGAGGGCGCGCTTTAAGGCCGGTGCAATCTGCTGCGGCTCGGTTACGTACTCGGTATGGCAGCCCATCTCGGCGAATATCTTGTCGTAGCGGATATCCTTGCTGATGCCCCAGCTGTCGCCTCTTGCCACGACATCCGGCATGATGAGCTGCTGCCCGAGGTTGGAAATCCAGCTGCTGTTGTTGAAGAGGATGTAGCAGACGGGGATGTTGTAGCGGGCAGCCGTCTCGATATCCCAGCCGGCGATGCCGAGACCGCCGTCACCGAGGAGCACGATAACCTGCTTGCCGGGACGGCCAAGCTGCGCGCCCATGCCGATACCGACGCCCTGACCGACACCACCCCAGGTAGCCGAATCGAGCATCTGACTGGCGAAGTTGGCCTGGAACTTGTCGGTGATGAAACCGGCCATGCTGAAGGAATCAAGGATAACGGTGGCATCCTTGTCCATGGTGTTCAGGATTTCGGCCGCAAGGTAGTCGGGATGGACAAGTTTACTTTCTTTGGCCTTATCAACCGCTTCTTTCGTCTCAGCGGCATCTTTCGCCTTCAGGTTCTGGATAAAAGAAATCCACTCGGAGCGGTCGGGTTTCTTGCCCTTCAGGATTTCCTTGGCGACCTGAGTCATCTGCTGCAGGACGGTTTTGGGGCTGCCGTAGATTGAGACCTCAGTCGGAAGCCTGGTCGTGAGTTCCTCGGGGTCCTCCGAGACCTGGATGTAGCGGACATTCTGAGCCGGGTAGGTCGGCGGCATGCCGAAATGCTCCAGCATACTCATTCTGAGCCCCAGAATACAAACGATATCAGCCTGGTTCAAAATAGGACCGCGGTAGCCGCCGCTGAAGGAGAGCGGATGGCTCTCAGGGACAGCGCCGCGCCCGGCGCGTCTGGTGTGAACGGGGGAGTTGATGAGTTCGATGAACTCCTGGAGCTCCTTTGAGCCGTCAGACCAGTAGATGCCATCGCCGCCGATGACGACCGGGTGCTTGGCGTCAATCAGCATGCGCACAGCCTTCTCAACCATGGTCGGGTCGCCGGCCGGGGGAGCGGGGAAGGCGCTGCGCCCGTGCGGCAGGTAGCCGCGCACATTACCGGGGTAATCACCGGCCGGGGCACCCAGGATATTGGTGGGGATTTCAATGCCAACCGGGCCGTTGGGATAGGAAAGGGCATCGCGGAAAGCCTTCTGCATAAAGTAGCCGACCATGCCGGCATCAACCATACGCCTCGTCCACTTGGTAAAGCTTGGGAATAATTTGTCGGCATAGGCTTCCTGGAACGGCGTCCAGGCATCTTCCGCCGTGCCGTGCTGCCCGAAGAGGCAAATCATCGGACTCTTGGCAAGATAGCCCATGTAAACGCCGGTTACCATGTTGCTGACGCCGGGTCCGGCCGTGCCGAAGCAGACGCCGGGCTTGCGGGTTACTCTGCCCCAGCCGTCGGCCATGAAAGCGCCGCACTGCTCATGTCTCACGTGGTACAGCTTGATATTCTGGGCGGAGACCGACATGAGAAGCTGCCAGACGTGCCCGCCGTGGACACCGGCCCACCACTCCACACCCTCTTCTTTAAGGATTTTGGCAATCAGGTCTGAAACGTTTATTGGTGCCATTTACACCTCCGATTAATAATTCGTTAATGGGGTTACCAAACCTAGTAGTCCTGCCGCCGGTACTTCCAGTCACGGTCAGATTCTATTAGGAGAATTCGGGCAGGGTTAGACGATTTATCCCGAACTATCACCTCCTTTCATAGCTGAGGGAGTTGAAATCCACCCTGTAATCTACTCCTTGAAGGGCAGTGTGATGGAAGAATAAATCTTCTCTCTGCTCCGTCTTGATAAAGCCGAAGCCATGGTCTAGCATGAGCCGTTTGATTATTCCCTTCGGCATGAAGTCGGCTCGCTTTACACGG
>Ga0315295_10000271_pt1 | contig 43978 bp, 41 predicted proteins | sample YL17G14_0_MG_FD_204453 | JGI IMG/M metagenome (GOLD analysis project Ga0315295, IMG submission 204453) | Sediment microbial communities from Yellowstone Lake, YNP, Wyoming, USA - YL17G14_0 | ecosystem: Environmental > Aquatic > Freshwater > Lake > Sediment | place: USA: Wyoming | collected...
CGATGCCTTCGGAACGGATCGCCGCCTTGTAATGCATAATTACTACATAATCGTCGGTCCGCTTGACGACCCGGCAGGGATTAAAACTGCTGAAACTGCCGCACAAGCCTTTCAAAAAATATCAGAATCCGATGCAAAGTTCATTTCGAGAAGCGATCAATCCGGTACGAATGTAATGGAATTGGCGATCTGGGCAATAGCAAATATCGATCCAGTTGGTCAAACCTGGTATGTTGAGACAGGGCAGGGTATGGGTGCCACTCTGACCATTGCCTCAGAATTTAATGGCTATACCCTCACCGATCGCGCCACTTTCCTTGCAAACAAGGCTACATTGCAACTTTCTATGTTGTATGAGAATGATAGCGCCCTTCTCAACGCATATCATGTCATCGTGGTCAGCCATGAGAAATGGCCATCCACCAACCTGGATGGGGCATTAGCCTTTGCTGATTTTATTACGTCACCAGAAGGTCAGGCCATCATCAATACCTACGGTGTGGAAAAATTCCACCAACCTCTTTTCATTCCTGATGCTGGCAAAACGGATGCCGAGTTGGGTTTACCGTAAATCCAACCTTTTGATAAAATAAGCCGCGAACCTCTTCAAGTTCGCGGCTTATTCTTCTCTTGGAGCAATCGATGTTATTTAATAATCCGGATGTATGGGAAATCACACTGCTTTCCATCAAGGTCTCCGGCATTGCCACCTTGATCAGCCTGTTGATCGGATTTCCCTTTGGTACACTCCTGGCATTGAACAAATTTCCGGGTCGCGCAGTATTGCTTACATTGATTAATACTGGAATGGCGCTTCCGCCGGTGGTCGTCGGCCTGGCTGTTGCTATGACCCTATGGCGCTCAGGTCCACTCGGAAGTCTCCATTTGATATACACTCCTTCCGCGATCATCATCGCCCAGGTCATCATATCCGCTCCGGTCGTGACAGGTCTAACTACAGCCTCCATGCAGGCTCTTGATCCTCGATTGCGATTACAGCTTCAAGGGCTCGGCGCTTCCCGGTCGCAAATGGTTTTTACGATTTGGCGTGAAGCCCGTCTCTCATTATTCGCGGCATTAATGGCCGGTTTTGGAAGTGTAATCTCCGAAGTGGGAGCATCGATGATGGTAGGAGGGAACATCCGCCACCAAACGCGCGTCCTGACAACTGCCATTGTCCTCGAAACCAACAAGGGTGAATTCATCAGTGCGATCGCCCTGGGAATCCTGCTTCTCTTAATCACTTTCATGATCAATTTTGCCCTGACCTGGATCCAGCAGCGCGGAGTTAAACGATGAGCATGAGAATTGAACTCCGAAATATCTTTGTCCATCGTGCAGGACTGCCGGTGCTGGAGATTACGAATTTAATTCTTAAGGAAGGTAGAGTTCACGCATTGGTGGGACCAAATGGAGCCGGCAAAAGCACTTTATTAATGTTGCTGACGGGTTTGATCGCTCCGGAACAGGGAGAGATCCTGATAAACGGTCAACCTGTTAAAGATCTGCGTGATTTAAAATATCGCCGTCGTGTGGGCCTGGTCATGCAGGATCCACTCTTGCTGAATATGTCAGTATATGAAAACATCGCGATTGGATTGCACTTTCGTCATGTCCCTGGAAGGGAAATTGGCAGGCAGGTGGAAGATTGGGTGACGAGACTTGGTATCCTGCATTTATTGGCGCGCAAAGCCTCCACACTTTCCGGGGGCGAGGCGCAGCGTGTGGCACTCGCCAGGGTGTTTGTGCTACAGCCTGAGTTATTATTGCTGGATGAACCTTTCGGTGCTTTGGATAGAAAAACCCGCATTGGTCTCTTGAATGAGTTAAAAATACTCCTTCCAACCACTTCTGCTACGACCATCTTCAGTACCCATGACGAACGCGAGGTGGATGTACTGGCTGATAATAGGATCGAACTTGCGAGCGGAAAAATTTCAGCGACAAATGATGTATGATCGTGAAATGCGGTTTCCAATAATTCTCTTACAACGCTTGTATTCCCTTCTTTATCATCAATTTGCCTGGGCTTACGATTTTATTGCAGCCGTTGTATCCCTTGGAAATTGGAATAATTGGGTGCAGACAACTTTGCCTTTCTCCAAAGGGCGTGTTCTGGAATTGGGATTTGGCACAGGTCGTCTGCAGCGATTATTTTACGAAAATGGAATTTTGGCTTTCGGGGTGGATGAATCTCGTGAGATGGTTGCCAAGTTCCGCCGTTATCTTCGCAAAAATTCAACTCCCCTGCGATTAATTCGTGGCTACGCGCAATCTCTTCCTTTTCGAAGTGATTATTTTGACACCGTTGTTTCGACCTTCCCTGCAGAGTATATATTCGATCCAAGAACGATCCTGGAAATTAAACGAGTTCTCCAGCCGATCGGAAGATTTATCCTGTTACCAACAGCCTGGATCACAGGATTGAGTTTTTCGGAACGATTGCTGGCATGGTTGCTAAGGGTCCTCGGTCATACACAGGGAGAACCGGGAGCAATCTCAACGGCTTTCAAAAACCAATTCAACCACCTTGGATTCGAAATGCACAGCGAGGTCATTGGCTGTAAAGGAAGCCAGGTTTTGATCATTACGGCTCAAAAGCTGCCCGGTTTCTGAATTGGAGTAAAATGAGGGCATGGAAATCCAGATTGCCGTGGCAAAAACGAACAAGTATGCTGTTACCGAGAGCGGTGATACTCTCGAGGTAGTTGAACGACCCAATGGCGGTCTTTCTGTTGTCCTGGCTGATGGTCAGACCTCAGGCCGCGGCGCCAAAGCGGTTTCCATGATGGTCGTTCGCAAGGTGATCAGTTTGCTTGCTGAAGGGGTGCGCGATGGCGCGGCCGCACGCGCGGCTTCGGATTTACTCTATACCGAGAAACGCGGCAAGGTCACTTCAACACTGAACATCGTCTCCGTCGACTTGCACACCGGTACAGTCGTGATCACCCGCAATAATCCAGTACCTTTTTTCATCGCTCGCGGCGAGGAGATCGACTGCCTTGGATCAGCATCCGACTCGATTGGCACAAAGCGTAATGTCCGACCTGTCATTACCGAAATTCCAGTGGAATCAGGCCTGGTGATCGTCATCTATACCGATGGACTGGTGCATGCCGGAGAACGTGTCGGTCGCCCAATGGATGTCTGTACTTCGCTGAAAGCCATGTTGGAGGAACAGGATCCCTACCCGCAGGCTATCGCGGATGCGCTGCTGGCAGAAGCAGTAAACCTGGATGAAGGTCGTCCCGCTGATGATATCAGCGTCATGGTTCTAAAGGTTTCAAAACACAAGGGTGACGATATCCGCCGCATGACGGTCAGGCTGCCGATCACCATTGAACGATAACATCGTTACCCAACTACCTGCCTCTTATCAGCGATTCCATTAATCCTGGATGTCTCGGGAAGGACTCAAACCTTTGATTGGCATCGTCGGTCCATGCGGTGCTGGAAAATCCACTTTAGTCGAAGGTCTGCACCGTAAAGGTTATTCTTCACGCGCCATTGCACAGGAGCATTCTTTTGTCAAGGACATGTGGCAGCGAATGTCCCATCCGGATTTGCTGATCTTCCTGCAGTGTTCGTGTGCCGTGGGAGCAGAACGGCGTAATATGAAGTGGACAGAGTCGGAATGGAAGGAACAGCAAAGGAGATTGATCCATGCGCGGGAACATGCGGATTTTTTCCTGGATACCGATTCCCTTACTATTGGGGTTGTGTTAGATCAAGTATTACAGTTTCTTAAACAACGAGGTTATTAGAGTTATTTGATTATTTTGAAGTTTATTCCATCCATAAGTCGAGTTTTTCTTACCCCATATTTTTGTCCCGTTCTTTTCCTCGATAATGCGCCCTACCCATGAGTTCTCAATCGGAGTATAATCTCCCCCGCCGCCAGCCAAAGGCTGGCATTTTCGTGAATGGAGAAGATTTTTATGAATCGTCGCCAATATAACTGGCTCATTCTCATCATCCCATTAATTGCGGTGGCAATCTGGGTGGATTCGAGCAAGCAGATCACCATCCCGAATCCTTTCAATACCCAAAAATACCTGGTGGATCGTAATGTGGAGATCAGGCTCGGGTTGGACCTGCGTGGCGGTCTTCAAACCCTTCTGGAGGCTGACCTGCCCGCAGATACGACCATAAGTTCAGACGATCTGAAAGTAACCAGGCAGATCTTGGAAAGCCGCGCAAACGCCCTGGGTGTAAGCGAAGTTGTCATGCAGGTTGCTCCACCCCGCCGCATCGTAGCTGAGTTTCCCGGTCTGAATGACCCGGAACAGGTAATTTCATCCTTGCAACAGACCGGCTTGCTTGAATTTGTGGATATAGGCGCCCAGCCAATCTCTGAAGGTACCATCATCCAGACCGATTACGGCACATCGGCAACAAGTCCGACTACAACCGATACTCCAACGATCACTGCCACAATCGACGCGGCAGCAACTCCTGCTCCGGTCGAGACTCCTACAGTCTCCCCGACGATCTATCATACCGTGTTGACTGGCGCAGCACTCAGTTCTGTCAGCGTACAGGCTGGCCAACTCGGCGGATTTGACATCGCAACGACCTTTAAACAGGATGCCGCCGCCATTTTCGCAGACTATACCGGCAGTCATGTGAATCAATACATGGCGATTGTATTGGACAAGCGCGTCATTTCCTCCCTGATCATAAAAAACAAGATCCCTAACGGACAAGGCGTCATCCAGGGAAAGTTTACCCAGGATACTGCAAACACCCTCGCCATCCAATTAAGGTATGGTTCTTTGCCTGTCCCCATTAAAGTAGTCCAGAGTCGTTCCGTTGGTCCAACTCTTGGAGAGGAATCGGTTCGTCGGAGTGTGATCGCTGGAATCATCGGTCTTTCCATCGTCATCCTCTTTATGATCCTGTATTATCGCCTGCCGGGTTTCATCGCTGACCTGGCATTGGTCTTGTTTGCCCTCACAAGTCTGATGCTGTACAAGTTGATCCCTGTCGTTTTGACCTTGTCAGGAATTGCGGGGTTCATATTGAGCATAGGCATGGCAGTCGATGCGAATATCCTGATCTTTGAACGCCTCAAGGAAGAGCTTCGCGCGGGTCGAACATTGCGTCAGGCCATTGACCTGGGCTGGAAACGGGCCTGGCCTTCCATTCGCGATTCCAATTTCTCAACCCTTATCACCTGCGTCATCCTTTTCTGGTTCGGGAGTGCGTTTGGTGCGAGTGTCGTCAAAGGCTTTGCTCTCACCCTTGCATTGGGTGTTGGTGTAAGTCTATTCACTGCGATCATAGTAACCCGCACCTTCCTGCACGTTGTGCTGGATAATATCAAAACCGCCGAACATCCCCGCTGGTTCGGTATCTAGGAGAACCTGCGATGAATATCATCAAATATCGTTACCTTTACTTCGCGATCTCTCTGTTAGTAATCGTTCCCGGGATCATCGCTTTATTTCTTTGGAAACTCCCTCTGGGAATTGATTTCACCGGTGGTAGCCTGCTCGAAGTGCAGTTTTCTTCGGGTAAATCTCCCTCCATAGGAGATGTCGCCGCCCTGTACAACGAAATGTCCACAACACAGACGGATATATCGAATCCGGTGGTACAACCCGTGGGAAACGACTCGCTTTCGATTCGTTCCAAAGAAATGAGCGATGCGCTTAAGAGCCAGATTGTCGCCGCGCTCAAGGACCGCTACGGGGATGGCAAAGATGTCGTGATCATGAATTTCACCCAGGTCAGCGCAGTGATCGGAAAGGAAATTGCTGTTCGCGCTGCGGGTGCCGTGGCACTGGCAGCCATTGCCATTCTCCTGTATATCACTTATGCCTTTCGCGGTGTTCAACACGCATTTCGATATGGAACGGCAGCGATCATCGCCATGCTTCATGATGTGCTGGTTGTTGTCGGGATGGAAGCCATCATCGGCCACTTTCTGGGCTGGCAGGCTGATTCCCTCTTTCTGACTGCCCTGCTGACCGTGATCGGTTTTTCTGTTCACGATACGATCGTGGTCTTTGACCGCATTCGTGAGAATTCAAACATCTACCGGCGCGTGGGGTATGAAACTATAGTCAATCATTCCATTGTTCAGACCTTGGACCGTTCGATCAATACCCAGTTAACGGTCATGCTCACCCTTCTGGCCCTCGCCCTCTTCGGCGGAGGGAGCATCCGCCATTTTGTGGTAATTTTGCTCGTTGGTGTTTTCAGCGGTACCTATTCGTCGATCTTCAATGCTTCTCCTATTCTGGTGGTATGGGAAAATAAGGAATGGCGTAATTGGTTCCGCCGTAAGCAAATTTCCAATCCTTCCTGATGAGAAAAATTCCGAGGCCAGGCCTCGGATTTTTTTACTTTCACCCGGGAATTCTACGCTCACATTTAATACTTTTCCCCGTAAATTACGGTCTCTAATCCATCTCCATTGACAAAACTATTCACATTAGATATACTCTTTTCGTCGAGTCGTTGGGTGCCCCCCTCACCCAGCGGCTCGGCATTTTTAAGGGAATAGGTGGCAGCGGTTGTCGGCATTACCTCCATTCACGCTCTGGCTGATGGACTCAAGCACCGTCTCCACCGCCCGTGTGAGCAGGGTTTGATAACGCCTCACATCCAGGCTGCGCGTGTCGGGAGGTTCCGGCACATCCCAGGCACGCACCCCGGGTTTCCCGAGCGTGTAGAGGAAGCGCACTCGCTGCCCGGGCCGCACCACTTTCCCGGCTGACTGAAGCTGGCGCACCGCCCGCGCCGCGGGCGAGGGGGAGGAATACTCCCCCAATTCCCGGCTCAATTTTTGCGACACCAATAACTTTTCAGCAGGCACGCGGCCTGCGCGCAAGGCCTCCATTCGCTTGCGAGCATAGACCTGCGCCTTGAGAAAAGCAGCCTCCAGGTGGTCAGCATCCGGCGCCTGGGCGAGGATCTCCAGAATGGCCATCTGCGTCTCCGCGATGAATGGCGCCGTATCCCTGCGGCGGGCCTCAATGCCGCGCACCTTGATGGATCCATCTTGAAAGACACCAAAATAGCGGTTCGCAACCGGCACCCGTTCATCCAGGCGCGACGGCAGGAACACCACCCACCGGTAAACCCCATCCATAGAAATGGGCAGACCGGTCCGCTCGGAGATATCAGCCAGCAGGGTTTCAAAATCAGCCGGCTTCTTGCAGCCCTCCTTGTGCACCCACAAACCATCCACGTACATGTGCAGGATCTCAAAATCCAGGTCTTCTGCGGCTTCCTTGGCGCGCAGCAACGCTTCACGGCCGTAGGCGGTGACAGCCTCGTGGGCTTCGATGCGGCCGAATCTAGCATTCTTATATCCCAGGTAGCCGAAGCAGGTGACCAGCAGCCATTTATGTGCGCTTGCCAGCGCCTGAAAGCCCGGCCTCCGGCAATCCCAGCGCTGGAGGGTCAGGAGAGCCGACTTGAGCGCCAGGCGTTTGTTCAAGAGCGGGGCCAGCGTTACGGGAACGATCCCCGGCTCACCCTCAGCGGGCTCCAGGTCTGATCCCGCCCTCGGCACTTCCGGAGAAATATTGAACCGCACCATGATGCCCGGGTACATCGAAACGAAATCGATCCCCCCCACATCCCGGTGCAGCCCCACCGTGGGTTGGTACACCATCCCGCCCATATCCGACCGCATCAGCTCCATGGCGGTTTTTGGCCTCTCGGCTTGATTCTTGTGCCAGGGGATCAGGATGCTCTTCTGCAGGGCGGTGACGAATTGCATGGACGAGATCCCGGTGCCCGGGGAGAGCCTGGCGGCATCCTGCACCGGTTGCCTGGTGACGCGCGCCATCTCCAGCACTCCTTCCATGCCATAATCATTCCACAGCATGGCATTGTGCCGGTCAAGGTGCCAGCGGCCGCGCAATTGCACCTGGCGGCCGCGGTAGACGATCTGACCGTAGGAAAAATAGGTGTGCTCCTTCCGTTCCACAACATCCTGGCTTTCGTCCCGGTTCAAGGGGAGCGCAGTCCCGCTTGTTCTGCAGATCTCCATCAGGGTTGGTAGTAACCAGGTATCGCCCCAGGAAGTCAGGATCACATCCGGGTCGTAGCGCATCAGGTCGGCGCGCAAGACGGCCAGCAGCGGTACTGTTTTCTCCAGGGGCAGGGTATACCGGACGCGTCCATACGAGACCGTGATCGCCTTGGGATCCCTGCGTGCCGGGTCGCAGTCGGGTTCAAGCGACAGGATGCGCAGCGGAGCTGCTGCCGGTTCGAGATCCCAGGGGGTATCCAGAGGAGTGATGCTGATGACCGTCTCATCCTGAACCTCCAGCCGGCAGCGCGCCAGGGGAAAGACGCCGAAGACCGCCGCATGGCGCAGGGGCATGGAAATATCAGCATCGTAATAGGTGAGGTCGGGAAAAGCATTCACCATGCTCCGGAATAACCCGTCCAGCTTGCCGGGTTGCAGGACTTCAATTGCCAAAACGACCACCAGCCGGGACGGCGTCCGGCAGTCAGCGGGCGTTTCGCTGCCGCTGCCAAGCATCCGCGCGGGACGAATTACCGGAGGTTCCGCGAACACATCCGTGCGCTCCAGGCGCGACAGGTGCATGCGAACCGCTTGCGCCTGGAGCCACTTCCAGAGTGCCCGCAGGCGCGTAGATGGACCGGCGGCGTAAATCGTCGCCGTAAAATTCTGAACGAAACGGTGCCGCTTCCCATCCTCTCCGATCAACCAGAGGGTCAGGTTTGTTTCGTTCGGGTACACATCAAACAACCATCCGGTAACAGCCTGCATCATCGTATTGGGCACCCGGCCCATGTTCGTTATTTTTTCCCGGGGAGCGGGTTTTCCACCCGCTCCCTCAATTTCATCACCTCTTTATGCTCTTCCAGCAACATCGCCAGCAGGAAGACTTCAAAAGGCAGCGCGTGCGAAGCATATTGCGCCGCGGCCAGGTGCCGCCGGGCCGACACGAACAGGTCGTCCAGCGCCAGTTGGTCTGCCCTCCGCAAGACGCGCCGGAAGCGGGCAAAGGCCGCCTCTTCCTGCTGGAATACCACCGCCGCAGAAGGCAGGGTGCGGCCCATTAGAACAACCTCATCGGTTCAGGAGCCGCCGCAGCGGGTTGGATAAAGTAGGTGTCTGCCGCGGAAGCCTGGAGCTGGCATAACAGTTCCACGGCCGTCTGGCTGGGGACGGCCGGCGGATGTACGCTCACCACCCCGCCGGCTGCATGTTCGAGCCGCTTCAAATGAACAATGCATGCGCGCAGCAACCGCTTGCGTTCCCCCCCCTGGACAGACTCATCATAGAATGTGCTGAGCAGGTCCAGGACAACAAACGGGACCGGGATCGACGGCGTGCTTTCCAGAAGGGAGAGCACCTGATAGCACGTGAACGCCCGCGAAACCGTAATGCGGTTCAGCACCTCCGGCCGCCCGCGCGCTGCCCGGGCAACCTTGTAAGCATTGAAACGGTTGCCGCCGTCCAATACGCGCAGAGACCCTCCCTCCCCAAAGTGGGCGATGGCATCGAGCATGGTGGAATTCAGGTTGCGTGGGCCAACCAGGAGAACCCAGCTCCCGGCCTTGGGTTCGATGGCAGTGATCATGCACACAGGGTATCCTTCCCGCATTAAAATAACAACCCCCTGCCGGGGGAGAAGCAAGGGGTTAATGGAGGTAACCTATCAGGGGAACGAGCACTGGGGGGTGCGCGAGATGGCGCATCCACAGGTGGTCAGGGTTCAGGAATCATGGCTTCGGAATTTTGTTCACTGAAAATGGCCAGTATCTCGCCGAAATAGATGCGGTGATAATCCTTGCGCGGGTAATGCTTATCGATTTCGGGGTCGAGAAAGTGCTGAGGATCGATATCATCCCAGTATATTTTTCGGCATTCGATGATCAGGCTTGCCTCGGCAAATCCCGGTGCGGCGATCTGCGTGGAGGGGACCGGGTGCAGACCTGCTTCAGTAATCTTGTCTCCATCCCGGCCCGACTTGGTGCCCAGCAATTGCAAGGCGGCTTGATATTGCCCGGGGAATGCGCACAAAGTGAAAGTATCATATTTCTCGATGAACTCGTAAGTGTAACGCACTGGTCGTACCACCACCTGGATAAAGGGACGCCGCCACATATATCCAATGCTGCCCCATCCAACTGTCATTGCGTTGAAATGCTGTCGTTCGAAGTCTCCGCAGGTTAATACCAATGATTGGACATCCCAGAGATGAATGGGCCTGGCAAGGAAATCAATTGTAGCAATGGCGTTAAGTGTCATGGAGTTCCTCCGGGCAGGATTGGGTTGCCGTATAAATTTCCAGTGATTGTACTCCCAACTTCCGTTCTCGGTCGAAAATTCTGGAATGATGAAATGCAGGCAAATAAATAGGCCTAGGGATAAAGCTGCCTTTATATAAATGCCTCGAAGTCTGGTTAGTAATTCAGATAATCGGAAATATTGTTGTGCCTTTCGTTTCGGAATGTTATACTCAACTGGTTGTTTGTTGTAATTTAATCTCCTATCGGTAACCTCAATGGGTAGAATACGCGAATTCTCTGTCCTATGATTTTCACCTTGTAGAGGAAGCGTGAAGATGGCTGGTCAATCCACAAAGGCAAGAGAGGAAAATGCAGAACTAAGACAGGTAATTGTCAAGCGTGAAGCAGAACTGGCAATTATTAATAGTATTCAACAGGGATTGTCCTCGCGCCTTGAAGTACAGGCGATCTACGATCTCGTCGGGGATAAAATCTGTGACATTTTCAATGCCCAGGTCGTGATGATCTCTACTTATGATGCCCTCACCGAGACGATCGAACATCGGTATGCCATTGAACAAGGGAAACGGGTTTACGCACAGGGTCATTTTCCTATCCGTGGTTTCCGCACGCAGATCGTTCAAACGAAGCAGCCGGTGCTGGTTGGTAAAGATGTTGCTGAAAAAGCCGCACGGCTGGGACAGCCTACCCTTCCCGGAACCATCACACCGAAAACCTGGCTCGGCGTACCCATGCTGGTCGGAGACCAGGTAACCGGCATTCTAAGCCTCCAAAATGTCGAAGAAGAAAATGCGTTTTCCGATGCCGATGTTCAACTGCTTCAAACCCTCGCCGCATCAATGAGTGTCGCTCTCGAGAATGCGCGCCTCTGGGAACAGGAGACGAAATACCTGCAGGCACTCGAGCATGAATTTGAGGTCGGGCGGGACATCCAGGCTGGATTCCTGCCCAACATCCTGCCCCAACCAGAAGGATGGGAGATCGCGGCATCCCTCCTCCCGGCCCGTGAGGTTGCGGGTGATTTCTACGATGTGTTCGAGCTGCCTGACCAGACCATCGGGATCGTGATTGCAGATGTATGTGACAAAGGCCTTGGCGCTGCCTTGTTCATGACCCTGTTCCGCAGTTTTATTCGCGCCGTCTCGAATATAAATTTTTATACCAGGGCAACGCCAGGTGAGATCATTTCCAGCTCGGAAAGGTTAAAGTACACGATCTCCCTGACGAACAACTACATTGCAGAGACCCATGGCAATACCGGTATGTTCGCAACCGTCTTCTTTGGGATTTTTGAACCGCACACCGGCAAGTTGACTTATATTAATTGCGGTCAGCTGCCGCCCATGGTGATCAGAGCTGGTCGCTTGAGGGAAAGGCTGACCCTCACCGGCACTCCAGTTGGTGCGGTTTCTGACATGGAATTCGCGATCCGGGAATCGACCCTGGCACCGGGTGATATCTTGTTTGCCTTTACCGATGGCATGACAGACACCACCAATCCAGCCGGGGTAAATTTTGGTGAGGATCGACTGATCCCGTGGCTGTCAAAGGATCAGCCATTGACCTCCTTGCTTGAACAGATTCAGGAGGGAATAGAGAAATTTTCAGGCGGTTCAGCCCGATTTGACGACATTACTCTGCTGGCTGTGAAACGCAGGAACAAATGAGTTAGTTTTCCAATGGAATGATGAAGAAAAATAACCCTATTGCCCTTCCATCTAATGTTTCCTATACTGGATCAACACATCGCATACAAAGGAGATACTGATGAAGTCTAGATCTTTACTTATTCTCGCAGGAATTATTCTTCTACTGCCGATTATCGCTGGCTGTACTCCATCGGGTGGAAAACCGACCTGCCCGACAGGTAGCCTGATGGCGCCCATCCAGACAGATCCTCCCATGTGGTCGGTGGTTGATTCCCTGTCACCTTCCCTGCACTGGTTATACCCGGATGAGAGCTGTAATCCGCAGGGCTATGCCATTCGTCTGAAAACAGGACCTTTTTTCACCGATAGTCTCGGTGGCGGTACGGGAAATCCATCCACTTCCTGGAGCCCGGGTAGTCCTTTGCTCCCCGGAAAGGAATATTCATGGGGTGTCCAGGCGATTAATGGGACTTCCCTCGGCCCGTATGCAGGATCCAGGTATTTTTTCACCGGTCCCATGTGTGAAACCTCCGCACTCGTGGCTCCGATCCTGCTCCAACCCGCCTATAATTCTGAAATCACGGATCTGGATCCAACCCTTATCTGGGAATATCCGAATCCCTGCCTGCCGCATGGGTATCGTGTAGATCTTTCCAAGGACATCACCTTTGCAGATACCAGCTTGAGCGGTGGTACCGGCAATCCGTCCACCCGCTGGGGACCGGGAGACCCGTTGGAGGATTGTACGGTTTACTTCTGGAAGATCTCACCGATCAACGATACCACCCTAGGTCCAGCTTCGGAAACCTTCGCATTCCGGACGAATACCAGCGGATCCTGCCCCACTCCCACACCTGTAGGTCCCACGGCAACTCCGGTGAATCCGACCTTTACACCGACTCCCGTGGAACCGACCTTCACGCCCACACCCGTACCGGCATTATTCTACCCGGCCTTTAATGCCTACTGCCGGCAGGGAGATGACACATCGTTCCCCTGGTTCGACATTGCCATGAAAGGATCATCTTATCCGCTTGACGGGCGCAACTTCGACAACACATGGCTCAGGATCATGATCGCCAACGACCGGGGCTGCTGGGTGCTGGCCAGTTCAGGATCGGCATCCCTGGACACATTCAAACTGCGAGTGCTGGCACGCGTGCCAACCCCCACCCCTACGCCAGTTCCGTATTGCAGATCATTTTCTGATCCGAAGAGTTGCGAATTACATACAACCTGTATATGGATTTCCCCACCTACGGCTGCTCCTTATTGCGGAAACAAATAGATCTCCATGTATTTCAGGAACAACCCGGCTCATAACCGGGTTGTTTTATTACATTGCAAGGTTTCCTGGACCTCAAACAAATAATTGGCAAGAGACATAAACAGGATCACGAATCTCATAATATAAGATCGTATAGATGCCTGATTGAAAATAATTCTTGCAATTGTAATAAAAAACTACAATTTTATTATTCGCAGAAAGTTGCAGTTATCCATTTCATGATCACATTGCAGGTATTTTCGCTGTTTGCTCGCCTCCCCTTAAACCAGAAACCCTCAGCGATGAGGGTTCCAAGTTGACAACATCTTGAATTCAGGCTGGGGGCAATGGATTCGAACCATTACTAACTGTTCCAGAGACAGTCGTCCTGCCATTAGACGAGCCCCCAATTCCAGCGGGTGGTATTCTACCATGCGAAATATATTCCGGCTAGGTTTTGGATTGTATATTCGCCTTCCGGTCAATTTTCGCTGGAAAATATTTCTTTCAACGCCTTTTCAGCGTTCGCGAACTTAAAAGTATATCCAATATCAAGCAGCCTTTTTGGAACCATGAATTGTCCGTCGACGACCAGGGTGGACATCTCTCCCAGGATGAACCGCAACGCAAATGGCGGGACAGGCAGCCAATATGGTCGCTGGATGACCTTCGCCAGCAGGCGCCCAAAATCAGCATTGGAAAGCGGGCACGGTGCGGACAGGTTGAACACACCCCTTGCGCTATTGGTCTTAAGCAAGAATTGAATCGCTGCCACTTCGTCTGCCAGGTGGATCCATGGCAAACCTTGCTGCCCGTTTCCAATCGGACCGCCAGCATAAAACCTGAATGGCAACGTCATGCGCAGGAGCGCACCTGATTTCTTTGTCAACACCACGCCGGTTCGGATGACAACCCTCCGCACACCCATTTCTTCAACCGGTTGGCTGGAGGCCTCCCATGCCTGGCAGACTTCAGCCAGGAAACCTCGCCCGGGATCCGCCTTCTCGGTCACCGGTTCACTGCCATGCGGACCGTAGAAACCGACGGCAGAAGCCTGGATCAGAACGCCAGGTTTTGGATTGGCTCGTTGGATGGCTTCGCTGATTGCCTTTCCAGCGTTTGTACGGCTGGTCAGGACTCGATCCTTTTTCTTCCTTGTCCAGTAGCCCGAACCGAGGTTATCTCCAGCCAGGTTGACGATGGCGTCCGTCTGCGATACCAACGACTCCCAACCATTCGTTGAATAGCCATCCCATCGAACAGGGTGAGCCCCCTCAGCCACTACTGTTACTTCCGGATCCCGGGTCAATATCCAGACCTGATGACCTGATTCAACCAGTAGGTTGGCCAGTGCTGATCCAATCAATCCACTTCCACCCGCTATGATTATACGCATCCTATTTCCTTTCATAAATTCTTTCTGGTGTGGAGTATAATTCACGCCAATGTGGAGGCGCTATGAATGCGCCAGTATTGGTCTTAAACGCGAATTTTGAACCCATCAATGTCTGTAACACCCGCCGTGCGGTGGGCCTGATCCTCGTAGGAAAAGCGGATCTGGTCATGAATGGTCGCGGCTATATACAGACTGTCCGACAGGCTATTCCAATCCCCTCCGTCATTCGCCTTGAAGTGATGGTTCACCGACCTCGCCTGCAGGTAAAACTGACACGCCACGAAGTCTTTCGCCGTGACAGGTACGTCTGCCAGTATTGCGGGCGTCATTCCAGCGAGCTGACCGTGGACCATGTCTGGCCGAAACACCTTGGTGGCGAGCACATCTGGACGAATGTGGTCGCCGCCTGTCCTGCCTGTAACCATCGCAAGGGTGGGCGGCAACTTAAGGAAGTCCATATGTCGCTTCTCCATGCTCCTCAGGAACCTCCTGCCAACGCTAGTTATCTCTTCGGGAGACATCTGGAGGAAAATGGTGAGTGGATACAATTCATTCAAGGGTGGTAAGGAGGGGAATTTTTCATTTTATATATACCAGAGATGGATCAGCCTGCTGGTTCGTTATCGATCGTTCCAATAGATTTGATAAAAAAAATCAAATATTATTTAATCACAGACAACAATAACCCGGGGGTGATCCATGTTTCGATGATCGCTGCTATCGTTAACAAAGGTAACACCAATCCAATTGCAATTTTCATCCAGTCCGCAATCGACTCGATCAGGATTTCACCAAGCGTCCGCTGGGGTCGCGGCGTTACCAATATGATCCCGATATAAAGAATCGATGCGCTTGCCAGGATCAGGGCGGTGATCTCAAAAACACCGTGCGGGAGAATACCATACAAACCAATAGTCACGGGAGACTGACCCATGGCTTTTATAAGCGCCAGGACCATCCCGATTATTCCCATGTTTAGAACATAGACCAGTGCGCCAAGCACACCAAACGAGAATAGGCCTGCCAGAAGGATAACAATGATTGCCCGTATGTTGTGTCCCCAGATGATCGGGAAGGAAAGGCCAATTTCCGTGATCGGTGAACCCATTCCTGCAGGGAGCAGATTGGACAACTCACCGGTTCCCATTTGACCCAGGAATTTGGAGGAATTCATAGTTACCCATTGGTAACCTGCCCAAATTGAAATTACTCCGATGGCAATTGTCATGAGGATGATCGGGAATTGCTTTCGTACCGTTCCGAATACTTCATGCCTCAGCCAGCTCCATACTGATCTTGAATCCCCTCTAAACGCGTTCCAAAATGTCCCTCCAATCCATCGCAGGTTGAGTACATCGATTTCACGTCCCAGCAAGGCTTCCCGTTGAAAATGAGCTATCCCTACCCGTGCCAGCAATGCAGTTAATACCGCCACTCCCACCACCGCAAGCCAGAGAACCATGTCATTGCCCCAGAATAACATGATACTCTCACCCTGGATTAACAGTGCCATCGGAATGACAATAAACGAAGCCATGAGATTGGCAGCCCGGACGGACGTGGCTTGTGTGGAGATCAGGATCGCCCCGCTCACCATGAGCATCGCCTGGATGGTTGTCAGGATCAATGTCTGCGCCATACGGTTGAGATCGGGGATCGGGATATTTTGAAATTTGAGGCCGATCAAATATACAATGATACCTATATAGGAAGTCACCAGGGGGGCAGCAGTCCCGGCAATCAATTTTCCTGTAAAGATCTGCCTGTCCTTTAATGGGGTGACCAACAGCGGTTCGATAGTGCCGCGCTCTTTCTCACCGACGAATGATTCCAGGGCAATCACGAGAGAAACTGTGATGGGAAAATAACCAACCACCAAAAGGAGAAATGGCACCAGCCTCTCGGCGATTAAAGGAGTGCCATACGTGCTCGTAAAATTCATCGCAGCCTGGGCACCCAGATTGGCAAGGAAAGGCAGAATCAGAGTCAGGACGACCATGGGAAAGATGATGCGCCAATCCCGCAACTGGTCACGAAGCTCCCGCCAGGCTACCAGCCAGGCAAATCGCAGGTCCTGCCGCCATAGTTTAAACACGATTTACCCGCTCCATGGCAGCCAGGTATACCTGCTCGAGCGTGCGCGGTGATTCCTGCAGGGCTACCACCTTGGCCTTTCTCTTTGATAATTCCTTCAGTAAGAGTGGATTGGAAATATGAGGATCTTCAATTCGAAAACGGGACGAGGTTTCACCTTTTTCGAGCGGGATAACCCCAGGCGGTAGATTCAATTCCCTGCGCGGCCATTTTCCCTGCAATTGCACTTCGTACTCTGCAGGTCCCAGGAGGGTTCTCTTTAATTCATCCACCGTCCCGCTGGTGAGAATTTCCCCTTTATAAATGATGGCAATTTTATCTGCCAGCATTTCTGCTTCCACTAGATTGTGTGTACATATTATGATCGTTCGATCTTTATTTCGCAAACTGGCAATGGCAGTTCGCACAAGTTGTGCGGATTCAGGATCCATAGCAGAGGTCGGCTCATCCAACAGGAGAACAGGTGGCTCGTGGATCAGAGTACGCGCAAGGGCCAGCTTCTGGCGCATACCTTTCGAATACTGTCCGATCGGTTGGCTCGCGACCTCTGCCAATCCAAAGTATTCCAGCCATTCCAGGTTCCTTTTCTTCCGCGTGGCTGCATCCAGCTGATACACCTTGCCAAAAAAATCCAGGTATTCTGATGCTGTCATTCGCAGGTATAGACCATGCTGCTCGGTGAGCACACCAACCAAAGCGCGTACTTGTTCTGGACTCTTGACCACGTCGAAGCCTGCGACGCGAGCCGAACCGCGAGTCGGGATAAGCACCGATGTCAACAACCTGACAGTTGTGGTCTTGCCGGATCCATTCTGGCCCAGGAGCGCGAGCACTTGTCCCGGGTTTACTTCAAGGTTGACCCCGTTTACTGCCCAGAAGTCGCCGAATTGTTTGCTTAGATCTTCGGTCTGGATCATCGAATCCTAAGCCCGCCGACGACGGTGATTGATGAATATGATCGCTCCCGCAACAAGGGCTACGAAAACAACAAAGGTCTGGTTGATATTTATCCCGCCCACTTGCGATGCGTCCAGGCGGAGGAAATCAAGACTAAAGCGGCCGATGGAATACATGATCATATAAATCAGGAAAATATCACCCGGTTTCAGCCACCCTTTGAACCGGCGCGCCAGCCAAAGCAGCACTGCCATATTGACAACATTCCAGAGTGATTCATAAAAGAACAGTGGGTGGAAGTATTCATTATTCTGAAATCTCTCCACGCGGTGGAGTGGGTCAATGTAAATTTTCCAGGGCAGGTTCGTAGGCAGGCCATAAACTTCTTGATTGAAGAAATTTCCCCACCGACCAATAGCCTGGGCTAATGCAACTCCTGGCGCAACCACATCCGCCCAGGTCATAAAGGAAATATGTTTTCTGCGGCAGTAGATCCATAATGCCAGAGCCCCACCGATCACAGCCCCGGGGATTCCCAGTCCGCCATTGCGAATATTCAACATGTCCAGAGGATGCATCAAATACCATTTGGTGGTAATCCCTTGTGCAACCATCGATGGGGGCGGCGTCAAGATGTGCCAAATTCGGGCCCCAATAATCCCGGCGAGAACCACCCAGAACAGTGCATCCCAGATGACCTCTGTATTCATACCTCGGCGTTTGGCTTCAGCCTGACCGATCAAAGCAGCCGCGATCACGCCGAGAGTGATCAGGATCCCGTAAAAGTAAATGTGGAACGTCTGATGGAGAAAAGGGATGGGAATATCAAAACCATTGGGTACGGTTGGCATGGTTTACTCCTGGGATTGGGATAATTGGCGATAAGCATCGCGCCGAACACGCATGATCCTTTGCAGCGCAGTGAAATTTGCCAGGACTGCAATGATGATCAATACATACAATGGCAGGTTGAAGACCAGACCGGGGATAAGGACAATATACCTCTCAACGCGCGTCAATAAGCCGACATTGGCATTTAATTTTGATGCATCCGCGCGTGCTTTTATATAGGATACCAGTACGGATCCGGCTGCTGCCAGGTAGGAGAGAATCACCCCAGTGACATTTGCCTGAAGTAAATAATAGATCATGAAACCAAGAAACAGGAAGAGTTCTGAATACCTGTCGGTTACTGCATCCACAAACGCCCCCCAGTCGCTGGCTTCATTGCGCAGGCGTGCCAGCGCCCCATCCATCGCATCCACCGGCCCCATGATCAATAGCAGGATTCCTGCCCAGGTCATTTTTCCAAATGCAATCAATACCGCACACCCAATGGTTCCTGTAAGCCCGATCAAAGTAACTGTATTTGGTCGAATGCCAAGTCGGTTAAAAAAACCTGCGATCGGGTTTAGATACCATCGAAACCAGACCCGCATCTTATCGGCAAATGTCATTTTCTGAGGTTCAGTAGGTTGGGTCAATAGAAATCCTTTTTAGGACGATTCTCAAAACTGGGCTATCATACCACACTAAGTTTTTTCGACTCCGGTTTCTTCCTCGCTCTCCCCCTCCGGGGCAAGCAGGACCTCCCTATCTCGTCCTCCGCCCAATGAAGGACCCACCACTCCCGCCTCCTCCAGTTTATCCAGAAGGCGAGCCGCGCGCGGATAACCTATATGCAATCGCCGTTGTAGCATGGATGCGCTGGCGCGATTCTCTTTCTTTAATACGGTGATTGCCTGCTCGATCAAAACATCGTCTCCACCTTCACTGGATGCTTCACTCAGCATTGACTCCCACGGCGGTCGAATCTCTTTCTGCGGAACAGTCTTCTGCCAATGGGCGATGATGCGCTCGATTTCCTGGTCGGTTACCATCACACCCTGGGCACGCACTGGACTGCCTGCTTCCGGGTTTAAGAAAAGCATATCACCGCGCCCAAGTAATGTTTCAGCGCCAGGCATATCCAGGATCACACGCGAATCCACTCCGGAGGCTACAGAGAAGGCAAGTCTTGCCGGGAAATTGGCTTTAATTAACCCGGTCACCACGTCCGTACTCGGCCGCTGGGTGGCCACCACCAGGTGGATACCTGTTGCCCGCGCCATTTGAGCCAGCCTGACAAGATTGTGCTCTGTCTGGTCAGGCGCAGACATCATCAGGTCTGCCATTTCATCGATGAGCACAACAATGCGCGGTAATGTCTGGGCATCCTTCCTGCGTTGAAGCTTGTGATTGTACGAATCAATATCGCGTGCCTTTGCCGCTTCCAGTAACTTGTAGCGATGTTCCATTTCCACTACCACCCACCGTAGAACCCCCAGGATCCTCTGTACATCTGTCTCAACTTTTCCATAGAGATGGGGCAGGCCATTAAACCGGATCAGTTCGACCATCTTGGAATCTATCATTACCAATCGTAGATCTTCAGGTGTATTATTCATTGCAAGGCATATCGCCAGCGCAGCGATGCATACCGATTTACCTGACCCGGTGGTTCCTGCTATAAGCAAGTGTGGCATTCGTGCAAGATCCGCTACCAGTGGATTACCAGAAACATCCCTTCCTAGCGCAATGGTCAGGGGAGAGCCACCCTTATAGAATGTTTCAGTCTCCAACAGCGGGCGAAGGCGTACCTGGGAAGACCTTGGATTTGGCACCTCGATACCTACATACCCTCTTCCTGGAACCGGGGCTTCAATTCTCAGGCGTTCAGCAGAGAGTGAAAGTGCGAGGTCTTTTTGCAGGCCCGCAATCTGAGCCACCCGAACCTTCATCTGCTGGGCATCTTCTTCCATTCCCTTTTTAATAAATCCCGGTTGAACCGCAAATTGGGTGACGGTCGGACCTATGCGAAACCCAACCACTTTCGCAGGTATTCCAAATTCGGATAAGGATTTTTCTATCTGACCTGCTGTCTGGTTGATCGTGCGCTCATCCGGTCTGATAGCCTGTTCACCTAACAGGATATTTAAAGGAGGCAGTCGTTCTCCTCGATGTGGAGGGGACACTGCACGATTGATGTCCTTTTCGGGAATTTTGAAAGACTTCCGGAATTCTGGAGGAAGTTTTTGCGCGGTCTTCCGACTGGAATTTGAAGATCCCTCAGCGGATTTCTCCTTTGGGAGCGAGGATACGATCGGGATTTCCGACGCTGTGGATGCCTGGATAACGGCAGGAGATTCGCCAGCCTTTTTTAGCAGCCAGACCTCAAAGGGATGCCAGAGACGAAAAGCTGCTATCAGTCCCAATCCCCAAAGGAAGAAAATGACCAACCCCCCCCAGACCGGCCCCAAAAGCCGTGCTACCAGCATGGAAAGTCCCCAGCCTAATTTCCCTCCCCACATATTTCCTTCGGACAATTGGTTTCCATTGATGACTGACAACACCGCCAGAGAGAGAAAACCTGTTACTTCAAGTGCGATCACCTGTCCCCATCGTATTTTTATTCCTTGGTGGCTGCGCCGAATTGCGAAAAACCCTGCGCCAACAATTGCCAGAATGAAAAGAATGCTTCCCCATCCCAGCCAGTTTCCCAGGAAGGAAGACCAATTTTCCAGCAGCGTTCCTTTTGATAATCCTAGGATGCCTAGCAGGGTCATCAATGCTAGAGCCAGCAGCATGATGCCAAGAATATCCCAAAGGAAACGCCCGAAGTGCGTTTCAAATCGGGCTAACCGGTTTGTCCAACCCTCCGGTTCCATTGCTGAGGATTGAGGTTTCTCTTCCTTCGATTTCGAATTGCGTGGCGATATCGTCATTTCAATTCATCTTCATGCTAAGGCCAAGCCGCTGGCGGGAAGGCTCGACCTGAAGAATTCTCACCTGCACAACCTGCCCGGGATTAAGGGTATCCTTGAGGGATTTGCCACCCGGCAGGTCGATCTCAGAGGAGTGAATCAGACCTTCCAAACCCTCCTCGAGCCTGGCAAAAACCCCAAAAGGGGCAATCGCAGTCACGATAGCTGGAACGATGGAGTCTTTTGGGTACCGTACTTGCGCATATTCCCAGGGATTTGGCAATAACCGTTTCATGCTCAGTGCAATCCTGTATCGCTCTGGTGTTACTTCCATCACCAGGACATCTACAATTTGTCCCACCTGGCACACCTGGTCGGGGTTGGTTACCCTTCCCCAGGAAAGCTCTGAAATGTGGATTAAACCTTCCACACCTCCAAGATCCACAAACACCCCAAAATCTGTAACATTGGTTACTTCCCCTCGAATATTTTGGCCGGGTTGGATGGAATTGAATAGTTCTGGTCTCTTCCCTGCTTCTGCACGGGCGGCACGTTCGGAAAAAACCATCCGTCCTTCTTCGGGAACGCATTCGATAATCTTCAACCGCATGGTCCGGCCAACATACATGGAAAGGCATTCATCTCGGCGGTCTTCACTTGGTTGTAATGGCATTTCGAGCAGATGTGAACAAGGGACAAATCCATTTAGACCACTGCCATCAACCAGCAAGCCTCCCTTGTTGTTGCCTGTGACTGTCATCTCAATGATGTCATCCTGTCGGAATAAGGTTTTCGCCCTCTCCCAATCAGAATTCGATCTTGGAGTGATTTCGTTCTTCTGGGGCTTACCGGAAGGTGAGATTGCCCGGCTTTCCTCTTCTGCCAATACGGATGCCCACCAGCCGTCATCAAGGATCAATTCTTCCTTCTCGGAGATGTGTTCATGCGTCATTGAGTTGTCCAGCCTCCTTCCCCTCGATCCCTCCCTGTGTGTGGCGCTCCATCTCAAGCATTACCCGCGCCACTTCTTCGATTGCCACCCTTTGCTTTCGATATAAATCCGCTTCCGACATCGCAAGGCGGGTGGCGACTTCACGTACTTTTCTGCCTTCGACGAATTTCATTTCAAGTATGTTATATAGGATCCATTCCCCGGTAAACCGCCGTTCACCTTCCGGTCGGACATTGTCCATCGCCTGCCGCAGGATCGAACGCAAGGCATTGGCTGAATTGTCGTTGTGCTCCTGGAGGGCATTTTGAACGATTTGCAGGTTTAGCAGGGGATTGAGCGTTAATTTCGGGCCACCCCAGTAATGTGTCAGCGCATCGCGTACCCAATCGGTCATGTCCGATTCTGGAGGCAATGAAACCTCGAGCAGGCTGGTTTTGCTGTCATATCGTCCAACGGCTCGCAATCGCTGGAACATTTCCACCTGTGGGCGCAGATCCTCCAGGGACCGAAAAACGCTTTTCTGCAAACGACGATCCTGCAAAGCCAGCGATGCTCTTTGTAAGAGAAGTTTTAATGCCTGTCTTTGCTCGCTGTGCAAGGTTTGCTCAGGTTGGCGTACCGCACCCAACAATCCGAGCAGGACTGGTTCGCTATCAACAGTGTCTGCTGGCTGGTGAAGCGGGAACAACCAGTAATCACCCCAGATGTAATCATCTCCATTCCCGTTATTTTCATTTGCGACCACCTGCAATGCCTCGGTAAGGTTGGATTCCTTCAACAATGGAAGATTCTTCGTGGAAACAACCATCGATAGAGAAGATCCATCCAAAGCGGCAACAAATGCTGCTGGCGATTGAAGATGATCTCTCACCGCGGCGAGAACAGATTCCAGGAATTGCCGCAGGTCATTTTGAGTGATTAGCCGTTCTTCCAGGTTCTGGAGCAAGGCAAGATCGGCCCGGTCCCGTCCAAAAAAGATAAGCCGTTCCCATAAGGGGGCGACAAGGGTGATCGTATGCTCCATCAACAGCACAGTCGTAACCATCGCGGCCGGGACTGCGCCAGAATAGATCGTTCCAAAGACCTCCCCCACACGGCGGACAATGGTCATTACACCCAGAGCGGCAGAGGCGGTGACGGGTCCTCTCATGATCCATTTGAACAATCTGCTCTTGACCACCCTGTCTGGCCATGATACCCCAAAGAATGCCACCGCATACGCCATGACAACGATCAACCCACCCACGAGTAAATTGCTGAATAACGCCATGCCCCAAAATAGGTAAGGGTGGTTTTCTGCCAGAGCAGATCCATAAAGAAGATAAGGAAATGAACCAAGCGCTGGGGCTGTGGCACCTGCCAATAGATAAAGCATGCGCCTGCGGCCTGAACGGGTCAATGTATGTCGGTACGCGCGGCTGAAATTTATCCATGCCAGGATCATCGTGATGGCATAATATGCTGTAAAGATTTCTGTTACGATGGTGCGTTGGAGGTGAGGCGCAGGCTGACCCGTCATCACGATCGGACCCAGAAGAGTCCCGTAACCCAGCAATAAAAGGAAAATCGCTGAGACGAAATACATCGCACGGATAACAATCCGCCTTCGCCCGCGCGAAGGGCGTCCTGTAGTGACCAGGATACCGTCAGATAAATGCAGGTAGGCAGGGGGAAGGAATATGATCCCCAGCCATTCAAGTCGCAGGAAAAGGGCGATCGTATCCTGGGAAGCTGCCGAACTCTCCAATGCCTCGGATGTGAAAACCACAACCACGCACAATAGGATGATGGCGAATGAGCGTGCCACCCTATCTCTTAAATTGAACGACAATGAATAGAGAAACAACGAAAAAGCCGTAATGGCAATCCCGGCAGTGAGAATATCATTGATCGTCCTTATCCCCACTAATAGATCATGCAACCAACCATTAAGCATTCAAACCTTCCGCACCTCTACCGAATGAATCTTGCAAAGAAAAGAGCAATGTCTTGAGTCAGGTAATATTGGTCATTATACCCGCAGAAATCATAACCAAGGTTTTTTGCAAAGCGGATGGCGGGATTGTTCTTTGATGACATTTCAAGCAATGCCCGCTGATTTTCCCTTTCTACCGCCCATGATTGGACTGCCATCACCAGAGTCCTTGCAATTCCTTGCCGGCGAAATTGGGGGGCAACCACCAGGTCAAGAATCCAGGCTGTGCGCGGAAAGATGCCATCATTGGCACGAACATATCCGACCGCCTTTCCACCCAGAACCGCAACCAGTACACCTGACCTGCGACTCCAGTTTTCAGCCAAGGAACTCACCGGACGAGGATAAGTAACCGTCACGGAACGGGGCAATCGAATTTCCCGGAATATTGCCCCGATCTGGTTTTCATCATTTTGGGTCTCCAATTGCCAGACATAATCGGTCTGGCAGGAATGGTCGATCGCCATCAAGGGGGATAAATCAGTCGCAACAGCGGTCCTTACCTGGATATCTGGCATGTCTCTCCTTATGGAGCAGCAACCCGCAATGGGACGATGCACGGGGGAAACTCTTGACCTTGATTATCTATAACAACCAAGCGAAGGTCGTAATCACCAGGAGGAACCTCGCTCGTATCCCAGGAACCCAGTTCGGTGTCATCCTTAATTTCCCGATTGGCTTGTATTGTTGTCCAGTGGTCAGTGTTTATCGGCGCAAACTCGTATTTGAAAAAACCAAAGTTCGGGATGTCCGCTGTACCAATAATCCTCACCTTTCCTTGAATCAATTCACCAGGTTTGGGTGAAGAGATCATGATTTGATTGGAGGTACAACCACTCACATAAGCCGTGGGGATTTGAGTTAATGTCTGCATTCCAATGGGAATAGTTAAATCCTGGGAGATTGTGCCTGTCTGTGTCGTTAGAGCATTCATGGTTGGAGTGGAAAGCGAAGCAAATGCCGGTAAATTTGGTATCAAGAATATTTTCATCGCCATCTCAGTCAAGGCCAGGAGAACAAGTAAAATCAGCGCGGTTACCGCCTGGTTGGTGCGTCGATGAGCTGTCTCCCGCTCTAACCCATAGATGGATTCACGCAACTCATGCCGGGCTCGCAGGATGCTCCGACAGGAAAAAAACACCCCGATGGCAAGGAGAAGGTAGATTGGAATTTCATATTTGGTAAAGAAATGTAAAATGAATTCCATCTCACCAGCTATCAAGACCGCAGGACACCTCGGATGAGAATTTCCAACTTGGGAGCAATAAGGTTGCCTGATTCCAGGACTTCCTCGTGAGAGGTGACAGTGTTCCCATCCAGGTTGGCTTTATTACTGATCCCTGAAAAGCCCAATACCCGCATTCCTCCATGACGAGCCACGATCACCTCGGAGACAGTGGACATCCCCACTGCATCTGCTCCAGCCGTGCGGAGGAATCGCAGATCCGCTGGTGATTCAAATGATGGGCCACTCAATCCGGCGTATACACCTTCGCGTAAAACCAATTTTTCTTGGATAGCCACTTTGCGAGCCTGATCGCACATCTCGCGGTCATAGGATTGACTCATATCAGGGAAGCGAGGTCCAAATTCATCCAGGTTGGGACCGATCAAGGGATTTAATCCGGTCATTCCAGCCAGGTTCAGATTATCCGTGATCAACATCACATCACCAGGAATAAAATCCGGATGGATTGCTCCCGCAGCATTCGTGACGATCAGGATGCCAATTCCAAGTCGCTGCATCACCCTCACCGGTAATGTGACTTGTTGCATGGAGTATCCTTCATAATAATGAATCCGCCCTTGCATTACCAGGACTGCTTGATTTTCCAATTTTCCTATCACCAGTTGACCGGTATGGCCCAAAACTGTTGAAACAGGCCAACCGGGTAGATCCTGGTACAGAATGTTGGTTGGATCTTGAATCGCCTGGGCAATCTTTCCCAATCCAGTACCCAGGATTATCCCTATGCGCATTTCAGATCGGGTTTTGGATCGAATTGCCTGGGTTAGTCGATCGATTGTTTCCAATGAGATTTGCATATACAGTCTCCGGAGTCAAATAATCCCAAGGTCCGAAGGAATTATATCTTAACTACTCGATGGGAATATTATTCAGGTCCCTCCTGGAGAATGGAATCGGTATGGTCCAGCTACTCTTTTGTAAGAAACCTTATCCTCCTGATAATTGTGCAGATACGCCCGTAAGAATCAACAATCGTTTCCATTATGAAACGATTGTCTTTACTGTATTAATTGTTTCGATATAAATTTAGTTTCTGGTTTCTTTGCGTTCACATTAAGGCAGTACTAAAGGCAGTAACGGTGCTCGCAACACCGGCATCATCAATCCCATAATGCAAAACAAGCCGGAAACTACGTTTCCCTGTTTGGTCAACAAGCACACCTTTTTGCTGTAAAATTTCGGAAATTTCCGCTGCATTCTTTTTTATATCATCCGTTAGCGATAGGAACACCATATTCGTAGCCGGAATCTCATTATCGAGTACAACACCTGGGATCACTTTTAAACCCTCTGAAAGTTTTTTCGCCCTCTGGTGATCCTCCATCAGTCTCGAAGTCATAGTCTCCAGGGCAATGATCCCGGCGGCTGCCAGGATCCCTGCCTGGCGCATCCCTCCACCCAGCATTTTTCGCACACGGTGAGCTCTTCGGATCAATTCATTCGAACCGCATAATATCGATCCCACAGGCGCGCAGAGGCCCTTGCTTAGGCAAAATGTCACTGAATCCACAGGCTCGGTGAGTGTTTTAACATTTAATCCCTGGGCAACTGCAGCGTTGAAAATTCGCGCCCCATCGAGATGTACTTTTAGGCCATGCCGTTGAGCAATATCACCTACCTGTTCCATATACCCGGGGGTCTGGTAAGTACCACCGCAACGATTATGGGTGTTCTCCAGGCAGATCAGTCTCGTTATTGGCTCATGCGGATCATCCGTGCGAATAGCAGCCTCAATTTCTTCTAATGCTAGCGATCCATCGGATCGGTTGGGCAGCTGATAGGAATGGACTCCACCCAGAACTGACATTCCACCTGCTTCATTAAGGAATATATGGGTTTTGTTCCCAACGATAACCTCGTCTCCGCGCTGACAATGGGCCAAAATACCTGCCAGGTTTCCCATCGTCCCTGAAGCCACGAACAGGCCAGCTTCTTTTCCCATCATATCTGCCGCAATTCCTTGAAGCCTGTTTACAGTTGGATCCTCACCATAGACATCATCACCCACTTCAGCCTTCGCCATCGCTTCACGCATTTCAGGTGTCGGTTTTGTCACGGTATCGGATCGAAGGTCGATAACATCCATGGATTAATCCTTTCTGTTTCTCAATTGCTCGAGCACCAGGTGTAAATCCTGCGGCAGAGGCGCCTCAAATTTCCTGGCGCGCTCCTCCCCTGGAAGTATTATTTTAAGACTGCTGGCGTGGAGAAAATGCCTCCCTGATCCAACTGTTGGCTTGTGCTTCCCATAAACCGTATCCGCTGCCACGGGACATTTCAAGAAAGCCAGATGAACCCTGATCTGATGAGTCCTTCCCGTCAATGGATGGACGCGGAGCAAAGTATGATCCGGGAATTCTTCCAGCGTGCTGTATTCGGTGATGGCTTCGCGGCCTTTCTCCAGCGGTACGACTGCCATTAGTTTTCGATGGGTGGTATTCCTGCCAATCGGAGCTTCCACCCGCCCTGTGGGCGTGGGCGGCTTCCCATCGACCAGAGCAATATATCTCTTTTCAACCTTGCGAGATTTGAATTGCTCCTGAAGCCAGCGGTGTGCCCGTTCATTCTTGGCGATGACAATCAATCCGGAGGTATCTTTATCGAGTCGGTGGACTATCCCGGGGCGTTCCTCGCCTCCAATCCCCTCCAGGTCGGGAATATGACCCAAGGCTGCATGGACGAGAGTACCACTATTATGTCCTGGCGAAGGGTGGACAACCATCCCGGCTGGCTTATTCACAACAACCAGGTCGCTGTTTTCATAAACGATTTCAAGGGGAATATTCTCAGCCACCAGGTTGCTCGGGATTCGTGGAGGGATGGATATTTCGATTTTTTCTCCAACCTCAAGATTCCGACCGCCTTTGGTGGCGGCTTGATCATCCACCCGGACATGCCCGTCCTTGATCAACCTTTGAATTCGTGCCCTTGAAAATTCAGGCAGGCAGGCTGTCAGGAATATGTCCAACCTTTCGGTGTTGCTTTCAGAAAAAATAAATTTTTCAATTCGATCACCCACCCTGTGCCTCATCTTTTACGACATGTTCACCTTGCGCTTGCTTCTTCTCCGCTCGTTCTTTTAGCCAGACACCGAGTATGAGTACGGCAACCCCCACAGAAATGCTTGCATCTGCCACATTAAATATCGCAAATCTTCCTACAGAAAGAAAATCGGTGACATGGGCAAATAGCAGGCGGTCGATTAAATTTCCGGCTGCCCCGGAGAATTGTAAAATCATCGCTATGCGCAGCCACCAATCATTCCTTTGGGTGCGAGGAAAATAATATAGAATCAAAATGATAACGATGATGGCAAGAATGGTAAAAACCAGGTTTCCGTTCTGGAAGATGCCAAATGCAGCCCCGGTGTTATACCAGTGGCGGATACGGGCATAGGGCAATAACCAGCTCAAGCTATCAGGTAGCCAATCCGTACCCAGCGGGATCTTTGCCCGTACAAGGGCTTTTGTCCACTGGTCTAATCCGATGATGACCGTACCACCCAGTAACAGCAAGAGATAATCCGAGAAATGACTTCGTAGATATATAAATAGATTAACCGGGTTAAAACGTTTTACCCGGTTTGTCGACTCAGGTGATTCCATTAAATGTTATCCTCCTCGATATATATGCGTGGAACCCGCGTATTGATATTTGTTAAGATTTCGTATGGTATTGTACCAGCCCAATCAGCCAGGTCCTGGGCTGTAATCGATTCGCGATCTGATTCACCGATCAGGATCACCTCATCCCCGTTGTACGCAGAATCCAATTCGATATTGACCATCATTTGATCCATGCACACAATTCCCACCTGGGGATATTTCTTTCCGCGAATGATCACCTGGGCCTTATTGGAAAGGCTGCGAAAATAACCGTCACCGTAACCAACCGGGAGCGTTACGATACGAACCGGATGGTCAGTTTGCCAGGTGGAGTTGTAACTTACCGCATGCCCTGCCTTTACAATTTTGAAATAAACGACCCTTGATTTCCAGGTGAGTGCCGGTCGTACGGGAATAGTATGGTCTATTTCAGGGTTAGGATACACCCCGTAAAGCATGATTCCTGGGCGAACCATGTCAAGAATACTTTCCGGCAGCAGTACGATCGCAGCGGAATTTGCGATGTGGCGGATGGGTGTCGGGAGGCTATGTTTTTCGTAAAATCGAATGACTTCATTAAACCTTTCCAACTGCAGGCGGGCATGTATCAGATCAGCAGCATCGGAATTGGCAAAATGCGAGAAAATGCCTTCCACTTCCACATTCTTGCATGACAAAGCTGCTGCTTGGATTGTTCCTGCATTGTAATAATGAACTCCAATTCGTTCCATCCCCGTATCAATTTTCAGGTGTACTTTCGCTTGCACACCCATTTGTTTGGCGACATTATTTATCTGTTCCAGCCGTTCCACCGACGAAGCAGTCAGGGTCAGGTTGTTTTGCAGGTAACTTGGGATCTGGTCACCCCAAATACCACCCAGGACAAGGATGGGGGCGAGGATCCCCAGCTCTCGCAGCAGAATCCCTTCTTCAAGCACTGCCACACCGATATAGTCAACATGAGGGGAGAGATGCTTTGCTACTTCAGCCAATCCGTGTCCATAGGCATTCGCTTTTACAACAATCATCACTTTTGCCGGGGCAACATGTGTCCTAATGGCATTTAAATTCTGACTGAGTCGTGTCAGGTTGATCTCAGCCCAGGTAGCACGTAAACCGCCATTTGTGGTAATGACCGGTTGATTGATTGGCATGGGAGCGATTGTACTTCGTCTTTTACTTTTGTGTGGAATTTGGGGAAGAATAATATTGATTTCGACATGCAGTTCGATGGATCAATACCTTGTCCAGAGGATGGTTGGTACACAAAGGTGATTACAAAGGATACCTGATTACTGTTTGTTAGATGATTGATATGTATGCAAGCTTGTAAATTCACAATCCTGGGTTACAATCTTAAGAACACAGTTGATAATTAGGAGAAAATTAGAATTCTAAGATTTCCTCAAAGATCAGATTATAATAATACATATTGATGAAAGAGAGACCAAATGAAAATTGTTACCGACTGCGCAGCTGATCTACCAAACGAAGAACTTGAATCGATGGGAATCGTTCAGGTGCCCCTCTATATTCAATTCCCGGAAGGAGAGGTCAATTCCGCAGACATTACTGCAGATGAATTTTACAACCGCCTGGAAGCCATGCGTCCTGCAATTCCCTCCACTGCACAACCATCCAGTGGTGTCTTTAATGAAATCTATCAGAAATTAGCCAAGGTGAGCAAGAATATTATATCCATTCATGTTTCTTCAGGTCTGAGCGGAACGATCAACTCAGCCCGCGTTGGCGCTGAACACATTAAAGAAGCTGTGGTAAATGTAATAGATTCGATGACTCTCTCCGGTGGTGAGCGTTTCCAGGTACTTGCGGCAGCCAGGGCGGCCAAAGCCGGTTGGAGTTTGAAAGCCATTTTGGAACGGCTGGAACGGATTCGAGATACCACGGAGGTCATCTACACCCTGGATACCCTCGAATACCTGGCCCGTGGAGGGCGCATTGGACGCGTCCAGGCGTTGATGGGTTCTGTCCTTAAGATTAAACCAGTGATCCGGGTCGATCATAATGATGGAAAATACACCACTGTATCCAAAGGTCGTACGATTACTCAAAACCTTGGTGTGATCGTTGACCACATTGCAGATATGTATGGATCGATCCCCCTGTGGGCTACGGTTCTTCACGGACGCTTTGCCGAGAGTGCAGACGCACTGGCAGAATTAATGCGTGAGAAGTTGAATATCAAGAAAATGGAAATACTGCGTATTTCCCCCGTGCTGGGCGTTCATACCGGTCCTGGGATTGTTGGAACGGCTGTCGTGCCATCTGATTTGATCGAAGGATTATAGGATTTTTTATAACGGTTTCTTCTACAAGTGTCCACTTAGGATCAAATTATTGCGTTCGAAAGACATAGGTTTGTCGGATAAATTTCCTCCCCAGGAACATCACCCTGGGGAGATTTTTTTAATTGATGTAATATCGCATTATTGGCCGCTTTTCCGACCTGCGCTCCACTTCCACAAACCCTGCTTGTTTGAATGCTGACATTAATCCCGTGTACACGAACACCGGCGGCATCTTGCCATTGGAGAGGGGATCGACAGGGTAGCCTTCTATCACCTTCCCGCCTTGTTTTGCAACAAATCGAATTGCTGCATTCAACAATGCCACGGTGAGCCCTGAGTTGCGATATTTTTTAGCTACGAAGAAACAGGTCACTGACCAGACCGGGAGCTCGTCAATTCTTTTCAATATGCGGGAATTATTCAATACCAGGTAATTTTCCCTGGGTTCCACCGCCAACCAACCAGCCGGGAATCCATCCACGTATGCAATCAAGCCTGGAATCTGACCGGAGGTAACGATTTTCTTCTGAGCCAATCGGTTCATATCTCCCTGACCGACAGTAAAATCTTTGCGCGGTAGTTTCCAATACATGCACCAGCAGCCTGCACATGCTCCGCGCGGACCAAAAAGTTGCTCGTAGTCATTCCAACGGTCGATCGTCAAAGGATGTATCCTAGTGGTCATTTTCTCACCCTTACTCGGATTAACGAAATGAAAGCGCCTCTCTATCCTCTGGACACGTTCATTAAAATTCTATAAAGGATCCAGAATTCTGGAAAATCCATCCTATCCCGTCTGAATGTGAAGGCTTCGAAATAACAATTCTGGACGCCAAGAAAGCAACATCAATGCAAAAATGACCAGGTAGACTACAAATATCCATGTCCCAATATCCCCAATAATGAGAAGAACCGATACTGCCAACGGAATTAGCGTGGCATACTTCATCTCCAGGAGGTTTTTCTGGGACAAGATGTAGGCAACACCAATACTTGGAACCAGCAGAATTAGTAAGTCATGTCCATGAAAATGAGGCGCGAACAGGATGGTACACAGGATGGCAATATTTATCTGTAAAAATCCAATCTTGGTACTCCTTACCCAGAGGATGCTTAAGAGGACAATCGCCAGGAAATATCCCAGATAACCCACGAAATGAAGCAGGCTAGGATCAATTCCGGGGAACCATCGCAAGACCGCTCCCATCAATGTAGCCATTTTCTCCACGTCAAAACCAAGTCCCTGCCCGCTAAAAATTAATACTTTTACAAACCCATATAGTCCTGTCCATCCAATAAATAAATAACAATAGATGAGCAGGATCAAGCTCCAGAGAAGAAACCATAATAAGATGCGTTGTTTCTTGAATAGGAACAGGAATGCCAGAACTAACGCAATTTGAGGGCGAATCAGTGTCATCGCTAGACCAAGACCGGCGACCTTATCGTTAGATCTCATCAAACCGAGTACCCACAGGCAAATTCCTAACAGGAAGAAAGAGGAATCCTGTCCACGGATAAAAGCCACGATGGCTGGATAGAAGAACAGGCCTGAGAGAATTACCAGAATAAGATCCTTTCCCTTCCACTTGAAAACACGGATCATCAATCTCAGGAGCACCCCCATTGCGATCAGTTGAAATAATACCAGGCAAATCACCCACCTCAGATAAGATGCCAGGTAATTATCGGACACCACCCAACCCATCAGTGGAGCAAGAATCGGTGGATGGTTGAAAGGGTAGAAATGTTCCTGGTTTTTTTCCGGGACAATGGTAGCTTGTACCTGCCTCTGCAAGGACAGGTCATAGAGCTGCTCCGGTGAATCATATCGAAAGATATAACCCGCTGAATAATACAGCAGGTAATCCAGACCCACTTCTTTATTTATAACCAGTGAGCCGTATTTAGCAATGATGAGACTGAATATCCAGACGAATTGAAAGGAAAAAAGGACAACCATCAGGATATTGTGAAAGTTTAGTATTCGTTTCTTAAACATTTAACCTCAGAAAAGTAATGTAATATCTTCTTAACCAATTGAGAGAAGAGAATCCTCTCCATGATAAGACCTTGAATCTATAGAAGTATCAGATAGAGATAACCAGGTTTAGTCTCTCCATATAAAATAACATACTTTCATTCTCTTGGTGACCAAAATGCTATTCCCTTTTAACCAAATGCATACTTTTGGTCTCGGAAAGAAAGAAGTAAAGGAAATATAATCCTAGAATACCAATTGCAATAACCACTATCAAAACTGGAGAAGGTATGTACTTTTGTATTATCAAGATTAATGATCCACATGGAATGAATAAAAGCAAGTACCTTAATAAAATCTGAGCAATTCGCATTTTCGATACCCCAGAAAATGAGGTAATTGCTAGACTTAGATAACCGTAAACTATAATCCCTGATACTGAGAATAATACCAAAGCAAGATAGACGTTGTTGAACCATCCTCCAATAATTAATGATAGAAGTCGTGTTAAGAATATTACAATATTCAATAGGAGTAGAAATCCTTGTTTTTCCAAAACACGAAATAGGACTGACAAAGGTGATGATATAAACCAGAAAAACATCCAAATACTTAATATTTGAACATAGACCCCGCTTTCTGCCCAATTATTGCCAAATAAAACGATAAAAAGATCTCTTCCAATTATAGAAAGTAAAAGCATTGGAAACATTCCTAGGACGACTAAATTTCGAAATACTCTTTCGACGATTATTGCCAATTCATTTTTGATATTTGCTTCAGCAGCTCGCTGAAGAAATACTTGCGCAATTGCGGAACCAACGAGATTCATTGGTATTCGAAGAACGCTATTACCAAGGGCATAGAATCCAACCGCTATAGGCGAAAAATAAAATGATAAAACAAATATTGGCAATTGCCATGAAACACTATTTAATAAGGTTGCCCAGCTATCATACAAAGGGAATTTTCGATAACGTTTTATCCCTGAAATCATATCCTTAAAGTTAATATTTTTAATGAAAATATCTCTACCCTCCCTCCAAACCAACCAGCCAAGGAGAGAGGTTGAGATGATTGATCCTACAAATACCCCTCCAATCAAACTGCCTCCTGTCGCCCTTCCAACTATTCCAGCACTAATTTGCCATCCCACAATGATTACAGCATTTATCACTTGAATGATAGATATGCGTCCAAATCTCTTTTTTCGGGTATTCCAATTATTTAGAGCTGGATGCCCTAATGTTGCACCTCCGAAGAAGGTGATAGGGGGAATAAGCCATAAATACTCTCCAAGACTGGGCATTTTCAATATGGATAATAATAATGGTCCACCCAACCAAATGAACGGTACCATCAACAAACTAACAGCGCTTGACATAAATAAACTTACCCCCATCATATTGGCAGCTTCTTCATCTGTCTTTGGGAGTAAAATGGCATTTTCATAACGCAAGCATGAAATCGCAGAGATTATGCCAGTGATGGATGCAAATATTGAATATGCGCCAAAATCAGAAGGGAAATAAAAGCGTGTAAGAATCGGTAAAAACAAAACCATCAGAATCTGTGCAATGGCAGACCCGGAAACAAGTTTTATCACATCTACAAAGAAGGCTTTTCCAGACCTGTCCAATCCTTGTCTCAAATCATTACTCCTTGAATTATTAGTTTGCGGAAATTAATTTTCCAAACAAGGAGAATCCTATCGATTCAATGAAATGACCAATTCATAATACCCATATTTCCTGTGTGATCACTTGATTTCCCTAGCATATAATGCAATTAACCAACGGTACTCTCTTATCCGATAAGGCCAGATACTTTTTACCGTTTCTTTAATCATCTTCTTGAGCTGAGTAATACGTCTATCTCCAGTGAAGGAAGGTCGTTCGCTAAAGTATCCACATTGCGGGCATATAGCGAATAAAGGAAAATCTACTGGCATGCCCAATAATTTTCGAACAAAATCAACACCTTTCAAATTCCAGAAAGGAAAGATACCTTTAATTTTCAACAGTTTAAAAGGGAGATCCAGGTCAGAAAACATCGAAACTAACTTATTCCTATTAAAACTTTGCATATGAAAATCAGGGTGAAAATGACATTTGCATTTTGGACATTCTACATGTCCATAAATAAGATTTTCCTTATTTGGAACTGTTATTAATATATATTTCCTTGATACACGACATATTTCAGATAAACTCTTCTTGAACACCTTTATAGGGAGATGCTCCAAAACCTCTGTTCCTATTCCAACATCAAAAGATTGATCCGCAAATGGCAGATCAAAAACAACGGCTTGACAAGGATTTCTTTTAACATACATTATCGCAGAAAAACTCCGATCGACACCTACAACCAAATGGGAAGTTTTGAGATTGTTGACCAGTATGCCATTTCCACAACCTACATCTATTATAGATATAGTATCCAACGGTATCCAAGAGGCTGTATAATTAATTCGTTCGGTCTCTAAACCACAATATCTATCATGTTCCCAGAAAAATTTATTATCAAACATATGAGTTTGGGCAAAGTTATTAGTCATTAATTATTCTCGTATTTATTCAACAAATTTTCTAAGCCAACGGACCACTACTCGCCTGGGATCGAGTAAAGCAGCAAAGAATAAGGGTGATGAGTGGTTTGTTCGCAGATGGTTTCGCCAGAGTTTTAATTGAAATTCTTCGCGCATTATTTGGGATTTTGTGTGGCAAGATATCGACTTTATAAACGCATCGAATTCACGTTCCTGTTTTCCATTGTGTCGATGTTTAGCACAGTCCAAGGCATAAAACTGGTATAAGACATTCTGGTGAACTTTACTAATTGAAAGACTCTCAGTCCTCATGCGAATGTTGTACAGGAATTCCTTGCAGTTACGCAATTCGTTTCGATCGATTAAGCGAAGGTAGATGTCCACCTCTTCAGCATTAATAAACTTAACTCTATATCCGCCAATTTCAGCCAAGGCTTTTGATCGAAAAACGCTAGCTCCTTGAATAAGACCGCGCAGTCCATGGGTAATTTCCCACTTAATCAAACTTGGTGAAGCGGATACTGTGGATGAGCCGATAACTCGCGCCGATTCTGCATCGATATATTGGCAATTCGCGCTGCATGCTGCCGCAGCTGGATATTTTTCGAGCAGCAGGATTTGTGTTTCTAGACGGTTGGGCATAGAAATATCGTCTGAATCCATTCGAGCAAGATAGGGGATCTTTTGATGTAGTGCATACTGTGTAGCACGGTTCATAGCAGCTCCCGGCCCCTGGTTTTCCTGATGCCAGAGGATCACACGGCTGTCATTAAACGAGGCTGCTACCTGTTCACTCCCGTCAGTCGAACCATCATTAATCACAAGGAGATGGAAATTCGGATAAGTTTGGGAAAGGATTGATTCAATAGCTGACCGCACAAAAGGGAAGGCGTTATACAGCGGCATGACTACTAAAACTGGAGGAAATTCCACTCATCGCCTCTCATTCAACGCATCTTCCCAGATGGTCAGCATTTGTTGTGCCAGTTTTCGGCGGTCATACATTTCTACCCCTGATCGTTCGATCCAAATTGGATGGTGTTCGCAATATGCCTGGTAAACCTGTTCGATATAGCGAGACGCTTCTTCTACCTGGCTGAATTGATAATGCCCCCCAAGGTGGTTTTCAATAACGAGGCTGCTTGATGCTCCTGTCTCAGAAAATAGCAGCACTGGAGCCTTTCCGACTGCCCAAAATTCGTAGAGGGTCGCGGAGATCGCTGTGAAGTTATGTTGAGGTTGAACGAGGAAAAATAAATCAGCCTTCCATAAATGTTCCACCAGCGCCAGCCGGTTGAGAATGCCAGAATATTGCACAGATGCCTTAGGCATATGGCTCTTGAACCAGGACATATAACGATCGTCTGGTTCTTCTCCGACTATTTCAATATCTACAAGGTCTCGAGTAAGAGGAACACGGTCAAAGATTTGTTCGAGCGCTTCCAAGAAAAAAGATAAATCACGATAATCCGGACGGTATCCAGCCGCAGCTGTAAGGAGCAGGAATCTATCACTTTCTGGCTTTCGCTTACGATTCCAAAGGATCCGATACTCATCCAAATCTCCCCCATTGGGAATATAGAATATTTTCTTGGCCAGTGCTGGCGATGGATATCGTCGTTTCCAGGCATCGTAACTGGTACGTGTGACAGTGATCGTTGCAAACACTTTCCGTATAACCTGCTGCTCAACCCAGTTTTCAATCATCCTGCGAAAAGGACCTTTTTTCCAATATGCAGGTGAATCGACCCAATCATCTTTTATATCCACTACCAATGGAATGGAAAACAATGCAGCCAATGCCATGCCAGCCATAATATTGGAGAATGGAGGCGTATTAACAAAAATAATATCGGGCCTGGCTTGATGTAGCTGTTTCCAGCCCTGCCAGACAACCGATAAACCCCAGGGAAGGGATGAATTCCCTGCCATCTTTCGACCCAGCCGGGCAACTATCCCGCCTCCAAAAAAAGGATTTCCAATTCGCAGGATATCAGTTCCCGCTGGAATTTCAGCCAACAAGAATTCACTAAGTCGTTTTTCTGGGATGACCGGTCGCTCGGGATCCTGTGTCAAGACTTTAAAAGACCAGCCTTGTTCCGAGGCAAATTTCATCAGCTTAATCAAACGGATAGAAGAACCCGCAGAACTAAGAGGAGGGAAATACCGGGAAATTACAAGAACCACGGGCATAGGCATATTATACAAGTAGATACTTGTTCGCGTTGAAAGGGGTAGAATTGGGAGAGTTATGAAATATCTATCTTTATTAAGTAGATCACTGGATTTTTTCGAAATATATTATCTCCATTTTTCAATATTCTGTGATGGAATTTACCTTCTATTGAAATAAATCTTGGAAAAATAGTTAAAATGGATGGAGTAAGCATGGTGAAAATCCCCGTATTGGGAACACCACTAGATATTACGAATTATAAAGATAGTTCATCGAAAATAATTGGATGGGCGAAAGAGTGCCAAAGCCGCTATATCTGTATCTCGAACGTTCATGTTCTCATGGAAGCCCACGATTGCGCAGCCTACCAAGAGGTGATCAATCATGCTGACCTTGTAACACCGGATGGCATGCCTTTGGTATGGATGATGCGCATGAAGGGTGTCAAAAACCAGACACGTGTATATGGGCCACTGCTCATGCTCCATGTGCTGGAGAGGGCGGAAAAGGAACAAATCCCTGTCGGTTTCTATGGTTCAGATGAGCCCACCCTGAAAAAACTTGTCTTGAATATGCATGAACGGTTCCCCTCTCTATTGGTAAATTATATTTTCAGTCCACCTTTCCGAAAATTGGATAACCGGGAAGACATAGGAATAATCAAGGCGATTAATGACTCCAAGATACGCATCCTGTTCGTCGGGCTAGGCTGTCCAAAACAGGAATTATGGATGGCTGAACACAAAGAAAAGATATCCACAGTCATGCTGGGAGTGGGTGCCGCATTCGATTTTCATGCAGGAAAAAAGCCTCAAGCTCCACAATGGATGCAGACGATCGGAATGGAATGGTTATTCCGTATTCTTCATGAACCCCGTCGCTTGGCAAGGCGTTACCTTTATAATAACCCGCGCTTTATTATATTGGCTCTTCTGGAATTATTGGGTATACTGAACCCGGATAAAGGAAAGGCATAAGGATGCTCCGGCGATTTTCGATCAACTTTGCAATCTTTTCCATGCTTTTGGATGCTTTATGGGTTGTGGTTGGATTGAAGGTTGCGGTGGTATTACGACCTTTCCTGGACAGGATCCCTTATATAAAATCAATCCCGGAACAAGTCAATTTACCTCCGGGAATTTTTATTGGTTTTCCTCTCATATGGGTTGGAATTCTCTCTGCTTTCGCAATCTATGATGGTCGAAAATATCTGCGCGCCGCGGATGAGTATGCCATGCTCACCCTGGCAAGTGTGATCGCATCGATCTCAATGGCAGGAATTCTTTACCTATCCTACAGGCAGATTTCCAGGGCATTATTCTTCACGTTTGTCTTCATCGTGTACCTTTTATTTCTATCCTGGCGCGGAATGGCCAGGCTCAGTTTTCGCTTGAGGAAAAATTGGCCGGATGTTCCACGAAGGGTGTTGATCGTTGGTGCTGGTCCTTTGGGAATGCGTATCCGGGAACAAATCGAGAAAGCTAGCATAAATAACCTGCAATGTATCGGTTATGTTGATGATGACACAGGATTGGAGAAAACCCATCCGGAACTGATTGGAAGATTCGCTGATATTCGACAACTCGTGACTGAATCCGCCATTACCGACATCATAATCGCCCTGCCTTATTCTATCTATCAAAGGATGAACGAAGTTGTTAATGTCACCACGGATCTACCCATAAAAGTGTGGGTGGCGCTGGGCTTTTTTGACCTGGCACTATATAAGACTGATATCGAGGATTTCGCTGGAGTCCCCATGGTGGATCTCAGAGCTCCGGCTCTGAGTGAGTTCCAGAGATTGGTCAAACGAGGTTTTGACCTGATCCTCGGATTACTGTGTTTGATCCTGGCTTTTCCTTTTATGATCGTGATTTCACTCATGATATTGATTGTAGATGGAAAGCCTGTTTTCTTTCTTCAGAAACGTGTTGGAGAAAATGGGCGCATCTTCGAAATGTACAAGTTCAGGACAATGGTGAAGAATGCTGATCAGATAAAAGATCAAGTGGAACAGACTGATCTTGATGGGAATCTGATCCATAAGAATCAGGAGGATCCGCGCATTACTGGTTTCGGACGTTTTCTACGCAGGTTCAGCCTGGATGAACTACCGCAGTTCCTCAATGTCGTCATCGGAACGATGAGCCTGGTGGGTCCACGTCCGGAATTGCCATACCTCGTTGAAAAATATCAACCCTGGCAGCGAAAGCGGTTCGCAGTACCGCCTGGCCTCACGGGATGGTGGCAGGTAAATGGAAGAAGTGAACGCACGATGCACCTGCATACCGAGGACGACCTGTATTACATTACTAACTATTCTCTTTGGTTGGACATTCAGATCCTGATCCGAACCATCTGGACCGTCATCCTAGGCAAGGGGGCATATTAAGAGACCAATAAGGAGCGTATGCTAAGAAAAGGATTCCTGGTTGCTGCTGAAACCATCGCGTATTTTATTGTTCTCTTTCTTACCATTCGAAGGATTATCGGGGATGGATTGTTATCCCTGGAAACGCAACCCTTTGAGAAGACGGTTCATGAGATGGTTTTATGGCTGCTGTTGATCCTGATTTTTGCCTTTTTCGCCTACAAAAATTTAGTGATCCAACGATATATCAATTTTTGGAAAAGGAATTGGATTCTTCTGATCTTTGTCGTTTTCGCATTGATCTCCATTGGTTGGAGCACTAATGTGGTGGCAACGATTTATAAGGGGATCGTTCTTCTGGGTTGCACATCAATCGCTGCTTATACCGGGCTGGTTCATAAGGATACCTTCATATACAAAGAGTTGAAGTGGTTTCTTTTTTGTCTCGCAATCGTGACATTTATTTTTGCCTTGGTGGACCCATTATCAGGAACTCATATAGGCTACCCATATTACGGCGCATGGCGGGGGATTTTCTGGTCAAAGAATTATATGGGGCCAATGATGGCATTCGGAAACCTGGTGGCAGTCTTTAATATTGCCAAATCAAAGAAGAAAATATTGCCCATCCTGGGCAACATCCTATTTTATTTGCTTACCGCATTGCTGGTTTTTTTAAGCAAATGTGCGACCGCCATCATTTTATTTGTTGTTATCAACCTCGGTTTTCTCCTTTCCTTTGCCTGGGTGAAATTAAAAAATCAATTAAAGAAAATTCATTACATTACGCTTGCATTGGCATGTATCGTGATTCTGGTATTGGGATCTCTGAATCTGAATTTCCTTTTCGGTCTATTGAATAGAAATGCATCTCTCACCGGCCGGCTCCCCTTTTGGTCATTCCTGCTTGAAACGGGTTTTAAAAATGCTCCGATCATTGGAAATGGATTGGGAGCAACATGGGAGAGTAATAATTTCAGAATCGCTTCAATGAGTAAGATAAATTGGGACCTTCCCCCCTTAGTATCCGATAATGGTTATATTGATATTTTCCTTCATTTAGGGTTGATCGGCGTTTCCTTATTGATCATTACCGTGTTATTCTGTCTTTATAGGGTTATACGTAATGTAATCAATGATCAAAGTATCGCTGGTTTCTTTCCGGTTTTGTTGATGTTGATCATTATCATTGTAAATTCCAGCCTGAGCTTCTTTTTAGAATTGGAGTCCTTCGCCTGGTTCTTGATGGTTTTCGCACTGTTTTCCACGACTCCGTTTTCAGCCAAACTATATTTAATGGACAAATCTGAAAAATCCCTTGTTAAGATCCCGGGGTAATTTTCATTGGTATTGACGAATTCTCATGTCAGCCAATATTTACCGGGTAAAACAAAAGCGATGGACAACCGTCCATCGCTTTGTCGTTGTTGACGGGCTCAAGCGGATTTTTCCAACAGGATGGTCATTTTTTCCCCATCGAACTCCTCCACCGCTTCTGCGGACTTTGGATCCAGGTCGGCAAGACTCAATTCCACTGTCAATGTCTCCGTTGTGACATAATCCCGGTTGGCTTCAATGGCCTCTTTCAGGCGCATGGTCGCATTTACTTTGACTTTGATTCGGTCTGCCACATTTAGATCAGAAGTCTTGCGCAGATCTTGCAGCCTGCGGACAAATTCGCGTGCCAACCCTTCCAATACTAATTCAGGGGTCAGTTCAGTAACGAGCGCGGTCAGGTAGGCTCCATCAGCGGCAACTGTAAATCCTTCTCTTGCCTGTGCGCGTACTTCGACTTCGTCAGGCTGAATCTCATACACTTGCCCGTCCAATGTCACCGATACGGGTCGACCAGCGATGAGGTCAGGAGCCAGGTTGCCAGCATCCAACGCTGAGATAGCCTTTGCCAGTGCTGGAAATTTGCTGCCGTATTTACTGCCCAGTTGCTTGGGAAGGGGCTTGACGACAAAGGATGCGACTTCGTCACTGGCATCTAATAATCGTACTTTCTTTACGTTCAACTCGTCCGTGATCAAATCTGAATATGTTTCCACAGCATGACGTTCTTCTTTCCGGGCAAGAGCAAAGGCTGCCTCGGTCAGGGGCTGTCGTACTTTACGGTTAGCCTTCTGGCGGGCGTTGTGCCCCAGGGAGACCAACTTCATGACCAGGGCCATCTCACGATTGAGGGTCTCATCTATCAAGGTCTCATCTGCTTGGGGCCATTTCGCAAGGTGAACGGATTCAGGTGCTTTTTCTTCGATGGAACAGACCAGGTTTCGATACAATTCATCTGCCAAAAATGGCATAGCCGGCGCCAGCAATTTTGCCAGGGTCACCAGGGCGGTATACAGCGTAGAGTAGGCTGCCTGCTTGTCCTTATCTGATTCGGATTTCCAGAAACGTCTGCGGGAACGGCGCAGGTACCAGGTTGAGAGAGTCTCTACAAAGGCTTCGATTGGTCTCGTTGCCCCTTGCACATCATAAGTCTCATATGCTTTTGTAACATCCCTGACCAGAGTATTCAATGAAGAGAGCAACCAGCGGTCGAGATCATTTCCGCTTCTCTTCCCCTTTGAATCCTTCACGGATGTGGATTCTCTCGCATTTAGGACTGGTTTGTCCAGATTGGCATAGGTGACAAAGAAGGAATATACATTCCACAGCGTGAGGGTAAAATTCTTTACAACCTCAGACACCATCACGGGTGCGAACCGTTTCTCTGCATTGGGCGGACCAGAGGTGTAGAAATACCACCGGAAAGCATCCGCACCGGATTCGTCCAACACATCCCAGGGCTCGATAAAGTTACCGCGGCTTTTCGACATTTTTTGGCCATTGGCATCCACAACCAGACCCAGGCAGATGACATTCTTAAAACTTGGTTCATCGAAGAGCAAGGTGCTGATGGCATGCAAGGTATAGAACCAGCCGCGTGTCTGGTCTACCGCTTCGCAGATATAGTCAGCCGGGAATTGGCTTTCGAACTTTTCCTTGTTCTCGAATGGATAATGCCATTGAGCCACTGGCATCGATCCCGAGTCGAACCAGACATCAATCAGGTCAGGGACGCGAGTCATCTTCCCGCCACACTTTTTACAATCCCATTTCACTTCGTCCACATGCGGGCGGTGAAGATCAAGATTCGACAGGTCAGCACCCGCTTTCATTGACAGTTCCTTCACCGAACCGATACATTCCTGCTGGTGACAATCGGGACATTCCCACATCGGCAGGGGTGTTCCCCAGTAGCGTTCCCGGCTGAGCGACCAATCAATATTGTTGGAGAGCCAGTTACCAAACCGGCCTTCCTTGATATGTTCCGGCACCCAGTTTATTTGCCGATTTAGTTCCACCAGTCGTTCCTTGAATTTACTGGTGCGAATATACCAGGAGGAGCGGGCGTAATACAGCAAGGGAGTATCGCAACGCCAGCAAAATGGATAGGTGTGGGTATACTTTTCGCTTCTGAATAACAGGCCGCGCTTATCCAGGTCAGCGATGATGGCGGGATCAGCATC